>Ga0182030_10003666_pt1 | contig 32839 bp, 33 predicted proteins | sample 812S3MmetaG_FD_121299 | JGI IMG/M metagenome (GOLD analysis project Ga0182030, IMG submission 121299) | Permafrost microbial communities from Stordalen Mire, Sweden - 812S3M metaG (Illumina Assembly) | ecosystem: Environmental > Terrestrial > Soil > Wetlands > Permafrost | place: Sweden... | reverse complement strand
TAGGCGAAATTCACCTCATCGAGCTGTAGATAACGGCACCCGGCCGCGGCCAGATCGGCGACCTCCTCGGCGTAGACTCGCGCCAGATCCGCATAGAACTGCGTCAGGTCCGGATAGGCCTGCTGGTCGATGACGTCCCGTCCGCCGCGAAAATGCAACATCGAGGGTGAGGGAATGGTCAGCTTCGGTAGCCCCCGCGCGATCGAATGCAGGTAGCGGTAATGCTCGATGAAGATCGGGTGGGGACGCGCCAGCTTCCCCGTGACGCGCATGGCCGTGGGTGCCCATTCGATGTCCCCCTGTTCGGTGTGAAAGTTCATCTTGATGGGTGAACGGGTGACCGCCACGTTGGCAAACTGCTCGAGGAAATCGCTGTGCCACAGCGTGCGACGGAACTCGCCGTCCGTCACCGCGCGAAGCCCCAGGTTCTCCTGGCGGCGCACGACCGCCACGATTGCCTCATCCTCCTGCTGTTTGAGCTGTGCGCCGGTGATCGTGCCGGCGCGATATTGTCCGCGCGCGGCGAGCAGCTCGGGCGGTCGCAACAGGCTGCCGACATGATCGGCGCGAAACGGCGGGGGGGAGGGTGCCAGCGTCATCGAAGGCCGCCTTCACAGCACCATGTAGTAACGCATGAACAGGCATTCCTTCTGCCGTTCACCGATGCCGACGAAGCAATGATCGGCTAGCCAGCCGTAGGGTCCCGGTGGCGCTTCGAACAGCGGCGTCGTGCGAATGTAGTACTCGCCGGGGTCCACGAACTCATCGAGTGCGTTGAGGCGCTGCATCACCTCGGGCGATGCGCGCCGATACCCGCGATTGCGGATGTTGATATGCACGCCATCATGCGAGCGAAAGGTGTAGCAGGCATCGACCATGCCGACGCCATCGGGCCGATAGGTGGGCCACTCGATGCCACCGGGAAGAATGGTGCCGCGCAGCCGCGGCCCGTCGATGTCGCCGCCGCAGATCTGCACCATGAGTCGCTCACCGGCGCCGTACGCCATGCGCAGCACATCTCCCGTGACCACCCGGGTCTGGAATACGTACTCGAAGCGGGGCAGCAGCTGCGCCAGCCGCCGCGGCTGCAGATTGGGATCCAGATCGACCATCGATGCTGCTCCGTTTGCGTCTGGAAATCAGGTGACCCACGAATCTATACGGCCCGTGCGGGGCTGACAAGCAGCGACGCGCCGGCGCGATGCCCTATACTGCTCGAATGCGCAAATATCTGCCCTTATTGGCCGCATGCATCGTTCTCGGTGGTGTCAGTGGGTTGACGCAGTCGCAGCCCGTCACCGCGTCGGATGCGGTGCCGGCGCGCTCGACCGACTGCAATCGTCACTGTCTGCTGAGTATTCTGACGACCTATACCGAGGCGCTGGTCGACAATGACACCTCGCGCCTGGCGGTATCGCCGCAGCTGCGCGTTACCAGCAATGGTGAGGTGACGGCGCTCGGCAAGGGCCAGGTATGGAGCGCCGTGAAACGCATTCCCTACCGCCACGCTTTTGTCGACCCGGTATCGGGCGCGGCGGTGTTCTACGGCACGCTCACGAATACGCCGACCCGGGATGGCGAGAAGTGGTGGTTCTATGTCGTGCGCTTGAAGATCGAGCGGCAGCTGGTCACCGAAATCGAAGAGATCTCCTATGACGGCACGCTGGGCGGAACCCCGGCATCCTCCCTGGATCTGCCGCATTCCATCTACGACACTTACCTGCCGACCGTCGAACGCTCGACGCGCGCGCAGCTGTTCGCGATTGCGGACAAATACTTCGATGCGGTGACAGGCACCCTCAATTATCACGACATCCGGTGGCACCCGGAATGCCAGCGCATCGAGCTTGGGACCTTTACGGTGAATTCGAAGCTCGGCGCGGGCAGCTGCGGCGGGGAGTTCAAGGATCCGAAGGTGCGTTGGACGGTGCGCAACCGGCGCTTTTACATCGCCGATGAGGAGCGCGGCGTGGTGCTGGCCATCGGAAACTTCCTGACACCGCCGGAACTGCCGAACAACAACGGCTCGGTGGTGTTCGAGGTATTCAAGATCCAGGACGGACTGATACGTCATATCGAGGCGTTCTTCAGGGGGAATGGGCAGCTGCACTCCGGTTGGGGGGAAGGGCCGGGTTCCTAAGTCCCGGTCACCCCATTTCGTATTGCCGTGACCGGCCGCGCCCTACGATGGCGCGATGCGATCTGCTCCCGTCAAGCCCAACTCGTCCAGCTCTAACGCAAATGGCGGCTTATTCGGACGCCTGAAAGTCCCGCTTGCCCCATCGTTGTCGCCCAGCTGCCGGTGTGTCGCGATACTCTGCGCACATTCATTGACACGGTGAAAAGCGATGAGCCGAAAGATCATGGTGGTCCTGAGTGCCACGGTGGGCTTCAGCTTGGGTCGTGCTGCGATGGCTGATGACTGGACCTCCTATGGCCGGGACTCCGGGGGTACCCGCTTCTCGCCGCTTACGCAGATCAATCCTGAGAACGTCGCCCGACTGCAGCAGGTATGGACGTTCCATACCGGGGATATCGCGGCAGCACCGAATGGCGATGCACGCAGCGGCTTCGAGACGACTCCGCTGCTGGTCGACGGCAAGCTCTTCATCACGACAGGATTCAATCGCGTCATCGCCCTCGACCCCGTCACCGGTCGGCAGCTCTGGGCATTCGATCCGAAGCTCAACCGGACCCGGCCTTATGGTGACGGGTTTATCAATCGCGGTCTGGCATTCTGGCGCGACGCCGCGTCAGCCGGCCGGCAGTGTGCCGAGCGTGTGTACGAGTCCACGCTCGATGCACGACTGCTGGCGCTGGATGCCGGTAGCGGTGCGCCCTGCACCGAGTTCGGCGTCAATGGTGAGGTCAACCTGAGCGATGTCGCCCGCTATCGTGCGGGCTGGTATCACATGACTTCCACCCCGTTGGTACTCGATGGGGTGGTCGTGGTCGGTTCGGCGATAAACGACAATGCAACGGTCGAGATGCCAGATGGTGTCGTTCGAGGCTTTGATGCCCGCAGTGGCAAGCTGCTGTGGAAGTGGGAGCCGTTGCAACACCCGGCGGGAGTGCCCGTCGGAGCGTGGCGGTCCGGGGCCGCCAATGCCTGGTCGATCCTCAGTGCGGATCCGCAGCGCCACCTGATCTATGTGCCGACCGGCAGCGCAAGCCCGGATTACTATGGCGGCCTTCGCCCCGGCGACAACAAATGGGCCGATTCGGTGGTGGCACTGCGGCCGAAGACGGGCGAGATGGTCTGGGGGTTTCAGCTGGTCCACCACGACTTGTGCCATTACGACACCGCCGCGACGCCGCTCGTGACGACTTTCAAGCTGAACGGCAAGCCCGTCGCAGCGCTGATCGCGGGAAACAAGACCGGCATGCTCTATGTGCTGGATCCCGCAACCGGCAGGCCGGTATTACCGATTGAGGAACGCCGCGTGCCGCAAAGTACGGTAGCGGGCGAGGTGACTTCGCCCACACAACCTTTCCCGGTGACGCTGCCGCCGCTCACGCCCCAAAGTCTGGCCCCCGGGCAGGCATGGGGAATGAGCGAGGCGGATCGCAAGGCTTGCGAGTCAACTCCGCGTTCACTTTCCGGCCTCTCGATATTCTCGCCACCCAGCCTGCAGGGGACACTTACGATACCGAGCAACTTTGGTGGCATGAACTGGAGCGGTTTTGCTTGGGACGCCCTCCACGAACGATTGATTGTTCCCGTCTGCGAATTGCCCGGCTTCGTACAACTGGTGACGGCGGCGGATGTTGCCGCCGGCCAGTTGGGGCGATTTCGGGGAGAGCTAGGACTGCAGGCGGGCGCGCCGTACGCAATGGTGCGCGAGGTCCTCAAGTCGCGGTCCGGCTTGCCCTGCGCACCCCCGCCTTGGGGAGAACTGATCGCGGTCGATCTGGCGCCAGGCAAGATTGCCCTGCGCAGGCCCCTGGGTTCGATGAGTGAGGTATTCCCGGGCATAGCGCCAAACACCGGTTCGCTGATCCTGGGCGGCCCGATCGTCACGGCGAGCGGCCTGATCTTCATCGGTGGGACATTCGACAGACGCTTTCGTACACTGGCGTCGGCGACGGGGACCGAGTTGTGGTCGACGCAACTTCCCGCCAGCGCGAACGCTCAGCCGATCACCTACGAGGTGGACGGGAGGCTATGTCGTCATCGCGGCCGGCGGGCATGCCAAGATCGCCGAAGCAGGGCTCGGCGATGCGCTGATCGCCTATGCCTTGCCTTAGAGCCGGCGGGGCCGGCGCTAACGACCAGAACCTGCGTGTGCGCGCACCCAGTGGATGATATCCGCCTTACCCAGCGCGCCTGCCTGCCGTGCGATTTCGCGGCCTGATTTGAAGAGTATCAAGGTCGGAATGCTGCGAATGCCAAAATTGCCGGCGATGTTCTGTGCGGCATCGGTATCGAGCTTTGCCAGGCGTACCTTCGGCTCCAGCTCTGCAGCCGCCTGGGCATATTGCGGCGCCATGGCCCGACACGGACCGCACCAGGAAGCCCAGAAGTCCACCACCACCGGAATGTCATTGCGATCGATGTGACGGCGGAAGTTGTCGCCGGTGAGCTCGAGCGGCTGGCCCGTGAACAACTCCTGATGGCACTGTCCACACTTGGGTGCTTCACCCAGGCGCGTGGTCGGAATGCGGTTGATCGTGTCGCAGTGCGGGCACACGATGTGAGGTGTATCTGACATACCCGGGCTTTTGGGGCGCTCGGTCTGATTTCAAGATGCGCGCGGCCGCGCCGAAGCGCACGTCACGCAGGCTGCGCAGCCTGCAGATACAGCCAGGAAAATGCCAACGCCTGGCGCAGCGTTCAAACATCAGCGACTGCTCGGACCTCACCGGCGACATCAGGCTCAACTCCAGAAAGGCGCACGGCGATCAGGAGCGCGGTCAAGGTCAGAAGCAGCGTAAAGCCTGCCACGCCCATCCAGGCCGCATGGTTCCAGGCAAGTCCACCGGCCGAACCGAGCAGGCTGGAGCCAAGGTAATAAAAGAGGAGGTACAGCGCAGATGCCTGGGCCCGGTTCCGTGTTGCGCGTCGGCCTACCCAGCCTGATGCAGTGGAGTGGGCCGCAAAGAAACCCCCGGTGATAACTGCGATGCCGCACAGGACCGCTGCGAGCGGGCGCACCGCCGTGAGCGCTATCCCCGCGGCGAGAACCGCGATTGGCATCCAGAACACCCGGCCCGGACCGAGGCGGCTGGAAAGGCCGCCAATCCAAGCCGAGCTGAACGAGCCGAGCAAATAGACGAGGAACACACATCCCACGGCCGCTTGGCTGAGGGCATATGGCGGTGCTTCCAGCCGAAAGCTAACGTAGTTGTAGATGGTTACGAAGACCCCCATCAGGAGGAAGCCTTCGACATAGAGCAGCGGCAGCACCTTGTCGGCAAACAGGCCCCGCATGGCGATCGTGAGGGAACGCAGGTCATGGTGCGTGGGGCCGAAGGCGCGCGATTGTGGAGCCAAGACTGCAAAGGCAAGACCGGCGGCCAGGCCCACCGTGCCCAGCAGCCCGATCGCCTCTCGCCATCCCGTATATTGCGAAACGAATGAAGCGCCGAGGCGCCCAGCCATGCCGCCGATCGCGGAGGCCGCGATGTACAGTCCCATAGCCGAACCGATCGAGTTCGGATGAACCTCCTCGGAGACGTAAGCCATCGCGACGCTGGGCAATCCTGCCAGCGCCACGCCAATCGCTGCTCGCATGGCCAGCAATTGCGTCCAGCCCGGCAGCACGGCCGAAAGAAGGGTTAGTGTGGCCGAAGCGAGCAGCGAGAAGATCATGACTGACCGTCGTCCGATCCGATCCGAGAGTACGGCGGCAGGAATGAAGGCAAGCGCCATTGCGCCGGTCGTGAGGGACACCGCGAGGCTGGAGGTGGCCGCATTGATGCCGAACTGGGCCGTGAACAGGGGCAGGAGCGGCTGTACGTCATACATCAGCGCGAACGTCGAGAAGCCGGCCATGAGGAGCGAGACGGCCATTCGCCGGTAGGCCGGCGTGCCGCGAACGAGCAGGTCTGGGAGTGTATGCTGCACCAACCCATGGTACACGCCACGCTCACACGGAGGCGTCAGCTGACCGATTCGTCCGCCACGCTCGGCTCAGTCACCACGGTGCGCAGCAATAACGCTATCCGTAATCCGGCTGTTTCGGTCGGATGCCACAATAGATAGGCAAGATAAGCAAGGCTTGCGATATCCAACACATCCAGTGCGTACCATTCGGGTCGCACCAGGGGTAGCGCGCCGACGAGCCGCGCGCGATAGACCAGTGCGACGAGGTACGCCTGCAGCGTCGCAATGACAGCGACGCAGCGAGTCCTGCGCTCCAGCCGGGCGAGTGCTGCGGCAACTCGCCGCGCGTCGTACATGAGCGCGATGATGGGCGCCTGCGCAGCCAGGAGGATGGCAATAACGCGGGTCCGGCGCTCTACCTCGGTGAAGCATTTCGTGCGGATCATCCAAAGCCCCGCCACAAGCGTGAAGACGGCCTGCAGGGACGCGGGCACGAATACGGAAACCAATTGTATCGTCATGCGCGAGTGCGTCGCGTCATCGATGACGACCCGCGCAATGTCCGGTAAACGAGTGACGATGAGCACGACGACGAAAGCCAGCAGCACGGCGCGCTGGTGGGCTTGATGAACGCGCGTGACGAGCCAGACGGTGATGAACGTCAGACCGCAATCCAAGGCCCCGTTCATCTGCAGGCCTGCGACACGCAGTAGCGACTTCACCGTCCAAGGATGATGCGACAGCTGCGGGAGATTCGTATAGAGCGGGTGGAATGCATACGAAATGCCGAACTCCCAAACCGAGGTCAGGACTCAACCCGTGAGCACGGCAGCGATAAACGAGGCGGCGTGGATTCGTAGCGCTCTCAGAAGCTCAATGCCCGCAGCCCCTGCAGCCTGCCGCCAATACCAGAATCGGGAGCGGCCACCGGCAAATTGCTCGGCGAGATCCCCAACCAGCGGGTCAATTCCGGATCTGTTTGCGAGTCGCACGAGCAGCCATGTCGCAGCACGGGGTGGTAGGCGAGAGGTCACGGCTTTGCTGGATATTCCCGGTTGGTCATTTATTCGAGAATACGGAGGAAATAATGGAAGTCAATCCGCGAGTTGCTGCTCAAGAGGGCGCGATCATTGACAGTGCCGCACGATGCACTGCTGCTGCACGTTCATTGGCCATGGCTGCCAGACGCCGTTGAACTGTCGCCACGATTTCGGGGCGCGCCCGCTCCGGACGACCGGAATCAAAGGGCGGTTCGGGGGCGTATTCAAGCGACAACTGCACCGCTTGGGCATAGTCGACCCCGGCGATTTCGGCCATTACGGTCAATGCCATATCGATACCAGCGGTAACACCGCCACCGGTAATAACGTTGCCGTCGCGTACGACTCGGGCAGCATCTGGCGCCACCCCAAATGCCGCGAGCAGCTCCCGCCAAGCCCAATGACAGGCGGCGCGACGACCGTGCAGTAAGCCGGCTGCCGCCAGCAGCAATGATCCGGTGCACACCGATGTCACGTACTGCGCACCTGCACCGAGGCGGCCGATTTCGGTCAGGAACGCCCGGTCTTCGAGCGCAGCGACTGTTCCGAAGCCCCCCGGTACACAGAGTAAGGAACAAGCGGGAATGTCGGCCAATTTCACGATATCGGTGAAGGTCATGCCGCCGTCAGCCGCCATCGTCCCGCCTTCGACAGAGGCCAGGATGCAGCGAGCGCCGGGCAGGCGCGCAAACACCTCATAGGGGCCGGTGAAGTCCAGCTGCGTGATCCGCGGGAAAAGTGCGAACACGATTGCGAAGTCGCTCGGCATGGTCGGCTCCTGGTTTGACGCATGCAGGGTAACGACCTAAGCTTTGGCATGAATGACATAGATCCGACGTTTTAGGCCATGCCACGCCAAGTCAACTTTCTGATCTATCGCGATTTCCAGCTGCTCGATGCCGCCGGGCCGATCGCTGCGTTCGAGATTGCCGAGCGCTACCGGCCGGGCAGCTATGCCCTTCACGTCGTGGCTCCCGAAGCAGGCGCGGTGATGAGCTCAGCGGGCGTTTCGCTGCACGCAAATTCGTTGGGCCGCACGGCCGGCTTGGATACCCTGCTGGTGGCCGGTGGCAACGGCTCACGTGCCGCGCTTTGCTGTCCAAGAATCCGTCGATTCATCCAGTCGTGCGCCACCAGGGCGCGGCGCACCGGCAGCGTATGCTCAGGCGCGTATTTGCTGGCGGCCGCTGGAATCCTTGACGGGAAACGCGCCACTACGCATTGGAGCTGCAGCGGCGATTTCTCCCGCAGGTTTCCGCGCGTGCACTTGGAGCCCGACCGCATTTTCATCAAGGATGGTTGCATCTGGACATCCGCGGGAATCACGGCGGGCATCGATCTGTCGCTGGCTTTGATCGAAGAGGATTTGGGCGAGGCCATCGCGCGGCGGACAGCGCAGCAGTTGGTGGTTTATTTCCGGCGCCCGGGCGGCCAGTCGCAATTTTCGGCGTTGCTGGAGATGGAGCGAGCCAACGGAAGATTCGCGGCGCTGCTCGATTTCGTGCGCAGCAATCTCGGACGGACTCTTACCGTGGGCGTTCTTGCTGATGAGGCTTGCATGAGTCCACGGCACTTTTCACGCTCGTTTCATGCCGAAACCGGAATGTCCCCGGCCAAAGCCATCGAGCAGCTGCGCGCGGAAGCGGCGCGTGGAGCCCTGGCCGGGACCAGAAGATCCATCCAGGAAATCGCTCGTGCACACGGATTCGGCAATGCAGAAAGAATGCGTCGGACATTCCTGCGGTTGTTTGGCGTGCCCCCTTCAGCCATCAAGCAGCAATTGCGTTCGGCGGACGGGCCCCACTTACGACCACCAGCGCCATCAGTCCCTGCACGATCAGGGCGGCCCCGATAATCAGGACGAATCCCTCGAAGTGCGCCGCGTTCACAATTCGTATGATCGCCGAAGCACCCAACACCACGACACTCACAGCGCCGGCCTGCACGAGGAAGCGAAGGATTGGATGCCCATGCCACACCAGAAAGAGCACCGTGGCGAGGCCCTGAATCACGATATAGGCCGCAATCGCCGAGCGGGCCGCGTACCCGGGATGTTTGAGGAGATGCTCCATTACCGCAAGCCAGACCCCGGCCAGCGCGGTCAATACGGAAATCCAGGTCAATGAGGCCCTCATGTTCGACCCTCCGAAAGTTCCAGCGACGAGGAAGCTGATCAACTGACGCAGGTACCAGAGGTTCGCGCGCATCGGCCCAAGGCGCGGCACCTGTACTTGCCGATATTCCTCCAACAGGTCTCCGGAAATGGATTCCCGATTCCGCACCGGCAGGCACTGCAGCAGCAGTTTCTCCAGCCATCGGGGCGGTGCGTCATGGCTCACGCCGGCGACTCCAGCGGCCACTTTGCGCCGCGCCACATCTGTTCCAACGCGCTCTTTGACTCGTTGAGCGCCTTGACCCCGACGGCGGTGAGTTGGTAATACCGGCGTGCGCGGCCCGAGCGAACCGGGGTCCCGGTTTCGACACGGGAGGTAACCAGTCCCTTTTGTTCCAGGCGATCCAAGGTTGCGTACACAGCGCCTGCGGCGGCTTGCCGATCCAGTGCGGCCTGGGTTCCGCGAAGGATGGCGCGTCCATAGGCTTGCCCTGCCAAATTCCAGATGGCCAGTAGGACCGCTTGCTCGAATGCGCCGAGTAGATCTGCCACGATGTCTACAATGTAGACAACAATGCTGGAGATGTCAAGAGGCCTCCTGTTGGTGCTATTTTCGGTTGGGCTTTCCGGCTATCGGTACACGAGCGCAAAGTGGCACGCATCAATGAGCAATCTGCTGGACGACACGGCGCGCCGAGCGCGCCGCTACCTGGAATCCCTGGACGCTCGCTCGGTTGCGCCGAGCGCGGAGGCGCTCGCGGCGTTGGGGAGATTCGCACGGCCCTTTCCGGACCACGGATCTGCAGCAGAGGCGGTGGTCGCGGAACTTGATGATATTGGCTCACCAGCGACGATGGCCTCGGCCGGCGGACGCTTCTTCGGATTCGTGATCGGCGGGGCGCTTCCGGTGACGGTGGCGGCGAACTGGCTTGCGACGGCGTGGGACCAGAATGCCGGTCTTGTCGTCACCGCACCGGCCAACGCGGCTCTCGAGGACATCGCGTTGCGCTGGCTCAAAGACATTTTCAGTCTGCCCGCGCAAGGCGCAGGCGGATTTGTCACCTGCGCAACCACCGCGAATATCGCCGCGCTCGCGGCCGCACGCCACGCTTTGCTGGTTCGAGCCGGCTGGGATGTTGAAGCGCAGGGATTATTCGGCGCACCGCCGCTCACGGTAGTGGTTGGCCACGAAGTACATGCGAGCGTGCACAAAGCGCTTTCGCTGGTGGGTTTCGGGTCCCAGAGGGTCGTGACCGTGCCCGTGGATGCGCAGGGACGGATGCGTGCCGACGCATTTCCCGGCGTCGACGATCGCACCATTGTATGTGTGCAGGCGGGCAACGTGAACAGCGGCGCATTTGATCCCGTCGCGGAGATTTGCGAGCGCGCGCACTCGCAAGGCGCCTGGGTACATGTCGATGGCGCCTTCGGCATGTGGGCCGCGGCCGCGCCGTCGCGCGCGCATCTGGCCCGCGGCATCGAACATGCCGATTCATGGGCCACTGACGCTCACAAGTGGCTCAATGTCCCGTACGACAGTGGACTGGTGTTCACCCGCGAGGCGGCCGCGCTGCGCGCGGCAATGTCTGTCGGCGGCGCCTATCTTGCGCAGGACGAAGACCGCGTGCCCTATCACTATACGCCTGACTTTTCACGCCGCGCGCGGGGCGTTGAGGTCTGGGCCGCCTTGCGCCACCTTGGCCGCGAAGGCCTGGCCGGTCTGATCGAACGCACCTGCCGCCACGCGACACGGTTTGCCGACGGCCTCCTTGCCGCAGGCTACCGCGTGCTCAATGACGTCGTCCTCAATCAGGTCTTAGTATCTTTCGGGGATGCGCAACGCACCCGGGAGGTGATCCGACGCATCCAAAGCGAAGGCACGTGTTGGTGCGGCGGCACGGTCTGGCAGGGCCACTCTGCCATGCGCATCAGCGTATCGTCATGGGCAACCACCGAGGAAGATGTCGAGCGCAGCCTGGCCGCGATCCTGCGTGTGGCTGCGTCCTGATGGCTCATCGGCCACCCCAATCACTCAGACGGATACTGGGGATGACGAGGTGACGTGTGAAGTGCGCCGCCGGTTCGTACGACTTCAGACTCACGCGGGCATCGGCTAGCTGCGGGCCGTCGACGGGGTATTTTGCCAGCTGCTGTAGATCTTGAAATTTGATGCCCGCACCGAGGTGACTCATTGCATCCGGCAGGATGTGTGGGCGAAGCGGCGCGTAGTCGGGCTCGCAATATGGGGTTTCGGGATTGCGTCTGCCATTTCTGGGGTTTTCAAGTGCAATGGTGACGCAGGTAGGGGCGCCACCCGTCTTGGTGCAGCCAAGCTCAATATCGTCGCCGTCCGCATCCACGGCCGTTCTGCACCAGCCAAAAGCGCGGGAACGTACCTCACCGTTCAACGCCGCAAGCGTACTGGTTGCCTCGAGACGAAACAGTGTCAGAGAGTAGTCAATCTCCGCGCGGACATCCTGTGCGCGGACCAACTTGTAGATCCGCTCCGGAATGGCGATGCGCTGATACAGCCAAAGTGTCGCCGCGCTGTCCGTACTGACGGGGAAATCATCGCCGTAGCCTATGTTGGCCGTGGTCCGCCCCCCGTACAGAGTCGTGCCGTCGCGTCCGACGAGTCGAATGAAGGCCCGATCGCTCATCACAATTGTCCCGGAGGCAAGTCCGGACATGCGAAGGGGCAGTTGCACCGTGCCGGCAGAGGTTGGTGCGGCCTCGATCGGCGCTCTTCCCAGACGGGGTTCAAAGCTCAGGTCTATCGGTTGGGCGATCGCGGGATCAGCGGAAAGAAAACGCTGTACGGAAAACGCTGCTGCCCAGGTCGAGAAGCTGAGCAGGGGCGCGAGCAGCACCGTGCCCCACATAATGGCGCGCGCGCATGAAGTGGCTCGGTAGTGGTACTGCAGGCGAATTATCATCGTCGCAGCGCAAAGCGCCAGCGCGGACCAGAACGTCGGTGTCATCCATTGGATTCCGCTGGCTGCGAAGGGCGGTGGCGCACCGCCGCGCAACAGGAATCCCGCCGCGATGCCGACCGCCACGACGAACCAGATCGCCAGCATGGTGGCCGCCGCCTGAACCATCGTTCTGGTCAACGCCGCAATGGCAAATACCGGCAGATCGAGAATAATGGCGTTGTAGGCGGATCGGCTGAGTGCAGCCGCGATGGTGGCGCGCAATGGGAATCCTGCCGCCGCGCCGTGAGCGAAGTCGGCCAGGAGCATCGGAGCGTGAACGCCGATCATGACGAAAAGCAGCTTGGCGCACAGCAAAGCCCCGCGTCGAACGGGCCTAACCAGCCAATCCTGCGACACACCGATGAGCACGTCCTGCTGTACCGTCGCCGTGATCAGCACGGCCACACCGAGCAGTACCAGGTAAGAAACCATCTGTGCGGCGACGACCAGCCCCCGGGGCTCCTCAAAGGGCCCCAATGCGAACCAAAAGGCAGCATTGGCAAACTGCGTTCCGGCCAGGATCGCAACCAGCGGCCACAATTGCGCCCAGTCCTTGCGCAATATTCGCCAGATCAATTGGGCACCCCTACATCACGGACCGCGCGCGCGAGTGTCGTGTAAATGTTACGCAATGCGACGGGTCTCGCTTCGACGTGGCATACGGTGCCCGCCAGCGCGGCGATGCGCGCCGCCAGGGTGCTTTCGCAGTACCTAACGTCCACGAAGCTCAAGACGTTGCCGGTCACCCGGATATCGAGCCACTCCGGCGATGCCACGGCGGGTACGCAGGCCGCAGCCTCGAATGTCACCTGTACCGCGCGGATCCGTCCCTGCAGATCGGCCTTTGTTTCCTGAAAGAGCAGGGTGCCGCGATCCAGGAACGCGACATGGGTCGTTATCGCTTCGATCTCGGCAAGCTCATGCGAGGAAATGAGCACGGTAGTCTCCCCCGCCTGATGCATGAGGGCTGCCATGAGTTCGTCCCGCACCAGGGGATCGAGGCCGCTTAAGGGTTCGTCCAAGATGAGAATCTTGGGCCGAAAGGGCAAGGCGCAGGCCAACGCCATCTTCATCCGCATGCCGTGGGAAAGCTCCTTGATCCTTCGCTCGGGCGGGAGCCGGAGTCTTCCGAGCAGCGCGGCTTCCAGGGCCCGGTCCCACGTCGGGTAATACGGCCGCAGATAGTGCAGATACGCCGCGACGGTCGTGCGCCCGGGCATCTCCTGGTTCTCGGAAACATAGCCGATCTGCGCCAGTTCCCTGGGTGACAGGGCGCGTGTATTGACACCCAGCACCATTGCGTCACCGGCCGTCGGCGCGATGAGGTTCATGAGTATTTTGATGGTCGTGGTCTTGCCGGCCCCATTCGCGCCAAAGAGGGCGAAGACGCTGCCTTCCGGCACGCGGAAGCTCAATCCCTTTAGCGCATCGAAGCGTCCGTACTTTTTCGAAATATTATCGAGGTGGACTACCATCTAGGCCTCTGCATCCACCGCCAGGGCCTGTCTCAGGGCCCGATATTTTCCCAGATCCACCCGCAGTTGCCGACGATAGAGAACGAGCACCAACGCGATCAGCCCAAGGATTACCAGGTCGATGATCGGGGACAGCTTCGGAGGTCTGCCGAGATGTGTCCGGATCGCCGTGCCGACGAGCCCGAATACGGCCGCGATGACGCATGAGTAGAGGCCGGCTCTCAGCAATAAAAGGGTTCTTTGCACACGACCGATGGCGAGCTCGATCATCTGCGACAACGCGTGGGTGCTGCCCCCGGACACGACGGGCACCAGCGAGTACACCGCAGCGGTAAGGATTGCCGAAATGGCGACAATGGCGACGCCCCGGGTAACGAAATTCCAAGCGCCAGACAAGCCAATCCCAATCGTCACCAGGCCAAGCAGCACGCCCGCGGCGCCCAAAGGCAGGCCGATCACGACCGCCGCCGCCATCCATCGTGATTGCCGGCGCAGCCGTGCCTCAAGCCGCGACGCAATGATGGTCGCGTTCGGTTCGATCGCGCACCAGGTAACGCCCAGTTCATCCCAATAGGCATCGGATGACTTTGTCATGGCTTCTCTCCTATGAGTTCGCGAAGAAGGGTCTTTGCCCGGGACATCCGGATGGCCACCGCGTTGCTGGAGATGCCGAGAACGTCAGCTATTTCCGCAGGCGTCAATCCTTCCAAGGTAAGCAGAGCGGTCTGGCGATAGGCGAGCGGCAAAGTCCGCACGGCCGTCAGCAGCTTTGTCTGCCGGTCAAGCGCGATCGCCTGACCTTCCGGGCCAACACCGGGCGCCGGGATGCGGTCGTCGAGATCGAAGGCGGGTGGAACCTTGAGCGCGCGCGCAACGTGGGTAACCGCGCGGTTGGTGGCGATTCGGGCCACAAAGGTTCGCAATGCGGCATCCCCGCGATACGCGGGCAGAGCCCTCCAGATGGCAAAGTAGATCTCCTGCACGAGCTCCTGCGCCAGATGCGTTCTGGCCTCATAGCTTGAGGCGATGCGCCGAAGCATCGCATCGTGCTCGCGCACGATCTGCTCAAATGTCTTGCGGGCCGTCATGCGGCTGGCTCAATCCTTTGCGTCTCGCGTCATTGCAATAGTCTCCCCGGGAGTCATTTGCTTTCAAAAATAAGGGCAGGAGACTAGAACCTATCTCAAAACACTGGAAGTACGCATTTTCATAGGTAAAATCTATGTGTGCTACGCATAACGGACGAGCAGTGGGAGTTGATCCGGGAACATTTTCCGGAGGAGAGAATCTGATCGGCGACAAGGCGTACGATTCGGATCAGCTCGACGAGCAGTTGCGTGCACAGGGTACGGAAATGATTTCCCCGCATCGAAGCACGCGCAAACGCAAGACACAGGACGGCCGACGCCTGCGCCGTTACGAGCGATCGCTGGATCGTCGAACGCTTCTTCTCCTGGATTCAGTGGCAACGTCGGCTCCTGGTTCGCTGGGAGTACTACCCGCAAAACTTTCTCGGCTTCGTGCAGCTTGCAGCTCTATGCATCCTGCTCAAGCGATTTTGAGATAGGTACTAGTCTTGATGCTCCCCGGAAAAGGAGAGGCAGGTGACTGCTCGCCGCGAACTGGATTTGGGTCGCCTGCAATACTGGTCTATGCGGCCGGCGCAACCCGTAGGCGATAGTGCCGCAATGCGCAATGCCATTCGTGCCGAACTGGCGATGATTCAGCCGCACGATTCAATTGAGCAAGAGCATCTCGCGGAAGCTCTCGCGTGGGTGGATTCGGGAGCAGAACTTTGCCGCATCGCAAAGCCTGCCACGCCGCCTATGCACCTGGTGTCCTATTTCGCGGTTGTTGACGTAGGCCACATTGTGTTGGTCGATCATAGGAACGCGCAATTATGGCTACCGACGGGCGGGCACGTAGAATCTGGTGAACATCCGCGCGCTACGGTCGTGTGCGAGTTGAAAGAAGAACTGAATCTGGTGCCGGCTTGCCCTGTCGGTGTTCCTCTCATGGTCACCTGTACGACTACCGTCGGCTTGACCGCGGGGCATCGGGACGTTTCTCTTTGGTATGTCATCGCAGGCAGTCGCGATCAGCCACTGGACTTCGACAAGCAGGAGTTCAACGCGGCCCGATGGTTCCGCTTCGACCAGGTGCCGTATGAGCGAAGTGACCCAAATATGCCACGTTTCGTCGCAAAGCTTGCCGCTTGCGCAACCCGCGGTGGCAGCGCACGCTCGGTCTAACGCCAAAGCGGCGCAAGAGAAACGAGGGGAAGATGAGTCGCAGCGAGCCACTAAGTGCCCTGATCAACCTGCAGATGGGCTTCCTGAGGTCCGCTTGCCTCTATGTCGTGGCAAAGCTGGAAGTCGCGGATCAACTCTCGGACGGCGAGCACACCAGCGATGAAATCGCCAGACGCGTGAAGGTGGATCCGGAATATCTCTATCGGGTCATGCGCCTGCTGGCGAGCGACGGAGTGTTTACGGAAAAAACGAACCGCGTGTTTGCGCTTACGCCGATGTCCGAGCTCCTGCGCATTGGGGCAAAAGGCACGTTCCAGCCGTTCGTCGTATTCAATTCCGAGGCGGCGTTCGAGGCCGTGCTGGGCCTTCTCGCCGGCGTGATCGAAGGTCACGTACCATTCGAGAAGCGGTTCGGCAAACACGTATTCGCGTGGATGCAGGAGTCTCCCGAGCGGGTAGCACTCATGGAGCGCGCTTGGCAGGGGATCCACTGGCCGGAAACGGACGCGGTGCTGCGGAGCTACGATTTTTCCCGAATCGGGCGGCTCGCCGATGTCGGGGGAGGTCACGGCGATGTTCTAATCGGATATCTGGCAGGCGCCGCGGGGCGCTCCGGCGTCATCTTCGACGCACCAGAAGTCGCCGCGCAAGTCAGCAAGAGGATCACGGAACTGGGGCTGTCGGGTCGCTGCGATGTAGTCGGTGGCGATTTCTTCAAGGCAGTTCCGGTCAAGGCCGACGCATATTTCCTGCGGCATATTCTGCACGACTGGAATGACGAGGAGTGCATCACGATACTCCGGAACATTGCCACGGCTGCACGGCCGGGCAACCGGGTGCTCATCGCGGAGTGTCTCGTCAAAGGCCCAAACGTGCCGGATACGGGCAAGCTGTTTGACATCGAGATGATGCTGTTTCTGACCGGACGCGAGCGCACCGTTGATGAGTACCGGAAACTACTGGAGGCGGCCGGTTTTCAGTATTCAGGCGTGACCGCGACGAACTCAATTGTCTCGGTGGTGGAAGGTTTCCTCCCTGGCTAGCACTCCCGGCAGGGCGTCCGGCAGTCCTCGCGGTTGTGTGCTCACCAGTGGCCGGCTGTCGCTATTGTGATATTTCATCGTATCGGCGGCCAAGAAACTGGACAAAGCAAAATCCGTGGCCGAATGGATCAGCCATCAATGCCAACTGACCCCAGGTGCGCGTGGCAACGGGACTTTCAAGATGCGCGCCGGCAGTCCGGTCGCGGAACTGCCTGCCGCCTTGGCCAGCAGATAGATGGGCGCCGAGTTCCCCAGCAGCTCGATGCCGTCGCCGCCAAATCGACGACCGACCTTCAGGCCGAAGGCGGCTTGGTGGAACTGAGTGGCCTTGCCAAGATCATCCACATCGACGTTTATCAGGACTTGCATGGGATCGCCCGCGGGGAAAGGCCCTATGGTGCTTCCGAAAACCGCTCGCCCGCACAGTCGCCCGCGATCGGTCGATCGGCAATGAGAACGCACCGGCGCCGTTGCGACCGACAGGTAGCGCCACTACACTCAGCTCGTAGCCGCGGGCCGTCTCGCCCCTGCTGCTGAAGCTGCGTCTCCCTTTGACAGCCCCACGCGAGTTCTCCCAAATGGCAACAGCGGATAGCGCGCCTGCAAAAACCGCCGAGTGGCGGAATGTCGATCTCAAGACGCTCCGCGGGGAGATCATTCCCCGCGACAGACCGGCCGTCCTCAAGGGGTTGGTCGAGCATTGGCCTATTGTGCGCGCGAGTGCCCAATCCGACTCGGCGCTGTACGACTACATCCGTGCCCGCGACCTGGGTCGTCCCGTCAGGATCCTGGTCGTCCTGTGGTGGCACTATGTGGAGGCGCTCGAGCCCGTGAACCTTTCGGTCAACTACTGGCGGCTCGATGCGCCGGAGATGGCGGAGCCTTTTGCAGCGCTTGCCCATGGATTGATGGCGATAACGCCGCTATCGGCCAGCCGCCGCGAACTTTGGCGCAAGATGTTCGATCACTACGTCTTTCAAACCAGCGGTGACCCGGTCCCCCATCTGCCTCCCGATCGCCGCGGGATGTTGGGGAGCTTGTCGCCCGAGCTTCAAAGCCACATCAGGACGCAGCTGATCAGGTCGCTGACGAAGCCGATGCCGGCCCAATTGAAGGAGCAGATTCTGCGCCTGCTGTGGCCCGTGCGCTGATGGAGCCGGATGTGCAGAACACGATGCTGATGCCCGACGCTCCCCCGCGCGCAGCCGCGTCGACGATGAAGATCATCGCCGTAACGAATATCAAGGGTGGTGTGGGCAAGACGACCACGGCCGTGAATCTGGCGTACTTGTGTGCGGCGAGTGGTCGCGCGACGCTGCTGTGGGACCTTGACCCGCAGGGTGCAGCAACCTACACGCTCAAAGGTGAGCCGCGCGAGCACGTCTCACCCAAGAAGCTGCTCAGTGGCAAACGCGATCTGCCGGAACTGATCCTCTCGACCGAATATCCGGGCCTGGATCTATTGCCGGCGGACTTCTCGTACCGGAACTTCGATGTTCACCTCAGCGCGCGCAAGCGGCCCACGGAACGCCTGCTCAAGATGAGCAGCTCACTGCGGGATGCTTATTCGACTTTGATTCTGGACTGCGCTCCTGGCATTTCGCTGCTGTCGGAGAACGTCCTGCGCGCAGCCGACGCGATCATTGTGCCCTTGGTGCCCACCCCCTTGTCGGTGCGCATGCTCACCCAACTGCGCGATTTCATCGCGGGCGAAGGCTGGACGGACCTGCTCGTGCTGCCGTTTTTTTCGATGGTGGATCGGCGCCGGGCCCTGCACAACGAGATCATGACCATGACGCGCGCCGAATTTCCGACTGTCCTCAATACCGAAGTGCCTTATTGGAGTTCAATCGAACGGATGACCCAGCGCCGCGCGCCGATTCCGGCCTTTGCCCCACAAAGTGCGGCAGCGTCGATTTATAAGTCACTTTGGGCCGAGGTGGTGGGGCGGATGTCGTGAGCCCCGCTGAGGCGTATGCGGCGCGCGTTGCGGTTCAGGAGGCTCGGGTGACGCAGCTCACGTGGCAGGAGGCGCGCATCGCGAGCGCCCGGCTGTTGGTTGGGTTGCTGATCGTGGCGATCGTCGCTATGCGGCTGTTCGTACCCACGCTTGCGAACTGGTGGGCTGCAGCGCCGCTCCTTGGGTTCGTTTGGCTCGTCATCTGGCACGCGTCGGTGCGGCGCGCACACGCAGGTGCTGCGCGTGCCGTCGATTTCTACCGCCGTGGACTCGACCGGATCAACGATCGCTGGGTCGGGGCGGGGCACACGGGTGAGCGGTTCCTGCAGGCGCAGCATGTCTACGCCGCCGATCTGGATCTGTTCGGCCGCGGCGGCCTGTTCGAGCTGCTCTGTGCGGCGCGAACGAGAATGGGGGAGGAGACCCTCGCGCAGTGGCTGCTCGCCCCGGCGTCCGCGCTGGAGATCCGTGAGCGGCAAGGCTGCCTCGGGGACTTGCGCGAGCGTCTCGACCTGCGCGAAGACCTCGATGCTGCCGGCGAGGCGGGGGTCGGTGTACACCCTGATGCGTTCGTGGAGTGGGCCCAATCCCCGAATCAACTGCACGGATCATGGATTCGTTGGGTCGCGTTCGCCTTGCCAGCCTTGCTCCTGGCCGCGGGAGTCGTGTGGGCACTGCTGGGAACCCGCTGGCCGTTTCTGGTCGTGTTACTCGCGGAAGCTGGCGTCCTGTATCTCCTGAACGAGCGCCTTAACGCCGTCACCAACGCGGCCGAGCGCGGTTTCGAGAATCTGCGGTTGCTGTCGGCGCTGCTGATCCGCATCGAGCGCGAGCGCTTCAGCATACCGGCCCTGCAGGCGCTCCAGCGCCAGCTCGCCTCGCACGCGCAGCCCGCCTCGCGCGTCATTGCACGGCTTGGAACGATCGCTGACTTCGCCGGTCAGCGCGAGAATCTGCTGGTGCGGCTGTTTCTGGCGGTACCGCTGCTCTACCCGCTCCACGTGGCGCTCGCGGCGCAGTCCTGGCGTTCCCGACACGGCGCGGCGGTGCGGCCCTGGCTTTCGGCGACCGGCCGCCTGGAGGCACTGTCATCGCTGGCGATGTACGCGTATGAGCACCCGCAGGACCCGTTCCCCGAGCTGGTGGAAGGACCGGCAACCTTTGAAGGGCGCGAACTCGGCCATCCGCTGCTGCCCTCGGCCGCGTGCGTGCGGAACGATGTGAGCATCCGCCGTCCCCTGCAGGCGCTGCTGGTTAGCGGGTCGAACATGTCCGGCAAGAGCACACTCCTGCGTGCCGTCGGAGTGAACACCGTACTCGCGATGGCTGGTGCCCCGGTTCGCGCCGCAGCGCTGCGCCTGACGCCGCTCCAGGTGGGCGCCAGCATCCGCATCAACGACTCGTTGAGCGAGGGGCACTCGCGCTTCTACGTGGAGATCACTCGCCTGCGTGAGCTTTACGAGCTCTCGGCCGCTGGCACAGCGTTGCTCTTCCTGCTCGATGAGGTTTTGCAGGGGACGAACTCCAACGATCGACGCATTGGGGCCGAGGGTATTTTGCGAGCGTTCATTGAGCGCGGTGCCATCGGACTTGTCAGTACGCACGACCTGGCGTTGACCGACATCACGGGCCTGCAGGCGGATGCCGTGCGCAACGTCCATTTCCAGGACACGCTGGAACACGGCCGGATGAGTTTCGATTTCAAGCTGCGCGACGGTGTCGTGACCAAAAGCAACGGCCTTGAGCTGATGCGCTCGATCGGGCTGCCCATGTCACGCGCCTGATCTGCGCCCAGTCGTACGCCCGGTCGCAGCGAGCGCGGCCGCCGCTGCCAGCTTGTGTATGGCCTGCCACGGTGGCCCGATCGATCGACCCATCGCGTTCAGGTAAGCGTTGACGTCCGCGTCGAGCGCCGCTGCCGCGTCGCGAAATACTTGCTCGCGGTCATACCAATGCACCGACCAGCCGCAGGCCTGGGCGGCGCCCGCGAGCGCCTCGCGATACATGACGGAGTCGGCGACGGTTTGGGCGCGATTGTCGGCAATGCGCTGCTGCGTTGTCGGCGGAAGCTTGGGGCACTCGCGGATCGCGATGTGCGTGATCGGCACCGGCACTGTTGCCGTCAGCGCCGCGAGGGCCTGGCGCGCGCCGCGCGTGGCCGATTCGCGTACGCGCTCGACGAGCGCCAGGGCATCGGCGAGCGAAATCGGCCGCGCCCACGGACTGTCGAGGTAACGACCCACCGCCCACGACCCCTGGTGGTGGTGCGGGTACGTCGGCAGCTCCGGTTCGGTCAGGTCGACGCGGCGGCGATCCAGCAACTCGCCGCGGGTCGCGAGGGTAACGAGCACGGCCGAATTGCCGTGCTCGGCGACGCCGACGGTCGCGGCTCGCAGCGCTCGTGTGCTCGCCACGCCATCACCCTCATCGGCCTATTTGGCGGGCGCGGTGCTCGGGGGCGGGCTGCGGTAGCGGCCGACGTAGGCGGCCTTCGCGACCGTCTTGCCTTTCATCGCGGCCAACAGTTCGTCGCGGCTTGCGGTCTCGGGAAGATCGAGCTTGGCGTTCAGGGCATACAGTTCGAAGATGTAGTGGTGATAGCGGGGACCTGCGGGAGCCCCGGGTCCCATGTAAACGTTGCCGCCCATCATGTTCTTGCCCGTCACCGAGCCCTCCGGCAGCTTGCCTTCGGGAATGCCGGCCGCATCGGCCGGAATGTTCCAGGCGACCCAGTGCAGTACGTCACCGGTGCCACCGCCGATGGCCACATCGACATCGTGGAGGATGATGGCGTAGGCCACGGTTCCATCGGGCGCATTGGAGAACTTGAAGTCCGGGATCACCCCGCCGCGGCCGGCGTATTTTTGCGGGACGATGCCGCCGTCTTCGAATGCGGTGCTCTGCATCAACAGGGGCGGCAGCTTGAAGCCACCCGCTCGGGGTGCACCTTGCGCGAGTACGGCACTGGTGCCGAGCACCGTGAGAGCGAGAGACAGAGCGAGCGCGCGCAAATTCCTGGTACCCATGAGGGCCCCTTTGGTGTTGTGGAATGGGGAGGCGAGCGTAGCGCAAACGTGGGCCGGTACCTAGTCGCTGTAGCCGCTCTCTCCGTGCTGCGTGAGATCCAGACCCTCGCGCTCGCTGTCTTCGCTGACGCGCAAACCCAGGGTCGCGTCGATCACTTTCAGGATCCCATACGTCGCCACGGCGCACCAGGCGGCGGCGGCGGCCACGCCCAGAACCTGCACCCCCACCTGACTTCCGAGGGTCATGCCTGGGTGAAGGCCGACACCCCCGAGGCGCGCGTCGACGAACACGCCGGTCAAGATGGTTCCGATGACACCGCCAATGCCGTGCACGGGCGAGACATCCAGGGAATCGTCGATGTGCAGCGTGCGCTTCAGGAACTGGGTGGCGAAGAAGCAGGCCATGCCGGCGGACACACCGATCGCCACGGCCCCCCCGGACCAACGAACCCGGAAGCCGGCGTGATCGTACCAAGTCCCGCCACCATGCCCGTGACGACTCCAAGCACGCTCGGCTTGCCGAAGCGCATCCACTCGAGGGTCATCCAGGCGAGTGCACCGGTGGAAGCGCCGATGTGCGTGACCAGGACCGCCATGGACGCCGATCCATTGGCCGCCAGGGCGCTGCCGCCATTGAAGCCGAACCAGCCGACCCAGAGCATTCCGGCGCCCAGGACGGTGAGCGGCATGTTGTGCGGGGGCATGGCGGTGTGCGGGAAGCCGCGCCGCCGCTTCAGCACCAGCGCGCCGACCAGGGCGGCCGTGCCGGCGCTGACGTGTACGACAATACCACCGGCGAAATCCAGAACACCGAGTTGGGCGAGCCAGCCGCCGCCCCAGACCCAGTGACACAGGGGCGCATAGACTAGGAGCAGCCAGGCGCCGGCGAACCACAGCACCGCGCTGAAACGGATGCGCTCGGCGAACCCGCCGATGATGAGCGCGGGCGTGATGGTCGCAAAGGTCAGCTGGAACATGACGAAAGCCGCTTCGGGCACGGTACCGTGCATCGACCTGGCACTCATGTTCGCCAGGCCGAAGTTCGCCATGGGCCCGATCAGTCCCTGCCAGCTGCCGCCCTGGCCGAATGACAGGCTATAGCCGCACAGCAGCCACAGCAGGCTCGCCACACAGGCAATGGCGAAGCACTGCATCGATACGGAAAGCACGTTCTTGCGGCGCACCAGGCCGGAGTAGAACGCCGCGAGACCCGGCAGGGTCATGAACAGCACGAACGCCGTTGCCGTCAGCAGCCATGCCGTGTCGCCGGCATTTGGGCTTGCACCTGCCATACGAATTCCCCCTGATACGCGGCGCGCATTTTTAGTGCAGCGCGCCGTCGAAATCAAGTCAAAGTGATCCTGACTGGTGCAATCTGCCTGGCGCGTGTTCAATCGTGGGTCAAAAATGTTGCAAGCCTTTGCGATCCCAGTAGCCTTCAGCGAATGGAAGCGCCGCCTGAGATGACGAGCGACTACCCGGCCCGTGCCGTCGCCTGGTACACCGTGTTCGTTCTCATGCTCTGCTACACCCTCTCGTACGCGGACCGGCAGATCCTGGCCTTCCTCGTCGGCCCGCTCAAGGCGGATCTGCGTATTTCAGACACCGAGGTCGGAGCGCTGCAGGGCGTCGCGTTCGCCCTGGTCTACACCATTTTCGGGCTGCCGATGGGAGCGTTGGCGGATCGCTTCAGCCGGCGCAACATTATTGCGATCGGCGTGATCCTCTGGAGCATGGCCACTGCACTGTGCAGCGTGGCCCGAAGCTTTGTGTCACTGGCTGCCGCCCGCATGGGCGTCGGCATCGGCGAGGCGACCCTCAGCCCCTGCGCGTTCTCGATGATTACGGATTCGTTTCCCAAGGAGCGCCTGAGCAGCGCCGTCAGCGTGTACACCATGGGCATCCAGCTCGGTTCGGGCCTCGCGCTCGTCATCGGCGGACTGGTGGCGCAGGCCGTGAGCCACATGGCGCCCGTCGCGATTCCGGTAGCCGGCTTCATCCCCGCCTGGCGCGTAACCTTCCTGATCGTCGGCGCGCCGGGCCTGCTCGTCGCCTTGTTGCTGGCGACGTTGCGCGAACCGACCCGGCGCGCGCTGCTGCTCAGTTCGACCGGGGTCGCGGCCGCGTTGGGACTTGGCGAGGTGTTGGCACACATCCGGCTGCGCTGGCGGGCGGTGTTCGGCGTCTCGGCAATGATCAGTTGTCAGGCCACCTGCAACTATGCGCTGCTGGCCTGGGGACCGAGCTTTTTCGAACGCATGCATCACTGGCCCAAGGACCGGACCGGCCTGGTCCTCGGCCTGACGACGCTGGGCTGTGGCTGCACCGGATTGTTTGCCGGAGGTCGACTATCGGATCACTGGCAAAGCCGGGGGATCGCCGATGCACCCGTGCGTGTCGGTTTGATCAGCCTGACCGGGATATTGCTCACGCTCGCGCCTGCGATGCTGCTGCGCGATGCGGGCTGGACGGTCACCTTGCTGGTCCCGGCGGTGTTCTTCATCGGCTTGCCGATCGGATGCGGGTATGCGGCGGTGCAACTGATCGTCCCGAATCAGGCGCGCGGCCGGGTTTCGGCCATGGTCCTGTTCACAGTGGCCCTGGCCAGCCTCGCATTGGGCGCGCTGCTGCCGGGATTTCTCAACGACCATCTGTTCCACGATGAATACCGGGTCGGCGCGTCAATCGCGCTGACGGTGGCCTTCGCATCCGTCGTGGGCATTCTCGCCGGCGTTGCGACATTGTCCCCGTATCGGACCGCCTATCGGGCGATGCTCTAGCACCGGTGGATCAGGTCACCTACAGCCGCGGCGGGTTCCGACCGAATCGACCAACCGGCGGTTCAGCAACATCAGGCCCCCTTGCGAGGTCCAGCGCCACGACCAGATACGCACGATTCGGTTCACGTTCACGGTGGCTCAGGGTACGGCCGAGCCGGTCCTGCCAGGACCAGTGCAGGAACAACCGCAAGCGCCGCTGCAGGCACACTCGGCACCGGCCGCCACGCGGCGCTACCGGCTGGCGGGCACCGAGCGGCTCCTCGTCCGGCACGGTGCGATCCCCGGGTTCATGGGAGCGATGACCATGCCGTATGATGCCGGAAAACACGAAGACCTGCAGAAGGTCGCCGCGGGCGATGAGATCGAGACCGATGTCGTGGTCAATGCGACGGGCACGTACCTGGAAAACATCAAAGTGACGGGACATACGAAGTGAGCGACAACTTTCTCGCCGGTGAAGGCGAGATGGCGCGGCGGATCCGCCTGCACGAGTGGCACCGCACCTCACTGGGTGAGCCGTCCGTGTGGCCACAGGCGCTGCGCACGGCGGTGCGCCTGATTTTGAACTGTGCCCACCCGATGTACATTTTCTGGGGCGCCGAAGGAATCTGCTTCTACAACGATGCCTATCGACCATCGATCGGGGATGAGCGCCATCCCGCATCGCTGGGCCAGCCCGCTCGCCAGGTCTGGGACGAGATCTGGGACATCATCGGCCCGCAGATCGAGCAGGTAATGGCGGGCCGCGGCGCAACCTGGCACAAGAATGCATTGGTGCCCATCACGCGCAATGGCAGGCGCGAAGATGTGTACTGGACCTACACGTACAGCCCGATCGACGATGAAATGGCGCCGCATGGGGTCGGCGGGGTGCTGGTCGTGTGCAATGAAACCACCGAAAGCGTGATCGCCGCGCAGAAAATCGCCGCGGAACGCGAACGGCTGCTGGCGCTGCTGAAGCAGATGCCGGGATTTGTCGCCGTGCTGTCCGGACCACAGCATATCTACGAATACGTCAATGATGCCTACCTGACCATTTCCGGTCCGCGCGAGTTCATCGGGCGTGGTGTCCGCGACATATTTCCCGATCTCGCCGACCAGATGTTTTTTGCCTTGCTGGATGAGGTCTACACGACCGGTAAGCCATTTGTGGCGCACGCCGTACCCCTGCGCCTCAAGGGTGACGCCGAAGAGCGCTATATCGATCTGTTGTACGAGCCGATCCGCAATGCCGAGGGCGCGGTCACCGGCATTTTTGTCGGGGGCTACGACGTCACCGAGGCGCAGCGCATCAAGGCGGATCTGGAGCGCAAGGTGATCGAGCGCACCCAGGCGCGCGGCCGCACCTGGCAGGTCAGTCCGGACCTGATGGGGGCGCTGAATTCACGGGGCTACTTCGAGACCTCCAACCCGGCCTGGAAGACGCTGCTGGGCTGGACTGAAGCGGAGGTCGCAAATATGTCGATCTGGGAATTGCTGCACCCGGATGATGTCGAACGCACGCGCCACGGTTTCAACCTCACCCAGCTGGGGCAGGCGGCGATCCGGTTTCCGAACCGCTATCGGTGCACGGATGGCAGCTATCGATGGATTTCCTGGGTTGGTGTTCCCGAAGACGGCATGGTGTATTGCACCGGGCGCGACATCACCGAGGAGAAGAAAGCCGAAGAGCAGCTGCAACACGCGCAGGAAGAGCTGCGACAGGCGCAGAAGATGGAGGCAGTGGGGCAGCTCACGGGCGGCCTGGCGCACGATTTCAACAATCTGCTTGCCGCCATCAGTGGCAGTGTCGAAGTCATCGGCGCGCTGGTGAAACGCGGTCGGGTCGGTGAGATAGAACGCTACCTGACGGCCGCGCAGAATTCGACGCGCAGGGCCGCGGCCTTGACGCAAAGACTGCTCGCGTTCTCCCGCCGACAAACGCTGGATCCGAAGGCGACGGATGTCTATCGCCTCGTCGCCGGGATGGAGGATCTGATCCGTCGGACCGTCGGGCCTTCGGTCGAACTGGAGGTCGTCGGCGCGGGCGGGCTGTGGCTGACCAAAATCGATCCCTCGCAACTGGAAAGCTCCCTGCTCAATCTGTGCATCAACGCCCGCGACGCGATGGCACCGGGCGGCGGCAGGCTGACCATTGCGACGGCCAACAAGTGCCTCGATGAACGCGCCGCGCGCGAGTGCGATCTGCCGCCCGGACAGTACATCTGCCTGGCCGTCGCGGACACGGGAACGGGCATGACCCAGGAAGTGATCGGCCGCGCCTTCGACCCGTTTTTCACGACCAAGCCCTTGGGGGAAGGCACGGGGCTTGGGCTGTCGATGGTCTACGGCTTCGCCCGGCAGTCCGGCGGCCAGATCCGGATCTTTTCGGAAGTCGGGAAAGGCACGACGATGTGCCTGTACCTGCCGCGCCATCTGGGTACGCTCGATGAGGCCGATTCGATCGAAATGGCCGCGCCCGCGGTGCATGGTCATGGCGAGACGGTGCTGGTCGTCGATGACGAGCCAACGGTCCGCATGCTCATCAAGGATGAGTTGCTCGAAAACGGCTACGTGACACTCGAAGCCGGGGACGGCCCCGCGGCGCTCAAATTACTCGAGTCCGATTTACGGATTGACCTGCTGATTACCGATGTGGGTCTGCCGGGTGGCGTGAACGGCAGACAGCTCGCCGACGCTGCCCGCGTGTTCCGCAAGAATCTTCGGGTCTTGTTCATAACCGGATACGCGGAAAACGCGGTAATGGGCAACGGTCATCTTGCTGCGGGCATGGAAGTGCTGACCAAGCCTTTCGTCATGGCCACACTCGGTAACAAGATTCGTGACCTGATCGCCAGATCCATTTAAGGCTGTCCCGCACCGCCTGCCGCACCATAAATCTGACCCGTCGCAAAACTTCCCTGGCAGTCGGCCAGCTGAACGTAGATGCCCGCCAGTTCAACGGGCATTCCCGCACGCCCAAGGGGAGTATGGCTGCCGAAGTTCCGCAATTTTTCGGCGGAGGCGCCGCCGGATACCTGCAGCGGCGTCCACACCGGTCCCGGCGCAACGCCGTTGACGCGAATACCTTTCTTCGCCAGCTGTTTCGCCAGCGACTTCACGAAGTTCATCGTGGCGGCCTTGGTCTGCGCATAGTCATACAGATCCGGCGTCGGATCGTAGGCCTGTTCGGAGGTGGTCGCGATGATGCAGGAGCCAGGCTGCAGACTGGGCAACGCGGACTTGATGATCCAGAACGGCGCGTAGATGTTGGTCTTCATCGTCCAGTCGAAGTCTTCCGTCGAAATATCGAGAATCGAATCGTGCGCCTTCTGGCGACCGGCATTGCTGACCAGGATGTCGATGCCGCCCAGTTCCTGGACCGCGCGTGCAACCAGGTCCGCACAGAACGCTTCACTGCGGATATCGCCCGGAATGCCGAAACCCCTGCGGCCGGTCGCCCGGATCAGCTGCAGCACCTCCCGGGCGTCCGGCTCTTCGGTGGGAAAATAGTTGATGGCGACGTCCGCGCCTTCACGTGCAAAGGCGATGGCCGCGGCGCGCCCCATCCCGGAGTCACCGCCCGTGAGCAAAGCCCGCTTTCCGGCGAGGCGCCCGGAGCCTTTGTAGCTGGTCTCGCCGTGATCGGGCTTCGGATCCATTTCGCAGGCCAGGCCCGGCCATACCTGCTTCTGGTCGGGATACGGCGCCCTGGGGAATCGGCTGCGCGGATCGGCATCATTCGCATCACGGCGCGCGAGACTGACAACTTTCGGGCTCTTCATGTGCGTGGCTCGAGACTGGGGTTACGAGCCAGACTAATGCCACGCGCCAGGGATACGCCCGGTGCGCAACGCGTCGCGCTGTAGTCCGCTTCTCACCGCCCAGCCGGTTCGTTGCGCCTGGCACCGCGGATGTTCATCGCGGCCAGGCACACCTGCAGGGTGATGAGTGCATAGGCGTGGCTGTACAGGCCCCAGATCACCCACAGCACATTGCTGCCCAGGAACATCCAGAAGCCCAGTCTGCGGCGCCCCTGATGGGCGGAGGCGACAAACCAGGCGGCGGCAACGGTCACCACCATCGCCGGCCACTGGATGAGATTCCAGGTCAGCATGATGCGACGAGGAATGACTCGCCCGGCGTCGGCCGCAGGCCATCGGTTCGACCGGCGAAGTACCGCTCGGCGAGGTCCGCGGTCGATACATGCTCGGCCCGACGGAAGCCGGCTTCGTGAGCCAGGGCCAGCATTTCGCTCGGCCGGAAGAAGCTCAGGAAAGGCGTCCCGGAGGCTCGTGCCCTTTGATGCAGCGCCTCGTGTTGCGGGCGCTCGGCCGGATCGATGAGATCGAGCGGCAACAGGAATGTCATGGCCAGCGTTGAGCCTGCCGCGAGCGTCGCGATGCAGCGCAGCGTGTCCAGGTTCGCCGCGTGGCTGAGGTACATTGAGACGCCGGTGGAGGCCACGAGCGCCGGCTGGCGGGCATCGAAGCCGGCGGCGCTGAGCTGCTCCCACCCGGACTGGGCCGCCTCGAAGTCTACCGGTACGAGCCGCAGCCCCTCCGGCACGCCGAAACCCAGATCGATCAAGCGTTGGCGTTTCCAGGCCGAAGGCCCCGGTAGGTCGATTTCGAAAATTCGCAGGCGCGAGGCGACCTCGGGCCGACGCTGGGCGAAGGTGTCCAACCCCGCGCCAAGCAGGATGTACTGAGCGATGCCTCGGTACCCGTGTTCGCCGACGAGATCCTCGATGAAGCGCGCGCGGGCGATGACGCCGGCCCGGTACCCGCGGGTGCCGTGGGGGTCCATGTCGGGGCGCTGCCGCCAGCCCTGGTGGGGAGCCGCGAGCCGCAGCCCGATCTCATCTTCGAGCACATGCGGTGGCGGGTCCACCTGCACATGCATGGCACGCCATAGGGCAACCCGTACCGCGGTGCTGTCCGGGGCCGCAGGTTGGTCATCGTGCACGGTGACGTTCCGGTTCTATTTCCCGAATGCAGGATAGCTTGCGGCCGCGGTTTCGGGTCAAATTGGCCAAACAGGGGGCTCGATGAACACACTTCCCATTACAACGGACGATCGGCTGGTCTGGGACACTTGGCTGGCGATGTATCGCCTGCCGGTGCTGACCGTCGCGGACGAAGTCGGCACTTTTGCTGCGCTCTCGGGCCAGTCGCTGACGACCGACGAACTCGCCGCGCGGCTTGCCGTCGGCGCGCGGGCACTGGCGATTCACCTCGGCCTGCTCGCCGCACTGGGCTTCCTCGAGCGGCACGATGGCCGTTGGCGGGCGACCGCCGCGACGCGGACCTGGCTGCATCCGCAGGCCGAGGGCTATGCCGGGCCGCTGCTGCACCGCTTCCGCGAGACCCAACCGCTGCATGCCCAGCTGCTGGCGACGCTGCGCCCGCAAGTGCCGGCCGAGGCGTACCAGTCGGCGGTGGCAGAGTGGGAGCGCGGCGAGATGCCGCCGGAACTGGCGCGGATGATCACCGCGTTCATGAACGCGCATAGCTGCGCGGCCGCGAAGGCGGTCAGCGTCCAACCGCTGTTCGCGCAGGTGCACAGCCTGCTTGATGTCGGTGGCGGCTCTGCGGTGTTCTCGATTGCAATCGCGAAGGCGCATGCGTCGCTACGCGCGACGGTGATGGAAATCGCTGCGGTTTGCGCCGAGGCCGATCGATACATTCTGGCATCCGGATCGGAAGCGCGCGTGCGAACGCAGGCGCTCAATATGTTCACGCAGGCCTGGCCGGGTGGCCATGACGTCCACTTCCTGTCCAACATCCTGCACGACTGGTCCGATGACACCTGCCGACTGCTGGTGAAGAAGTCCTTCGACGCACTGCCTTCCGGCGGACGCATCCTGCTGCACGAGATTCTGATGGACGATGATGGCTGCGGCCCCCTGCCGGCCGCGGCGTTCTCGATGCTGATGCTGATCGGCACCCGCGGCCGTCAGTACAGCCTGCCGGAATTGCGTGGCTTCCTGGAGCCTGCCGGTTTCACCGGTGTTGAAGCCTTCAGCACCGGCGGGGGTTACTACTCGCTGGTTGTCGCCCGCAAGCCCTAAGGTTTGGCAGTCACCTGGTCGCGCAGCGGCATTCCGTCGTGCACACCGAGCACGCTTTGTACAAGTGCGAGATGGGAGAACGCCTGGGGGAAGTTGCCAACCTGACGTTTGGCGCGCGTGTCGTATTCCTCGCTCAGCAGGCCAACGTCATTGCGCAAGGCAAGCAGCCGCTCCAATAGTGCGTCCGCGTCCGCTTCGCGGCGTTGCCGTTGATAGGCGTCGACGAGCCAGAAACTACAGGGGATAAAGACCCCTTCCCCGGCCGGCAGGCCATCCGCGCCGCTCTCGCTGCGGTAGCGCAGAACCAAGCCGTCAATCACGAGATGGCGCTCGATGGCCGCGATAGTACCGGTCACGCGCGGATCATCGATGGGTAGAAATCCCACCTGTGCAATCAGCAAAAGACTCGCGTCCAGCTCCTGCGAGTCGAAGCTTTGTGTAAACGACTGCAGGGTGGGGTGAAAGCCCCGATCCAGCACCGTTTGATGAATCTCGTCGCGGATCCTGCGCCACTGCTCCAACGGAGCCTCCAATGAATATTTCTCGGCATCCTTGATGCACCGATCAAAGGCGACCCAGGCCATGATCTTCGAATGGGTAAAATGCTGACGGGGACCTCTCACCTCCCATATGCCGTCATCAGGTTCCTTCCAGATGGTGGCCAGGTGCTCAAGCGCCCGACACTGCATATCCCACGCGGAGTCAGAGGCCGCCAGTCCCCCGGCGCGCGCCAGATGCAGGGCGTCCATCATCTCGCCCCACACATCCAGTTGCAGCTGTCCGGAGGCGGCATTGCCGATGCGCACGGGGGCAGCCCCGCAATAGCCGGGAAGCCAGGGAACCTCCCATTCGGCGAGGCGGCGCTCGCCGAAGATGCCGTACATGATTTGCAGGTCCTGGGGGGTCCCGGCGACTGCTCGGTGCAGCCAGTCGCGCCAGGCACCGGCCTCCTCGTAGTACCCGCCGCCCATGAGGGCCGTCAACGTGAGTGTGGCGTCGCGCACCCAGCAATAGCGGTAGTCCCAGTTGCGCGCGCCACCGAGCAGTTCGGGCAGCGAAGTGGTGGGCGCGGCGACGATGGCACCTGTTTCGGCGAACGTCATGGCTTTGAGGGTGAGCAGGGAGCGAACCACGGTGTCGCGCCGTTTGCCGGTGTAGGTGCAGCGCGCCGCCCATTGGCGCCAGAAATCCAGCGTCTCCTGCAGCGCCGCCTCGCAGTCAATGGCCGACGGCGGCGAGCGGTGCGAGAGCCCATAACTGAGCGTGAACGCAATCCGCTGCTGCGGTTCGATCTCGAATTCGGCAGCGGTGGACAGGCCTTCGCCCCGCAGCGCGACCGAGGTTCTCAGCACCACGAGATTCGGACCGGCAATTGCGATATTGCCATTGCCTTCTTCCAGGCGATAGACCCACGGAACCGATGATCCGTAGTCGAATCGGAGTGTGAGGTTCATGCGCATCGGGACCCGGCCTCGACGACCCTCGACAATGCGAATCACGGAGGAGGCGGCCTGGTTGACGGGCATGAAGTCAATCAATGCGACACAGCCGTCAGCGCTCTCAAGCAACGTCTCAAGGACGACCGTATCCTTGATATATGCGCGGGTGCGCGCGGTGACCGGCCCGGCGGGGCTCATCGACCAGCGGCCGTGTTTCGAGTGCCCCAACAGCGCCGCAAGGCAGGCGCCGCTGTCAAACCGTGGCCAGCACAGCCAATCGATCGAGCCGTTGGCGCCAACCAGCGCCGCGGTGGTGCAGTCACCGATGAGCGCATAGTCTTCAATCGCCAACGGGTTATCCGGATCGATGGTCACGCACGCACCCTAGCAGTTCGACCGTGCGGTGTATAACGGCGTGGCTTGATGGCTGACAAGAATTAGCCGCAATTGCTGACAACGGACCCTTTGCCGAAACCGGTAGTGTGCACGGACACGTCCGTTTCTTCCGACCGGACACTAGCGGAGCGCGTATGAACGAAGCAGCAAAGGCCACCCCATTTCTCACCGACGTCAAGACCCTGCGGGCCCGTGCCCGTGAGAACATCGGGTCCGGGAATGTCACCTTCACCTACGAAGGT
>Ga0182030_10003665_pt1 | contig 32846 bp, 30 predicted proteins | sample 812S3MmetaG_FD_121299 | JGI IMG/M metagenome (GOLD analysis project Ga0182030, IMG submission 121299) | Permafrost microbial communities from Stordalen Mire, Sweden - 812S3M metaG (Illumina Assembly) | ecosystem: Environmental > Terrestrial > Soil > Wetlands > Permafrost | place: Sweden... | reverse complement strand
CTCGACGTAGGCCTTTGCTTGCTTCCAGCTGACGCGGATGATCGGATCTCGTCGTTTGAATTTGCCTGTACGGCTGAAGTCTTCGGACTGTCCAGGCCAGAGCTTGGCCCAGGATGGTATCGATTCGAGACCTGCTCACAGGGCGGACGACGGATCAAGGGACAATACGGTGTCAGGATGGCCGTCGACGGGGGGCTGGTGCGGCTGGCCGCAGCAGGCACCATCATGATTCCGCGCTGGCAGGGCATTGACATGCCGGTACCCGCGGCCGTTATTGAGGCACTGCGAAGAGCGCATAGTCGTGGTGCGCGACTGCTCTCCATTTGCTCCGGTTCATTTGTACTTGCTGCCACCGGCCTCCTGGATGGCAAGTGCGCGACCACGCACTGGCGATATTCGGAGGCGCTGCAAAGCCGTTTCCCCCAGGTGCGTGTTGATCCAGACGTGCTCTATATCGATGAGGGCCAGATTCTCACGTCGGCCGGCAGTGCCGCGGGGCTCGACCTGCGCCTTCATCTCATCCGCCGCGATTTTGGCGCGGCGGTCGCCAATCAGGTTGCGCGGCGGCACGTGATTCCTCCCCATCGGGATGGGGGCCAGGCGCAGTTTCTCGACAGCCCTGTCGACCGGCGCGAACGCGGGCCGCTCTCCGCCGTGCTCGAGCGCGTCCAGCGACGCCTTCACCAGCCGATGTCGATCCGTCAGATGGCTCGATGGGCCGCAATGAGTGAGCGCACGTTTATCCGCAGATTCCGTGCGACCACCGATCGAATACCGGAAAAGATTCTCCCAGATGGCTGATGGCGCTTTTGGCTAGACTAGACGTTGGTTGTTATTAGGCCCAAAACACCGATATGCCCACCATCAGCGAATTCTTCGGAATCCTAATTCGCATGTATTGGGATGATCATCCCCCACCGCATTTTCATGCCCTCTACGGCGAGCACGAGGCGCAGTACAACATCGCCACGCTGGATACCATCCACGGATCACTGCCGCGCCGCGCTCATGCGCTGGTGGTCGAGTGGGCATCGTTGCACAAAGATGAGCTGATGAAGAACTGGGATCGATGCCAAGTACCGGCCCCAGCTGTTCCCATAGAACCCCTGGAGTAATTGTCATGGCAGTGTGGTCCATTGTGCGTTTCAAGATCTTGTCGAACTACAAGATAGAGGTGGCCTTTACCGACGGCACGAGCGGCGTGGCTGATCTTTCTCCGCGCCTGTCCCAGGGGCCGCTGGGGGATGGGTTCGATGCGCTATGCGATGCGACTGTATTCGCAAAGGTATACCTGGAGCACGGCGCGTTGACATGGCCAGGTGGCATTGATCTAGCACCCGATGCGATGTACCAGCGGATTCGAGAATCAGGCACCTCGACTCTCGCAGCAAAGAACCGAAAAGTGGCGTAAGCGCTGCTCGGCGTTCCCGGATACTCGGGGGCCATCCAGGTGCCGAGGTGATTCACGGCCGATCGGCGCGAAAACTTCGATATCTATCTTCCAGAGTGGCTAGCCAAGCACAACAAATCTATCTTCGGTGCGCTCTACCTGGCTGGCATCGTGTTCGCCCTTGTGCGGTGGGCGCGCGCGGCCAATTAGCAATCCCTTTGTGCATCGTGCCGGTCTGCTGGACACGATGAGCTGCTATAGCAGATGGGGATAGACGCGCGGTTCGACTGTGGCCGCTGCCAGAACGCAGCCGATCATCGCTCCGGGAACACCGTGTGTGACCACATCCCGTCCGGTAAGATAACGAGGCATGTCCGCCTAAGAATTCCGGGTAGACGCAAGTTTTTCTGGTGGTTCGTCTCTTGCCAACATGCGATTCGCTCGCATAATCACCAACCCTTTCGAGGAAGAGAGCATAAGGAAGTGGGGGGTATTCGGGCTCGATGCTGGGGCAGGGCGGCGAGTAGCGGCGGCGGCACCCCACACTTCCTTATGCTCTCCAGGATGCCCAGCGAGGCACCCGATAGAGAGCACGCCGCGGAGACAGGTCTAGCCGATCGGCGGTGACTCGATTGACAGCGTGTGAGAATAGCTGCGCAAGGCTGCCAACATACCTATTTGATTCCACACACGCATACGCGTAGGGAGCTCAACCATTGGGGTTAGTCGGGCCAAGTAGCGCTGAGTCGGCGCTTGACATACCGCGCAGGACGTAGGCATCAAATCCGCGTTCCAACAGAATGAAGGCGGCCGCCGAGCTACGGCGTCCGGTATCGCAATACACCACGTAAGGAATTTCGCGATCGATTGTTGTGAGCTTTACTCGCATGAAGCACAGCGGAATATTTATCGCTCCATCGATCGCCCCGCGATTCTGGTACTCGGAGGTAGCCGCACATCCAGCCAGCGGCCGCCGCCTTCAATGATCTTACGAGCTTCTCGGCAATCGACCCACTGCTGCAATGGTTCTTTCATGAGCTCAAGGAAATCCTTCTTGGTCAGACGCATCAGTGCTCCATCGGTCAGCATCTTGACCGTGGCATTTCGCTTGGCTTCCGAAATCAGCGCCTCTTCACCGAAGGTATTTCCGAGCCCGAGTTCGGCGAGCGAGATACCTTTGGCCTTTAATGGCGTCTCGCGAATAACCTCACACTTGCCGCACACGATCGCGAAAAAGCAATTGCCCTCTGAGCCTTGCTGGATTACGATTTCACCGGCACGGCAGTCGACGCGCTGCATACGCATGAATATTGCCCGCCGGCACGCCGCAGCTCCACTTTTGATAGGAACCATCATCCTTCCAGCTGCCAACGATGACGCCCATGGCTCACCTCTTCGTTCGGCGTCGGGCCTGTCTGGGGCGCGCTTGCTTCTTGGCGATGATTCGTCGTTTGGGCTTGGCTTGAGCCCGGCGTCGCGGATTCGGCCTCATCAGCGCCCGATTCCTGGCGACGGCGCGCGTGACGACGGAGGCGAGCTGGCGCCGGTAGTCTTCGAGTTGGGATTCAAGATCGACAATGCGCGTAGTGCGCACGCACAGTTCCGCGCGGTCGGTGGCGAGCTCCTTCGATGACCACCTGCGATCTGCCGCCCAGTTCCAGCGTTACCGGCACGAGGTGGTCGGCCGCAGCTTTCATCACCCGACGGCCCACATTTGTGCTACCGGTGAATACCAAGTGATCGAATGGGTTGGGAAGAGGCTTCATGTTTTTCAGCTCCAGCAGCATGCAAAGAATGCTTCAGGTAGCAAGAATGCGGAAAACTGACCGATTGCCATTGTCTTTCAAAAGAGTTCGGCCAGGACCTGTGTCGCGCCGGCGCGCGCAAGGATCGTGCGACAATCACTCGTCATGCCTGGCGAGCCGCACAGATAGAAATCGGTCGCCGCAGGATCGAAGGTCAGACTGGAAAGCGCCTGCGTCACCTGTCCCTGGAACACACCCTGCGCTAATGGGTCGCCATCGACACAAACGGTCGTCCGAGGCAGGGGCGCGAGCTCGCGCGTGATGTCTTCCTTCGCGAGGCCGCAGCCGAAAAGGAGTTCGGCTGACTCGAGTTCGCCCGCCGCCGCCATCGCCGCAAACATCGACAGGAACGGGGAAAGGCCAGTCCCCGTTGCGATGAACACTTTGCGATGTGAGTTGCGCTGCATTCCGAAGGCGCCGAAGGGCAGCTCAACCTCCGTCTCCGTCCCAGGCTGAACTGTTCTGGCAAATATAGAACCGTCACCACCCGTACGCGTGCTGACGAGCAGCGTGAAGCGCCGGCCGTCATCCGAGGCGATCGAATAGCACCGCCACTCAAAAGGCGCGACGCGCAGCATGACATATTGGCCGGGCGTGCAAGAGATCGCTTCGTCTAGTTCGAACTCTAGCCGCCATATCGATGGCGTCAGCGCAGTCTTGCCGACGAGCACCGCACGTTTCTTATAGGGCGAGCGCGCGGGCGTTGGTGTGGCCGCTGCGCTCTTGGCGGTATGCACGCTCGCCATGATGCGCGGGAACCCGCCCTGACCAAGAGCTCGGCTCGCCGCCACGACACCACCCATCAGCGAGCCGGCCACGCCGAGGCTCCATGCGTCGCAACCACTGAGGTAGAGTCCGGAGATCGGCGGCGGCGCGGAAAGCGCACTGGAAAGAAATCTCTCCGGTGTTCCCTTGAGGCCGTAGAAGGCGCCGCCAGGGTGGGAGGTATAGTCCTCCACCGTCAGCGGCGTCGACAGTTCGGAGTATTGTACCATTGCCTTAAGACCCGGCGTCGCGGTTTCTGCCAGGTCCAACAGGCCCTGGGCGATGCGGTTCTTGAGTTCGAGATAGTCATACCCCCGCATACCGTGTGCGGTTCCGCGCCAAGCGGAGAAGGCGTCCGCCTTGACGAGGGCGAGAACCTCGGCCGTACTGAAGCGATCATCACCGGACTTCACGGCCGGAAACGACATGTAGGCGTGCTTTGGCTTGCCCGCGAGGACCGCGGCCGTTTGCGCATCGATGTCGTCATGCTCGAATGTCGTGTTGATCCAGTAGTTCTCGCCTCTGACTCCGAGGGCCGCGACCGGCTTGTTGAGCCGCAGATATAGCGTCACGGCCGATAACCCGCCGTCGAGGCGATCAATGGCGGCGCGCAGACCGGCAGTGCGTCGACCGATCTCGCCGTCCACCGGCAGCAGCCGCTTATAGGTGACATGGGCACCCGCGTCGGAAATGACGATCGGCGCGAAAAACTCCGTCTCGACGGGCGCGGCGCCGCGTCTGTCGAGGGCCTTTACTCCAGTGACACTCGTGCCTTCGGCAAGGATGCCCGTGACCTCGTGGCACACATTGATGGCGCCGCCCGCTGCTTCAACGCCCACCTCAAACGTACGCGCGATACGGCTAGCGCCGCCCTTCGGAAACCATCCGCCACGCAGGTAGCTCCTGACGACAATTGCGTGCAGGACGAAGGCGCTTTCGCTCGGCGGCAGGCCATAATCGCCCCATTGCGTCGCGAGCAGCGCTTTGAGCGCGGCCGACTTGAAATGCCGATCCAGATACTCGCCGGTCGTGCGCGTGGCCCCCTCCGGGCTCGCGGGACATGCCTGCGCTGGTGGAAGGGCGACCGGCGGCGGCGATATCGACTCAATCATTCGACGCGCGTTCCATTCGGCGATTTCGTTGACATCGGCGAAGTAGCGGCGAATCGATGCCGCCTCGTCCGGAAAGCGCTCGATCAGCCGCTCCTGGTAACGCCCCGCGTCAGAGGGGACAGAGAAATCGAGGCCGGGATAGATGAACCGTTCAAACTCGTCAGGCATCGGGTTCCAACCGAGAGCGCCGGCTGACAGAAAGTCAAACAACGTACGAGTGTCGGAGCCGACCTGCATGTTGCCGAGGTAGTGCACCCCAACATCCCAGCTTGCACCATCGCGCCGAAATACATGCGTCAAGCCTCCCCGTTCGGAATGCTTCTCGAGCACGAGCACTCTCAATCCGCCAACTTTGGAGAGCAGAGCAGCCGCCGACACCCCACCGATGCCCGAGCCGATGACGATTGCATCCCACGTCTGAGTCATGGTCTGCCACTCAGGCTTACATTATCTTTTTCGGTGGCGGGACCGGTTGATCTGGTTGTGTTTGGATTTGCTTTCACTTCGACTACGGAATTAATTGCGTTCTCCTACAAGTGCAGGCGATCGTGGTTCGGGAAGGCGCACCCCTAAGCAGCGACATTTTCGAGTGTCCCGTGCAACTCGTCTGTTCGCCGCCGTACTTAGGCAACGCTCCACGAATTTTGGCGCAGGTCCTATGCCGTCAGGACGAATGGGCTTTGTGACCTGCTGTGCCGGCCATGCCCGTGCCTTGAGATCTGGCCACACTCCGCACCAGCGCTCGGTCTTGGCGACGTAGACATCTGGGATTTGCAGAGCTGGACCGGACTGCTGCGCAGGAACGCACAGGATGTGTCGTGGCGTTGGCGCTATCGCGAACGGCAGCAAATCGCTGAACGGGAGCGTGCCAATCGCTGGCGCGAACTCTCCCCTAGCCGCCAATTGCACCGGCTCGATGGGCAGTGGTTCATCGTGGAGATTGCAGCTCTGCCGCCGGCCCCTGCGACGGTGTGGGATACGGTGCGGCGCCGTCGTATCACGCAAGGAACAAGCAAGACAGGCTGCGCGATGGAACAAAGATATGCGCAGCAGCTCTTCGGCCGGTCGGGCGTCTACGCCGCCTCGAAGCGTCAGCTGGCGTCACGAGAGATGCGCGACTATGGGCTTCTAAACCCCGCATAATCGATCCGTCCCCTGAAGGCAGCCTACACAACATGCTTCTGACGATATCAGCAACACACCGCGTTCATGGCCTTGCAGGCAGGGCGGATGACTAGGGCGGCGCGCGCGCAAGCTCGATGTCTCCGCTGCTGAGGCCAGATTGCTGCAGCTATCTTAGCGCAGCTCAACGACGATCGCGCATTGCAGGCCATCGATCCGGACAAGGGGGGCCGGCCCCTATGACCATCGTCACGTGTACTGCTACTGGCGCCCTGGAAGCAGGGTAAATTGCGCCATGCCGTAAACATCAGTGCGCCGTCACTTGCAATGCAGCTTGCTGAGGCCTTTGTCTGCGTCGTCGCGCAGCGCCTGATCTTCGTGCTTGTATTGCGTGTGCACCATCTTGCAGACAGCGCCGTGATTGTCATCGAGATTGCCGCCGCAGTGAAAGTTGCTGGCATTGTCAGTGTTGCCGGTGCCGTTGTAGATCGCAGTCTGCGGCCAGGCACACAGCGGGCGCGTGCGGGCAGGATTTGCGCTGCCGCCCTTGGCGAGGATGCTGTCGGGAGCTTTGTTCTGCTCGACCCAATTCACCAGCTGATCGAAGATTGCGACAGGGGCAGGGCCCTCACCACCACCGCAATGACCGACACCGGGGGCATGGTAGTAGCGGAACCAGGGTTGCAGGGCGCTGAAGTCAGCCGTGCCATTGCCAAAAAAAGCCGCGACCCGCCGGTAGTAGTCGGCCGAGTGGCGCCAGCGAATCGCCGGATCCGCGGTTCCCTGCCACATGATGATCTTGCCGCCGTGATCCCGGACCTTGCGCAGATCAACGCTACTGGTCGTCATCAGATCGCCCACTTCACGTGAGCCGAGCACTGCTTCCGCTTCGTAGCTGACGGCGCCAGGAGGGTTACCGGCTGCCGTGATAGCGGCCTGATTCAGGTAGAGATTATCGACCGGAAAGCCCAAGTCCGCGTGATCGTAGGAAATCACCTGCGCGGTGCTGCCGGGAATGGCGCCGAAGCCGCCCATAAAGCCCCCTTCAGAGAGCGCAATGCCACGATCGAACGGATACCAGATGGCGACATCCCTGCTGTTGCGCGGACCATCCCAGATCAGATCGATCGCGCGTGCCTGGTCGGCGTCGAGGCAGACAGGCGCTGCCGGCGCTCCGCGCGTACCGCAGAGGTTGGCGCGGGCGCTGAACGTGCAGGCGCGCGGATCATCGATCAAGCCATCCCTGACCTTGTCGGTGCCATTGACATCACAGGCGGCGACCGCCGCCTTGCTCGCGGCCGCGAACTGCGCGCTGCTGAGCGTCTTGCCCTTCGGCTTGAGCGTGTCCTTTACGACCAGCGCGGGCCACGCATCGGCCAGACGAAATGCCTGCCAATAGATCGCCGGCGCACCGATGATGAAGCCGTCAAACTCATCGCCGTATTTCTCGGCCAGCGCCAAGCCTTGGCGGCCACCCGTCGAACAGCCGTTCCAGTAGTTACGTTGCACGGCCGTGCTGTAGTACGCCTGGGCCACTGCCTTGGCCCATTCGACCTGCTGGTGCACGCCTTCGTAAATGAAATCATCGATCAGGCCGGTGTCAAGCCGATGCTCGGTCTGAACGACACCGAAGTTGCAGCGCTGCGTGCCCGGGCCACCGCTGCCATTTTCCTGCTCGGTATGACCGGTGTCGGTAGCGGAGCCGACGTAGCCGTCATCCGTGGCGGCGACCGTCGACATGACGCGGCCTGCACAGCCAGCGCCGCCGAGGTTCTCGATCTTGCCGTTCCAGGCGCCGTCGCTCTTGCCGCCCTGACCGCCGTCCGCGCTACTCAGCGGCAGTCCGAGGCGGATGCGGATGTGCTGCGCCTCACCGGGCGCATAACCGCTCGCCACGCCGCCACGCCCCGAATAGGTGAACTCGACCTGGCAGTAGGCCAGGTGCCTGCGCTCGGGCGGGGCAGCGGGAACGGCACCCTGCGGCAGTCGCATCCCTGGCGGCGGCCCCATCGACTCGGCCGGAGTGCCGGCAGCGATGAGGGTCGTTGTGAGCGCCGAGATCTTGGGGTTTCCGGCCAGTCCGGCGGCCGGATCATTCGCCAGGTCGGCGCAGCCCAGCGCTGCGGCTGCGGGTCTGGTGGCGCCAGGCAGCAGGATGATGCAGAAACACAGCCCTCTGACGAACTCTAGGCGCCTCGATATGGTACGCAAGTGCTGTCCCCCTAAAGTGCAGCGCCTGGCCGCGGCCAGTTCAGAGCGAGCAGCTGGCCTGACTTGCTGCCGCGCACGGCGCCGGCGATGTCTGCGGCCAAGTATAGCGTGCGCCGATCGGCACCGCCGAATACCAGGTTAGTGACTTCCAGACCCGGCAGCTTGGTCTGCGAAATCTCGAGACCGCGCGGGGATAGCACGATCACCCCGGCGCCCCAGCAGGCCATGTGTTCGGCTCCTTGCGCGCCGGCGCCGTACCGACGGCTGCCAGCGCAGTTCCGTGAGTTGATTCCGAGCGAGTTCGCGATCCGCACAATGGCCTCCAGACTACACTCGCCATTCTGGTCCGTCGCGGCCCAGTTACACATACTGATGCGCATCGCATGACATGCGACGATGGTTTGATCGAGGGTTCGACTGATCAGAGAGCTTCAGTAGGCGCGCCAGGCGGTCCTATAGGCGCAAACAAGGCTGGCACCATTGATAAGTAGCTCTCTGGACCTACGTTGGCCATTACGCAGGTCATACCATCATTCAACCCATGAAATGTACAGGAGTCTGTCATGACTTTCAAAGTCAGTGACCTGAAAGACCTTGCCGCAATTACTGTGACAGTAGAAAGATATATGGCTGCAGCCAGGTCTGGCACGGGAGCGGACATGAAGGAGGCATTTCACCCAGAGGCTACTTGCTATGGCTACGTAGGCGATACGCTGGCATTTCCCGGACCTATTGAAACGCTTTGCGACTGGCACGAGACCAACGGCAAGGCGAAGGACATCAAGGCCATGATTACCCATATTGATTTGGTGGGTACCATTGCTCATGTGCGGGTTGAAGCGGAAAACTGGACTAGTCTCAAATTCACCGATATGTTTCTGTTGCTGAAGCTAGACGGACGCTGGACGATCATGAATAAGGTCTTTCATCTTCACGCGGAATAGCCCCGTGTGCGAGCCGCGAGTGATCCTCTCCACGCTGGTGCTGGGAGCGTGCTGCGCAGGCATGACCTCGATATTCACCGACCTAAGTAAATTGCCCCTGGGCCGACTTGGCCCGTGAATGAGCCGATCGGAAAAGCAGGCGCTCCCACATATCAGCAGGAGCTTTCGCGCTCTATAGGATTGGCCAGTAGCGTTTCGATCACTCTCTCCGCAGTAACACCGGCTGCCTCCAGTTTCGTCATCGTCCCGCTCATCATCACTTCTGTCGGGACCGGGTCCATTACGTCGATGATCTTGGCGGGCCTTGTCGGTCTGTTCATGGCGCTGTGTTGGGCCGAACTTGGGGCCATGTTTCCGGTTTCCGGCGGCGACTACTCATTGGTCTGGCATGCCTTCAAGGGGCTATCGCCATTGTCGGCCGGGGTGGCAAGTTTCCTGACATTTTCAATGATGCTGAGTTCCATTGCCGTTATTCCGGCCACACTAGCATTAGGTACCGGCGACTACCTCAAAGATATTTGGCAAGTGCAGCCGCAAATAGCCGGTGCGGTGGTCACGGCAGCTGCCACGTTAGTAGCCGTTCTTCGTGTGCGAAGAGCAGCTTTGATAACAGGCCTATTTCTGGCGGTGGAAATGGCTGTGCTTGCAGTTATCACCATACTGGGGTTTGCACATTGGCGCCGCAATCCGGTCGAATTTATTACGCATCCGGCTATGGGCACTCTGAACATTGGTAGTCGTCCAGTTGCCTTCACGGCGATTCTCTCACTCACGGCGGTAGCGATATTCGCCTACAACGGCTATTCCTTTCCGGTCTTCTACTCGGAGGAGACCGTCGGGCACAGTCGCCAAATTGCCAGGGCCATCCTGATTTCTTTGGGGATTACCGCGGTTACTGAAATCATCCCTTTGCTGGCAGTTCTCGTGGGGTCGCCGTCTGTCGAGGCGCTCGCGACTTCCGGCCAACCATTTGCCTACTTTCTGTTGGCTACCTCGAATCCGATCGTCAATACACTCGTGTCGCTCGGCATTGTTTTAGCTATCTTCAATGCCGTCGCTGCCAATATTGTTGCTTTCGGCCGCATTCTGTTCGCAACGGGACGCGACAAGGCTTGGCCGGGGCGGATCAGCATCTGGCTGGCGCGAATCCACCCGAGCCTCCATACGCCAGTGCTATCCACCGTGCTGGTGGGAGTCATAGGTGTCGCGCTATGCCTTACCGTAAGTCTTGACCTTCTAGTGGTTCTGGGCGGTACGAGTCTTGTCCTGAATTACGCAATGGTCGCTCTGGCCGGCCTGGTGGGGAGGGCGACAGGCAGCACGAGCCAGAGTCCCTATAAAATGCCTGGTTGGCCGTTGCCTCCCTTGTTGGCCTTAGGCGCCCTTGCGTACGTTATGAACGAGCAGACCCCGACACTATGGATCGTAACGAGTGTACTGTGTGCGATCGCTGTTGGTTATTATTTCCTTTATCTGTGGCCACGACGCGAGCGCGCTTGGCAGATGTTAATGCCGAATGTCCAGCAGGATGGGGACTGAGTGGCGCGACGCTGCAACGAACTCGGCGGCCACGGGATTTTCTAAGGGGACTGCTATGTTGCGCTCGATCTATCGTGTCGACCCTATTCGAGACTTGCCTCTGGCGCAAGAGTTTCACGACAGTCCGATCGGTCACCATAGCGCCAACCTACAGCGCGTTCTCAATGTGCTTCGCGGTGGGCCACTGAAGGGTAAATACGTTTTAGTGTGTACGATACCCCATAAGAAATGGCAACTCGCCACACTCAGTGGCGAGCGAGGCAAACCGGTAAATTTAGTGCCGAACATCTTTTTTAGTGATCTAAAGCAGGCCGAGTGGGACATATTTAGGCGGCGCTGGGAAGAACACACGGGTGAGATTCTCCCGATTACTTAGACGACCCGGACTGCCCTTTCCATGCTAAAGATCACCGGTTATGCCGACCGGCTTTACTGCCGCCCTGGCGACACGATTGCATTCAAGGTCAACTGCGAGTATCCAAGTTATCGTGCCGATATCGTGCGCGTGATATGCGGGGACAGCAATCCAGAGGGCCCCGGCATCAAGGAGCAGATTATTGAGTCGAGCGTTGCTGGCAGATACCCGGGACGTCAACAAGCTATTCATTCGGGCTCCTATATCACTGTGCAAGATCGCAGTCTGCTACACAAGCTGCGAAGTTTCGCCCTTCAGGCGTTCATCTGGCCCACGACGCCGGCGAAGGGGCGACAGGGGATCATCACCAAATGGGCCGCCGATAACGGTGCGGGATTCGCGCTGATCATCGATGAGCACGGACGAACTACACTGCAATTAGGTGATGGGACTGGCAGTATCGATCTCACATCAGTGGAGCAAGTCCTGCAGCCTCGACGTTGGTACCGAGTTTGCGCCAGCTTCGATTGCGAAAGCCGACAGGTCTGTGTAATCCAGGACCCTCTTGAGCCTGTGCCGGGATTTGCCGATCGAGCATTCGTCTCGCAGCCATGTGCATTGATGCCGTTGGCAAACGACGCACCGCTGGTATTTGCGGCCCTTGCCTCGGGCGCTGAGGGAAATCGGACAGAGTTTCAAGAGCACTTCAACGGCAAGATCGACAGCCCAAGGCTCATCGCACGCGCCTTGAGTCAAGCTGAGTGCGTAGCCGCCGTCAATGTGCAACTCGCAGGGAATGACCCGGATTGCATCGGCGCATGGGATTTTAGTATCGCCATGTCTTCGCAGATCGCCCATGACAGCTCGCCGAACCGACTGCACGGGCAGATCGTCAACTTTCCCACCAGGGCGATGACCGGCTGGAACTGGAGCGGCGAGAAGGTGGAGTGGACGCAGGACCCTGATCAATGGGGAGCAATCCATTTTCATGATGACGATCTTTACGATGCCGGCTGGGACACAGATTTTCAACTTGAGATTTCCCCGGCAATGAAAAGCGGGATATATGCGGCTCGACTGCGCGGCGGGGATGACGAGGAATATATTTGGTTTACCGTTGGGCCGGCACCAGGAGAGCGACGCCAGATTGCGCTTTTATTGCCGACTGCCAGCTACATGGCCTACGCAAATGACCACTTGGGTACCGATGGCACCGGAGCGGAGCTCCTTAACAACATAGTCAGCGTTCTGAGTCCCCACGATCTGTTCCTGAACGAGCGTTGGGAGTACGGTGGATCGCTCTATGACGTCCATTCGGACGGCAGTGGTATTTGCTATTCCTCGCGCCTACGTCCCATGGTGAATATGCGGCCGAAACGAGAAAATATCTTGGGAGGATTCGGCCGGTCACGGCTTTGGCAATTCGCGGCCGATACGCACATTACGGACTGGCTTGAAGCCATGGGATATGACTACGACATCATCACTGACGAGGAGCTGCACGATACTGGCTATCAGCTCCTGTCAGACTATCGCGCCGTGTTGACAGGTACGCATCCAGAATACTATTCAACAGAGATGTGGGACGCCGTGAGCAGCTATCGCGATCGCGGCGGACGCCTGATGTATCTTGGGGGCGATGGTTTTTATTGGCGAATAGCCTACCATCCTGAAGTTCCCGGCCTGATTGAATTGCGGCGCGCCGAAAGTGGCGTGCGCGCGTGGGCGGCAATGCCCGGCGAGTATTACCATAGCTTCGATGGTCGGCAGGGTGGCTTGTGGGCCCGACAGGGACGCACGCCGCAATCATTGGTAGGGGTTGGCTTCGCGGCGCAGGGTTTCGACATTTCCAGCTATTACACTCGACTGGCGGACAGCCACAAGCCCGGCGCAGAATTCGTGTTTCAGGGTATAGGTGCGAATGATCGAATCGGCGATTTCGGCCTAATTGGAGGGGGTGCGGCGGGACTTGAAATTGATCGGTCAGATTTCGAATTGGGCACGCCGCCTAATGCCTATGTCCTTGCGCGATCGGAGCGCCACACAGACACTTATCTACTCGTGCCCGAGGAATTTCTCGAGACATCGCCGGGTCTTGGCGGGCACGAAAATGGCAAAGTTCACGCCGATATGGTTTTTTTCACCACACAGCGCGGAGGCGCAGTATTCTCGGTCGGATCAATTGCTTGGGCCGGAGGCCTATCGCACGATGCGTATCGCAACAACGTGTCGCGCATCACGCTAAATGTTCTAAGGCGATTCCTGGATGAGCGTGAATTTTAGGAGGCCGTACGGAGCTAATCGTTGGCCCTATTCTGTCGTTGGCGGTCGGCATTGTCCTTTGCGCTGATACGCGTCGGACCCGGAACGCGCGTCATCGCCTGCGTCGAACGACGATGCTCGATGACTCCGCAGATGGGACCCTAAGCCCGACCAATGCAAATTGCGATACGTCTCGACCCCTCGAGGAAGATGAACTTACAGCTGCAGATCTATGAGCAGCTCGCGGCTTATATTCGTGCCGGCAGATTTAAACCGGGCAGTGTGTTGCCGAGCTCACGTGAGCTTAGCGAGCAACTGGGCGTATCCCGCAACACGGTGTCCGAGGCCTACGAGAAGCTAAGCGCGGACGGCTACATTAATACCGCCCCTGCTCGAGGAACATTCGTAAGTAAGACTATACCCGAGGACGCGATGTCGACGGGTGCGATGCACACTCTAGAGAGGTCGGACCGTATTTCCTCCATCAATCTGCCCCTTCCCTATACGGGGCGCGGCCTGCCCGGTCTGTACGTTCTTCCAGACAGGCACATTCGCATCGACTTTCGCTTCGGGCGCTCGGACGCACAGTCCTTTCCTCATAAGACATGGAGTCGGTTGCTGATGCAATGCCTAGGCGGAGCCCCGGAGCGACTCACGCAGTACAACGATCCCGCTGGCATACCCGAATTGAGAGAGCAGATCGCAGCCTATCTGGGACCTTCCCGCGGAATATCAGTCTCCCCGGAGCAAATAATTGTCGTCGGGGGCTTCCAGCAGGGCATAAGCCTGGCGGCCCATTTGATGGTCGGAGCTAAGACACCGGTTGTGATAGAAGCCCCATGCTATCGCGGAGCAGCGTTCCTTTTTGAAACTTTCGGAGGCAGGGTCATCCCCGTACCGGTAGATAGATTTGGCATCGATGTGAGTCGACTGCCAAATCACAAGGTCAAAATGATCTACGTTACGCCGTCTCATCAGTTCCCGACCGGTGCCACCATGTCTCGGGAACGGCGCAAGGCATTGCTCGATTGGGCCGCTCGCAGCGGTGCGTACATATTGGAGGTCGACTACGACTCCGACTTTCGGTACGAGGGCACTTTGCTTCCATCGCTATATTCTATGGACAGCAACGAATGCGTCATCTATCTGAACTCCTTCTCGCGTTCAATCGGGCCGGGGTTACGGTTGGGATTTATGGTCGTCCCTCCGGACCTTTTGCGCGCGGCAACAACGCTTAAGGCGTTGATCGACAACGGCGCGTCGTGGTTGGAGCAGGCGGCTTTGGCGCAATTCATTGAAAGTGGCAGCCTATCGAGCCACCTGAAGCGACTGAGAAATACCTATCGAGTCCGTAGGGACGCGTTGAAAGCAAGCATTGAAAGGTGCTTCGGCGAAGCCAATCTACGCGGGGATTCGGGCGGAGCCCATATGCTGTGGGCGTTACCTAGCCGCTGCCCCGGCGCGGCACAGCTGCAGCAAGTGGCGCGTAGTGTGGGCGTAGGCATGCACCCGCTGCAATCTGGGGCGGTTCTGTATGGAGAATCACAACCTGACTTCGAACGGCGCGTGCTTCTCGGGTATGTGCACCTGAAGCCGGCACAGATCGAGGAAGGATTTAATCTCATCGCCAGTGCGTTGGCGAAGTCTCGCTGAATTCGCCGCCCGAGAGTCGCTACCCGATCTGGGAGCGGCTCGTCCGCAGACACATGCACCCCGGCACTACAACTTTATTAGTTGCTGGCTCTAAAGGGTCTGGCTAATCAGGCGCAATAATCTTACACCTTGGTCGGCGTGAACGCCTGTAGGTCCATGGGCTCTGGCGACTAATTGGAAATTGCGATCCGCCGCAAATAATTCTCTGACAGGAGTGCTGTGATGAGAGCTGAGACTCCCGGGAATTCTAAGAATAACGGCATAGCCAATAAGCCCCTCAATGGTGCGCCGGGCCTGCCCCTTCAGACAATGATGGTGCGTGCGGGTCTCGACAAGTGCGTGGCGGGCCCTTGGACTACTGTTCTGTGCGGTCAGTTGCTCCTGATGGGGTTGTGGACCCCATGGAGCGAGGCGGGCGAGGGGACGGAGGCGACAGATGCGTCGGGGCTTGCGGAGATAACGGTTACGGCTGAGAAGTACAACTCTACAATTCAGGATACTCCGATCAGCATTTCGGCCATCAGCGGCGACCAGCTCACGTCTGCGGGCATTACCACGGTGGAGGATCTGATTCGCGACGTGCCGGGCCTTTCGATGCGCTCAGCGGGACCGGGTCAGAGCGAATATGAGGCCCGCGGGCTTGCCTCCAATGGCGGTGCGGCCCCGACAGTCGGCTTCTATTTGGATGAGGTCCCGTTGTCGCCCCCGGCGCTGGCGCAGGTCGGTAAGGTGGTGCTCGACCCCAATCTTTATGACGTAGATCGCATAGAAGTCCTGCGCGGACCTCAGGGAACGCTATATGGATCCGGATCCATGGGCGGGACCGTCAAGATCGTGACCAATCAACCCAAGCTCGACACCCTTGAAGGGTCGGTCCAGGGAACGTTGTCGGACACGCAAGGCGGCAGCGCTAATGGTGGCGGAAATCTGATGTTGAATATCCCCATCGGCGATGTTGTTGCACTGCGAGTGGTCGGGACTGATACCTACCGTAGCGGTTGGATCGATCGCATCGTACTCAATCCGTTTCCGCAAGATACGACGACTCGAGGTGACGTGCTGGCCGCACCGGTGCAGAGTGTCGCCACTGACGTCAATACCGAGACATTGTACGGTGGCCGAGCTAGTCTCCTGTTTCAGCCCGGGGATGATCTGTCAGTTCTCGTAACGGCGCTCTATCAGCGCATGGTGATGCGAGGTTACGACGAGTTCGACCTGCCACCAGGACCCGACCACCTCGCGCACTACGAGGCGTTTCCGATACCGGAACCAATATCGGACACGGCGCATATCTACAGCCTGACCATCAAAGACAATCTCGGGTTTGCCGACTTGACCAGTGCCAGTGCCTACTGGCGGCGTGAGGAGAGTCAAACCCAAGATGCATCAGAGTCGGCCTCTTATACTGCTGGACTGCCGGCGGACGGGGTTCCCGAGTATGTGTCGGTCCCCTATTCGGAAATTGACCTGACTCGGCAACTTAGTGAAGAAATTCGCCTCACTTCGCGCGGCGATGACCGTCTGCACTGGGTCGCCGGTGCCTATTACAGCGACCTTCATTCCACCTGGATCGAAATCGACTCGAATCCGCAGATGGGCGCGCTTTCGCCACCGGGCGCTAACCCTTCTGGGACATTTTTTGACGCGGACAATCCCTATCATATCCGGCAACTGGCCGCGTTCGCAGATGGATCCTACAAGCTCACCGATACTCTGAAGGTCTCTACTGGCCTTCGTTGGTTCCGTTACCTGAGTGAGGCGTTCGAAAACGAGTGGGGCCTCGACGCGTCTTCCTATAGGCCATTGGTAGCGCCGCTGGAAACAACGGCCTCCGCTCGCGGCTTCAACCCGCGATTTAACCTGTCGTACAGTCCGACGCTTGATTTGACCACCTATGTATCGGCCTCCAAGGGCTTCAGGCCAGGTGGCGCCAATGAACAAGTGCCGGTCAACCTATGCGGGGCCTCTCCTATCTCGTTTGGCCCGGACAGCGTCTGGGATTACGAACTCGGTGAAAAGGCCCGACTTTTTGATAACCGACTGACCATCAATGGAGATATCTACTACATCGCCTGGACTGGAATTCAGGAAGCCCTGCTGCTCACATGCGGCTATGAGTACAATGCCAACGCTGGCGACGCTCGTTCATTCGGACCGGAATTGGAAGTGAACGCCAAGCTGGCGCGCCAATTGACCGTTACTGTGAATGGCACATACACCGACGCGAAAATAACCAGACCGAGTCCGGTGTTGGCTAACTCACTCGCTGGCACGATCGGCAGTTGCCCACGCGTGAGTGATTGCACGGTTCCGGTGCTAAATGTTCCCAAGGAAACGGGCAGTGTCACGCTGCTTTATTCGACTACCCTGCTGCAGGGCTATCAACTCACCGCTCGCGCTTCAGATAGCTATGTGGGCTCGTCCACAGATGAATCGTTTTACTTTGGGATCCATTTGCCGCCTTATGCGATCGCCAGTGCGCGCGTCGGCCTGTCCAAAGACAAATGGTCGGCTTCGATCTTCGTAGATAACCTGACTAACAAAGTGGCGGAATTGACGGCCAACAATACAAGCTTCCAATACAACATCCCCGCTCTTGTGCGTATATCAACCAACCAACCAAGAACTTTCGGGACGCAAATCAACTACCGCTTTTGAAGCCGTAATCACCGTGACAAGAGCTGATCTTGAAGCATTGCACGAACTTTGCGAACTACGAAGGTTTACGCCTAGCGTCAGTCCACGATTATTTCAGCATCGGCTTGGCGCGGTTCCCGACAATCGCCTTGGGTGGTGTTCAACTCGTGGTGATGTCAACCGTAGAAGCGCTCGAGAGAGCAGGCTGCATCGGCGCACGCTGTCGTGCCAAATCCGGACGAACGGTTCAGCGTGAATTGACAAATCTCTCGCAACTCACTGATATGTTGGCTCCCCGGGTTGGAGCCAAATTCAGATTAGAATAGAGCAATAGTTCCGCTCCTTTGTGAATGCGGTTAACGTCGATACCCCCAAAGATTCCCCCGCGGTGGCCTGCCGGTGCTTAAGGAGGCGCGTTGATCTCATGGTCGATATAGTTGTATGCCAACCAATGAAATGCTCTACCCGACCAAAGCTGGCGAGCTGATGGACCTATCGCCAGCGCCTGGCGGAACGTCAAGGCGCGTCCGCATGCCGGCAATTTCGGGCCGCCGCGGCAACCTTTATGACGCCATAGGTGTAGAGCGGGTTCGTGATCGTTCGGATTGCTGGATTCGGAGCAAGCATAAGGGTAAATGACATGCTGTCAGTACACGAGGTTCCGGCACGCCAAGGGCGTGCCGTAAGGGTGGTATGCGGCGAAGGGCTCCGTATCATCAATACGTTTGGTCATCAGGTGGTCGATTTTTGGGCTTTTGACGCTGACGATCCGAGTATTTATCTATCGATGGAGCACACCCGAGCTACCCTGAGCCGGCTGACACCACGCGCCGGAGATACGCTGGTCGACAATCGACGCGAACCGATGCTCACCTTCGAATCGGACACTTCCCCTGGCGTACACGATACGGTCATCGCCGCTTGTGATCGCGCCCGGTATGCAAAGCTCGGGTGCGCTGACGATCATGCCAGTTGCGCCGAGAATCTGCGTGCAGCACTCGCCAAGATGGATCTTGCCGTACCCGGGTGTCCGTCGTCTTTCAACTTATGGATGAACATTCCGATACTCCCGAGCGGCGATCTGGAGTGGCGGCCTCCGGTGGCCAAGGCGGGCGACAGCGTCGTGTTTCGGGCGCTGGTCGACTGCGTCATGGTGATGTCGGCATGCCCTCAGGACCGCATTCCCATCAATGCCGGCAACCCTGTCTCTGCGCACTATGCAGTGCTCGCAGGCTGACAGCGCCGAAAAATCCGAGCACACCGCCCAGGTGGGTCGCGCCAAACCCCTCGTCGACGGTCAGCGCCTCTGGTTGCGGCTGATGGCCATGGCCGAGATCGGGCGGCGCGGCGAGACGGGTGTGGATCGGTCCGCGTTTTCGCACGAGGATCGCGCTGCTCGTCGCCTTCTGTATGAGTGGGCATGCGAGCATGGGCTCGAAGTGTCTCAGGATTCGATTGGGAATCTCTTTCTTCGATATCCTGGTTCAAGGCCTGAGCTGGCGCCCATTCTGACGGGCAGCCACCTCGATAGTCAGCCCACCGGCGGCCGCTTCGACGGCGTGCTCGGTGTGATTGCAGGCCTGGAAGCGCTCGCTGCTCTCGACCACGCAGGCCTAAGACCCCGACGCTCCATCGAGGTCGTCGCATGGAGCAATGAGGAGGGCGGTCGCTTCGCACCGGGGGCCATGGGCTCGCAGATCTTTTCCGGTGCGCTCTCGCTCTCGGACGTACTGAGCGTACGCGATGACTCCGGCGCAACGTTGAGCCAGGAATTGGCCGATACACTCGCGGCACTTCCTGAAGCCCAATTGCGCCCCGACACCCTGGCACCGGCAGCCTATGTCGAGGCCCATATTGAGCAAGGCCCGCAACTCGACCGAGCAGGATTTCCTGTTGGCGTGGTTCTCGGAATCCAGGGTTGCCTGTGGCTTGAGTACGAAGTCCGAGGCGTTTCCGGGCATGCCGGTACTACCCCCCATCAATATCGGCGCGACGCGTTCGAAGGTGCGATGCGCCTTATCAGCCGGCTACGCCATCGATGCAGGAAGCGATCGGCGAACTGCCGATTCACCGTTGGTCGTGTGATGGTGAATCCGAATACGCCCAACACGATACCCGGTCGCGTCACGTTCACGGTCGATTTTCGGGATGTCGATCGACAAACGTTCGAAGAGCTTCGTCAAGAGTTGCTTGGCGCTCGTGTGCCGAAAGCGCTGGCGCTTCAAGTTCGCGAGCTGTTCCATCACCCGCCGGAAGTGTTCCCCGCGAAACTCACGCGCGTGGTCGCCCAAGCAATCCGCTTGCTCAATTACCCAGAGCACGAACTCGTATCCGGCGCATTTCATGACGCGCTTTTCATAGCACGAATGTGCCCCGTGGCTATGATATTCATCCGCTGCCGTGACGGCGTGAGCCACAATCCGTTGGAGTTCGCCGAAGCGGCCGACGTCACGGCGGGCGCTCAGGTCCTGCTGGGTACTTTGCTTCGACTTTCCAATCGCTGAAAGCCGTCCCAGGTAAGGGGCCGGACCGAGGGGCCGTGTCAAGCGCACGAGCGCGGGGCGTGGCAGGGCTCCCATGCCATTTTTTGGTGTGTCGATGCCAAGGCTCAATTCGGCCACACAAGCCGGAATCCGGCGACGGAAAAATATTTATGATCGGCGATAAGGCGCAGACGCTCGGTCCTGCCGCTGCGCGTATGGTTCTGTTTTGCTACAAAAAGTCGATACAAATTTAACTGTAAAAGTGTCTGTAATCATTTATAGAAGATCTCGTCACGACTTGCTGGCTCTGCAGGTGGCCGGCTCCTGGTACGCATCTTGCTTTCCGTTGCTTCATCACCTGGGCAATGTCGATGGGCGACATGGGGGTCTCCATTACCAGCAAACGCGGCAAGCAATTCCGCCTCGTAATCGATCCACGACAGACGCGTCGGGAGCCGTGCGCGAGATCTGTCGGATCCGCCGGCACGAAGCGCTGGGGGACCGTGGCCCAGGTGTTTCTGCTGTGCGCGGCGACGGTGGCCATTGCCGACACGGGTTCCTCTGGCACCGCGACTGCGCCCGATACCTCGGGCAGCGCGGAGCTGCAGACCGTGATCGTCACCGCAACCAGGCGCACGGAGGACATCAAGGATATTCCGACCAGCGTATCGGCCATCGACGCCGATACGTTATCCGATCATCATGTGGTCAGTTACGACGACCTGACGCGCACCGTGCCGGGCCTGTCATTCCAGGCGGGCGCCGGGCCGGGACTCGACAATATCGCGATCCGAGGTGTGAGCTCGACGTCCGGCTCGGCCACCGTCGGGATCTACGTGGATGATGTGTCGGTTACCGTCAGGAACACCTTCGACGGTTCCGTACAGCCGAAGCTGTTCGACCTCGAGCGGGTGGAGGTTCTGCGCGGCCCCCAGGGTACGCTGTTCGGCGCCAGCTCGATGGGCGGCACCATCCGCTTCATCACCCAAAAGCCGGATCTCAATGACTTGAGTATCACCGGATCCACCGATGTGTCGTACACCGAACACGGCAGCGTGAACAATGAAAGCTATGCGGTGCTGAACGTGCCGATCGTACCCGGCAAATTCGCTATTCGAGTGGGCGCGGATATCACCTACCAGAGCGGCTGGATCAACCATTTCGCGCCGGACGCGACCGGCTATGGCGTCGGCACCGACGGTGGGCCCATAGTGCTCTACACGAACGATAACACCGGCGTGCTCTCGAAAAAGGGCGTCAACGACGTACTGACGCAGGCGGCGCGCATTTCGGGCAAGTACGTGGGCGATAACGATCTTACGATTATTCCGGAGATCACGGCCCAGCGTGTCAAGGCCGGCGACAGTGCCCTGTACTATCTGTCCATGGGTCTCTACAACCAGGACAAGCACGTGGCTGAGCCCGAGGACGACCAGCTGTTCGTGCCCAGCCTGACCGTCACCAAGTCGCTCGGGCCGGCCGAGCTGACCTCGGTGACCAGTTATTTCCGGCGTGCTTTCGATCGGACTTCTGACGGCACGCTGTATAACTCCAGCATTTTCGCCAATTATCTGCTGCCGCCGGCGCTCGAGGGCCCGCAGCCGCCGGGAGCACCGTATCAGGCGCCGCCGACGCAGCCCCAGCTGACGGCAGCGGCGAATATCATCGGCTTTCTGCCCTCGCCGGTGGTCTACGACACCAACACCAACCAGATCTCGCAGGAACTGCGCCTCGCCTCCAAGCAGCCCGCCAACATCGGGATCCCGATGAACTGGCTGGTGGGTGTGTACCTCGCGGAGCAGCGCCAGAGCCACATCGACGATGAGCACATACCAGGCCTGCAGGCCGACTTCCAGCAGATCTTCGGTTACAACATCTACAATTCTTATATAGGCTCGGCCGCCATACCGGGCGTCACCTACGTGGATGACCTGCTGTATCTCGCGCGCTCACACTACACCGAGAAGCAAATTGCTCCGTTCGGCGAGCTCGGTTTCGAGCTGACCCCGGAGCTGAAGCTGACGGCCGGCATGCGCTATGTTTCCGCGCAGGCGACCTACGATTTCGTGGCCGCCGGGTATTTTACCATCGGGCTGCCAAGCCCATATTCTGAATCCGCGCGATACAGCGCGACCACGCCCAAGGTGGCGCTCGACTATGCGATCACCAAGGACAGCAACCTCTACGCGAGCGTTTCCAAGGGCTTTCGTCTGGGCGGTCCGACGGGACCGGATCCTGCCAATATACCGGGCGGCCCCTGCGATCAGGACTATGCCAATCTCGGTATCCCGGGCGCACCGTTGCAGTACAACTCGGACTCGCTGTGGAGTTATGAAGTCGGCAGCAAGGGTCGATATCTGGACAATCGCCTGTCCGTGAACGCGGCGGTCTATATGATCAACTGGCAGAACATCCAGCAGACCATCATTCTGCCGATCTGCGGTTTCACCTTCACCACCAATGCCGGCAACGCCGACATCTACGGCTCGGAACTCGAAGTGCGTGCGCTGGTGATCCCCGGCTGGACGGTGAGCCTGGACACCGGCAGCACGCATGCCTACATCACCAAGACTCTCGTGCCCGGCATCGTCGGGACTGGCGAGGAAATCCTCAACGTACCGAAATTAAACGCTACGCTGAGCTCCGACTACGAGATGGTGCTCGACGAGGATAAGTCGCTGTTCGTGCGGGCGGATCTTCCGTGGGTCGGTCAGTCACATGCGTACTACGCCAGCGACACGGTTCCGTTTCACTACAATCCCGCCTACGCAATCGTGAACGCGAGTGTGGGGATCCTGCGCAAGAACCTCGGCGAAAGCAGGAGGAATCTGACCGTGTCGCTGTACGCGAAGAATCTGCTCGACAGCAAGCGAATCATCCAGTACCCGTCGGTATTCCAGGTCGAGGAGGGCTACACCGTGCAGCCTCTGACGATCGGCCTGAGCGTGTCACTACTGCAGTAGCAGCGTCGGTGGCCTACACTGCTGGCCGGCGCGCCGGTGAACGCCTGCCGGCGAAACGGGGTCTGATCGCATGGATTATGGGCTGGAAGGGCGGATTGTTGTGCTCACCGGGGCCGCCGGAGGTATCGGATCGGCGCTCGCGCGTGCCTTCAGCACGCAGGGCGTGCGCCTGGTGCTGCTCGACCGTGAGTACGCGCAGCTCAAGGGCGTGGCGGCCACGTTGCCCGGCGAAGCGTTGATTCTCGAGGCGGAGCTTACCGACGACGCCTCGGTGGCAGCGGTGGTCGCGCGGGTTCGAGCGCACTACGATGATATCGACGTACTGGTGAACAACGCCGGGACGGAGTACCCGACCCCGCTGCGTGACGGCGCCGGCGATTTCATGGCCCGATGGGATGGTCTGCTTCGCAATAACGTCGGCAGCATGGTGCGACTGACGCGTGCACTGCTGCCGTTGATGGGTGCGGGCGCATCGATCATCAACCAGTCTTCCATCTGGGGTCTGAAGGGCGTGCCGGACTTCTCCGCCTACGTGGCCAGCAAGCATGCGGTCATTGGCCTGACGCGATCGTTCGCCTGGGAGCTGGCCGCTGCTGGCGTCCGGGTCAATGCCGTGTGTCCGGGCTGGATACAGACCGACGCGGCCATCCGATCGTTGGAGGCGATGGCGGCGGCCCGCGCGTGCACTCCGGCGGCGCTAATCGAGGAGACCTTGGCGGGGCAGGCGACGCCGACGTTTTTGCAACCAGCCGATCTGGCCGGTGCGTTTCTGTTTCTGGCGAGCGACGGGGCACGCCCCATTACCGGGCAGACCCTGGTGGTCAGTCACGGCGAAGTCATGAACTGAATAGGAGCTGCCGATGGCCGAAGTGCACATGAATCGTATGAGCTGGATGCAGTATCGTGAGCGGGTGAGCTTCAAGGTGCCGGTATTCCTGCCGGTAGGAGCCCTGGAACAGCACGGCCCGCATCTGCCGCTCGGCACGGATGCCCTGCTGGCGACGGCGATCGCCGCGGGAGCGGCCGCCGTGGTGGGCGGTATCGTTGCCCCGGCACTGTCTTACGGGTACAAATCCCAGCCTAAATGCGGCGGCGGACAGCACTTCTGCGGCACCACCAGCCTCGACGCGGCGACTCTCATCGGCCAGGTGCGCGACTCGATCCGGGAATTCGTGCGACACGGTGTCGAACGCCTGGTACTGGTCAATGGTCACTACGAGAACCAGTGGTTCCTGATCGAGGGGATCGATCTCGGGCTGCGCGAATGCGGCCGCCCCGGCGTTTCGGTGATGCGATTGGAGTACTGGGACTTTTGTACCGAGGCAACGCTCGCGGCAATCTTTCCGCAAGGATTCCCAGGCTTTGCGCTCGAACATGCCGCGGTGATAGAGACCTCCCTGATGCTGCACCTGCACCCGGACCTGGTGCGGATCGAGCTCATTCCCGATGAGCCCGCGGCTCAGTTTCCGCCTTACGACATGTACCCGACGCATACCGACTGGGTCCCGGCGTCGGGCGTACTGTCGTCTGCGCGGGATGCGAGCCGCGACAAGGGTGCGCGCATCGCCGATGAGGTGATCGCGCGGGTCGCGGCCGCGGTGCGCGCGGAGTTTCAGCAAGCCAGGCCGTCATGATCCTGGACCTGTTCGGCTACGATCGTCACGGCGCGATTCGTGAGATCAGGACCACGCTGCAGAAAAACGCGCTAGGCACGCGCGATGTCGCCCTGGCAGCGATGGCCTTCAATGCGCCGGCGTGGGTGGCAGCTGCGAGCATGTCGACGCTCTACCTGGTGGTCGGCAGCGCGGCGCCGCTCGCAATTCTGATCTCGTTCGTGTTTCCCATGATGGTGCTCGCGCTATGCCTGGTCTACCTGACGCGGGCAGCACCATCCGCCGGGGGCATCTTCACGTTCAGCAGCCGCTTTCTGCATCCTATCGCCGGCACGATTCTGGGATGGGCTTACATCATCGCCTGCGTTGCGGTGGTGCCATTGACGGCCATCATCGGCACGCAATACCTGCAGGCGCTGCTGCCCGCGGTCAGGGGGCCACTGGCTGCAAATGTCATAGGGACCCTGCTAATCGTCCTCTTCACGCTGGTCTGTCTTCGGGGGGTCACCTTGACCGCGCGGGTGGCGACGGTATTTCTGATGTGCGAGTTGTCGGTGATCGTCGGCCTCGGCTTGTTCGGTATCGTCTCGCCCCATGTGCGGGTTCCGATCCGCAGCCTGTACGCGCTTCCCGCCAGCTGGTCAGTTCTTGGATCCGGCATTCTACTGGGCATGTGGATGCTCGCCAATTTCGACTCCGCGATCAATTACATCGAGGAGGCGCGCATTCCGGTGCGAACTGTGCAGCGTGCGTTGCTGATCGTGCTGTCCGGAGCCTTTCTGGTCTACACGATCGCGGCTATCGGGTGGCAGCGAGCGGTCCCGGTCGACATTCTCTCCAAGATCGCCGAGAACGGCGACGGTGGCCCAATTGGTGCTGTCGCCCGGGAATATCTGCCGCCAACATTTTCCTGGGTAGCCATTTTCGTCGTGATCACCTCGGCGATGGCGGGCCTGCAGGTTTCCATGACAGCCGGCGCACGCACCGCCTATCGAATGGCGCAGGAGGGCTATCTGCCGCCCGTCTTCGGGCACACCAATCGTCATCGGGCGCCGTGGACCGCCGTGGTGGTGATTGCCGTAGTTTCGATAGCCTTCGTGTGGCTCAAACCGTTGTCCGATGAAATCTTCTACTACAATGCGATCGTCGTGACTCTGGCTCTGTCATACATGTCGGCACTGGCGGCATTCACGAGTTTGATATTCACTCGCCACCCGCCATGGCGGGCGGCCTTGGCGTCGGTTTTGCCGTTGTTCGCCATGGCGGTTCTGGGCTTTCTCATGTACTCGGCGGGGGCTGAGCCAGCCGATCCCAAGGACAGATATCAAGCGTGGTACATCGGTGCCGGAGTGCTCGCCTCGGGCCTCATCGTCGTGGTTTTTGGCAGATCCTCCATACCGAAGGAAATCCCATGAGCGGGACAGCGAAGCGCTGATGGCGGGCGATTTTCAGGGTATGTCCGTATTGGTGACCGGAGCCGCGGGGGGCATCGGTCATGCCATCGCTCGCGCTTTCGCGGCGGCCGGCGCCGCCGTGGTTGGAATCGACCGTGCGCAAGGTCCCGGCGGCGGCATCGTCGTCATCGCGGCGGACCTGCTGAACGAGCGCGAAGTGATCGACGCGGTGGCAGTAGTAGCTGCCCGACTGGGCAAAATCGACGTGCTGGTGAACTGCGCCGGTACCGATGGGGAGAATCCCCTGGCCGGTTTTGACGTCAAGGATTTCGACCGGATCTTCGGTGTCAACGTCAGGGGAGCCATCCTGGTAGCCCGTGAGGCCGTCAAGCACATGAAGGCGGGCGCCCGCATCGTCAATATATCATCGGAGCTGGCCTTTATCGGGCGCAGCGGACAGAGCTGTTACTCGGCCAGCAAGGGCGCGATCCTCTCGCTCACCCGCTCATGGGCGCGCGAGCTCGGGCCTGACATCCAGGTCAATGCGGTCGCTCCCGGTCCGATCGACGCGCCGATGCTGCGCTGGGAAAGCATCACCGAGGAGGTCAGGAAGGAGGAGGTCCGAAATCCGGCCGGGCGCATCGGTCGGCCCGAGGAGGTTGCGAACGCGGTGCTGTTCCTGGCTCACCCGAACTCAACGTTTATCACGGGTCACTGCCTGAATGTCGATGGCGGCGTCGCGATGCACTGAAGGCTTTGCTTGGCTACACCAGGTTCGGCTTGTAGGCGTAGGCGGCCTGAATATTGCGGATGGTCCATTCGCCGGCCCGCACCGGCGGATACCGGGCGGGCCGCTGCGCATCCGTGCAGCAGGGAAGACATTCAATCATGGCGTGATAGTTGGCACCGTAAAAGAATGCCAGGCTGTAGCGATCAAGGCCCGAGCGGTTGATCACACGGTGCAGCGTCGACCGGAACTGATCGTTGGTCCAACGCTCCATGCAATCGCCGATGTTGATGAGGAGTGCGCCATCGATCGGTGGTGCGGCCACCCATTGCGCTGCCGCATTCTGCACCTGCAGTCCCGCGGCGCTCTGTGACAGGATCGTGAAGCACTCGTAATCGGTGTGTGCGCCTATTCCGATTTGCTTGGGATCGATCGGCCCGTCCTGGGGAGGATAGTGAATGACGCGTAGTTGCCCCATCGGTTTGGTGATTTTGTCGCCAAACCAATGCTCCTCCAGCCCTAGGGCGAGCGCGAACCCGCGGAACAGACGTCGGCCCAGGCTGACCATCTCATCGACGTAGGCAGACACTGCGGTTCGAAATGCCGTTGGACGTTCAGGCCAAAGATTGGGCCCATACATCGGGTTGCCGGCAAGATAATCCTCATCATCCGCTGGAAGCTCGACCGAGACCTCATAGGCTTCCTGCACGTCGACCGCGTTGGGATTGTTGATATCAGCATTTAGGACACCCTGGGCGCAGTATCCCCGGTGGCGGTCGCTCCGGGTAATGGCCACCGCCAGCTTCTGTTGTGTGGGTAGCGCGAAGAATGTTTTGGCTGCGGCGTAGACCTCGTGCTGCAATTGCTGTCGGACACCATGATTCTTGACGTAGAAGAACCCAACTCGCTCGCAAGCGTCACGAATCTGCAGCGCCACGAAACTGCGCTCCTTAATATCGGCGTGGTCGAGAGCAGCGATGTCGACGATAGGAATGCTGTTGAAATCGAGTCCCTGCGCCGACAGATCCGAACGATCAAGGTCTATCTGGGTTCGCGATTGAAGATCACTCATGCAGATCCTCCACTGTCGAGCGAGCACCGAGCCTAGCGGTTAATCGCCATTGTGAGCAATGAATATTAACCAGTCACCCTCAATGCGGTCGCCAGGACTGTGGCCGTCACCGTCCGCCGAGCACCGCCGTAAAGGCCTTGTTGGCGCGATCAATCACTTGCGCGAAACGCGCGCGCAGTAGCGGCGACATGCGCAGCAGACGTGACCTGCCATCGGCCGGGTTCGGCAATTCCTCCAGATAGCCCTCGTCGATCGCGCGCCGCACGTATTTCATCGCCGTCTGCGCGCTAAGCCCCGTGATCAGGTCGTAGGCATCCGTCTTGGTGACCGCTGTGTCTGCCCGCAGCCAAAGTTCGGTAAAGAGCCGCGAAAAATACACGTCGCTGAATCCAGTCTCGGGGAATGCCGCCACCCAAGCGTCGTCGAGCTCGCGCAAAGCGAGCAGAAAGCGCGTGCGCATCGTCTTTTGCCGATTTGGCGACTGCGGAGGCGCCGATCTCGCCGTAAGTTGAGATTTTTTCCTAGCACTCATTGGCATCATGAAAGCATATTAGTCCCTGCGACGCGCACTCCGAAAGTGCAGAGCGGCCTGCGGTGCCTTCAATTGGCGCAGATGCCGATCGATGAATGGTTAGCACGAGGAGCCACGCGGTCACGTCGCGGCTCATGGTAATCGGGCCTCAAGAGCAATATACTTTCGATTTTATAGGTAAATCCATTGCCATTGCCATTGCCGCGGCCGCGAGGGTCCGTCAGATGACGCTGCAGACGCTTGCCCGTCGGAGCTTGTTTTGCGAGCCGGCGGGGGTGCTGCCCAACACGCTGGTATTACTGTGGAGTAGCTCGGGCTGGTTGACGTCGTTCTTTCTGATGGGTGTACACGATGGGCTGCTGAATATCATTGGCGTGCTGATGTGCACCCACACCATGGTTATAGCAGCCTATCTGATACACGAGGCGGCGCACCAGACGCTATTCGCGACCCCGTTTGCCAATCAACGTGTCGGCGAGTGGCTTGGCTTTATCGCGGGGTCGAGTTATGGCTCGTTCGAGCGCATCAGGCACATACATATCCGTCATCATTGCGATCGCGCCGACCTTATATGCTTCGATCTTAAAGGGCTGTTGCGACGACGCCCGGCAGTGCGCCGTTTGCTGGCGATTACTGAATGGGCCTACATTCCGGCCACCGAGATCCTGCTGCACTTGCAGATCGCATGGCGCCCGGTGCTGGTACCGGGCCAGCGGCGGCATTTGCCGCGAGTGCTCGCCATGCTTCTGATCCGCTCGCTACTGCTAACGGCGCTGGCGATCTGGTCGCTGAAAGCGTTGCTACTCTATCTACTCTCTTACGGCCTGTTGCTGCATGTGCTGAACTTCTTCGATGCGTTCCATCACAGCTTCGAGCAGTATGTCGTAGACGCCAACCAGGCGGTGCCAAAAGTGGGCCGGGATCGGGCCTATGAACAGGCCAACACCTACTCCAACCTGGTGTCTGCGCGCTGGGCGTGGCTGAACACACTCGCGCTGAATTTTGGCTATCACAACGCGCATCATGAGCGCCCTGCCACGCCGTGGTATCGACTGCCGAAGCTGCATCAGGAGCTCTACGGTGAAGACGCGCTCGCGGTGCTGCCCCTGAGCGAACTCGTAGCCACTTGGCATCGCAATCGCGTTCGTCGTGTCAGCGCCGATAGCTACGGTGCTCCCGGGATTGGGCTGCGGCGATCGGATAGTTTCATCGGCACGCATGGCGTGTCTTTTCTGACCGTGATCTGATCGCGAGCCGTGCAGGGAAAGTCGCGGCAGCCTTGTATCTAGTCACGTAAATAACGAAACATGAATAGAATGGTGTCATGCGTGGACAGCCTTAACCTCTGGCGTAGAGATGGCACGCGAGCTCCGCGGATACCTCGACGCGTTCATTGTAGATCGGTGCGAGCGATTTGACCGAGATAAGGCAACTGCGGAGCTGCGTCCTCTGCTCGCGCTTTCCACTGAAGGAGCCCTATGGGTATTTTCCACTAACTACGATCGGATTGTTGAGTTCGCCTGCGAGGTGAATGGTATCGCATGGTCGGATGGATTCGATACGACAGCGCCAACTCCGGTCGCTGATTGGCAGGGAGCATTTGATAAAGCAGTGCGCGTCGTAAAACTCCACGGATCTGTCAACTGGTACGAGGATGATGCAGGCGGCGCGCCGCATCGGTTAGATCGGGGCTACTCGCTGCGAGGACATGATTTTCGCCTAGTTAGTGGAGATCAGCGACTACGCCCGCTGATGATTGTTCCCACGCTGGAGAAGGAGGCGCTCGGAGATCCATACATCGGACTCGCCGTTAAATTTACGGTATGTGACGACCGATTCTCGGCCGATCCAGAGGCATTTGCCGGTGAGTTCGGTAACGACGGCAACCCTGTGACCGCTATGCCCGGGACCGGCGAAGCCGTGAATGTCCTATTTTTACACCTAGTCTTACCTTCGGGCCTAATCCGTTCGTGGCTTTGCTCATGACATGACATGGAGAGCTGGAAGATGACGCAGCGCCTTCAATTCCTCCTTGCGGTCGCCGTTTTGGCGAGTTGCGGCGTATGCGCAAGCGTGTCTGGAGAGACCAACCCGCCGCACACGTCGTCGCTTTACGCCTTGGAGCGCCCTGGTAGCGCTCCCACCGTGCTGTTCATTCATGGGTTCGGCCAGTCGACTGTTTATTGGCAGGAATGGGTGGGGCTGCTCGGCGATTGCGGCATCCACGCCGTCGCAGTGGATCTGCCGGGCTTCGGCCAGTCGGCGCATGTCGCGGGACCTTATACCATCGAGGGCTTGGCAGATGCCGTGGCCCAATTCGTTCAGGACCGCAGGCTCGGCGGCGTCACATTGGTGGGCAATTCAATGGGTAGCACGGTCGCACAGTTCGTGACGTTGCGGTATCCGCGTCTGGTACGGCGCCTGCTGCTCACGTCCGCCGCGGCCAATCCGCCCCCTCGCATCGCGTTGTCCCCCGAGCTCGCCGCTGAGCGCAACTCCGGGCCGGCGGGGGACAGCAAGGCCATGGTCGATGGGTTCTTCGCAACCAATGCGCCCCCTCCTGCCAAGGCAGCCGAATTTTATGAAGCTGGCCGTCAGATGAACATCGATGCTGCGATGGAAGCCGGCGAATCGAATCTCAATTGGACAACGCTGGAGCGGCTGCGGGAGATCAAGGTACCGGTATTGATCATCCAGGGTCGGCATGATTCGAGCAATTCGCCCGAACAGGGCGAACTCATGGTCAGCCGCATGCCGCACGCCCAGACGGTGGTATTGGAGAATTCGGCGCACACGCCCCAATGGGATGAACCGGTGGAATTCAAACGCGCGGCCCTGCCTTTCCTGCTCGCCGACCGCAAGTCATCCGGGAGCTGCAAGTTGGGAGAGTGAACATCCGCATGGCGGATAGGAATTTCAACCCACTATCCCAGGCTCAGCCGATTCGTGCGACCGGCCTTATGTTGGGACCGAGATTACCGCCGACAGCTCTTGCCCGCCAGATCCGGTGATCAGGCTAGCCCGTCAGACCGCCCACTGAACTCCGAGAATCCTGGTCGCGCCCCCCAATCCGCCCTTCCGATGCCCCTGACCTGAATCTGGGCGCGCAGCCGCCGCAGCTACCGCGGCCCTAGTGAAGTATTTCTGTATTGTAATCGGAGAACCCAGATGACTACGCTCTCGCAGAGTAGCAAGAGAAAGCTGTCTTTACTGCAACTGGCCGAGGAACTCGGCAACGTGTCCAAGGCCTGCAAGTTGATGGGCTACCACCGCGACACCTTCTACGAGGTCCGCTGCGCCTTCCAAGTTGGCGGCGTTGCATCGCTCGTCGAGGAGAAGCGCGGACTGCGCAATCCGCATCCCAACCGCGTGGCCCCGGAGGTCGAGCAGAAGTTCCTGGAGTACGCCCTGTCGTTCCCGACGCATGGCTCCCGGCGCGTGTCCAATGAGCTGCGCCTGGCCGGCACCGAGGTCGGCCCGAGCGGTGCCCGCGGCGTATGGCAGCGCCACAGCCTGGAAACCCGCTACAAGCGCCTCATGCGTCTCGAACAACAGGCTTCGGGCGACACCGTGAGCGCGATCTGTTCCGAGGGTCGCAGGCCGGTGAAGAGCCGAAATTCATCGTAGTTGGCCTGCGCCTCACACCAGTCCTGGCGAATCGCCGCAATCAATTGCTCGGCCTCGTCGATCCGAAACGGATCCGGTCGAATCCGGTCCTTGCGCGGCATCCGACAGCCGCGAAGGCCCAGAGCTGGGTTGATATGATGCGGGTGGTTGCGCTAGCCGAACTCGAATGCGCGACGCAGCACGCTGATTGCGTTGTTGAAGGTCTTCTTGCTGCACCGATACGTATCGGTCACGCGCGCGAGCGCCACGTAGTCGACGCGCAGGAAGGGGAGGGCTCCGATCCGCGGCCGCCAGAGGGTATTGAGCACGCGCCGGTAGCCCGACACCGTGGCCCACGCAAGATCATCACGCCGGAATCGCGACTCGCAGTGCGCGATGAACTGATCGAAGACTTGGTCGCAGGTCCGCACTTGAGGCGGATCGATCACCCGCCCGAGGAACTGGTATTCGGGCAATTCCTGATCGAAGAAGATGGCCAGTAGCTCGCCAGCCAGTTAATCGGACTCGTCAATTACTATTCATTCGGGATCAACAGTGGATTGCAAGCCACCATCATTGGTGGGAACCGTAAACGTTCACGCGATACCAAGTCTTAGCGAAGCGATCGTTTCCGCTGCTTGCGGGTCTCCTCGCAGAACGG
>Ga0182030_10003664_pt1 | contig 32849 bp, 23 predicted proteins | sample 812S3MmetaG_FD_121299 | JGI IMG/M metagenome (GOLD analysis project Ga0182030, IMG submission 121299) | Permafrost microbial communities from Stordalen Mire, Sweden - 812S3M metaG (Illumina Assembly) | ecosystem: Environmental > Terrestrial > Soil > Wetlands > Permafrost | place: Sweden... | reverse complement strand
GTGGCGGCGGCTTTGGCGGCGGCGGGGCCGGTGGTGGCTTTGGTGGTCGCGGGGGCGGGGCTGGCGGCGGGGCAGGCCCCGGCCGGGGAGCCGGTGCGGGGCGGGGAACCGTCGGCGGCGGGGCGGGCGGCCGTGGCACGGTCGGGGGCGGCGGGAACATGGCGGCCGCGGCGGCCGGCGGCGGGATGGGGATGACCCCCCTGGGGTTCTACGTCAAGAGCCAGATGACGTCGGCCGAGTTCGCGCAAATCGCGACGAACCTGACGACGACGACCAATAGTTTTATTGAGGGGCGGGTGAACATCAACACGGCGAGCCTGGCGGTGCTGACCTGTCTGACGGGGGGGGACAGCTCCTCGGCGCAGCAATTGGTCAACTACCGGTTGTCCAACGCAGGCAACCTCGCGACGATCGCGTGGGTGGTGGACGCGCTGGGGACCAGCACCTCGGACGCGATCACGGCGCTGGCCGCCTCGGATTCGATCACCACGCAAACCTACCAGTACACCGCGGATGTGGCGGCCGTGGGACCGAACGGCCGCGGCTACCGCCGGGTGAAGTTCATTTTTGACACCAGCACCGGCACGCCGGAGATCGTTTACCGCCAGGACCTGAGCCACCTCGGCTGGGCCCTCGGCGCGGAGACCCGCCAGCGCTACGTTCTAGCCCAAGTGAAACCATGACCGCATCGCCCAAACGCAGCCTCTTCAAACGCCCGCGCCTTTCGAGTGTGCTCGGGCTGACCCTCGACGGGAGCCGCCTGGAGGGCGTGGTGCTCCAGCGGGCCGGATCGGTCCTCGCGGTGCGCGCTTCCTTCAGCGTCCTGCTCTCGCTGGACCCGCTCACCGCCGCGCCCGAGCTGGTGGGGCAGGAACTGAGGAACCACCTCGAGGCCGCCGGGGTGCGCGAGCGTCACTGCATCCTCGGGCTGCCTTTGAAGTGGGCGCTCACCACCGCCCTCGAGGTGCCCGCCGCGGCCGCGGAGTCGGATCTGGGCGGCTTCCTCGACCTCGAGGCGGAGCGGACCTTCCCGTGTGATGTGGCGACGTTGTTTGTCGCCACCTCGCTCTCGCGCGGAGCGGGGGCGGACCGCCACGCGCTCATGGTGGGGGTGCCGCGCACCCAGCTCACGGCGATCGACACGGTGCTGCGGGCGGCGCGGTTGAAGCCGGTCAGTTTCTCGGTCGGGATCAGCGGGTTGCAGCCGCCGGTTGAGGGGGCGGAGGGCGTGCTCGCCCTGGCGGTGGGCGAGACCAACGTGGCGCTCCAGATCACGAGCGGCGGCGGGGTGGCCGCGTTGCGCATGCTGGAGGGGGCGTTGGAGGTCGAAGGCGGCCAGCGCGTGCTCCACGCCGACCAGGTCGCCCGGGAAATCCGGATCACCCTGAGCCAGCTCCCCGCGGTGACGCGCGAGACCATCCGGCGGGTGCGGGTGTTCGGGCCGCGGGACCTCTCGCAGCAGCTCGCCGACGAGCTGGACCTGCGGTTTGAGGCGCTCGGGTTGTCGGTCGAGCGGGTCGAGCGCTACAGCGCGGGCGAATTCGGCCTGTCGGTGCCGCCGGACACGGCGGTGTCGCCCGCCTTCAGCCTGGCGGCCGGCTGCCTGGCCGGGCGCGCGCCGGCGTTCGAGCTCATGCCGCCCCGGGTTTCGGCGTTCCAGCAGATGGCCGCCCGCTACTCCTCCGGCAAGACCCGTCACACGCTCATCGCCGTCGGATCGGCCGCCGCCCTCGTGGGGGCCTTGTTCTTCTATCAACAAGTCCGGCTTTGGGGCGCGGAAGGGGACATCGCCAAGCTCGGCAAGACGGTCAAGGATCTGAACGACTTGCAGGGCCAAATCCGCCAGTACCGGGATTGGTACGACACCACTTTCGCCGCGATGTCAGTGCTGAAGGCGATGAGCCTCGGCTTCCCCGAAAATCCCGAGGTGACGGCGAAGACGGTCGAAATCCGCGATTTGCACACCGTGGTCTGCACCGGCACGGCGCGCAGCCAGCAAGCGCTGCTCGACACGGTGAGACGCCTGCGTGACACGAAGGAGATCCAGGATGTGAGCGTGATCTCCACGCGGGGCCAGGCGCCGTCGGTGCAATTCACTTTCACTTTCAATTGGAACGAGGGAGGCTCAGGTGCCAATTAAGAACCGCCAGCAAACATTGATCATTTTCGCCGTCGTCATCATCGGTCTGCTGGTGCTCGATTCGTTCGCGATCGAGCCCCTGATCAAGACCTACAAGGACCGCGAGGAGCGGATCGCGAAACTGCGGGCGGACTACCAGCGCGACAAGGCGCTGGTGGGCCGCGAGCGCGGGATTCGAAACTACTGGCGGGACATCTCGCGGCGCACCTTGACGAACAACCCCTCCGCCGCGGAGCATCAGGTGTTTCAGGCGGTGGATCGCTGGGCGCAGTCGAGCGGCGCGGCGGTGGCGGGCATCAACCCGCAGTGGAAGAAGGACTCGGATGATTCGATGACCTATGAGTGTCATGTGGACGCGACGGGCGACCTGTCCCGCCTGGGGCGCTTCCTTTACAACGTGGAGAAAGAGGACATGGCGTTGCGCCTGCAGGCGATCGAGCTGAGCGCCCGGGACAAGGACGGCCGGCAAATGGCCATGTCTCTGCAATTCAGCGGCCTCATGCTCACCCCCCAAAAGTGATGAAGACCCCCCTGCTTTTCTGGTCTGGCGGCGGTGCCGCGACCGCCCTGATCATCCTCGTGCTCGCACGGGCGGCTGCGCAGACGCCCGCCCCGGCCCCCGTCCCGGGTGGTGCCGTGCGGGTGGTCGTTGTCCCCGGCCCCGCCGACGGCGGGTCGGAGCGGGCGCCTGCCGCCGTGGCTTTTCCGGGCGCCCCCGCCGCGGGCGTGCCAGGCGTGCTGGTGGCGGTGCCGGTTCCCGCGCCGGGGGATCCGGCCGCGACCAACGTCCCTGCCACGACCGAGGGGGATGCCGCCGGTGCCGATGAGGCGGACGATCTCACCCAGACCAACAACCCGGCGGAACCGGACGGTGCCGACTCGGTCACCGGGGCGGACGGGGTGGTGCGGCCGGGCCGGGTGGGCAGCCGCAACACGTATGACGGACGCCAGTCGCGCCGTCGGCGTTACGAACGTCCGGACGCCCAACGGCCCTCCGCCATGGCTGATGCCGCGGCGGCGGCCGCGGGGACGAACGGGGCCGCCAGGTACGACTACGCGTCGTTCCAAGTCATTGTGCAGCGGAACATTTTCGACCCCAACCGCCGTCCCTACCGCCCCGGCGTTCCGCGGGAGGATACCACGCCCCGGCGCGCAAACGACTTTGTCTCACTGGTCGGGGTGATGAGTTACGACAGCGGCCAGTACGCCTTCTTCGGCGGCAGCCAGTCGCGCTACGAGAAAAGCGCGCAGGTGTCGGACGTGATTGCGGACTGCCGGGTGAGTTCCATCAACGTGCTTTCCAACTCGGTGACCCTGGAGCGGGGTACGAACCACCTCGAACTGCGCGTGGGGATGCAGATGCGCAAGGACGAGGAGGGGCACTGGCAGGTCTCGCGCGGGCCGGCGTTGTTTGCGAGTTACAGCGCCACGCCGAACCCGGGGGGCGAGAGCGCCACGCCGGCGGGGGGATCCGCTTCCGCCTCCGCCTCGGGTGCCTCCGCGACCGAGGACAATGATGTGATCAAACGCCTGATGCAACGCCGTGAACAGCAATAAAATCTCCACACCTATGAAAACCAACCATCTGCTTCTGCTCCTTGCCGCCCTGGCCGGGCTGCCCGCGCTGGCCGCGGATTCACCCGGCGGCGGCGCGCCGGCCGCCTCGACGAACGCCGCCGATCTCGCGGCGGAGGCCCTGGGCACCAACGCCGCGCCCAAGGTGCTGGTCGAGACCAACGCCGACGGGATCCGCTTCAATTTCCGCGGCGCCCCGCTCAGCCTGGTGCTCGAGCACCTCGTCAAGGCGGCCGGGTTCATTGTGGAAAAGAACACCACCGACCTGCGCGGCACCGTCGAGATTTGGAGCCAGGGGACGGTGACAAAGGATGAGGCCGTCGAGCTGATCGGCTCCGCCCTGCGGAACAACGGCTACGCCTTCTCGCGCCATGACCGCATCCTCTCCATCAGCTCGGTCGACGGGATCAACCACACCGACCTGCCGCTGCATTTTGGCAACAAGTGGGAGGAGATTCCGCAGAACGACGAGACGGTGATCTGGGTCCTGCCGGTGAAGTTCGCGAACGCGGGGCAGCTCCTGCAGAACCTGCAGGTGCTGCTGCCGACGTCCACCACGCTGGCGGTTAATGAAAGCGCCAACTCGATCATCATGGTCGGGACGCAACGCGACATCCGGCGCATGGCGCGACTGGTGACGGCGCTCGACACCTCGATCTCCGGAGTCACCAGCGTGAAGGTGTTCCCGCTCCATTTCGCCGACGCCAAGCAACTGGCGACCGAGATCACGACGCTGTTTGTGACGCAGGCCAACAACCAGGGCGGCGGCGGCGCCCGGTCGTTCTTCAATATGCTGGGGGGCGGGGGACGGGGCGGTCCGTTTGGCGGGGGCGGCCCGTTCGGCGGCGGCCAGGGCAACAACGGGTCGAGCGGTGCCAGCACTGCCGGGGGCTCCAAGGTGTCCGCCACGTCCGACGACTACTCGAATTCGCTTATTGTCAGCGCCGCGGAAGAGATGATGAAGACCATCGAGGACATGATCAAAGAGATCGATATCCCGACCACCGAAGTGACCGAGTTGCGCGTGTTCCATTTGACGCACGCGGACCCGACGGAATTGGCGGAGCAGTTGTCGGAACTGTTCCCGGACACGAGCCGGACCAGCCAGGCCGGCGGGATGGGGGGGAACCCGTTCGGGTTCCGGTTCGGCGGGATGGGCGGGCCAGGCGGCGGCGGCGGCCGGAACAGTGCCACCAGCAGCGACCGGCAGCGGCAGAAGGCCCAGGTGATGTCAGTGCCTGACCCGCGCACCCGTTCGCTGATGGTGAGCGCCGCGAGCGACCTGATGCCGCACATCTCCGACATGATCGACAAGCTGGACGCCATCACCGGACGGCCCGAGGTGGTCCGGGTGTATGAGCTGAAGAACGCGGATCCGCAGGATGTGAACCAGGCCCTGCAGGATCTGTTCAACCGCAACACCAAGATGACCAGCGCGAACAACAGCCGCTCGATGCTGGGGAGCCAGAACCCGCTGACCACGCGGATGATGCAAAACAGCCAGACCACCAGCAGCGGGAACGCCACCGGGCTGGGCTTCGGCAACAGCGGCGGCGGCGGCGGCCGCGGCAACTAAGCGGCTCTCCCGACCCCACAACGTGATCCCTGCAACAAACTCTGAAATGAAGACTATATCCTTCCCGGCTCTCCGGGTTCTGGCCGGTGTGGTTCTGCTCTGTGTCGGGCTGGCACTGCCGGCCGGCGCGCAGCCGCGCGGCGGCGGCGGCGCTGGCGGCGGCGGCTTTGGCGGCGCTGGCGGCGGCGTCGGCGGGGGGGCGGGCGGGCGCTCTTCCACCACGGCCCGCACCTACCCTGGCGCCGGCACCATTGGCGACGCCTATTTCAGCATTGATCCCGAGACCCGCCGGGTCATCACCATCGCTGACGAGGAGACCCAGAAGGCCCTGTTCCAAGTGCTGTCCAACCTCGACCGCCCCAAGCCCCAAGTGCTGATCAAAGTGGTGTTCCTGGAGGTGGACCACAACAACGCGCGGGACATCGGCATCGAGGGCGGCATGGCGCGGCCGGTCAGCGGCAACACCAAGATGGATGGCGCGAACGCCTTCGGGCTCGCCGGCCTCAACTCGATCACAACCAACTTGAACGTGTTCGGCCAGCCAATCCAGAGTTTTGCCGCGGCCGCTCCCATGACCGCGCCCGGCGCCGGGCTCTACCAGCTCGCGGGCTCCGACTTCCAGGTCACCCTTCGCGCCATCGCCCAATCGGGCAAGACTCGGGTGCTCTCGCGCCCGACGATCCTCGCCCGCAACAACCAGCCGGCGACCATCACCGTCGGCCAGTCGGTGCCGCTGATCAACAGCGTCCGTTACGACAACTACGGCAATGCGATCAACTCCATCAGCTATCAGGACGTCGGGGTGATCTTGCAGGTGACGCCGTTCATCACCGCCGACAACCTGGTGGAGATGATCCTCACGCCGCAGATCTCGTCGATTGACCAGACGCTCTCGATCCCGATCTCCGCGACGGTCAGCGCGCCGGTCATCGACGTGCGCAAGGCGGACACGGTGGCGGTGACGCCGGACGGAGAGACCGTGATCATCGGCGGTCTGATGCAGAACACGAAATCGGCGAATGAGACGAAGATCCCGTTCCTCGGGGACATCCCATGGCTGGGGAACCTGTTCAAGCGCCAGAACAAGAGCGACGCGAACACCGAGCTGGTGATCTTCCTGACCCCGCACATCATTCAGCACCCGTCGGAGTTGGTGAAGCTCTCGGCCCGCGAGGCGATCGGGGCCCAGGCGCCGAAATCGCTGACCGATCGCGAGCTGGAGGTCTGGTTGTCCGGGATCCCGGTGAGGCCGGTGGTGACGAACCTGCCGCCGAAGGTGGTGGCGCCGCCGAAGAAGTAGGCGCGCCCCATGGAACCCACGCGCCGAAGACTGCTGGTTTACGGGCTGCTCGTCGGCGTGTGGGCCGTCGTGGTGGGGTGGCAGGTGGAGGAGCACGCGCGCATGCGGGAGTACGCGCGCAGCAACCTCCGCAACCGCTCGAAGGACATCGCCAACACACTCGGGGCGTTTATCCGGCGGCTCGAGTTCCGGGGCGCGGTGTTCCGGGACCGGCTCCAGCCGGTGCTGGACGAACTGGTCAACGGCCGGACCAACGAACTGGTGACTTCGGGAGAGGTGATCTTCGTGGCGGTGCTTAACACGGCCGGGGACCCGCTGGCCTCCGCGGGGAACGCGCTCACCAATCTCAACCAGGCGGACCTCATCCAGGAGGGGGAGCGCTGGGGGCGGCACACGCTCACGGTGGCCTGCCCGATCAAGGGGGTGAGCGTCCCGCCCGAGGGGGGCACGAACGGTCCGCTCCCGCTGGTGATGGTCGAGCCCCCCACCAACGGCATGCGCGGCGGGCCGTTCAACCGCCGGGGGGAAGGGCGGCCGCCGCCGGACGGCATGGAGACCAACGGTCCCGGCGGCGGGCCGCCCGCCCCCCCGCCCGGGCCGCGCCCGGATCGCGAGCGGCGGCCGCCAGAGGGTGAGCCGCGGCCGCGGCGCCCGTTCTGGGCGCGCAACCTCACGGACCCCGAATTCCAGGCGCTGAGCCGGAAGTCGGAGATGCACGGGATCGTCCTGAGCCTCTCGCTGGAGAATTATCTGGCGATCTGCGAGGGCGACTTCTTCTTGCGGGCAATCATCACGTTCTTCGCCACCATTTCCGCGCTCAGCACCGGCGTGGCTTGGCGCAACCTGGCCAAGACCGCCGATTTGCAGATCCGGCTGGTGCGCGCGAGCGAACTCAACTCGCATCTCAAGGAGTTGAGCCTCGCGGCGGCGGGGCTGGCGCACGAGACGCGGAATCCGCTGAACATCATCCGCGGGCTGGCGCACATCATCTCGCGCCAGCCCGAGGGCGGGGCCGAGGCGCGGCAGAAGTCGCGCGAGATCATCAACGAGGCCGACAAGGTGGCGGCGCAACTCAACGAGTTCATCAATTACTCGCGGCCGCGCGAGGTGCGGCCGGCGCGCCTGGGTCTGGCCACGGTGGTGAACGAGGTGGTGCGGACGCTGGCGTTTGATCTGGAGGAGAAGCGGATCAACCTGCGGGTGGGAGGGGAGGTTCTGACGGTGGAGGCCGACGAACAGTTGCTGCGGCAGGCCCTGTTCAACCTGATCCTCAACGCCGTCCAGGCGGTGCAGGAGGGGGGGGAGATTGAGGTGGTGGCGGAGCGCCGGGCGTCGGGGGGGGCGGTGTTGGAGATCCGGGACAACGGTCCCGGCGTGGCCCCCGAGCACCGCGCCGAGATTTTCCGGCCCTATTTCACGACCCAGAAGAGCGGGACGGGGCTCGGGCTGGCGGTCGTGCAGCAGATTGTGCTCGCGCACGGCTGGGAGATCGAATGCACGGCCAACGAGCCGCGCGGCGCCATCTTCCGGATCAGCCATCTGCGAGTCGCCGCGTGAGCTTCCGTGCAACCCGGCATTGCCCCGGGCGGGCGGATTGGTATGCTGGGGCCATGAGAGCCGAACGGGGCAGCGCCGCAGCCGGGTTCCGGCCGCGCGGGAGGGGAACGCCATGAGTGTTCTCCAGCCGGAAAGCACGCATCACGAGGCACCGGGCACCGGGTGGGCCGCCGGGCGTTTCGCCCTCACCGCTTTCCTGCTCGTGCTGGCCGCCGGGATGGTGGTGGTCATTGGCCGGACGCAGCGGGCCGCCGAGGCGGCCCACCTCGCGGCGCGGCGGGAGGCGGCCGCGCGGCTGGCCGCCTTGGACGGGCCGGTCTCCCGTGTTTCCGGCGCGGCGGCCACCCTTGCCGGGCTGGTCCGTCAGGCGGGCGGTTACCCCACCAATTTCCAGCGTGCGGGTGCCGACCTGCTCGCCGCTTGGCCCAGTGTGGCCTGGGTGGATCTCGAGCCGGGCGGCGTGGTGCGTGACATCGTGCCCCGCGCGGGCCATGAGGGTGCCTTGGGGGCGAACATACTCCAGGACCCGGTGCAACGGTCCGGCGGATTGGAGGCGGCGCGCACCGGCCTGCCGGCGGCTGCGCTGCCGGTGTCCTTGGCGCCCAATGAAGCCGTGTTGGTGGTGCGCGCGCCGGTCGCCCTCACCGGGCGCGATGGCCGGCCGGTGTTCCTCGGTTTTGTCGGGGCCGGGGTCCGGCTCCGGGATTTGATCGGCGGCGCCGGGCTGTCCGTCCTCGGCGGCGAGGGTTACTATTATGTCCTTTCTTGTGCCGACACCACGCGGCCCGGGAGCGGTCAGGTGCTGGACCAGCACGGGATGGTGAGGGCAGCGGAGGGGGAAGTTTGCTCGGTTTCGCTGCGCAACCTGCGGTTTTCGCTCGCCTTGCAACCACGGGCGGGCTGGCACAGCACCCTCAAGATCGCGATTGCGGCGGTCACGGTGCTCGTGGTCTCTTTTGTGGTCTGGCTCGCCTTCCATCTGCTTGAAACCAGCCGCGTGCTGGAGGGGGCGCTCGGGGACCTCAACCAGCGTCATGACCGCGTGCTGGCCGAGCGCAAGCTGGCGCAGGAGTCGCTGGCCACGGCCCAGGAAGAACTCAAGCGGCTGCGGGCGAGCCTGCAGCAGACCGAGGCACTCGCCGCAACCTACCGCGCCCGGGCCGAGGCGGCCGCCCGGGGCGCCGGGGACAGCCGGGAGCAATGGGAAGCCAAGTACAAGGAGGCGGCCGCCGACGCGCAGGGGTTGCAGGCCAGGCTGGACGGCGCGGCCCGGTCCCTCAAGGCCATGCAGGAGGAGGTGGAGGAATCCCGGTCGGCGCTGGCGGCGGCTCGCCACGACTTGGAGGGGGCTCTCGCGCGCGTTGCGGCGGCCAGTGAGGCCGCCAGTGCGGCCGAGGCGGCACAGACGCGGTTGCTGGTCGCGGCCGGGGAGCGCGCCGCCGCCGCGGAGGCCCGGCAGCGTGAACTGGAGGAAAAGCTGAACGCCGTCCCGGCCGTGCCCGATCCGGATGCCGCCTTGTGCGAGCAGGTGGCGCGGCAGGTGGGGGAGATCGCGGACTTGGAGGCGCGTCTGGCCTCGGCTGCCCAAGCGGGCGCCGAGACCGCGGCCGAGATGGCTGCGGCCGCCCTTCGCTTGGAGCAATTGGAGGATCGCAACCGCCGGCTCAAGAGCCGTCTGGCGGAAATCGCGGCGGGCACCCCGGCGGCCCCCGCACCGGCTCCCGTGCCGGTTCCTGCGCCGGGCCTCGAGGCCGTGGCACCGCCCCCCCCGGCGGAGCCTGCCGCGGCGGATTTGGTGGAGCCCTTCGACGAGACCGGACCGGTGGCGGAGGCCGGGGCAGCGGCGGATCCCGAGACCCTGGCCGGCCCGGGCACCACTCTGGAACCCGCGGACTCCGCCCCCGAGGGGGCACCCGCCGGGTCCGAGCCCGAGCCCGAGCCCGCCGCCGGCGCGCCAGGCGAAGCCGGCCCCTCTGCCCCGGGGGAGGCCGGGAGCCCCCCCACCGGGGAAGTTAACTCGAGTGAGGAGAAAGCGGCGCGTGGTCCGCGGGCCCGGCGCCCGAAACGGGAGGCGGAGCCGGATTTGTTCGCCGCCGCGGGCGGCGAGGATCTGCCGGCCCGGGCTTTGAGCCCGGCGCTGCTGCGCAAGGCGGTGCACCAGATCCTGCCGCTCTTCGCGGGGAGCGATCCCGGGGCCTCCGATTGCCTGCGGGACAACCGGACCACGTTCCGGGCCGCCTTCACCCCCGAGGGGTTCGAGGAGTTCGAGCGGTCGGTCGGGGAGGGCGAGTTCGCCGGGGCAATGGAGCAACTCAAGAAGGCCGTCCGCCGTCACGGACTGGTGGTTTGAGGGCAAGAAAAAACCGTCACCAAAATGTCATTTACCGCTTGCGCGGGCGGCTGGCAGTGCCTACCCATTATGCACACGTCTGGTAACAACCAAAATCTATGGCTAAAGCATTGACCAAATCACAAATCACCGCCTCGTTGGCGGAGACCGTCGAGATCACCAAGAAACAGGCCGGTCTCGCGATCGAAACGCTGGTGGCCCTCGCCTACAAGCAGGCCAAACATTCCTTCACCATTCCCGGGCTGGGCAAGATCGTGCTCGTCCACCGGAAGGCCCGCATGGGGCGGAATCCGAAGACCGGGGAGGCGATCAAGATCCCCGCCAAGCGGGTGGTGAAGTTCCGCATCGCCAAGGCGGCGAAGGACGCGATCCTGGGCGCGAAGTAAGCCCCCCGGCACGCGGATCCCAGACCATTCACACCGGGGCGGAGGACACGTTTCCTCCGCCCCGTTTTTCATTTCCCTTGTGACGACTCCCGCCCTCCTGGTTTCGATGGAGGGGATCACCAAGCGGTTCGGCCCGGTGACCGTGCTGGACCGCGCCCGGTTTGAGCTCCGGGCCGGCGAGGTGCATGTCCTCGCCGGGGAGAACGGGGCGGGCAAATCCACGCTCATCAAGATTCTCGGCGGCGTTCATGGCGATTATGACGGCCGGGTCGCGGTGGGGGGCCGGTTGGTGCGCCTGCGCAGCCCGCAGGAGGCGGCCGCGGCGGGGGTGGCGGTGATTCACCAGGAGCTTTCCCTCATCGGCCCGATGAGCGTGGCGGACAACCTCTTTCTCGGCGGTGCGCGCGGCCGGGGTGGCTGGGTGGATGAGGCCCGCCAGCGCCGCGAGGCGCGCGGGTGCCTCGCCCGGCTCGGCCTCGACCTCGACCCCGCCCGTGCCGTCGAGGAGTTCCCGCTGGCCACCCGCCAGATGATCGAGATCGCCAAGGCCCTCAGCCGGGACGCCCGGGTGCTGGTGATGGACGAGCCGACCAGCGCCTTGAACGCGCCCGAGGTCGCGAGGCTGTTTGAGCTGATCCAAACCCTCAAGGGCCGCGGCTGCGGGATCGTTTATATCAGCCACAAAATGGAGGAGATCGAGCGGTTGGCGGATCGCATCACGGTGCTGCGGGACGGTCGCTGGATCGGCACCGCCCCCCGGGCCGAGCTGCCGCCCGCGCGGCTGATCGAGTGGATGGTGGGGCGGGAGATGGAGGCTCCCCGGGAAGCGCCCGCGATGGTGGCGGGCGCCCCGCGGCTGCGGCTGCGCGATTTTGCGGTCTGGCCGGCCGGGGGCGGGGCGCGGGCGGCGGTGGAAGTGCCCGCCCTCGAAGTGCGCGCGGGCGAGATCGTGGGGCTGGCGGGGCTGCAAGGTTCCGGGGCGGGGGATCTGCTCGCGGGGCTGGGCGGAGCGCGGGGTTCCGGCACCCGGGGCGGCCTCTGGCTGGACGGCGCGCCGGTCCGGTTCCGTGGCCCGCGCGAGGCCATCGCCGCGGGGGTGGCGCTGGTGCCGAACGATCGCAAAGCCGCCGGCTTGGTGTTGTCGCTGTCGATCACCGCCAACGCCACGCTGGCGGGGTTGCGGGCCTTGTCGCCGGGGGGCTGGCGCCGGCCCGGCCGGGAGCGGGCCGCGGCGGAGGCCACCACCGGCCCGCTCCGCCTCCGGGCCGCCTCGCTGGATCTCGAGGCCGGGGCGCTCTCCGGCGGCAACCAGCAGAAGGTCGTGTTGGCCAAGTGGCTCCAGATCCAGCCGCGCCTCCTGCTGCTGGATGATCCGACGCGCGGGATCGACATCGCGGCGAAACGCGAGATCCACCAGTTGCTGGAAGAATGGGCGGCGCGGGGCATGGCGATCCTCCTCGGGTCCTCGGAACTGCCCGAATTACTGGCCTTGAGCCATCGTGTCCTGGTGCTGCACCGCGGGCGGGTGACGGGGGAATACACCCGCGCCACCGCCCGGCCGGAGGTGATTCTCGCGGCCGCGATGGGGCGGGAGATGGCCGCGGGGGGCCCGCCGCCCGCCGACGACCACCCTGAATTGGGAAGGACTTTGCCAGGATGAACGAGGAATCCCACAAATCGGAGCAGACCGCCCCGCCGCCCGCGCGGTGGCGGGGTTGGACCGCTGGTCCGGCCGCGCGCGCCCTGCTGGCGCTGGGGCTCGTGCTGGCGCTGGGGATGGTCTTCAACGCGGACGGCGCGTTTTTCCGGGCGGGCACCCATCGGGACGCGCTGCGGCAGGCGTCGGTTTACGGGATGCTCGCCTGCGGGCTCACGCTGGTGATCGTTTCCGGCGGGATCGATCTGGCGGTCGGCAGCGTGCTGGCGCTGGTGGCGGTGTGCGCCTCGCAGATGGCGATCCACTGGGGCTGGTCCGGCTGGGTGGTGGTTCCCGCGGCGCTGGCGCTGGGGACGCTGTGCGGGGCGACGGCGGGGTTCGTGACGGCGCGGCTGCGGGTGCAGCCGTTCATCGCGACCCTCTCGCTCATGGTGCTCGCCCGCGGCCTGGCCAAGTATGCCTCGGGCGGGATGAAAGTCTCCACCGCGGTGCGGGGGGCCGACGGCCTTTACCACAACGTGCCGCTGCCGCCGCTCTTCACCGGCATCGACACCCGGATCCTCGGGGGCAACGTGTCCATGGTGACGGTCGTTTTCGGTGTCTGCGTGGCCGCGGCCTGGCTGGCCCTGGCACGGCACCGCTGGGGGCGCTACCTCCAGGCCATCGGCGGGAACGAGGAGGCGGCCCGGCTCTCGGGGGTGCCGGTGGCGGCCGCGAAGATCGCCGCCTACGCCGCCTCGGGTCTCTTCGCCGCGGTGGCCGGGATTTGCCAGGCGGCCCAGGAGCAACAGGGCGATCCCGAGGCCGGCGCGGGTTATGAGTTGATCGGCATCGCGATGGTGGTCATCGGCGGCACGAGCCTGATGGGCGGTCGCGGCGGGATGGGGCTGACCCTGCTCGGGGTGCTGACCATCGGGTACCTCGACAAGATTCTGAGCATCAACGCAGTCCCCGAGGCGGGCCGGTTGGTGCTCACCGGCGTGATCATCATCCTCGCCGTGCTGGCGCAGCGCGCCTCGCCGGGCACGCGGAGCTGAGCGAATGCCCCGGGAGCGCCGGCATCCTTGCCGGCCGGGACGCCGGCGCTCGCAGGGTTGGCCATTTTCTGGACTTGGCAACGGGATGGACGTTTCCGCGCGGATGCGGCATGTTGTCGGCATGAACCCGATCCACTTTGTCCGGTTCGCCAGCCTGGCCGCCGTTCTGCTCCTCGCTCCGGCCGCCAGTTCTGGAGCGGACACCGTCCCCGCGCCGGGCGATTTCACCATCGAGACCCGCGACCGCGTCAGCCTCGCCGCGCAACCGTTCCCGCTGGCCGAGGTGCGCCTGCTCGACGGCCCGTTCAAGCACGCCCTGGAACTCGACCGCGACTACCTGCTCTCCCTCGACCCCGACCGACTGCTGCATACCTTCCGGCTGAACGCGGGGCTGCCGTCCACCGCGAAACCGTATGGCGGCTGGGAGGAGCCGAAGGGCGAGTTGCGCGGCCATTTCACCGGCCATTACCTGTCGGCCTGCGCGCTGATGTACGCCGCCACCGGCGACGAGCGGGTGCGGGAGAAGGGGCGGGCGGTGGTCGCGGGGCTGGCGGCCTGCCAGGCGGCGCTCGGCAGCGGGTATCTGAGCGCCTTCCCCGAGACGTTCATCGACCGGGTCGAGCACCTCCGTCCCGTCTGGGCGCCCTACTACACCCTGCACAAAATCTTCGCCGGCCTGCTCGACATGCACTCCCTGGCGGGTGACCCGCAGGCGCTCGAGGTGGCGGCGAAATTCGGCGACTGGGTGATCGCCCGGAACGCCAAGCTCACCGACGCCCAGCTTCAGGCGATGCTCGGCAACGAGCACGGCGGCATGAACGAGGCGCTGGCGAACCTCTACGCCCTCACCGGGCAGGAGAAATACCTGGCGGCCTCCCGGCGGTTCAACCACCACGTGGTGATCGATCCCGCGCTCCGCCGCGAGGACCGGCTCACCGGGCTCCACGCGAACACCCAGTTCCCCAAGTTCATCGGCCTCTCGCGGCAGTACGAGCTGACTGGCGACGAGGCGCTCCGCACCGGCGCCACGTTCTTTTGGAACACCGTGGTTCACGAGCGGTCCTACGTCATCGGCGGCAACAGCGACGGCGAGCATTTCTCCCCCAAGGAAAAGCTCTCGACGGCGTTCGGCCCGAGCACCACCGAGACCTGCAACACCTACAACATGCTCAAGCTCACGCGCCATCTGTTCTGCTGGGAGCCGCGGGTGGAGTATGCGGATTATTACGAGCGCGCCCTCTACAACCACATCCTCGCCTCCGAGAATCCGGACGACGGGATGACCTGCTACTACGTGCCGCTCCGCACCGGATCGCACAAGACCTACTCCGAGCGGGAGCGTTCCTTCTGGTGCTGCACCGGCACCGGGGTGGAAAACCACGCCAAGTACGGTGACTCGATCTACTTCCACTCCGGCGCCTCGACGCTCTACGTGAACCTCTTCCTCGCCTCCACGCTCGACTGGCGCGAGCGCGGGTTGAAGGTGACTCAGACGACCGATTTCCCCACCGCTGGCCGCACCAAGCTGGAGTTTGACTGCGCGAATCCGGTGGAGTTGGAACTGAAGCTCCGCCGGCCCGCGTGGGCCGGGGCGGGTTTCGAGGTGGTGCTGAACGGCCAGCGGGTCGAGACCACGGCGGCCCCGGGGAACTGGGTGGCCATCCGCCGCGAGTGGCGGCGGGGCGACACCGTGGCCCTCACGCTGCCAATGTTGCCGCACATCGAGGGCTTCGCCGACAACCCGGATCGGTTCGCCTTCCTGAACGGGCCGATCGTGCTCTCGGCGGCGGTGGACCCGCACAGGCCATTCCCCGCCGTGGTCGCGGCGCGGGACGCCGTGCCCGCCGGGCTGCGCGCCGCCGGGCGGCCGAACACGTTTGTGGGCTCGGCGGGGCTGTTTCGCACGCCCGGCGGCGGCGCGGAGGTCACTTTGGAGCCGTTTTACGCCCTGCACGGCGGGCGCTCCTACCAGGTCTATTTCGACCGGTTCACGCCGGACCAATGGACCAAACGCGAGGCGGATTATGCCGCCGGGATGGCCCGCGAGCGCGAGTTGGCGGCCCTCACGGTGGACGCCCTGATCCCCGACCGCGAACAGAGCGAGCGCGACCACCAACAGCGCGGCGAGCACACCGCCGCGGGGGACCTCGGGGATCGCAAGTGGCGGCACGCGACGGAGGGCGGCTGGTTTTCGTGGAACCTCAAGACGATCCCGGACGCCCCGCAGGAGCTGTGGGTGACCTATTGGGGAAGCGACGGCGGGAACCGCCGTTTCGACATTCTCGTGGACGGCGTTAAGGTCGCCACGCAACAGCTCGAGCAAAACAAGCCGGGCGAGTTTTTCGACGTCGTTTATCCCCTGCCGACCCTGGCGGTGGCGGGCAAGTCGCAGGTGACCGTGCGGTTCCAGACCATCGGTGACTCGTGGGCGGGCGGGGTGTTTGGCGTGCGGGTGATGAAGGGGAAGTAGGCCGGCATGGGGGGCCGCGGGGGGGGGGGAGCACCTGAATGGGCCTCTTGCCCGCGGGGGAGAAGTGCGAGAGGGGGAGTGGGGGACCGCTCTCCCTGCCCGATCGACGCGCAGACGCCTCCGCTCGTAGCGCAGGTTTCCCAACCTGCGAACCGCCCGAAAATCGGTGGCGTCCGGCACGTCCTTTGCTCTCGACAAAGCCGGCGCACGGCCTGCCGACCGGCAAGTCGGCGAAACAGCAGGCTCGGAAGGCTACGCTACGGGAGGCGAGGACAACAAAGTCCCCGTCCAGGCTCCGCCACCCGGGGAAGTTCGGGTCATGGGGTGTAGCCCGCCGGGGCGAACCCTCAACGGGACATTACGGTCGTATTGGGTGTCCATCAATGCATCCGCTCAGGGTTATACACTACTGACGTTCCATGGGCACTACTCTGACAGCATCCTGCCCAACCAACTCGACTCGCATGCCCCGCAGGCGAAGCAACATCTCGAGCGCATAGGCACCCTCTTTTGCCGTCAGCGGACTTTGGCTGATCAAGTGGATGGGGGCCGTTGCCACGGGAAACGCCAGGCGCTCCGATTTGCGCCCGATCAAAAGTGCATAAAGGTCGAGGACCACGTCGGGAGGCGCATCGGCCAAATCCATGTGGCCGTCAGTCGCGGCCTCCGCGCTGCCCGGGGCCGCCGTCGATTTGAGTTCCGCGGATCGAGGGGTGATGCTGGAGGCCTCGGATTTGTTGAGCACCAGCAAGAACTTTCCGCCGTCGCGCACGGAGACGATGTCTTTCTCCGACAGGGCTTTTTCGATGGCGCTGGCCGCCTCCTCGAGTGTGCCTGCGACGGTGGTTAAGGTTAACCGAACGTCGGGCAGCCCGCCCGAGGCTAACACCGTTCGGCGGGCGAGTTTTCCATAAAGGTCCAACACCGCCCCCACTGGGGCGTCCTCCAGCACCAAGCCGGAACGCAGTGCCTCGCCGGGGTGGCGGAACCGCAAGGTGAGGCGGTTGGTTTCGCCCAGGATGACGGTGGCTCCCCTCTCGGCGGGGTTGATGTTCACCACCTCCGTGTGGCACGGTTCCTCGCGCTCGCCTTCGGCCAACCAGATGGGCTGCGCGTTCCGTTTTCCGGGCCAATCGAGTTCCACGAGAGCACGGCGTTCCCCCAGAACGTTCACCAACCCAACCAGTTTCGCGTGCGTCGGCGGCGGTGGCGGCGGTGGCGGCAGGCTGGGCCACGACGACCGGGCGGGGTTCAATAAGCCCAGATCGATCGCGCTTCCATTGGGACCGTCGGGGATCATGATCTGTCGGTACATTGCCCGCGACGTCTCCCCCGGGTAGCAGGGCAGCTCGGCTTGGAGTTCGTAGCTCCCGGGGGTGACGTTCTCGATACGAAAACTCCCGTTTGCCGCGGCTTGAACCTGGAAGGCCCTCTCGCCGCGCCTCCTAGCCATTCCCGCCTCGGAAAGCCAAAAATCAACGCTACCGTCTCTGAAGAGCTTCGTCCCCTCGCCACTTGGCGTGCGATTGTCCGCCTTGAGTTCCCGGGACGGGGGTTCAGGTCCCGACTGGATTCGCCGCAACATCACCAAGGGGAGATGCGTGTTGACTGAGTTGTGCCCATCGCCAAGGTCAATCGCACCCACCACGGGGCGGCCAGGCGGTACATCCACCACTGTGGTCTGTCCTGGTTTGACGACGACGTGGGCTCGCGTGCTGAGGAGCGGCATCTTGGAATGACCGCCTCCCGGTTGGTCAATGCGGAGAGTATTGGATTCGATAAGCATGTATTCACCGGCAGGCACCGGCCCGGCGAATTCGAAGCTCCCATCCGGATTGGCTCCGGCGGGCCACGCCTGCCAAGGCGGAGGAGAAGTGTAGGGCGTTCCCGACCAGTTGATCCGTTCGAGGGAAAGGTGGCCACCCGGCGGCGGCAGCGGCCAATGGCCCTTGACGTGACCCCACTCGGCCAGGCGAATGGTTCGCTCCGTCACAAACTCCTTCCAGGGGATCTCGACGTACCCCGACTCATGGGAAACCAGTACCAGCCCATCGAGCACCTCGGGAATGGAAAACGCCCCCACCTTGTCACTCTGGGTTTTGCGTGGTGCGTGTATGCTTCCGAGGTCCAACTCACCGCACCAGAGGATTACATCCGCATGCTCCGCCGGCGTCCCGCCGGGAGTGAGGACTTTGCCCGCCAGCGGCTGGGAGCGAACGAGTTCGAAAAGGAACTCCTTTCCAGCATCCGCCGCATGCAAGGTGTGCGACAGGCAAGGCCGGTAACCCGGCGCATCAATGTAGAGCGCGTTATCAGCCGAGAGGCCATCAGGAAACGAATACCGAAACGACTCCGAGAACCCTCGAACCACCTCACCTTCGGTCAAAGAGGGCGTCACTGGTCCGTACCACAGGTGAACAGGCTGAACCTGGAAGGTTGGGATCGGCTGGCGCGTTTCCTTATCAAGAACCTTCCCTCCTATCACGGGCGATGGTTGCAATCGGAGCGTTGTCACGCCCGGGCCGGGTGAAAGGGGCCCCGTAACCAGCGTTTTGAAGCCGTCTTTGGCGATGGAGAAGCTGCGAGGCTGGGCTGCATTCGGCCACGAGAAGCGGCCTTTTGCGTCAGTGCTGGCCTGCCAATCCCATCCCAGGCACTCCACACTCGCGTCGCGGACCGGCTTGCCTTGGACATCCAGCACCCGGCCATCTATCCCCTTTTGGCGAGTGGCTTCGAGGTCGGGGGCCGGCGTGTCGGCTTGGCTCGCACCGTGCTGGGCGGGTGGTGCCTCGGTTCGGGCTGGCTGGGCGTTAGCGAGCCCTACCAGCACAAGTCCCATCGTCAGTGCGACGGCCACCCCAACCCGGCGAGACCGATCTTTAAACGCGGCGATCATCCTCATCCGCTCTTTCAGCCGCTGGCGGTTTTCGATCAGGGCGAAGGAGATCAGCGGCATTTTCACAAACGCCGCTACGTGCACCAGTGGCCTGAAGCAGCTTGGTTGGGCGAAACGGCCTCTCATCGCTGGTCAGGGGTGACAGAAGTTGTGCTGCCGGGCAGCGGAGAATCTGGGTGGTTTACCCGGTCGAAATAGGGGTCAAGACCGACCTTCACCGGTTGGCTCCCCGGAAGGCTCGCGGCAACGGTCACACCCCTTGCGATTGGGATGAGCCTGGCGTTGGCATGGTGACGCAGCCAAGCATAGGACAGGTAGCCCACGACCACCCAGGCCAGGCAGAGCGCGAGCCAAATGGTTCTGCGTCGCTTCATATTGGGTAGAGCGATTGTGAGCGGGATCCGTTCAAGGCGGCGATCATCCTATTCCGTCCGCCAGCCCACCCCAGTCCTTCCCCGGGCTCCGGGATCGAGCAGCCTTCGCACTAGAGCCTCCCGGAGCCCCGGCCGGCCGGGCGTTGGCTGGGCCAAAGATCCACCGGCGCTTTACCAAGACGCCGCTACGCCCCCCAATCTCGTAGCGGCGTCTTGTCAAAGCGCGGCACTATTCCGGTCGCCAGTTGCTCCCGGCTCCCGCCGAAGCTCCGAGATCAAGCACCCCCGGCATCAGAGCCCCCCGGAGCCCCGGGTGGCCGGGCGTTGGTTGGGGTCAAACATTCAGCGGCGCTTTACCAAGACGCCGCTACGCAGCTTGGTTGGGGAGATCGCGGGCGATTTCGCTGACGCGGGCGCCGAAGCCGGGGCCGCGCAGGGAGGACAAATCAACCATTCCGCCGCGCCGGCGGTAGAGGCCGGGATGGATCCGCGCCTCGGCCGACGAGGCGTCCGGGTAGAACTGCATCGCGTTGGTCTCCACGCCGTGGATGGTTCCCACCCGGGCGGCGAGCAGCACGTGCGGGATCTGGGCCAGCATCGGGTTGGTGAGGTCCTGCACCATCAGGGCCATGCCGTGCGCCCGCGCCCAGCAGGCCATGAGCAGCGCGCCGGTCTGGGTCTTGCAGGTCTTGAGCGCCACCCCCGTCCAGCCCAGCTCCCGGCCGAGCCGCACCAACCGCCAGTCGTGGGCGCTTTCATCCAGGAAGAGCGGTTTGCGCGCGGCCACCGAATGGACGTCGATGGGGTGGTTCTCCAGGTCGCGGGGGAACGGTTGCTCGACGTAGAGGAGCATCTCCCAGAGCCGCGGTTCGTCCCGGCGCAGGTGGTCGAGGATTTCGTTCACATAGGCCGGGTCGGTGACGGTGCAGTTGAAATCGGCCGAGAGCCAGAGCACGCCGTGGGCCGCCGCGATGGCGCCGACCCCGACCATCCGCGCGTAATCCCAAGCCGCGTCGGTGCCGCGCAGTTTCACCTTGAGGCAATTGAGGCCGTCGGTTTGGATCCAGTCGGCGAGCAGCAACGGGTAGCCGTCGCGCGGTTCCGTGCCGGTCAGTTCGCTTTCGTGCAACGGGTCGAGGCCGCCGACGAGGTGCCAGGCGGGGAGCCGGACCGCGGGTTCGGGGGCGAGAAAGTCGCACGGGTGGCGGCCGTGGAACGAGACTCCCGAACCTGGCGCGGGGGTGAGGAAGGAGGCGAGGTCGGGGGGCAGGAATCCGGGGCCGTAGGTGTCGTAAACCGGCTGTCCCACCAGCACCCCGAAAGCGTCGTGCAGGGCGAGGTCGAAGGCGGAATTGCAGACGAGGGCGGCCAGCCACGGGAGCGGGCGGGCGGCGCCGGGGGAGGGCGTGGCATTGAAGGCCTGCCACCGCTGGACCAGGGGGCCGTCGTTGAAGGCGGCGCCGGCCTCGAGCGGATGGACGCCACCGGAAAAGCCGGTCCAGTCCCGCGCCAGCAGCACACAGAACTCGCGCAGGGCGGCGTCGCGCGCGGCGTGGGGGAGGTCTCCGGGCCAGACCCATTGGACGCTGAGGGGAGTCTCGCCCCAGCCTTCGGCGGTGCGGCCATCACGGCCCGAGACGGTGAGCCGGACGCGGGCGCAGGTGACCGAGGTGAGCGTCTCCGGGCCGAACTTGAGCGGCACGCGGGTGGTGACGGGGAGGAACCAGAGCGCGGCGGATTCGACACGGGCGAGCGGGGTGGGCGCCGGGCTCATTCCGGGAGCGGTTTGCCGCGGGTTTCCGGCGCGAGCCAAATCAAGCCCATGCCGGCGAGGTAAACGAGGGCGATGGTGGTGCCGGCTTTGGGGTAGCTGTGATCGAACCACGCCATGAGCGCCCCCATTTTCCAGGCGCCGGCGGCGGCGAGGAGGCGGCCGAGGTTGTAGGCGATCCCCTGGCCGGTGGCGCGGACGCGGGTGGGGAAGAGGGTGGGGAGGTATTGCGGCAGCCAGCCGTAAAAGGCGCCGGTGAAAAAGCCCACCAATCCGACGGCGAGAATGAAGAGCGTCCCGTAAGCCGCGCAGCCCTGGAAGAGGGCGAGGCAGGAAATCAGCGAGCCGAGGCAGAGCCAGAAATAGAGCGGGCGCTGGCCCATCCGCAGGCCGAGCAGGGGGGTGGCGAGGCAGCCGAGGATCGAGCCGACGGCGGAGACGAGCTGGGCGGTGGCCTTGGCGCGCGGGTTGCCGCCGTGGGTCAACTGGTCGGCCCAGAGGGGGATCCACTGGACGATTCCCCAGGTCACGATCAAGGCGACGGAGGAGAAGGAGATGGCCAGCAGCGTGCGCCGCCGCAGCGCCGGCCCGAACACCTCGCGCAGGGGGCGGCCGCGGGCCTGTCCCACCGCCGCCCGCCATTGCTCGGACTCGGGCACGAACCAGATGATGAGCAGCGCCAGGAGCGCGGGGGCCGTGCCGACGAGCATCACCCAGCGCCACGAGTCGCGCGTCACCGCCGCCGACATCCCCACCACGGCGATGAGGGCGTAACCCAGGTTGCCCGCGGCGCCGATGAGACCGCCCAGCATCGACCGGTTTTTCGCCGGCCAGCACTCCATCACGAGCGCGACGCCGAGCGCCCATTCGCCGCCCATCCCGAGCGCGGCGAGAAAACGGGTGAACCCGAGGTGCCACGGCACGACCGCGAAATAGCCGACGCCCGAGAAGAGCGAGTAGCAGAGGATGCTCAGGGTCATCGCGCGCACCCGGCCGATGCGGTCGCCGAGCCACCCGAAGACGATTCCGCCTGCGGCCGCGCCGATCAGGAAAAGGGCGGTGATCCGGCCCATCCAGAGCTGGACGAAGTTCTCATCGAGCAAGCCCGAGGCGGCCTGCATTTCCTGCAAGGCGGGCCGGGCCACCAGCGGGAAAATCCCCATCTGCATGCCGTCGAACATCCAGCCGAGGCAGGCGGCGAGGAGGGTGAGCCAGAGGGCGCGTCCCGCCGTGGCCTTGAGGGCCGCGGGCGATCCGGGCGGATGCGGGTCGTCGTTCATGGTCCGGGCGTCCGGGGCCCGGTGCCGGGCAGGGGGAGCGTCCGGTGGCCAGCATAGGTGTGGCGGCCGATTCCGCAAGCGAAGTCAGGGTTGCGGGGTGGGATGGAAAGGGGCGGTCGGGTCGGAAGGCCCGGGGGGGCGTGCCGTGGGCGACCAGATCGGTCAGTGGAGGGTCCGGCCGGAACCCCGTTGGGGTTCATATTGACATGGGTCCGGTTACCCAAGGCAGGCCCGCCGACGGGCCAGCCTTGGGCTCTGAGGCCGGAATCCCTTTGGGATTCGTGCGGACCCGGCAGCCGCGCCCAGCAACCCACAATCCCAACGCTTGCGCCCCAAAGCCCAGGGTTGGCGCGCCAGTGCCTACCCTGGGTACGCTGCGACAACACATCAAGAACCCCCCTGACAGGGTTCCGGCCCGGATGCCTGGAACCTCGCGCGGACGGTCCGGCCGAAACCCCGTCATGGTTCAAAATCGCGTTGATCGTCTTACCCAACGCAGGACCCGCGGGCACCACTACCGAGCGCTGACCGACACCATCAACCTGCCTGACGCGACACCTCCTCAGACCCGCAACAGCCCCGGATGGGAGCCCGTCAGGCTTCGGCCTCCTTCGGGGGTCACCAGGTAGGTGTTCTCGCTCCCGACCATCCCGATCCCCGGGACGCCCTTCTTTGGTTCGAGGGCGAACACCATCCCTTCCCCCAGTGGCGTCTCGAAACCGTCCGCGATCACCGGCGCCTCATCGACCTGCAACCCCACGCCGTGGCCGAGGAACGCGGCGCGCCGGGCGCCGAACCCCATGAAGTGCTGGTGAAACTCCGGGTCGAGGTTGCCCATGGTCTCATGGTAAATCGCCGCCGGGATAGCGCCCGGACGGAGGCGTTCGGCCAGGCGGGCTTCGATCTCCCGGCACCGGCGGTGGCTGGCCACGGCCTCCGCCGGCAATTCGCCGCCGAAAACGTAGGTCATGGTCTTGTCGGTGTGATACCCCGCGCAGCCGAAGGGGGTGTCGACGAACACCAGGTCTCCCAGGCGGAGTCGGCGGTCGCGGCTCCCGAGCACCGGCGCGGCTGGTTCGAGGCCAACCGCACCGCCGGGGCCGTCGAAATTGGTCGGGTGGAGGGAATTGGTCCCGAAGCCCAGTTGCCCGACCGCCAGCTCCACCCCGAACATCGCGAAGCGGGCCACCCCCTGGTGACCGTGGCGGACGAAGAGGGAATAGAGGTCGCAGGCGAATTCCGCCTCGGTCATGCCCTCACGCAGCAGGACGGGGACCCCCTCCTCCATGACGGCGCGATGGCCGGCCCCGGCGCGGGCCATGATTTCGAGTTCGAAGGAGCTCTTGACGGCGCGGACGGACGACAGGACGAGATCGAGCGGGGCGATCTCCTCACAGGGGAAGTACTTGCGGAAACGCAGCACCAGCCCAAACGGCGTCAGATCGGTTTCCAAATGGATGACCTTGCGCCCACCGGGGAGGCCGGCAGCGGCATCCCGGAAGCTGCGCATGGGCCGGATGTCGGGGAAAAGCGACTCGGCGCGGGCGCGTTCGAAGCTGCGGCGGACCCAAAACACCGCCGGGGCTTCACGGGGGATGAGGAGGATGCCATCCTGCACGGTGCCGGTGAGGTAGTATTGGTTGACGCGGCCGAAGAGGGCGGCGAGTTCCCAGTGCGGCTGGTCGGCGTCCAGGCGCGCGCGGAGACGCTGGAGCCGGACTGCAAGTTCAGGGAGGGGGACGGGCTTGCTCATGGCATCGGCGGGGGAGGATGCCCGGGGCGGGGGCGGGGGTAAAGACGATAGGCGGGGGAGGGCGCTCCATCCTGAAGGGATGGCATCACTCAGCCCAGCGTTGGCGCGTAGCGCCTACGCTGGGTAGGCCGCCAAATCGGCTTTTCCCCCAACTCTGAAAGAGTTGAATCCGGTGGGCACCCTCGCCCCCGCCCCTCCGGCTGCGAACCGGGTTGGGCCGGTACCAAATTGGCGTCGTGCGAGGAGGGGCGATGCAACTCTTTCAGAGTTGCGGAAATTTGGAGGGATGGACCCAGCGTAGCCGCGCCGCGCGGCAACGCTGGGCTGAGTGATGCAATCCTTTCAGGATTGCCGTCAGGCGGGAGAACCCACCTCCCGAGGCCGGTGGACCGGCAAGACGCGGGGACAGGACTTCCCTCTGCGGGGCTTGCCCGCGCCCCCTGCTTCGCGGGGCTTCTGGAACATGCTGGGCAGTCGAACCGGGGGCTCGCCCTCACCCCCTCTTCCGCGAAGCGGCCGGTCACAACCCCGGGGGGCGGATTCGGCGGACGAACGCTGAAACTTTGGGGATGGGGCGGTTATATTATCTCTGGAAGGTGGAGACGGTATTATGAAGGACAACCGAGATGAACAATGGCGCGAGCGCGCCTGGCGGCAGGGGCTGTCGCCGGCGGATCGCGAGCGGGTTCGCGACTGGCTGAGGGCGCATCCCGAGGTGCGGGAGGAGTGGGTGATGGAACGGTTGCTGACTGGGGCCTTGGGCCGGCTGCCGGACGCTGCGGTGCCCTCGAATTTTGCCGCCCGCGTGGCGGCCGAGATCGCCCGCGTGGACGCGGCCGCGGCGCGCGGCCAGGCGGCGGGCTGGTTTGCGTGGCGCCGTCGGCCGATCTGGCTGCCGCGCCTCGGCTTCGCGGCCTTGTTGCTCGGGACGGGCTTTTTTTCCTACCGCCACCAAGTGCTGGCGGAGCAGCGGGCGGCGATGGTGCGCAGCGTGGTGACGGTATCGGAGGTCGCCCCGCTGCCGGGGCCGCGGATATTGAAGGATTTCGAGGCGATCCGGGCCATGGATCAGACCCCGCCCGATGTGGATCTCCTGCGGCTGTTGAAATGAACCGGCTGGTGTCAGTTTTCGTGGTGGTGCTTTGCCTGGCGGGCCGCTGGGCGGGGGCGGCGGTCGTTGCCCCGGCCCCCACTCCGGCCACCGCGGCCACCTTGGACGAGCCGGCGAGATCGCCGGTCGAGACTTTCCGCGAGCTGCTGGCCATGTCGCCGGCGGATCGCAAAGCGACGCTGGGCGATCGTTCCCCGGAGGAGCAGCGCCAGATCCAGGCCAAGATTCGGGAATACAGCGCCATGCGCGCGAGCGAGCGAGAAGTGCGGCTGGATGCGACCGAACTTTACTTCTATCTCTGGCCGTTGATGAAGACCGCCACCACCAACCGGGCGGCCGAGATGGCCCGGGTGCCCGAGCGCCAGCGGGTGAAGGTCGTTGCGCGGCTGCGGGATTGGGACCTCCTGCCAGCGATGAAGCAGCAGGAGCTGCTCACCAACGCGCTCGCGGTGCGCCACATGATCGAGCTGCAAACCCAGCCCCCGCCGCTGCCGGTGCTTTCGCCCGCCCGCGAGGCCCGGTTGGAACGCGGGGTCCAGCAGTGGCAGTCCCTGCCCCCGGATCAGCGGCGGCAGATCACCGCCCGGTTCAACCAGTTCTTCAACCTCACCGAACCGGAGAAGGCGAAGGCGTTGAAGACCCTGAGCGACCCCGAGCGGGCGCAGATCCAGAAGACCCTCGACAAGTTTGCCCGGCTCACGCCCGCCGAACGGGAGGATTACCTGCGGGAAATGGAGGCTTTCAGCCGGCTCAGTCCCGCCGAGCGGCAGCAGTTCTTGAAGAAGGCCGAGCGGTGGAGCGCCCTCCCGTCCGATGAGCGCCAGGAGTGGCGCGAGATGGCCGAGAGTTTCGTTCGCAAACCGCCGCTGCCGCCCGGCGCCGGTCCGCCGTTCCCCGGTGAGGATTGAGCGGGGAGGGCTGACGCGGGGTCGCGAACCTTGTTCTCGAAGCCTGCGATCTCACTAACCAACGAGAGAAACGAGAGAAACGCATTTGACCGGGCAGGATGAGGACCGTATTGTGGAGGAAAATAGGTCGTGTCTACGTTTGAACCAAGCATTTCCGGCTGGTCTGTGGTCGTGGCAGGCTACTGGAACCCGCGGATCTTCTCGGCCCTATGGGTTACCACGCGGCTGGGGGCTTCGAACCAGATTGCGTTCGAGGTTCCAATGGACCCCGGCTTGCCGCTTCGCCTTGCCTTTGATGGCGTCCACTTGGCGATCACATCGGACCAGATGATCCTGACCGTCGACCGTGCGGAAGACGCCCTCGTGGAGCGGTGCCTCCAGTTGGCGATGAGAGCATTGCAGGAACTCCCAAACACGCCTACTAAGGCTGTGGGTGTCAACTTTGCTTTCGTCGCCACCCCCCCGGGCAGGGATCTCCTGAGCGCGTTCGACATCAAGGACAACAACGCCATCTCTGATGCCGGCATCCGGATTCAGTCCACCACAATCCAGCGCACGCTGCTTGATGGGGACCAAGTAGTCAACTTCTCTCTCTCCAATTCGGATGATGGCAAGGTTCTCTTGGGGTTTAACTTTCACAAGGATACACCAACCGCCCAGGCTGCCCTTGCCTTTCTCGAGGCCCAACCGACGGGGTTCAAGCAGCGGGCAACCGAGATTATTGGGAAAATATATGGGGCGGCTGCGGAAGATCCGGGATTAAATGTATGAGCAACACTACCGTCAGGAGAGAAGTGACAACAACCTCGGATGCCGGTTCTGCTGCGTATACGAGCGCTCGGGAGTCGGATCGGAAGTGCGTTCTCGAAATCACCCTGGGTCGTCCGGGAAGCGGCGAGCAGACTTATCTCAAGTCGGAAGGCCCTACGGGCAAGGTGTATTTTGTCAAGTGCAATTCCGATCAGGTGCGAGCGCGCGCCGTTCGCCGCCAAATTGTCCGGCTTTTGAACGACTAACGCCTAGATGGTTGGATCCATGCACTTCACTTATGAAGCGCCTTCTCGATCTGACTTGCAACAAGGGGACCTGATCAGCAGGACCCCTGCCTTGGAACAGGTCCTGAAGGAAGTCCATCCCCACTACCACCAATCATCGCACTACCGTTATTTTCTTGTCCTCACCCAGTCCTGCGATCTTGTTCGTAGGACCGCCAGCAGCGCCTGCGGCAGCCGATACATCTCAATTGCCGCCGTACGCCCCGTCCAGACCGCGGTTACCCGTCACATTGAATCCCTGCAGTTTGAGCCCGTCGAACGAAAACTAGGGTTTTGCCTCAAGGAGCGGCAGCCGAAACTCATCCAGTTCATGGAGCGACTGCTAAACAACAACGAGGCAGAGTACTTTTATCTCCACCGGGAGCCTTCCGCCGGGTTGCGGGAGGATCACTGCGCTTTTCTTCTCTTGTCGATTGCCTTAAAGGCACAAGTGCACTATGACACACTGATCCAAGGGCGCGTCCTTTCCTTGAAAGAGTCATTCCAGCACAAACTGGGTTACTTGGTGGGGTCTCTTTATTCGCGGGTCGGCACAGAAGATTGGTGTGAGGGGGAGCGGAAGTCCGTGTTCCAGGAGCTCACCCGGGAGCCTGTGCAAGACCCCAATCTCGTGCTATGGCTGGAGAAGGACGTCCACCGCAAGGTGCTGGAGCTTCTTAAGCACGTCGTCGATCCAAGCCAGGAAGACCTTCGGCGCTTTATAGAGGAGAGTTACGAGTCCAAAGCCGCAAGGAAGAAACAAATGCTGGACATTATTGGGGAGGTGTTGTTCGGACTCCAACTGCCAGAAGACACGGTGAGGAGAGCCCGGTCTCGCCTCGAAAACCGAGCTGACTTTTCAGCGATGGTAAAGTAGCGATTCCCTCTGGCAAGGGCATCGGGTGCCTTTAGCCCCTGCCAAACGTGAATGGGGCCTTGGCCGGGGTTGTGGAGAAGGACCAGCGAATCGGCGGGGTGAGGGTGGAGAAATGGGTGGGTAATGCAGCGGAGCGTGCGTCGCTGTGCTCAAACGCGCTGCTACGGGGGGGGGTGGAGCTTTCACCCGGCCCGACCCAGGGGGCCCGGGATGCATTTCCGCAGAGCGGAAGACCTGGCGTGCCATGGCCGCTTCGGCGGCGGTTCAGGCGGATGATACGGGCGCGTGGCGCAGAGCGGGCAGAGTTGTCCTGGCTTGCCTGGGGGCCGCAACCACGTGGTGGTTGTGGGCGTGTTTTGTCCCTTTCCCAGGGTAGCCCCGGGGGCGCAACCCTGGGCTCTGGGGCGCAATCCCTTTGGGATTGGGTGTCTTCCGCGCCGTAGCGCCTGCTTCGGGCGGCCGTTGCGATCTTGCCGGGGGGCTGGCCGGGCGGCATACTCCGCCGCGTCGCGCGTGAGAATCCTAATCGCCATCACGGGGGCCAGCGGCTCCCTTTACGCCCAGCGCCTGCTTGATCAGCTCGCCCCCGCAGGGCATGAGCTGCATGTCGTGCTCAGCAAGTACGCGCAGTCGGTGATCGCCGAGGAACTGCCCGGCGGGCAGCTCAACCTGCCGGCCGGCGCGACCCGCCACAACCTCCAGAGCATGCACGCCCCGTTCGCCAGCGGGTCGAACCCGCCCGACGCGATGGTGATCATCCCCTGCACGATGGGCACCCTGGGGCGCATCGCGCACGGCTGCAGCGCGGATCTCCTCCAGCGGGCCGCTGACGTGGTGCTCAAGGAGAAGCGCAAGTTGATCCTGGTCCCGCGGGAGACGCCGCTGAACCTCGTGCATCTCCGCAACCTCGAGTTGCTGCTGCTGGCCGGGGCGACCATCCTCCCCGCGAACCCGTCCTTCTACCACCGCCCCGCCACGATCGAGGCGGTGGTGGACACCGTGGTCGCGCGGGTGCTGGATCATCTGGGGGTGGGGCATGCGCTGGCCCCCCGGTGGGGCGAGGCGGAGGAGTAGAGTAGGCCGCCGCCATGTTCTCGCAGATCCGGAAATGGGGGGAGTTTGTCCGTTTTTCCCACACGGTGTTCGCCCTGCCCTTCGCGCTGGCGGCGATGGCGGTGGCGGCCCGGGACAACCACGGCTGGCCCGGCTGGCGGGTCTTCGGGCTCATCCTGGCGGCCATGGTCGGAGCGCGCACCTGCGCCATGGCGTTCAACCGGATCGTGGATCGCAAATTCGATGCGCTGAACCCGCGGACCGCCGGACGGCATCTCCCCGCCGGCCGGGTCAGCCTGGCCGGCGCGACCACGCTCTGGCTGATCTCCGCGGCACTGTTCGTGGCGGCGAGTTATTTGCTGAACCCGATCTGCTTTTATCTCTGCCCCGTCGCGCTGGTGGCGGTCTGTTTTTACTCCCTCACCAAGCGCTTCACCGATTACACGCATGTGTACCTCGGGGTGGCGCTCGCCCTGGCTCCGGTCGGCGCCTGGCTGGCGGTCAAGGGAACGGCGGTGTCGCCCATGGAACTCCTCCAGATGCTGGTGCTGGCGGTGACGGTGGTGCTGTGGCTGTTCGGTTTCGACATCATCTACGCCTTGCAGGATTACGAGTTCGACCGGCGGAATGGCCTGCGGTCGCTGGTGGTGGCGTGGGGTCCGGCGAATGCGCTCAGTGCCGCCTTCCTCGCCCACCTGCTGATGTGCGGGTTGTTGTTTCTGTTCGGGATGCTCTGCCGGTTCCATGTCGCCTATCTGGTCGGCTGGTTCCTCATCGCCGGCTGCCTGGTCATGGAGCATTGGATCGCCCGGCGGCGGAGCCTGGACTGGATCAATCTCGCCTTCTTCCGGCTGAACGCGGTGGTGAGCGCGGTGTTTCTCGCGGTGACACTGGTGGAAGTGGCGTTTCCGGGGCCGTTTCGGGCGCGGTAGCGCAGCCCGGGGGGCGGCTCAATCGAGCTGGAGCCAGACCGTTTTCAAATAGGCCGGCTCGGCGCGGTGGATGGGGAAGTCGGGCGGCTGCGGCACGTAGTGGCTCCGGACGATGCGGCGCCCGGCGTCGCGCGCGGCGGCCTCCAGCACCGCCAGAAAATCCTCCGGCGGCCAGTCCGCGGCGTTGGTGGAGGCGAAGAGCACGCCGCCCGGGTTGAGGCGGGGGAGGCTCGCGGCGGCGAGGCGGCCGTAGTCTTGGCGCGCGCGGAAGACGCCCGACTCGCGCGAATGTGAGAACGTTGGCGGATCGAGCAGGATCAGGTCGAACCGCCGCCCCTTCTTCGCCCAGCGCCGGAGCCAGTCGAAAACGTCCCCGTAGATGAACTCGTGGTCGGCGGGATCCAGATGATTCAGCGCGAAGTTCCGCCGGCCCCACTCCAGGTATTTCCGGGAAAGATCGAGGCTCGTGGTGTTTGCCCCGTTCGCCGCCGCGGCGACCGAGAACCCGCAGGTGTAGGCGAAGGTGTTCAACACCTGCGGGCGGGGTGGGAGATCGAACCCTGCCGCCACATGCCCGGTCAGGAGGCGGCGGCGGTTGTCCCGCTGGTCGGGGAAGATGCCCACCGAATAACCCTCGGCGAAGCTCAACTCAAACTGGAGGCCGTTTTCCCGGACGGTGAAGGGGCCGTCTGGAGGGGTTCCCGTCACTGGCTGGGGGGAGGCCGTCGCCGGGGTGGCCCCGCGGACGTGCCGGGCGAGGATCTTGTGGGCGGTGCCGCGCGCCTCCGCGGCCTGTGCGAAGGCGGCCAACCGGCCGAGGCGGGCGGCATCGAGCGGCTCCTCGTGCTGCGAGAGCAGCCACTCGCCGAGGTGATCGATGTACCATCCCGGTTCCTGGTCGGCCGCGCCGTGACAGGCGCGCCAGAGGGCGGTCTCCCCCTGGTTAACCAGCGCGGCCCGCAGCGCCGCGCGCGGATCGGCGGTGAAATCGACCGGGGCATGAAACCCGGCCGGCTCGTTCGTGGCCGGGTGCTGGAAGGCGATCCCCTCCGCGTGCAGGCAGACCCGGGCGGCCGGGGTGCCGCCGTAGAGGACGTCGCCGAGGATGGGAAATCCCGCTTCGGCGGCTTGGGCGCGGATTTGGTGCGTCCGGCCGGTGCGGGGGCGGGCGGTGAGGCAGGAGAGGCCGGGGGCCGGGACTGCGGGCCCGGGATCCGGTCCGGGGGCGAACTCCGTCTCAGCGAGGTCCGTCCCCGGCCGGGCCGGCTGGATGACGTAGCGTTCCCCCGCCCGGACGATTGAGCCGCGCGCCGTGAAGGCGCGGCCGGGCGCGGGGCGATCGGTGAGCAGGAGGTAGGTCTTCCGGACGGTGCGGTCGGTGAACTGCGCGGTGAGCGACCGGTTGGCGCGCGGGGTTTTGGCGAGCACGAGGACGCCCGAGGTTTCCTTGTCGAGGCGGTGGATGATGGCGAGCGCGCCCCAGCGGGCCTCGCGGTGGCGCAGCCATTCGTAAATGCCCTCCCCGGCGTGGGGCGAGGGGGAATGGGTGTTGAGCCCGGCGGGCTTGTTCACCACGAGGAGATCCTCGTCCTCGAACAGAACACACGGCGGCAGGGAGGCGGGTCGGCTCAAACCGTCACATCGCCCCGGGGTCACCAGAAACTCCAGGCTCCCTTCCAGACGACATAACAGCCGAGGAGACAGTTTGTGATGCCGTGGGCCACCATCGAATCGCCCAGCCGCCCCTTGCGGATCACGAGCCATTGATAGCCCAGGCCGCAAACGATCCCCGCCACCCAGCGGTCGGGGTGCATGAGACCGAAGATGGTCGAGGTGCCGAGGAAGGAGAGCAGGTGGAAGCGGCTGAGCGGCATGGCATTGAAGTCCACCTTGACCAGATAGCGGTAGAGAAAGGAGCGGTAAAACACCTCCTCGATCGGGGGCACGACGATGGAGGAGCCCGCGATCCGGAAGAGGCAGAAAAACCAGCCGAGACCCGGCTGGCCGGCGAACGTTTTCAGCGGGTTCCAACCCGAGGCGTCGTCCACCTTGCTCAGTCTCGGGTAGTGACCGTCCAAGCCGACCCAGGCAGCGAAGATCACCACCCCGACCAGGACGGCCTCCCAGGTGAGCTTCCACCGCATCTCCAAGACGTTGGGCCACATCAGGCGGATGAGCCAGACGCCCAACAGGGTCTTGGCGGCGTACAACCAATAAGCCGTCTGATGCCCGGCCATCCCCTGGAGCGAGGTAAGCCCCGCAAAGATCGCCATGGGGGCGATGCGGGCGAACTCCGGCGATCCGGAAAATTTCCTCCTAATAGTCTCCATCAAGATGACTGCCCCTCCCCGCAGGGCCTCGCGGCCCGCTCCTTGGTGTGTTTCGAGCGCTCGGCGCCCGGGCCCGCGAGCCGGGCGCCCGGCGCGGAACCTCAGATGAAGTCGTTGATCAGGTTCTCCAGAAACTCCTGGCGGCCGCTCACGTTCGCGGCGGGTTCGCCGCGCTTGAGCATGTACGCCTCCAGTTCCTTGAACCCGGCCTGGCCCGCCTCGATTCTGGCCCCGATGCCGGAATCCCACGAACTGTAGCGGCCGGCCACGAACTGCGCCAGGCGGCCGTCCTTGCGGATCGCCGAGGCGATCTTGAGCCCGCGGGCGAAGGCGTCCATCCCGCCGATGTGCGCGTAGAACAAATCCACCGGCTCGAAACTCTCCCGCCGCACCTTGGCGTCGAAATTCGTGCCGCCCGTGGTGAAGCCGCCCATGCCGAGGATCGACAACATGATCCCGGTGGTGAGGTAGATGTCAGTCGG
>Ga0182030_10003662_pt1 | contig 32855 bp, 32 predicted proteins | sample 812S3MmetaG_FD_121299 | JGI IMG/M metagenome (GOLD analysis project Ga0182030, IMG submission 121299) | Permafrost microbial communities from Stordalen Mire, Sweden - 812S3M metaG (Illumina Assembly) | ecosystem: Environmental > Terrestrial > Soil > Wetlands > Permafrost | place: Sweden... | reverse complement strand
TGCAGGACGCGATCACGATGGCGCTCCAGCGCAACACCGATCTCTCGATCAGCGAATCGAACAACCGGATCGCGAACTACCAGATCGTCGCCGCCAAGGGCGCCTACGACGTGCAGTTTCAACTCGAGCCGCAATACTCGCATACCGTGCAGCCGGCAACGTCGCCGTTCCAGGCGGGCCCGAACGGTGGGCCGATCACGCAGATTACCGACGGGGCGAGCGCCGCGTTCACCGGTATGACGTCATCGGGCGGCCGCTACAGCCTCAGCGGCAGTCAGCAGGCGATCCAGAACAATGCCGCGCTCAACAGTTACAACCCGTACTATCAAACGGCCATCGCCTTGCAGTTCACCCAACCGCTCTTGCGCGGCGCGGGCGACGGCAGCCCGATTCGCCGTCAGCTGGTGATTGCCGGTGCAAATGCACAGGCGGCCTCCGCGCAACTGCTCGTGCAAGCCTCGCAAACCGTCACCAACGTTTCGAACACCTACTGGGATCTCGTCGCCGCGTGGCGCGACGTCGGCATCCAAGAAGAAGGCCTCCGCAACGCGCAGGCCCAGGCCGCATCGAACGGACGTTTGGCGAAGAACGGCGCTGCCGCGCCGGTCGACGTCGTCGAATCGTACACGCAAGTCAACGTCTTTCAAGACAACGTGTTCTCGGCGTTGCAGCGCGTACAAGCGTTGCAGACGCAACTCAAGTCGCTCATCGTCGCGAATCCCGCCGACCCGCTGTGGATGGCGAATCTGGTCCCGACCTCGCCCGTACTGCAGCTGCCCACCGAACCGAAACTCGACGATCTCATCATTACCGCACTGAAGAACCGGCCGGAGCTTGCCCAATTGCGCGCGCAGCGGCTCGTGGCGGCTGCGAACATCGCGTATGCGAAGAACCAGCGGTTGCCGCAGCTCGACCTCGGCGTGGGTGTTACGGCGAACGGCTATTCGGGTGTGCCCAACAATCTCAGCGGGACTCCGTTCTTTCAGACGCTCGGCGGCGAGATCACCGCACTCGATCAGCTGATCACCAACTACAACACGACCGCCACGCCGGGGAATCAGATCCCGCTGATCGTTCCGAATTTCGGAACGACGCCGGCGTTCCAATCCGGGACGCTCGGTCAGTCGTATCGGAATCTCTTCGATTTCCGATTCCCGACCTATAACGTTTCGCTCACCCTGCAGTTCCCGATCGGCAATCGCACGGCGAAGGCCGACTATGCGATCGCGGCCGAACAGGCGAAGCAAATCGCCGTGCAAGAGCTCGCGCTCTTGCAGCGGGTGCGCGGCGAGTCAGTCAACGCGATCCAGACGTTGCGCGAAACGCAGTACCGTCTCGCCGCCGCGGGTGCCGCGCGCGTCGCGGCTGCACGCGTGTTGCTCGCCGAGCAGCGGCGTTTCTCGGCCGGTACGTCCACGACGTTCCTCGTGTTGCAGCGTCAGCTCGACCTGGCGAATACCGAAGGCCGCGAACTGCAAGCGCAGACTGACCTGAACAAGGCGGTCGTTCAGCTGAACGCAGTGGCCGGAACGAACTTCGCGACGTACAACATCGACGTGCAGAGCGTCGGTGCGACGACGCTGAACACCGTTACGCCGACGACGACCGTGCTGCCACTCCCGGCCGACGCACAAGTTTCGCCCCCGCAGCCTCGTCGATAAACCAGTGTAGCTCGCCGTCCGTGGGGGCGACGAGCTGCACCGGATAGGTGTCGGGCTCGGCGGGACCGTCGAGCACCGCATGCACCGCATCGGCCTTCGATGAGCCGCCGGTCGTAATGACGACGTGGGTCGCATCGTTGATGACGTGAGGGGTGAGCGTGATGCGCCAGGTGTTGAATTTCTCGACCCAGTTGGCCACGACGAGTTTGGTGTCGTCGATGCCGGCGTACGTGCCCGGAAAGATCGACGCGGTGTGGCCGTCGGGTCCCATGCCCAAATACAGCAGATCGAAGCGCGGGCGCGTGCCGAGTTCGCGCACCAATACTTGCGCGTAGGCCGCGGCCGCCGCTTGCGGATCGTCTTCACCGTGCATGCGGAAGATGTTACCGGCGGGGATGCCGAGCGGCTCGAAGAGCGTCTCGCGCGTCATGCGGTAATTCGACTCGGGATCGTCCGGCGGCACGGTGCGTTCGTCGCCGAAGAAGAAGCGGACGCGATTCCACGGTATAGCACCGCGTCGCGGCGACGAGGCCAGGAGCACGTTCATCGCCCGCGGCGTGGAACCGCCGGCGAGCGCGACGTCGGCTACCTGACGGTAGCGCAGCGTCGATTCCACGATGCCGATGAAGCGGTCGGCGGCCGCTTCGGCGAGATGCTCCTCGTCGGGCAGAATTTCAATAGCCGAGTTGACTGGCATGGCGTTATCCGTCGATCAGTGTTTGGACCATACGAAGCGCGGTTTCGAAGATCTCGTCGGTTCCTCCGCCCTCGAGCGCGGCCTGTTCGATCAAGGACGCGTTGTCGACGGCTTGTAGCGGAAAGATGCGCATGTCGCGCGCGTTCTGGCCTTCCACCCACACGCGGACGACGCTGGGATCGGTTTTGTCCACGTCGCCTTGGTAGAGCGACGTGGCCGTCGTGAGCGCGACACTGTGGACGCGTCGCGCCTGACCGCTGCGTTCGTGATCGAATGCGATGCGGTTGCCGTTCCGGTCGGAGAACTCGTCGTGCGCCGTGGCGTTCCAGCCCAGCCGGCTCGCGAGCCAGCCGCTCAGATAGAGCGCTTCCGCATCGGACCCTGAAACGATGCGCAATTTTTGGATGGAAAAGAGTTCTTCCCGGAGTGCCGGATCGTCGAAGAAATGCGCGATGATGTCTTGCCAGGGGTGAAGGCGCATCCAAGCGAGGTCGCGCAACGCGACGCTGCGGTGCTGGGCGTAGAATTCCGAAAGCTCGGCGATCGTGGAGGCGTCCTGTACGCCGAGCGATGAGTCGACGACGGCCGCGGTGGCATTGTCGAAGAAGCAGCGGAATGCCGTGTCTTCGTTGATGGAGTCGGCGCTCCACCAGAGCACGGTCGGCACGTCCGGCGCGGCGAGCGAGGTGGCCAGCTCGCACGCATCCCACGGGGCCATATCGGCCACCCCGATGTCGATGAACGAGCTTTGGTGGGTGGGGTCGTCGGCGTCGATCGGGCGCACGTGCGCGCCGGTGCGGCCGGGCGTGGAGTCCAAGATGATCGTGCGCGACGGATGTTTCTCGGAAACTTTGGTCGCGCGTTCGATGACCCAATCGCGCTTGTGTTCGCTGTCGATCCAAACGACGAGGTTCATCGTCGTCATCAGCGGCTTCGCGCGGGCTAGTTCGGCGCGAATCACTTCAAGGTCGGCGGTCGGAAGCGCGTGCTGGGTCATATCTTCCTCCATTCCCGTCCATCGGCGGCGAGTAACCGGTCGGACGATGACGGCCCTTGCGAACCGGCGGAATAGTTCGGGAAACTATCGTCGTAGCTGTTCTGCCAACGCTCGAGGATCGGCATCACTTGCTCCCACGCTTGCTGTACCGCGTCCCAGCGCGTGAAGAGCGTGGCATCGCCGCGCATCGCGTCACCGATGAGGCGTTCGTATGCCGGCGCCGATACGACACCGAAGCCGGTGCCGTAGTTGAAGTCCATGGAGACCGAGCGTATGTGCATCTTCGGTCCAGGTACCTTCGCGGAGAAGCGAAGTGACACGCCTTCTTCAGGCTGGATCTTCATGACGAGCACGTTGCTGTCGATCGAGTCGCCGGTCTCGCCGAAGAGGCGATGGGGGATGCCTTTGAAGCGGATCGCGATCTCGGAATTCTTGCGCTGCAGCCGCTTACCGCTGCGCAGGTAGAACGGAACGTCCGCCCAGCGCCAGTTGTCGATGAACAGTTTCACCGCAGCATACGTCTCGGTGTTCGACTGCGGGTTGACGTTGGGTTCTTCGCGGTAGCCGGGAACCGGTTTGCCGCCGATGCTGCCGGGATCGTACTGGCCGCGGGCGGAGTCTTGCATGATCCGGTTGCGATCCATCGGCCGCAGCGCGGAGAGTACCTTGAACTTCTCATCGCGGATGTTGTCGGCGGTCGGGGAGACCGGCGGCTCCATCGCCACGAGGGCGAGCAAGTTCATCACGTGGTTCTGAATCATGTCGCGCAGGGCGCCGGCGTTATCGTAATAGCCGCCGCGGTCTTCGACGCCGACGGTTTCGGCGGCGGTGATCTGCACGGAGTCGACGTAGCGCCGATTCCAGAGCGGCTCGAAGATCACGTTGGCGAAGCGCAGGGCCATGATGTCCTGGACCGGCTCTTTGCCGAGATAATGATCGATGCGGTAGATGGCCTTCTCGTCGAAGACCTTGCTCACTTCGGCTTGCAGGGCGCGTGCGGAGTCCAGATCGGTGCCGAACGGTTTCTCGACGATGACTCGCGTCCAGCCGGTCTTGTTGTTGTTCGGTCCGAGGCCCGCTTCATCGAGCATGTCGATGATGAGGCCGAACACCGACGGCGGCGTCGAGAGATAGAACAGGCGATTCGCAGCGGTGCCGAGCTCCGCGTCGTTCGCTTCGAGCTGTTTGCGCAGTTCGGCATACGCCGCTTTGTCTTCGAACGAGCCCGACACGTACGAGAGCCGTTTGGCGAAGTCGCTCCAGAGCGGGTCCTTGGCCGGTCCGGTGCGCGAGAACTCGTCGATCGATTTGTGCATCTCGTCGCGAAACTGTTCGCTGTCGTATTCCGAGCGCGCAAAACCGACGATGCCGTAATTGGCCGGCAACACGTCGCCGAGCCGGAGATTATACATCGCCGGCATCAGCATTCGTTTTACTAAGTCGCCGCTCGCTCCGAAGAAGATGACGTTACACGGGTCGGTGATGCGGCTCGAGGTGACGCCCGCGCGAAGCGGATTGACGTCGCCCCCGGAGGAGCCGTTTGTCCCGGCGATCGTTTGCGTCACGTGGCCTCGACTTTCGCGCTAAGTGCTTCGTGCTTTGCGGAGATGGCATCGAGCATCTCTTTGAACGATTGGGCGAACGACTTCACACCGTCGGCGACGAGTTGTTCGGTCACGTCGTGCAGCGAGATGCCTTTGGCCGCGAGCGCGTCGATTGCGCCTTTGGCACCGGCGATGTCTTCGTAGATCGTGTCCGGATTGATCACGCCGTGATCGAGCAGCGCGTCGAGCGTGGCCGGCGGCATCGTGTTTACCGTATCGGTGCCGACGACGTTTACGACGTACATCAGGTCGTCGTACTTCGGGTTTTTGGTCGACGTGCTGGCCCAGAGCGGGCGTTGGACCTTCGCGCCCTTGGCCGCGAGCGCCGCGAAGCGGTCGCCGCGGAAGAGCAGCTCGAATTTGGCGTACGTCAGCTTGAGGTTCGCGATGCCGGCTTTGCCCTTGAGACTCTCGAGCGGCTCGCCCTTTGCGATGCGCTCGTCGAGGGTTTTGTCGATCATCGTATCGATGCGCGACACGAAGACGCTGGCGACCGATGCGATCTTGTCGATGGGCAGGCCGGCCTTGACGCGATCCTCGAGCCCTTCGATATAGGCGTTACCGGCGGCCGCATACTGATCGACCGAGAAGAGCAGCGTAACGTTGATGTTTATCCCGGCCGCGATGCTGGCGCGAATCGACGCGATGCACTCCGGCGTGCCGGGAATCTTGATCATCACGTTCGGACGGTCGACGGCTTTCCACAAACGCGCGGCCGCGTCGGTCGTCGCCTTCGTGTCGTGCGCGAGCGTCGGCGAGACCTCGAGCGATACGTACCCGTCGAGCCCGTTCGTGCTCTTGAAGACCGGCGCGAACACGTCGCATGCGCTGCGAATATCTTGGATCGCCAGCGCTTCGAACAAGTTCTGCGCGTCGTGCTCGCTGCCGATCAGGCTCTTGAGCTGAGCATCGTAGTCGGTTCCCGTCCCGATCGCGTGTTCGAAGATCGTCGGGTTCGACGTTTGACCGCGCAGCCCAACGTCGACGAGCTTCTGCAACTCGCCGGAGGCGAACATCGAACGGCGGATGTTGTCGAGCCAGACGCTCTGACCGGCGGCGGCGAGTTCCTTAAGTTGGTTTCCCATGATGCGATCCTTTAGCTCTAGACGCCGGCCAAGAGGCCCGAAGCGACGTCGGCGATGTGTTCGGGGGTGAAGCCGTACTCTTTTTCGATAGCCGGTGCGGGGGCCGAGGTTCCGAAGTGGTCGAGTCCGTACGCGATTCCATGGTCGCCGACGTATTTGTGCCAGCCGATCGTCGCGGCCGCTTCGATCGACACGCGCGCCGCAATCGCGGCCGGCAGCACCGACTCGCGATACGCTGCGTCTTGTTTGTCGAAGAGATGGAACGAGGGCATGGAGACGACGCGCGCTTTCGTGCCCTTTGCTGCCAGCAGTTTCGCCGCTGCGCGCGCAAGCTGAACTTCCGATCCGCTGGCTATGAGGATCAAGTCGGGCGTTCCGGCCGGTTCATCGAGAATGTAGGCGCCGCGCGAGACCGCCGCGTTGCGGTCTCCGAGGTACGGCAGCTTCTGGCGCGAGAGCACGATCACCGACGGCCCGGTTTCCGGCTGAATCGCGAACTTCCAGGCCTCGAGCGTTTCGAGTGCGTCGGCCGGGCGCATGTCGATGACGTTGGGCGTCGCGCGCAGCATGGCGAGCTGCTCGATCGGCTGATGCGTCGGACCGTCTTCGCCCAAGAACACCGAATCGTGCGTGAACACGTACACGCAGCGAATCTTGTTGATCGCCGCGAGCCGCAGCGAGGGTTTGAGATAGTCGAGGAAGTTGAAGAAGGTCGCGCAGAACGGCAGGATGCCGCCATGTAGCGCGATGCCGTTGGTTGCCGCGGCCATTGCGTGTTCGCGCACGCCGTAGTGAACGTTGCGGCCGCCGTACGTGCCGGGCTGGAAATCACCGTAACCCTTGAGGTACGTCTTGGTCGAAGGATCGAGATCGGCCGAACCGCCGACGAGTTCGGGCAGCGCTTTGGCGATCGCGTTCATCACGGTGCCGCCGGCATCGCGTGACGCGACACTGCCGTTTTCCGCGTTGAACGTGGGCCACGGCAAGTCGTCGGGCAGCTTGCCGTCGCGCGCGCGCTCGAACTGTTTTGCCAGATCGGCGTTGGCGCGTTTCCAGTCGGTGTAGACGGCGTCCCATTTGGCGTGCGCCTTGCCGCCGGCGGTTTTGCGTTCGTTGAAGTACGTGCTCACATCGTCGGGCACGAGGAACGCCGGCTCGACCGGCCAGCCCAGCGCTTCCTTCGTCTTGGTGACGTTTTCGACGCCCAGCGGTTCGCCGTGTGCGGCGAACGTGCCGGCGCGCGGGGACGCGAAGCCGATCGTCGAGTGGATGAGGACGATCGAAGGCCGGTTCGATTCAGCTTGCGCCTTCTTGAGCGCGGCATCGATTGCGGCGACGTCGTTCGCGTGGGCTTCGTCGATGTGCTGGATGTGCCAGCCGTAGCCCTCGAAGCGCTTGCCGACGTCTTCGGTAAACGTCACCGACGTCGGAGCGGCGAGTGAAATCTTGTTATCGTCGTAGAGGCAGATCAGCCTGCCGAGCTTGAGGTGCCCGGCCAAGGAGGCGGCCTCGCTCGAGACGCCCTCCATCATGTCGCCGTCGCCGGCCATTACGTAGGTGAAGTGGTCGAAGAGATCCCCGCCGTTCGCGTAGGTCGCCGCGACCTGCGCTTGCGCGATCGCTAGGCCCACCGCGTTTCCGAAGCCCTGGCCGAGAGGTCCGGTCGTCACCTCGACCCCGGCGGTGTGGTGGTACTCCGGGTGACCCGGCGTCCGGCTGCCCAGTTGGCGGAACGACTTAAGGTCGTCGATGGTCAGGTCGTAGCCGAAGAGGTGGAGCAGCGCGTACAGCAGCGCCGACGCGTGGCCGGCGCTGAGCACGAAACGGTCGCGATTGAACCACTTGGGGTCGGCCGGGTCGAACTGCATGTGGCGCGACCACAGGGTGTAGGCCGCGGCGGCCGCGCCGAGCGGCATGCCGGGGTGACCGGAATTTGCTTTTTGGACCGCGTCAACCGCCAGGAAGCGGATCGTGTTGATGCGTTTTTCGTCTTCAGCCGAGTTGGCCATACATCTCCAGGATTAAGCGTGGCGCCGGGACCACGAGATTCGCCGGAGACCCAACCGTTCTTCCCTGGGAACCATCTCTCGCGAACCGAAGAGGTGAGCAGATGGATGTTTCAGCGCTTAAGACGAAAATTGACGCACTGGTCGCCGATCCGAGCACGGTCCGGGGGAAGAAGGGCCGTGCGGTTGACGAGGTGATTGCCGCACTCGACGAGGGTCTGCTGCGCGTAGCGGAATTCGACGGAGAGAGCTGGGTCACACATGCGTGGATCAAGCACGCGATCTTGTTGTACTTCGCGCGGATGGACAGCGAACACGTCGGTCCCGACTGCGCGCAAAAGGATGCAGCCGGCTGCCGCGAGTTCTCGCCGACGTATTACGACAAAGTTCCGACGAAGCGCAATTACAAGAAGCTCGGCGTGCGCTGCGTGCCCGGCGGCATCGCGCGCTACGGCAGTTTCCTCGGCCGCGGCGCGATCCTGATGCCCGGCTTCGTCAACATCGGCGCGTATGTCGATGAGGGCACGATGGTCGACACGTGGGCCACGGTCGGATCGTGCGCGCAAATCGGCAAGAACGTTCACCTCTCGGGCGGCGTCGGCATCGGCGGCGTGCTCGAACCAGCGCAGGCGTCACCCGTGATCGTCGAGGACGGCGCGTTTATCGGTTCGCGCTGCATCGTGGTTGAAGGCGTGCGCATCGGCGCGGGCGCCGTGCTCGGCGCCGGCACCGTGATCACGGCTTCGACGTCGATCGTCGACGTGCGCGGCAACGAGCCGGCGATCACCAAAGGATTCATCGCACCGCGTTCGGTCGTGATCCCCGGAACGATGCCCAAGAACTTCCCCGCCGGTCAGTTCGGCGTTCCGGTCGCGCTCGTGATCGGTACGCGCAGTGAATCGACCGACATGAAGACGTCGCTGAACGCCGCCCTGCGCGACTTCGAGGTAGCGGTCTAGTCTTGAATCCAAAGCTGGCGACGATCGAACCGTCGCTGATTCGCGCGCTCAACGCGAAGAAGCGGCCGACGTCGATCGATCTGGGGCTCGGGGAGCCGACGCTCATGCCGCAGCAGCGTTTCATCGACGCTGCCGCACGGCAGACGAGTGAGCTCGGGATGAAGTACACGCTCAACGCAGGCGACGTGGAGTTGCGCGCGCTCATCGCGCAGCGCTACGCCTATCCGGGGATGGCCGAGGCGCGCAACGTGTGCATCACCAACGGATCGCAAGAAGCGATGTACGTTGCGATGAAAACGCTGCTCGATCCGGCGCGCGACGAAGTGCTGGTGATCGAGCCCGCCTATCCGGCGTATGGGAAGATCGCGCAGTTGGAGGGCATCACGGTCCGCTCGGTCGGCATGCCGGCGAGCACCGGTTTCCAATACGACGCCGATGCGATCGTGGCGGCGCTGACGCCGGCGACGCGACTGATCGTGATCGGCTCGCCCGCCAATCCCACCGGGCGCGTCATCTCACGCGCCGCCGTGAAATCGTTGACTGCGGCGTTGCTTGCTCGTGGCGGCGAGCCGGTATGGGTTCTCGATGACGAGCTCTATCGCGAACTGACGTACGTCGACGATGCCGGTTCGATTGCGGCGAGCTATCCCTATACCATCGCGATCAACGGACTTTCCAAATCCAACGCGCTCACCGGAATGCGCATCGGCTGGACGATTTCACCCGCGCCGCTGTGCGATCAGCTCACCCAAGTTCATGCCTGGGTCACGACGTCGGCGAGCACGTTCGGACAGCGCGTCGCGCGCGCGATCCTCAGCGAGCCGGGTGCGATCTCGGAGCAAGCGGCGTGGTATCGTACCCAACGCGCTGCGGTGCTAGAGGTGCTGCGCGGCTCGGGTCTGACCTATGTCGAGCCCGACGGCGCGTTTTACGTGTGCGTGCGCTTGCCCCACGGCACCGACTCGCTGGCGGCGGCGCTGCGCCTGGTCGACGAGTACGACGTCGTTACCGTGCCGGGACGGACGTTCGGCAACACGCTCGAAGGGTGGCTTCGCTTGAGCTGGGTCGCGCCGATCGACGCGTTCCGAGAAGGCCTCGCGCGCATCGCGTCGGCCGCGCTCGTCTAAGGGGTCGGTCGGTGGAATTGCACGTTCTCGAAGAAACGCTCGCCATAGCGCGCCTCGCAGCCGACGCGCCCGTGCCGCCGTGGGTCGCCGGCCGCGATTTCCTCGCGGTCGTGCGCACGCCGCGCGAACTCTCGATCGTTTGCCGCGACGATGCCGTGCCGGCAACGCACGCCGAAGTGGAACGCGGCTTTCGCGCGCTCGCCGTCGCCGGCACGCTCGACTTTACGCTCACCGGCATCGTTGCGTCGCTCGCGACCCCGCTCGCCGCTGCCGGCATTTCGATCTTCGGTATCTCGACGTACGACACCGACCACATTCTCGTGCGCGCCGACCGGCTCGCCGATGCAAAGGCCGTGCTCGCCGCCGCGGGTCACACGGTGCGTTAGGACATCCGTTCGCGGCCGTGCGCCGAGGTGAGATCGAGCAGCGGGCCGATCGGGACGATGCGCGTCGGATTGATCTCGTCGTGCGTCATGTAATAGTGGCGCTTGATATGATCGAAGTTGACCGTCGCTGCAACGTTGCGGAATTGGTAGAGATCGCGCAGGTAGCCCCAGAGGTTCGGATAGTCGACGATGCGGCGGAGATTGCACTTGAAATGTCCGACGTACACGGCATCGAAGCGGATCAGCGTGACGAAGAGGCGCCAATCGGTCTCGGCCGGTGACGTGCCGAAGAGGAAGCGGCTATCGGCGAGCTGCGTTTCGAGCCGATCGAGTTCGTTGAACACCGATTGGGCGGCGTCGGCGTACGCGTCTTGTTCGGTGGCGAAGCCGGCACGATAGACGCCGTTGTTCACGCTCTCGTAGATCTCGGCGTTCAGGGCGTCGATCTCGCTGCGGTGCGCTTCGGGATAAAAATTGAGATCGTTGCTGCCGGCAACGGCGTCGAACTCGACCTCGAGCATACGCATGATGTGGTCGTCGTTGTTGCTGACGATGCGCTTCGAGTGTTTGTCCCATAGTACGGGGACGGTCACGCGGCCGCGATAACTGGGATCGGTCTGGGTGTAGGCCTCGGCGAGGAAGTGAAAGCCGTTGACCGGATCGGCACCCATGCCGGCGCCGGGATTGAAGGCCCAGCCGCGATCGTCGCGGATCGGGTCGACGACCGTCATGCCGATGGCGTCTTCGAGCTTTTTGAGCGAACGCACGATGATCGTGCGGTGTGCCCACGGACACGCCAGCGACACGTAGAGGTGATAGCGTCCCGCGACCGCGGGATAATCCGTGCTGCCGTCGGCGCGCACCCAGTTGGTGAACGCGTCCTCTTGCCGCGCGAACGCGCCGTCGACTTGTTCGTCCGGAAATTGTGCGGTCGTCATGCGGGGACTCCGTAACGGTTAGGGTTTAGCGAGTTCGGCGTCGATTGCGGCGAGCAGCAGCGGGTCGTCCACCGTGACGTCGGGTGCGAAGCGGGCGACCACGGCGCCGTTGCGGCCGATCAGGAACTTCTCGAAGTTCCAGAGGACGTCGGTCGGATCGTTCTGCTTGATCCCATACCCAGCGAGCTTCGCTTTGAAATCGCTGCCGGGCTTCTCGGTGGCGGCGGGCTGTGCGGCGATCAGTTCGCGATAGAGCGGATGACGATCGTCGCCGCCGACCGAGATCTTCTCGAACATCGGAAACGAGACGCCGTAGGAGAGCGAGCAGAACTCCGCGATTTCGGCATTCGAGCCGGGCTCTTGCGAACCGAAGTTGTTCGCCGGAAAGCCGAGGATTTGCAGCCCGCGTGCGCGCTGCGCTTCGTAGAGTTTCTCCAGGCCTTCGTACTGCGGCGTCAGCCCGCACTTCGAGGCAACATTAACGATCAATAACACTTGGCCCGCGTACTCGCGCAGTGCGGCCGGCGTGCCGTCGATTTTGTGGACGGGAATCTCATATACGGTACTCACGTAGCGTACGAACCGGCCCGCTACGACGGAGATGCAGCTTCTCTCTGTCAGCCCGAGTCTGTCGAGGGACCGCCTCGATCGTCCACGTTGGTAGCGGTCCTTCGACTACGCGCCTGCGGCGCTGCGCTCTGGATGACAGAGGGGTGGCTACCGCGCGAGGGCGAGGTCGATCGCGGCGACGAGGGTCTTGGCGTTTTCCGGGGCGATCACGCGGGTGAAGCCGAGTTTGGTGGCTTCGGTCGCGCGGCGGACGGTGTGCGAGACGTTGCGCACCTCGCCGGAGAGGCCGAGTTCGCCGAAGGCGGCGACGTTGCGCGCGAGCGGGATGTCGCGGAACGCCGATGCGATCGCAAGCGCGATGCCGAGATCCGCGGCGGGTTCGACGATGCGCAGGCCGCCGGCAACGGAGCAGTAGATGTCGTGGCCGCCGAGCTGCATGCCGGCGCGGCGTTCGAGGATCGCGACGATCGTCGTCAGCCGTGCGGCATCGACGTTGGTGGCGAGCCGGCGTGGCGTGCCGTACGACGTCTCGCCGACGAGCGCTTGCACTTCGACGAGCACCGGGCGCGAGCCGACGACGCTCGGCACGATGCACGAACCGCTGGGGCGTTCGCCGCGCTCGGCGAGGAAGAGGGCCGATGGATCGGTGATCTCGTGCAGCCCCGCGTCGTCCATCGAGAACACGCAGATCTCATCGACGCCGCCGAAGCGATTTTTGTACGCGCGCACGATGCGGTATTCGCCGGTCGAATCGCCTTCGAAGTAGAGCACCGTGTCGACGAGGTGTTCGAGCAACCGCGGGCCCGCGATCGCGCCGTCTTTCGTGACGTGCCCGACGATGAACACCGCGCAGCCCGTGCGCTTGGCGAATTCCATCAGCGCTTGCGTGCAATCGCGCACCTGCGACACGCTACCGGCGAATGACTCCACTTCCGGCAACGACATCGTTTGGATCGAGTCGATCACGATCACGTCGGGCGACCGGCGTTCGCATTCATCGAGAATCGCGCGCAGGTTCGTTTCGGGGAAAACGAGCAGGTCGTCGGTCGCGCCGATGCGCGCGGCGCGCAGTTTCGTCTGCGCGGCCGACTCTTCGCCGCAGACGTAGATCGCGCTCGCGCCGCGTTCGGCCAGGGCGTTGATGATTTGCAGCAGCAGCGTCGACTTGCCGGCGCCCGGCGGACCGCCCAGCAGCACGAGGCTGCCGGCGACGAGTCCGCCGCCGAGTAAGCCGTCGAACTCGCCGAAGCCGCTGCGCATGCGGGCGAAGCGCGCTTCCGCGATTTCTGAAAGCCGCACCGGCCCGCTCGACGGGCGCGCGTGCGCCGTGCGGCCTTTGACCGGCGTGACGGTCTCTTCGACGAACGAGTTCCAGGCTTCGCACTGCGGGCATCGGCCGAGCCAGCGGGCCGAATTGTGCCCGCAGCCCGAGCACGAGAAGACCGTTTTGGTTTTCGCCAACGCCGCTCAGTACCAGCAGTCGGCGAGCAGCATCAAATGCGTGGCGATCTGGTCGCTCGTTGCGGACGGCAACGCCTCGCGGATCGCGCGGTCGAAGGCGGCGTTGCGCGCGCGCTTGGCTTCGGTGAGCCGTTCGATGTCATCTCGTTCGAGCAGTTCCCCGATGCGGGCGTTGGCTTGCGCGCGCAGCCGGGCAACTTCGCCGCGCGCCAGGTCGGCCGTATTCGCGGCGCGCACGGCGTGCGCGTGCGAGGCCGGGATCGAGGGCACGTAGGTGTCGAGCGGATCGAAGTCGCCGTACTCGGTCGCCGCGCGCGTCTGCTCGCGCAGTTGCGCGACGTTGGAACGAAACTGCGCCATCGTTTGGAGCAGCGCGGTCGACTTTGCCGGCGGCAACTGCGCCTCGATGGCGGCCCGATACGCGCGATCGGCGTCGTCCATGCGCCGCACGGCGCCGGTGAGGTTCGCGAGCAGCGTATCGTCGAGATCGACCGGGGCGCGCGCGGCCGCAAAAGCGGCCAGCGCGCGGACCAGCGGAGGTGCCGTTGCCGGGGGCGTTACCGTTTGCTCGGTTCCTTGGCGGCAGCCTCGGCTTTACGGCGGTCGTCGAGATCGGGGGAGACGTACACGTCGATGACGCACACCTTGCCCGCTTCGACGTGCTTGATGCCCTCGGCAATTGCCGCGCCGATGTTTTCGCGGCCGTCGATGCGGCCGATGCCGATCGCGCCTTGTCCGCGCGCGAGCATGGCGAGGTCGGGCGCGGGCTCGGTGATCATCTGTCCGATCCACTTGCGTTCGACCGGCCGGTCGCGTTGACGCGCGATGCGGTCTTGATGCGCGACATCGTTGTTGTAGCAGTTGTTGTTCGCGACGATCACGAGCAGCGGGATGTCGTTTGCAACGGCCGTCCAGAGTGCCGTGAGGCCCATCAGGAAATCGCCGTCGCCGAGCACGGCCACCGGCATCCGGCCCGTTCCCTTGAGGGCGAGCGCGGCGCCGACCGCGATGCCGGGACCCGCACCGACGCCGCCGCCGCCGTCACCGCCGAGAAAGTCGAGCGGGTGGGTGAACGAAAACGGCGAGCCGTCGTTGAGTCCGAGCGGCAGGCGGCTGAAGCAGACATCGCGTCCGGCGAACGCTTCGGTCAGCGCCTCGCAGAACGATTCGATGCCCATCTCGCCGCTCGCCGCGCCGTTGGCGGACGGCTTCGTTTTCGCCGCGCCGTTGGTGGCGATTGCCTTCGGTTTCGGATTGCCGAGTTCGGCCAGCATCGCCGTGACCAGATAATCGGTGACGACCGCCAGGTGCAGATCGGCCGGCGGCAGCGTCTGATGGTCCATGCTCCAGCCATTGTGTACGTATTGGTCGACGGAGCAGTTGATGATCGTCGCCTTGGGCGATTCCGCTCCGAACGTTTGCGTGAGCGCTCCGCCGAGATCGATCGCCTCGAGGCTCAGGATCGCGTCGGCTTCGCGCAACACCGCGAGTCCGGCATCGGTGACGCGGGCGGCAGAACGGCCGACGTGCAGCGGATGCGCGGTCGGGAACACCGAGCCCGCCTTGAAATCGGTGATCACGCGCGCGTTGAGCGCTTCGGCCAGGGCGATGCGGTTGTTATATGCCTGAAGATCGCGCGACATGCGCCCGACCAGCATCACCGGATGCTTGGCATTCTTCATGATCTCGACGGCGCGCTTGACATCGGCTGCAGCGGGCAGTGCCGGCGCGGGCGCCGTGAAGCGTTCCAGCTTCGGCATCGGCAGCGGCTTGGCAAGTTTTTGTTCTTGCATCGCAACGTCGAGCACGACGAACGTGGGGCCGTACGGCGGCGTGGTCGCGATTTTATACGCGCGCGTGATCGATTCGAGACACGCTTCGACCGAGCCCGGTTCGTCATCCCACTTCGTGTAGTGACGCACGAGCGCAGCGGGATCGCGCGAAGTGTGGATCCAGTCGATCCACGGCCGGCGCTTCGCCGCATCGTGCGGGCCGTTCGCGCCGAGCACCACGATCGGCGCCCGGTCGCACCAGGCGCCGTAGAAGGCCATCGTCGCGTGCATCAACCCGACGTTCGCATGCACGACGGCCAGCATCGGCTTGCCGGTCACCTTGGCATAGCCGTGGGCGATCGCGACCGTGTGCTCTTCGTGCAGGCACACGAGCATCTTCGGATCGCGCGCCTCGAGATAGTTGACGAAGCTGTCGTGGAGTCCGCGGAAGCTCGAGCCCGGCGTGAGGGCCGCGTAATCGAGCTTCAGATCGCGCAGCAGCTGTGCGATCGCGTCGCTTGCCCAGCCCATCTCAGTCATGACGTCGTTGCTCCTTGTCGTGGTGGTGTTGCGAATGCGTCGCGGGCGTACTTCCCCGGCGCATCAGAAGTCCCTTAGCAGCCGGCCGAAGCCGGCGATCCGGTCGTTGATGCCCGTATCGCGCAGCGCGCGCCAGAGCATCGCTTGATTGCTGGTGAGCACCGGCTTGCCCAGTGCGTCTTCGAGCGCGTCGATCACGTCGGCCGAACGGATCGTGGTGCAGCTGATGAAGTAGGCCTCGGCCGCGGGATCGCGCAGCGCGAGCGTTTCGTCGAACCACTGCTGCGGTTCGACCGCGGCCATCTCGACGCCGCCGTCGATGCCGAGGCCGCGTTCGCGCAGCACGTTGATTCCGTGATGCGCGAGAAAGCGCACCTCGCGATCGTTGGTCGCCTGGTCGTACGGCGTCATCAGCACGATATTGCGCGCGCCGAGCACGCCGAGCGCCTCGACGATGGCCTCCGAGGTGATCGTCAGCGGAATATCGGTAATCGCCGCCATGCGGCGCGTGATCTCGCCGGGAATCTCGGGTGAGTGCATGCTCACGGCAGTGCAGTGGAAGATGAGCCGGTCGACGGCGCCGTCCGCCATCAATTGCGTGCCTTCCTCGAGCCGCTCGAGCATGCCGAGCGCTTCGCGTCCGTTGCGCAGGCGCAGACGCGTGGTGTGCAGCGACACGCCGGGCGGCAGCATCGCGGCGATTTGCGGTTCGGCAATCGTATTCGATGACGGCAGCATCATGCCGAGTTTTGCACGCAGGCCGTAGTTGATGGCCGGCGCGCCCGTCGCGCTCGCGGCGTGCATCAGTGCATCCCGGCCGGCGGCTTCCAGATCAGTTCGTTCGCGTCGAGCGGTTTATCCAGCATGCCGTAACGGACGGCATTATCGAGCACGGGTTGCAGTTGCGCGGGTTCGAGCGAAGTCGCATACACGGCGCGGCCCATTGAAGCGGCAACCTGCGGGTCGAGTTTGGTGAACTTGGTCAACATCACGGCCGATTCTTTGGGATGCGCGTTGGCCCAGACCGCCGCTTTGCGAATCGCTCCGGCGAATTTGACGGCGAGGTCGGGATGCGCGTTCAGCCACGTGTCGGTCGCGAAAAAACCGAAGACCAGAATCGTCGCGGGCATCGAGGCATACACGCTGCCGAGAACGCGGTTGGCCGCAAGTCCCTGCGAGGTGAACGGCTCCGAGGGGATCGCCGCATCGACGCGGCCGGAATCGAGCGCGCCGATCATTTCCGGAAAGGGGATCTCGATCAGCTTGATCGATTTCGAGTCGCCGCCGTGCTTGTCGACCCAGAGCAGAAATGCCGCATGCTGCATCGTCTTCATCGCGACGATCGCGACCGTCTTGCCGTTGAGGTCGGCAACGGTTTTGAGCGGCGAGTCTTTCTTCACCATCACGGGGTCCGTCATGGTGGTGGGCGTCGCGATCGATGCCGGCGCGAAGAACTTCAGCAGCAAACCGCGTTCGCGCGCCGCGGCAATCGAGGCGATGTTCGCCGCGCCGACGTCGAGCGTGCCGCCGATGACGGCGGGCGCGATGACCGGTCCGCTTTGAAAGAGCGAGATCTCCACGTCGAGCCCGGCATCTTTGAAGTAGCCGAGGTCGTTCGCATACGTGATCACGGCGCTCACGTCGGCGGGAATCGTTCCGGCGCGAATCACTGCGGGATCGCCGGCTGCGGCAAACGCAGCATGCGGCAGGGCGGCGAGCGCGGCGGCGCCGGCGATAAATGCCGAGCGCGCGATGGTGTGGGGGGACGTCATGGGGCCTCCGGTGCGGGGGTGCGTAATCCGAGCCGTTCGAGCCGCGGCAACACTTCGTCGCGAAAGAACGGCAATTCATCGGTGTAGTTGACGAACGAGATCGCGATCCCGTTCAAGCCGGCCCTCGCGATTTGCGCGAGCGACGCGGCGATGGAGTCGGGCGTACCGGTCAACGGCAGCCCGCCCATGCCGCGCGCATAGCCCGCGCGGATGCGTTCGCGAATCTCGGGCGGCCGTTCGTTGAGGCCCTTCATTTCCATGATCGAATCGACGGCGTTCCAGTCGGTGTTATCTTCAACGTGCTGCACGTAGTCGTCGGCCTCGCGCTGCGTGGGGCGCACGGTCACGACGCCGACGCAATACACGCCGATCTCACGACCTTGCGCGCGCGCTTGCTCCTTTGCGGCCACGACGTCGCGCGCGGCTTCTTCGAACGGCGCCTCTTCGTCGGTGGCGCGGCGCGCGGTGGTGAAGAGCGCGTCGCAGTTGCGAATTGCGAACGCCTTCCCGTCGGGCGAGGAGCCGGCATTCATGATGAGCGGCCGCGTCGCGTGCCACGGTTTGGGTTTGGCGCGCACGCCGTGCAGGTGAAACGTGGCGCCGTCAAAGTCGAAATCGTCTTCGGTCCAGATGCGGCTCAGCGCGTCGATCCATTCCTGACCTTGCGCATAGCGCCGCTCATGGTCGCCCGGCTGTACGCCGAACATATCGAATTCGCCCTCGTTCCAGCCGCACACGATGTTCAAGCCGAAGCGGCCTTCGCCGACGTGATCGGCGGTGACCATTTGCTTCGCCGCGATGATCGGCGGAAAGAGCGGCGCGTGGACGGTTCCGAACACGGTGATGCGTTTGGTTTGCGCGAGCAGGCCCGTCGCCCAGGTGATCGTTTCGAACGTCGCGCCCTGGTAGTCGGTATCGCCGCCGTAGCCTTTCCAGCGCCCGATCGGGAGCAGGAAGTCGAGGCCGGCGTCGTCGGCCATCTGGGCGAGCGCGACATTGTCTCGCCACGATGCGCGCCAGCGCTCGGGAACCATCGTCACGGCGCGGCCCGAGGAGCAGTTGGCACCGAAGAGGCCGAGTTTGAAGGCGTTGTCGTTGTACATTGAGGTGCGTCCGGGTGCCACACTGCCCAACGTAACGGGGCCGAAACTGATTTTCCTCTGCTTCGCCGAAATCGCTCGCCCGGCATGACGAATCGACACGTGGCGATCGACGGACCGGTTGCGAGTGGAAAAACTGTTGCGGCGCGTGCGCTAGCTTCCTCCCTGGGACACCTTTATCTCGATACCGGCGCGATGTATCGCGCGGCCGCATATCTTGCCTTGCACTACGGCGTCGACCTCGACAACGAGCGGGCGATCCTTGCGCTGATCGAGCACCATCGCATCCGGCTCGAGCCTGACGAGGCCACGAGCGCCGGCTATCGCGTCGAGATCGACGGCAGCGACACGGGAACGAAGCTCTTCGACCCCGAGGTATCTTCGGCGGTGTCGACCGTCGCGGCGTTGCCCGGCGTGCGCACCGCGATGGTCTCCGAGCAGCGGGCAATCGCCTCCGAAGGCCCGGTCGTCATGGCCGGCCGCGACATCGGGACCGTCGTGCTGCCCGATGCGCGGTTCAAGTTCTACCTCACCGCTTTAGTAGAAGAGCGGGCCGACCGGCGGGCCAAGGAGTTCGCCGAACGCGGCCTCGACGTCGGGATCGAGGAGGTGCGCGAGCAGATCGAAGAGCGCGACCGGCTCGACCGGAACCGCGCGGTCGCACCGCTGCGCCCGGCCGACGATGCGCTGCTCATCGATTCGACCGCGCTCCAGGCGGCCGACGTGATCGCCCGGATGCGGGCGATCATCGACGCGGCGCCGTGAACCTGCCCTTCTACACGTTCAGCCGCGGCCTGTGCCGCCTGCTGGTCCGCGCGGTCTACGGTTTCCGGGCCATCCATCCGGAGAACGTTCCCGCGACCGGACCCGTGATCGTGGCCTGCAACCACGTCTCGTACCTCGACCCGGTGGTGCTCGGCATCGGCTTCCTGCGGCCGGTAACGTACCTGGCGAAGAAGGAGCTCTTCGCGATTCCGGTGCTCGGTCCGATCATCCGGGGCTTGGGGGTCTACCCTCTCGATCGCGAGGCCGGCGGCGTCGCGGCCGTGCGCGCCGCGCTGCGCGCCCTCAAGGATGGCCGGTGCGTGGGGATTTTCCCCGAGGGCACCCGGAACCTGACCGGCGACGTCGAGGGAAAGGGCGGCGCCGCGCTCTTGGGCGCGCTCTCCGGCGCCCCGGTCGTGCCGGCTGCCATCTCGGGAACCCGTCACGCACGGCCGTTTCACGGGATCCGGGTCGTGTACGGTGAGCCGATCCAGGTCGAGCGGAAAAGGAAAGCGGACGGGGACGATCTGGAGAAGTGGACCGCTGAGATCATGCGTCGCATTCGGGCGCTCGAGGAGTCGATCGGTGATAATTAGGCGCGCGAATGTCCCTAGCCGTCAAGGCGGATAGTCTCGAGGCTGCGCTCGAAGCGGCAATTCGCCGATTCGACGGCACGAGCCCGGTCACGCCGCAAGTCCACCACCATTTCGGCTATGCCGGCGATGTTGCAGGCGCGCACGCGCGCTTGCGGATGCGGCTCGTCCTCGAGGTGGTGGCCGAGGAAGGCGGCCAGTTCACGGATGGTTTGGACGTCGCGTGCGCGGTCGAGATCTTGCACAACTCCACCCTCGTGCACGACACGGTCGAGTCGGTTGCTCCGTTCGGACTCGCGCACGGCATCAATGCCGGCGACGCGCTCTGCGCGATGGCGTACTTGCAACTGCTCGAGGGGCCGGCTCGCCGCGCGCCCGAACAGACCGTGCTGATGACGCGCGCGTTGCAAGAGGCAAATTTTGCGCTGTGTGCCGGTCAAGCGCAAGAGATTGCGTTCGAGCGCGCCGGTACGGTCGAAGCCGATGCGTATCTTGCGATGATCGGCGGGAAAGCGGCGTTGTTCGCGGTTGCCTGCGAGCTTGGGGCGCTGGTTGCCGGCGCAACTCCCGAACGCACCCGGGCCTACGCTCGGCTCGGCCGGACGTCCGGCATGGCCTTCCAAATGGAGAACCACGTGCAGAGCGATCCCCAGTCCCGGACGTGGGCGCTGCCCGGCATCGCGTCGCTGGCAACCGCGCGCGCGTACTTGGCCGACGGTGATGCCGCCGCGTCGGCGGCCGGCATCGACGCCAGCGGACGCGTGCGCGCGTTCTTCGCCCGGGCGATCCGCCCGGCCGCATGAATATGTCCTCAGTACCGGCGGCTGTAGCGGCGCCGCGCATCGGCGTGCGTTCGTGGGCGTGGCCGCTCATCGCGATTCTCTTCGCCGGATTGGTCGTGCGGATATTGCTCTTGCCGAGCTTGGGCTTCCACAACGACGTCTCGGCGTTCGAAGCGTGGACGCTCACGCTCAAAGACAACCCGCCCTGGCAGTTCTACGCGAAGACCAGCTTTGCGGATTATCCGCCGGGCTATTTTATCGTGCTCTGGGGAATTGCCGGGATCTACTCGACGCTCGCGCATTTGCACCTGATCAGTCTGAACGACTCGTCGTATTTCGCGCTGCGCATCCTCGTCAAGTTGCCGGCCCTCGCGATGGACCTCGTCGATGCCGTCTTGATCTACGCGCTCGTGAAACGCTACGCGAGCGAAGCGGTGGCGCTCGGGGCGGCAGCGCTCTTCGCGCTCAACCCGGCGACGATTTACGTTTCGGCCTATTGGGGCCAAGTCGATTCGGTCTCGTGGTGCTTCGTGCTGCTCGCGCTCTGGCTGAGCGTGCGCAGTTCGGACGAACCCGCGAAGCTGACCGCGCGTCTGGTGTGGGCGTGGCTCGCGATCGCGTTTTCGATCCTGATCAAGCCGCAGGGCGCGCTGGTTGCGGTCGTGCTGCTGGCGTTTGCGTTCGCGCCGCTCGATGCGGAGTTACGGTCGAAGCGGCTGCGCGCGACGGCGATCGGGATCGGTCTGTCGCTGATCCTGACGATCCTCGTGGCGGCGCTCTTCCACGCCTCGGCGAATCCGTTGGAACTGCTGGCCTGGCTATTCGACCGCTATCGTATCGGCAGCAACGTCTATCCGTATAACTCGGTCAACGCGTTCAACCTCTACGCGATCAAGCAGACGTTCTGGAATTCCGATACGGCCGCGCTGCCGATGTTCGGCATCAACCTCGGTGCGATGTGGCTCTGGGGCGTCGTGCTCGTCCTTGCCGCGTGTGCCCTCATCGTCGCGCGCTATCTGCAAGAGCGTACCGACCGCGCGTTCCTCGAAGCCTCGATGCTCGTTGCCTTCGCGTTCTTCGTGCTGGCCACGCGCATGCACGAGCGCTACATCTTCGGCGCGTTTCTGCTGGCGTTTCCGCTCTTGGCGTTTGGGCGGAACAAGCTCTGGACGGTGGCGCTGCTGACGGTCACCACGCTGCTGAACCTGGTCTATTCGTTCGCCTATCAGACCGTCATGGAAACGCACCCGGCCGGCGTCGACCCGGTGAACATTTGGGGCGCCGGATCGCACCTGATTTCGGCGATTAACGTCGCGCTGTTCTTCGTCTTGGGCTACATCTATCTCGGCGGCTCGGTGAGCGTGCTCGAGGTGGCGGAAGCCGATGCGGCGCGCATCGGCGCGCGCGCGCGGGCGTGGTTCGATCCGCGCGAGGGCATCGCGCGGATGCGCGGGCTGGACTGGCTCTTCGCCGGCCTGTTCGTCGTGGCGTCGTTCGTCGTGTGCATCTTCTGGATCCAGTGGCCGACGGAAAAGATCTTCGATGAGATCTACTACGCGCGGGCGGGCGAAGAGTATCTCAAGCACATGGAGATTTTCGAGTTCACCCATCCGCCCTTGACCAAGCTCGTCGTGACGCTCTCGATGATGCTCTTCGGCGGCTTGAGCGGCAACGGCGATCAGGGTCTGGGTTGGCGTTTCCTCAACGTCGTGATCGGCGCGCTGATGGTCGGCGTCCTCTACCTCTTCGCTAAACGTATCGCCGGCTCGACGGTCTTCGCGGTAATGGCGGCGGCGATGCTGCTGCTCGACGGCTTTCACTTCGTGCAGTCCCGCATCGCGACGCCCGAGATCACGGTAGCGTTCTTCTCGTTGACGACGCTCTACGCGTTTTATCGTGTGTGGACGGCGAGCGCCGCGCGCCGCGCAAAGATTCCGCAGTTGCGGGAATCGACGCTCGGGATCTTCGCCATCCTGCTCGGGGTGGGAGCGGTCGTGGCGGCCGTCGTCGCACGGGAGCTCGTCTATACCGGGCCGCATACGCGCGATTATACGAACGCCCCGGCAGCCTTCGTGACGGCGTTCCTCTACATCGAAATTCTGTTCTACCTGCTCGCTCGCTGGATCGCGTCGCGGCAGCCGGATGTGGCCGTCGTTGCTTCCTACGCCGATGGCACGCGCGTGGATTTTGACGAGGCCGGAAGCGTCACGGCGCTCGTTCCGCCGCCGGGTGATATCGTGCCCGCGCAGCGGACGCTCGAGCCCGGCGGCCGCATGACGTACGCGGCGCCCACGGGGACGGCTACGTTCGAACCCTCCGGTACGATGACGGTCTCCGGCGGTTCGACCAGCACCAAAGAGATGTGGGTCTGGATTGCGCTGCTGGCCGTGTCGTCGGGCGCGCTCGCAGCATCGAAGTGGAACGGTCTGTTCGATTTCTTCGTCGTGTGGCTGTGCGTGGCCGGCGTCGTCGCGCAGCGCTTCTTGCGCCGTCCGGCCGTATACGGCAATCCGTTCGGGATGCCGCTCGATGTTATCGTCGGCGGTATGCTCGTCGTTGCGGGCGCGATCTACACGCTCTGCTACATTCCGTTCTTCACGCTCGGCCATAATTTCTTGGACATGGTTGCGCTGCAGACCGAAATGTTCAACTACCACGATCACCTCGTGGCAACGCACCCCTACGCCTCGTCGTGGTGGCAGTGGCCGATCCTCGAGCGCCCGATCTCGTACTACTATCACGATTTCCGCACCGGCGCCGGTACGAGCGATCCGGCGGCTTGCTGCGTCGCGGAGATCCTGGCGCTGCCGAACCCCTTCGTATGGTGGTTCGGCCTGCTGACCGTGCCGCTCGTCGGATTCTATGCGTGGTTCGAGCGCAACCGCGCCTATGCGCTGCTCGTTGTCGCGTATGTCTTGCAGTGGCTGCCGTGGATCATTTCGCCGCGCATCGCGTTCGAATACCATTTCTTCCCGAACCTGGCGATCATCGTGCTATGCAACGCGATCGTCTTGCAAAAGGCTTGGAACTGGACGCCTCAGCAAGCCGCAACGCCGCTCATACCGCGCTTGGGCGTCGGCATCTATATGGCGGTCGTCGTCTGGGCGTTTATCTTTTTCTACCCGGTACTGGTCGGGCAACACGTCACGTGGGACGCCTGGCACGCACGCATGTGGATTGGACGGTGGATCATATGAGCGGGCATTCCAAATGGCACAACATCAAGCTCAAGAAGGGCAAGGTTGACGCGCAGCGTGGTGCGGCGTTCACCAAGATCAGTAAAGAGATCATCTTGGCGGCAAAGAACGGTTCGCCGGATCCCGATGCAAATTACCGGCTGAAGATGGCGGTCGATAAGGCGCGTGCTGCCAATATGCCGCAAGAGAACATCAAGCGCGCGATCGCGCGCGGCAGCGGTTCGGATAACGAGAAGCTGATCGAAGAGATCCGCTACGAGGGGTACGGGCCGGCCAACGTGGCGGTGATCGTGGATGCCGCCACCGACAACCGCAACCGGACGGCCAGTGAAATTCGCTTTCTGTTCAGTCGGGCCGACGGTGCGCTCGGTGAAACGGGCAGCGTGGGTTGGACGTTCGAATCGCGCGGTTTGATCGAGGTCGATCCGCAGAAACTCTCGGAAGACGAGCTTACCGAACGTGCGCTCGTCGATGGCGTGATCGACGTGCGGTTCGGTGAACCCACCGAGATCGTCACCGAACCCACGCGCTTGATGGCGGCCAAGGACGAACTCGAAGCGGCCGGCCTGCGCGTGACGTCGGCCGAACTGTCGATGGAAGCGAAGCAAACCGTGCGGCCGAGCGCCGCCGATACGCAGAAAGTGCTCGCGTTCCTCGACGCACTCGAAGAGCACGAAGACGTGCATCGCGTCTATAGCAACGCCGACTTCGACGAAGCGGCGCTCGAGGCGCTGCTCTCGTGAGCGTACGACTGCGGTGAGCGACACCGCCGCGCCGCGCCGGCCGATCCGGTCGTCGCTCGAAACGCTGCGCGATCGCGATTGGGTGCTCGCCCTCGCGCTGGCGTTTTTTGTCGCGGTGATCGTCTGGTTCGCGCGGTCGGTGCAAGACTTCTTCGGCGGCAGCGCGGGCGACGTGCTTTTGCCGGCATTCTCGGGGCAAACGGTGGACGATGCCAACGGTGAATGCGCGCGCCTTCGTCTGGTGTGTACCGTCATCGCGCGTCAGCCGAGCGAACAGTATCCGCTCGACGTCGTGATGGGGCAGCAGCCGGCGCCGGGGGCGCACGTGCGCGAAGGCCGCGCCGTCTCGCTGATCGTCAGCACGGGCATCCACATCTTCGCGATGCCCGACTTGCGCTTCGAATCGCTGCGCAACGTGACGCTGGCACTGGGCAACGTCAAGCTGCAGCTGGCCGGGACGAAGATCGTTCCCAACAACGATATTCCGGCCAACCACGTCGTCGATCAGAATCCGCCGCCGTTGACGAGCGTACGCGAAGGCACGGCGGTGACGCTCACCCTCAGCAAGGGTCCGCCGACGAACGTCAAGGTGCCGAACTTTGTCAACATGGGCATCGACGCGGCGCGCGACGCGGCGCAAGCGGGTAAAGTGCATTTGGGGCAAGTCGTGTGGACGCCGTTCGGCGTCGAGGGTCCGGCGCGCGGAACGGTCGTGCGGCAGTCGCCGCCGGCGGGCCAGCTCATCGATCCGTTCACCTTGGTCTCGCTGCAAGTGAGCGCGGGTCCGGCGGAATACGGCTACCTCGTGCGGCAAGTGCACGTGACCGCGGCCATCCCCCTGCGCGACGACGCCGCGCACGTGCGGATGCAGGTGCGCGATGAGACCGGAACCTGGAACGTCTTCGACGGCAACGCGCAGGGCGGAGCAAAGCTCGACCTCAACGTGACCGCCATCGGCACCGCCGAGCTGGATACGTACGTGAACAACGAACTGTTGGATGTGGCCAAGATCGGCACCGAGCCGCCCGCACTCCATTCGCCGTCACCGCAGCCGGCGGCGCACTGATGCCGCGGGTCAAGCTCGCACCTTCGCTGCTCTCGGCGGACTTCGCCGACATCGCGGGCCAAATCCGGATGGTCGAGGCGGCGGGTGCGGATGCGCTGCATCTCGATTCGATGGACGGACGCTTCGTCCCCAACTTCACCTGGGGCCCGAAGATCGTCGCCGACTTACGCAAACTGACGGCGCTGCCGTTCGATTGTCACTTGATGATCGTCGAACCGGAGAAGTACGTCGATGCGTTTCGCAAAGCCGGCGCCGACATCATCACGTTTCACTATGAAGCGACGCCGCACGCGCACCGGCTGCTGCAGTACTTGCGCTCGATCGGCGCGCGCGCCGGCATCGGCATCAACCCGCAGACGCCCACCGCGATGCTCGTCGACCTGATCGAAGAGTGCGACCAGATCCTGGTCATGAGCGTCAACCCGGGCTTCGGCGGCCAGGCGTTCATCGAGCGCGCCCTGGTGAAGCTGCGTGAGGTGCGCGCGCTGATCGATGCGCGCAATCCAACGTGCGACCTCGAAGTCGACGGCGGCATCGGTACGGACAACATCGAGCGCGCGGTCGAAGCGGGCGCGACGATGCTCATCGCGGGTTCGAGCGTGTTCGGCGCCGCCGACCCGCCGGCAACGATGCGCGAGCTGCGCCGCCGCATCGACGCCTCGAGTAAGTGACCGAAGACGATCTGATCGGGAAGCTGCACGCGATCGTGGCGCGGGCGGCTCCGACTGCGTTGCTCGTGGGCATCGGCGATGACGCGGCCGTGTGGCAGCCGTCGCGTTCGCATCGCAGCGTGATCACGACGGATGCGCTGGTCGAAGGAGTGCACTTCACGCGCGACGCGATGAGCGCGGCGGACGTCGGGCATCGCGCGCTGGCATCGAACCTTTCCGATATCGCGGCAATGGGCGCAAAGCCGGTGCTGGCCACAATTGCCTTCGGGGTTGGTCCCGGCGCGGATGAAGCGTGGATTCTCGAGTGCTATCGTGGGATCGCGGCGCTCGCCGAGCGCGCAGGGTGCGCGATCGCCGGCGGCGACATCGTACGCGCTCCGGCGATTACCATCGCGATCACGATCGTCGGCGAAGTGCGAGCGTCAAATCTCAAGACGCGCGCGGGAATGTTGCCGGGCGACACGATTGCGGTAACGGGACCGCTCGGCGCGAGCCGGGCCGGTCTCGCCGTTGCGGTCGAACATCCGGCGTTAGCGAGCGACCCGGCCGCGGCGGAGGTCTTGCGGGCGTTTCGCACGCCGGAACCGCGTCTGGCTGAAGGACGTTGGCTCGCAGCATCGCGGAACGTGCGCGCGATGATGGACACCTCCGACGGCCTCTCGACGGATCTGGCGCGGCTGGCGCGCGCTTCGGCGTGCGGCGCGATCATCGACACGGTTCCGGTTTCCGACGCGACGCGCACGATCGCGACGCGGGCGGGTGCGAACGCCGAAGTCTGGGCACTCGACGGCGGCGAGGATTTCGAATTGCTCGTTGCGGTCGCGTCGCGCGCGTTCTCGCATCTGGCGGGCCGCTTTCACGCGCGCTTCGGCCGCCCGCTCTTACGCGTCGGCGTTGCGAGTCCCGAACTCGGCATCCGCCGTTCCGACGGAACCGGCGTCACGAGTGCGGGCTGGGATCACCTGCGCGCGTGAGCAAATCGTCGACGATCGCATCGCGATAGGTGGTAATCAGCGAGATGTGACCGTGGCCCGGCGCGGCGTGCGAAACGGCGTGCGGCACGTGCCGGCGCAGCCACTCACCGTGCGCGAACGGCACCATCAAGTCGAGATCGCCTTGCCAGACCGTCACCGGAACGGTAATGTCCGCAAGCGCGAACCCCCACGGCTGGGTGAAGGCGAGATCGTCGTCAATCCAACCATCGAACCCGTCCGCGAGGGCGCGCCGCAGCGTTGCCGCTAGGCCATCGGCGAAACCGCCCGCCAACTGGTCTTTGTCGACTTGGGGGATGAGGCCGCCGAACGCGTCCGCGAGTTCGGGGGCGGTGACGCGGCGCATGGCCTCGGCGTTCTCCAAAAGCCATCGGCGCACGTCGGGCTCGCCGCGCAGCGCAGCGCCGAACTCGGCGTGGTTTTCCGGACCCATGCCGGCGAGAAAATCGAGGTCGGGCACGCCGTACGCTCCCACGCCGGCTAGCGTGGCCGCCGCGCGGCAGCGATCCGGCAAACGTGCTGCGCACGCGAGCGCATGCGGACCACCGCCGGACCAGCCGGCCGTGACGAACCACGGGACGCCGTACCGATCGAGCACGCGCGTCATATCGCCGGCAACGTCGGCGACGCGCCGGCCCGGGCGCCGAGTGGAAGTCGCGTAGCCCGGTCGCGAGATCGCCAATAGCCGGATGCCGCGCGTGCGGGCTACGTCGTCCCAGCCCTCCCAGAGCGTTGCATCGGAGGGCGTACCGTGATGCATGACGAGTGCCGGACCCGTATCGGCGCCGCCGATGAGGACGTCGAGAACGCGGCCGATTCCGGCGTCGAGGGATTCCATGCGTACTGGCACCCGGGCCGTTTCGGGCCGCGGCAGGAAACTACTTTTGTCCAAAAGTAATGCGTCTCATGGACGTCGTCGTTCGAAGTGTAGAGGCGGTCGCGCCGCGGATCAAGTCGTTCGAGCTTGCCGATCCCGCCGGCGCGCAATTGCCCGCGTTCACCGCCGGCTCGCACATCGACGTTACGCTGCCGAACGGTCTCGTGCGCTCGTATTCGCTGCTGAACGATTCGCGCGAACGCGATCGCTACGTGATCGCCGTGCTGCACGAAGAAGCGGGCGGCGGCGGATCGGCGTGGGTTCACGAATCGTTACGGCCGGGCGACGTGCTCGAGATTGGGGCGCCGCAAAATCGTTTTGAAATCGACGAAGGCGGCGACCACAATATCCTCATCGCCGGCGGCATCGGCATCACGCCGATCCTCTCGATGGCGCAGCGGTTCGACGAATTGGGTATCGACTACCGGCTCATCTACTGCACGCGCAGCCGCGAGGACGCGGCCTTTTGCGCGCACATCGAAGAACGTCACGGGGAACGCGCCACGCTGCACCACGACGGCGGTCTGCGCGAGCGCAGCTTGGATGTCGATGAACTGCTGCGCGTGCGCGAGCCGGGCACGCACGTGTACGTTTGCGGTCCGCCGGGGCTGATCGCAGCCGTCCGCAAGGCGGCCGGCGAGTGGCCGCAGGGTACCGTGCACTTCGAACTCTTCGGTGCCGTGCGCGCCGGCGCCGGCGCGGCAGCGGAGAACGAGCCGTTCGACGTTCATTTGCGGCGGCGCAACGTGACGCTGCACGTGCCGGCCGACCGCTCGATTCTCGACGTCCTCGCAGCCAACGACATTCGCGTGCGCACGGTGTGCCGCGACGGCTTTTGCGGAACGTGTACCACCCGGTATGTGGCCGGGAGCGTCGAACACCGTGACGGCGTCCTCGATGAAGAGGGCCGCAAATCGCTGATCCAAGTCTGCGTCTCGCGGGCACTGCCCGGCGATACCCTCGTGCTCGATCTATAACCGGAGGTTTTCCGATGGCTACTACGCAGCTCGAACGCCCCGCTTCCGCGATTCGCACCACCTCGCTCGAACGCGGCACGTTCCTCACGACCGACCTCGTCGCAATGCGGCGTTTGTTCGAAGAGGTGCTCGACCTCGAGTGCGTGCGCTACGCGCCGGATGCGCTCTACGTGCGCGAACGCGGACACCGCCCGGGCGAACCGCTCGCCGGTCAGCCGTATCTCGTGCTCGACGTGCACGAAGTGCCGGTCATTGCGAACCCCCAAGCGATGCTCAATCACTGGGGCGTGTTCGTCGCCAGCCAAAGCGACGTCGATCGCGCCTATGCGGCGCTGGTCGAAAACAAGGAGCGCTACGGATTGCGCAAAGTGCAAAAGCCGCGCGCGGCGCACGGCGCGTATTCGTTCTACTTCGAAGATGCCGACTGCAACTGGTGGGAAGTCGAGCATCGCATCGTCAAGCGCCAGTACGAAACGCTGCGTGCCATCGGTGATGTGGTATGACGGCGCTGATCCCGCGCACGCGGCTTTCGCACGGCACGATCGAGTGCGAGGACTGCCTCACCTCGCGCCGCTTCTATCAAGGCGTGCTGGGTTTGGGGTCGGTGCGCCCGCTTGCCGAGGCGCAGTATCTTTGGAGCGGCGGCCCGTGGTCGCTGGTGTGCGTTGCGATCGGTGACCAACCGAAAGCGCAAGGTGTGGAGAACCGCTTTTGCCTGCGCGTCGATACGGCCGCCGAGGTCGATGCGGCGCGCGATGCGGCGCTAGCCGCGCAGGCCGATCACCACGTTCGCGAGATCGGGCCGATCGACGAACACGCAGGAGTCCGCTCGTTCGTCATGCACGATCGCGACGGCAACTGGTGGGAAATCTCGAACGTGACGAGCGCCTACTACGATGAAGTCTTCTTACGCGGTGACGTCGCGGTCTGAGCCGTTGGGCTCGCCTTGAGCTGATCGCGCATTTTATCGAGCAGCGCGATCAGCGTCTGCTGTTCGGCGAGCGTCAACCCGCCGAGCGCCGCTGCCACCGTTCGGTAATGCACCGGCGCGAAGCGGCGCACGAGCGCCCGGCCTTTGGCCGTGAGTGAGATGTTCGTGACGCGGCCGTCGCCGGCATCGGTCTTGCGTTTGACGATCCCGAGCGATTCGAGCGATGCGAGGAGCGCGGTGAGGTTGCCGAGCGATACCGAAAGATGGCGACCGATGTCGGCCTGCGCGAGCGTGTAGCCGGGCGTTGCAGCCAGTGCCATCACGATGACCACGCGCGCCGGCGAGAGATCGTAGGGCCGGGTGTAGGTTTCGGCCATCGTTTGAAAGCTCGTCGCGGTGCGGCGCAGCGTGAGCATCAGGTCCATCGCGGTCGCCGAGGCGACGGGATCCGCGGCGAAGAGCGCGCAGTTTGCTTCGATCGACGCGCGAATGCCTTGCATGTCGGGCGGCCGGTCCGTCGCGGCGCTCTTCGGCCGGCGCGCGCCGCGGTTCGTGCTAGGCGGCGTAGGTAACGTCGAGCAGCCGCACGCTCTGCTGCCCGTGCAAAACGCTCGAGCCGCGGCCGGTAAAGACGCCGGACGTCGGCGGTACGTCGTCGTAGTCGCGGCCGATCGCGACCACGATGTAACGGAAATCGGTCGGCTTGCAATGCGTCGGATCGAACGAGAGCACGAGCGGTCCGTGATTGCGGTCGGCGACGAGAAACTCAACCCACGCGTGCGTCGCGCCTTCGCCGAGCAGATGCCCTGATACGTAACGCGCGCTGAGCCCGGCCGCGCGCGCGAGCGAAATCGAAATGTGCGCGAAATCCTGACATACGCCGCGGCCTTGCGCGAACGCGGTCGCCGCCGTTGTAAATACGTCGGTAACGTCTTTGGTGTACGTCATGTGCGCGTGCACGAAATGAACGATCTCTTCGGCGAGTTCGTGTTTGTTCGGATGCAGCGAGCGCAGTTCGGCAGCGGCCGCGGTGAGGGCTTCGTTCGGACGCGTGAGCCGGCGGCCGCCGGTCCAGCGGGGATCGATCAAGTCGTGCGCCGTCGCGCACGTTTTCGCCATGCTGTGGTCGCGCAGGATCGTCGCTTCGAGCGAGAACGTAATTTCGCGCTCGACGCGCGCGACGCTGACGGCGGCGATGTCGTTGCCGAATTCGTCGCTCTCGAGCGTGAGCGGACCGATCCCCGAGGCCGAAAGGTGGCTCGCCAACCGTTTCTGATCGACGTGATGCGGACGGGGCGCAATGATCAACTGATGGTGCAGGTTGGAGATCGGGCTTTCGTACACGTAGCGCAACGTCTGTTCGACGGAGTAGCGCGCGGTAACGACGTCGTGCCAATCAACACTGCGTTCGTCGATCGAGTCCCCACGGAGCTCGCTCATCGGGATGTGACTTGCTCCGCCCAGCAGGTCATCCCCTTGAACGAAGCATTTCCGTACGTGGTCACCATAGGTACATCGGCAGCATCGCGCCCTCGGGCTATGATAACGCGCCCGCGACGGCGTTCGTTGTTCCGCGGGTCAAACGTCCACCAGCGGCCATCGAGATAGGCCTCGAACCACGCGCAAAAATCCATCGGAGCGACGGACGGCTCGATGTCGATGTCTGGGATGTAGCCGAACACGTAGCGCGAGGGGATGCTCATCGCGCGGCAGAGGGCGATCCCCAAGTGGGTAAAGTCGCGGCACACCCCGGTCGCTTTCGCCAGCACGTCGCTCGAGGTGGTCGTCGGCGCGGCGAACTCATAACCGAACTTCACGTAGTCGTGTACCCATTGAACGATCGCCTGAACGCGCGTCCAGCCCGGCACGGTGTTGCCGAAAAGCTCCCACGCCCGGTCGTAAAGCTCGTCGGAGAGGCAGAAGCGGCTAGGGAGGGTGTACGCGATGACGTCGTCGGGCAGATCTTCGACCGCCGTCTGCGGCACGCTCGGGTCGGTTGCCTCGGCTTCGCCCGGCGCTGCGACGCGGGCATCGTAGTAGATCGTCGCGAGCCCGGCCGGCAGGGTGAGCCGGCGGCAAACGTTGCCGTAGAGGTCGACGTAGTCGTGATAGGGCACGGGCGGCGTCGTCATCCAGGTTTCGGTTATCAGGCGGACGCCGTCGAAGCCGGAGGGCCGCACGAGACAAATCGCCGGCACGTCGTGTTCGGCTGAATATTCGAACTGACACCCAACATGAATCGTCAGGGCCTCGCGCTTAACCAAAATGTCCACACCCCACTCGTTCCCACGAATAGGTGCTTCCCATCTCTCCAAATGGCCGCAAAAATAGCGGCCAGGTCCGAAGAGCTAAACGACTCCGATGCGCTTGACGCGCTTCGAGCGGAGGCAGTTCGTGCAGACGCGGGCAGTACGGTGCGTACCACGGTCGTCGATGCGGACGGCTTGCAGGTTCGGCAACCAACGGCGCTTGGTCTTATTCATTGCGTGGCTGACGTTGTTTCCCGCCATCGGTCCCTTGCCACAAACGTCGCATCTCTTGGCCATAACTCGCGAATTGTATCATGCGACGCGCCTTGCCCGCAAC
>Ga0182030_10003660_pt1 | contig 32871 bp, 34 predicted proteins | sample 812S3MmetaG_FD_121299 | JGI IMG/M metagenome (GOLD analysis project Ga0182030, IMG submission 121299) | Permafrost microbial communities from Stordalen Mire, Sweden - 812S3M metaG (Illumina Assembly) | ecosystem: Environmental > Terrestrial > Soil > Wetlands > Permafrost | place: Sweden... | reverse complement strand
GCCCGTCGGCATCCGCGAAAACCATCTCCTGCAGCGCATCATCGACGCCGACTGGTGTCTCAACCGCGTCCCTTTCCTCCAGGAGAATCTCCTCAAAATCGGCGAATTCCGCGAGGCCAAAAGAATCCGCGACGCGCACCCCGGCGCCGACGAGCAAACCGTCGAGGTCTACGCGCGCGGTGGTTCCTTCCATGACGTTTCCAGCGACTTTGAAAAAATCAGCCGCCAGAAATCCGCCTCCACCGGCTGCTCAATTCCATGCACAACGAATACGAGCGCCGTCAGGAGAGCCGCCGGAAGCACCACTCCAGCCTGAGATTCAATCTCGACACCTGCAAAGGCTATCTCTGGTACAAGAAAGCTTTAGCCGCCGAGCTCATGATGGAAAGCCGCCGGGAGGTCGAGAGGCCGTCACCGGTAGAACTCGAAGACCCTCCGTTAACTACAAGTGAATCAGTTACCTCGGAGGAAAATTTGGTTTGCAGAAACGCCCCTGAGACTTTGACCCAGGCACACGCGGCCGGCATCCCGGCCGACACCGAACAGCCTGCGACCTCGACGACGACCCCTGCTGAGACGGCTGAAGACAGAAGTGAGAGCGTCAGTGAGCAAATAAGTCCGGATATAAGTCAGGATTTAGCCGCTTAAGAGCTTTCGGCGCGGCGTCTGTTTGGCGAAATTAGCGAGAAAACACGTCGAACTTTCCGCCGCGAGCCGCGCAAGCACCCGAACTGCGTCACCGCCCCGCCGGCGCCACTTTCCGATTGATCTTCAACGCCAGTTCCTTCGCCCGCGCCGCTCCGGCCGGGTCGCCGCGCTGGCTCAACTCCAGGCTCAGATCGTAATTCAGCGCCGCCGAAAGCGGGTCGATCCGTAGGCCGTCGCGAAACGCCTGCAACGCGCCCGCCCCATCGCCCGAAGCCTCCAGCGCCGCGCCCAAGCTTTCGTAAACCGGGACATTGTCGGCGTCCAGATCCAGCGCCTTCCGGAACGCCTCCACCTGTTCCGCCGTCTTTCCCACGCCGCCCAATATGATGCCGAGATTGAATTCGGCCGTCGAATCCTTGGGATAAACCTCTGTCGCCACCGTCAGCACCGCAGCCGCGCGTTGCAGTTGCCCGGCTTCGCCCAGGGTCGCCCCCATAAACAGCAGCGCGCGCAGGAACCGGGGGTTCACTTTCAGCGCCTCTTGGTCCCGCTTCAGCGCGCCCCGGAGTTCCCCTTTGGTTTTCAGCTCCGCCGCTTCCCGGTAAAGCCGGTCCGCGTCCATTCGGAAATCGCGCGGCTGCCGCTGCACGAATATCCACCGCCCCGCCAGCTCCAGCACGGGGCTCATCTCGCCTTCTCGCAGCAGGGCCGCTGCGTCGGCCAGTTGCGGGTCAAGGTCCGCCAGCATCGTCGGGCCCAGGTAGCCGCCGCTCTCACGGCTCGCGTCGATCGAGATCTGGCTCGCCACATCGAAAAAGCTTTCCCCGCTCGTGACCCGCGCCCGGGCGGCTTCCGCGCTCTCCGCGGAGCCGGTCGCCAGCATGCGCATAAACTCGCGCACCGGCCGCAGCGTGGACCCTTCGCTTGTACCATGCGTGCTCGCCGCCGGAATCAATTCCGGGTGCACCCGGATCCAGTGGTCCACCATCGCGAATTCGCCCTTCTGGACGGCCGGCATGTGGCACCCAACGCACCCCGCCTTCGCGTTCACCGGACAGGTTGCGGCGTGCGGCGCCGTTCCTCCGCCGTGGCAATGCAGACACGTTTTCTCCGAAGCGAGAGTCACCTGCGCGCTGGTAGTCTGCCGGTGTGGGTCGTGGCAGCTCGTGCAGCCCACCTCCTGCCTGCTTTGTATCGCGCATTCACTGTTGCCCAGCGCCGTCACCTGGCTCGAAATCAGCAGGTCGTCCGGCAGCGGGTCCGCCAGATAGTTGAAACCTGTGTGGCATTGCGCGCAGACTTCCATCGCCTGCTCGCTGGTCAGCTTACTCGGGTTTACGATGTTGGCCAACCGGTCCGCCCGGTTCACCGCTTGCGCGTGCGCCAGGCCCGGCCCGTGGCAGCTCTCGCACCCCACGCCGCCGTGCCCGCCCGCGCCGCCCGAGTTCGGCTGGCCGTGGCACTCCAGGCATTGCTTCTCGAACCGCGGGCTCAATGCGCTTCCGAATGCCGTCTCGTACGATTCCGGCGTCGCGCCCGGAAACCCCGGCGAGACAATCAGCCGCTTGTGCGGCGTGCTGAACGCGTACCGCGCTTCCACCAGCGCGCTGCGTTCCAGCGGAGATCCGCTCAGTTGATCGATCCGTATCAGGAAACTGATTCCGTGGCGCGGCCCGCCGACCAACGCTTCCACTGGCAGCGTGATAGCCGGCTCGCCCGCCAGCTTCGTCTCCACGGAAAAGCCGCTCGCCCCCCGCCGCACCCGGAAAACGTCCCCGCCTTCGTGCGCGGTTTCGTCAAAGCCGCTCGCCATCGCCGCCGCCGTAGCGGTTTGCCACGTCCCGGCCATGGCGGTCTTCCGCTGCGTCTGGGCGATCGCCGAGTGACAGGTCGCGCAAACTTCAGGTCCGGCATAGCTCCCCGCGCCTTGCAGGCAACCGCACAAAACCAGCGACAGGGAAAAGAGGCGTAACTGCATTCCGAAAGAACTTATCATGGTAGCCCAGAGCATCCAGTGACCACAGAAGACCAGCTCCGCGAAAAACTCCGCAAAATTACCGCCTTGTTCGAGGGCGCAGCCACCGCCGGCGAACGCCAGGCCGCCGCCGCGGCCATCGAGCGCATCCGCCTCGCGCTCCGCAACGCGGTCAGGACAGACGTGCTTCCCGAGACGAAGTTCTCGATGGCCGATCTGTGGCAGCGGCGCTTGTTCACCGCACTATGCCGGCGCTATGGGCTCGAACCGTATCGCTATAAGCGCCAGCGGCATACCACCGTGATCGTGCGTGCGCCTCGGTCGTTTGTGGATCGGATCCTCTGGCCGGAATTCCTCGAATTGCAGGCCGCCCTGCACTCCTATCTCAACGAAGCTACGGAGCGCATCATCCGGGAAGAGGTCTACAAAGACGCAGGCGAAGCATCTGAGCGAGCCGGCTGAGCGCCCTGGCGAATGCCTATAAGAGGTTACAAAATCCGTTGTTCAGAACAATAAACGGCAAAAGCCTATTGAAATTGGTACGCTTTCGTCCTACACTGATGCCAGCACAATGGAATGGTATTACTCCGTAAACGGCCAGCAGGTCGGTCCCGTGTCGGACGCCGACCTTGAAAATCTGGTAACCGCTCGCGTTGTCGGGCAGGAATCGCTGGTTTGGCATGCCGGCATGCCCGAATGGCAGACGCTGCGCCAGGTCAAGACCGGAGCACCGCCCTCCATACCGGCCGAGACCCCACGCGGCTTCTGCAGCGAGTGCGGAAATCCGTACCCCGATTCGGATCTCATGACTTATGGCGTCAGCCACGTTTGCGTCAACTGCAAGAGCACCTTCCTGCAGCGCCTCAAACAGGGGGTTCCGCTGCCCTTCACCCGCCGCTATGCCGGGTTCTGGATCCGTTTCCTCGCCATCTGCATCGACGGGTTGATCCTCGGCGTGGTCTCTTTGATCATCAACCTGAGCTTTGGCAGCGGATTTTCTCGCATGAGCAGGATCAATGACACCGGCGATATCGGCCCCGCGATCCTTGGCCTTTTTGGCCTGGCCTACTTCATCAATATCGCCATCGCTATCGGCTACCAGGCCTATTTCCTCTCGCAGCATGGCGCGACCCCAGGGAAGATGGCCCTGAATCTGAAAGTGATCCGCGCCTCCGACGGCGAGAATCCCTCCGTCGGGCTGGCCATCGGGCGTTACTTCGGTTATTGGCTGGACGGCATCACCCTGCTGATCGGATATATCATCGCCGCGTTTGATTCCGAGAAGCGCGCGTTGCATGATTATATTTGCGGCACTCGCGTGGTGTACAAGTCATAGCCGTTCCGGAACCCAGTGATCATCGCCTGCCCGAACTGCGGTAGGAGTCTGCCTCCCGAAGTCATCAACGCAGCCGAGCTGCGCTTCTGTCCCGCGTGCAACAGCAATCTGCTGGTGCGTGTGTTTCCCGCGAATTCGCGCGCCAAAGCCGTGATCGCCCCGGCGGCACTGGCCCTTGCCGAAGGCGATGCCAGTTGCTTCCATCATGCAACCAAGCGCGCCGTTAGCTCCTGCTCCCAGTGCGGCCGCTTCCTCTGCGCCCTCTGCGAAGTGGATTTAAGCGGTCAGATCCTTTGCCCTTCCTGCCTGGAATCGGGCGGCGCGAAGAAGAAGATTCGCAACCTGGAAAACCATCGGACGCTTTGGGACACCACCGCTTTGCTGCTCGGGGCATCACCGCTACTGCTGCCGTTTCCCATGCTGTACTTCATCTTCCTCACCGGGCCCATCGCCATCTTCCTTTCCATACGGCATTGGAAGTCGCCGTCCAGCCTCATCCCCCGGACGAAATGGAGATTCATTGTGGCCATCGTTCTCGGGCTGTTGCAAGTGGGAGCTGTCGCGGCGATCGTCGCGTTGTTATTTTACTCCTCCCGTGCGTACCGCCCGCGCTTCGAACAATCGAAAACGATACCCCGTGGGCCGGTGCGGAAAAGATGAGGAGGAAGCAGTGACAGCGCGGCCCGATTTCCCCTATCGCAAGCTCCCAGGCGCGAGGCACGGGATCATCAGCGGCGCCAGCCTGTGGCTCGGCGTCGACCACATTCTGCATGTAAAGAACACGCGCTTCGCTGAGGACTACCGCCGCTATTACTTCAGCGACATCCAGGCAATCTATCTGCAGAGGACGGCCCGATTTGCGCCGCCGCCTCTGGTGGTCATCGCTGTGATTCTGGGCCTGCTCGCCATCCTTGTGCTCTCCATCACGCGGCACGGACTCGCCGTCGAACTGGGTTGGATCTTCCTTCTGTTTCTCTCGGCATACGCTGCGTGGCTCTGCATGTTTCGCAGTTGCATCTGCTCCATCCAAACTGCCTTAGGCACCGACCGGCTCAGCTGCCTGCACCGTGTAACCGCCGCGCGCGCCGCGGTCGATAGGATTTCCGATCACGTGCTCACCGCCCAGGGCGGCGTGCAGGAGGACGTACCAGAACAAGTGGAAGCAACTCCGCAACCACTGGAGCACAAACCGCCGCGATCGAGGGAACAACTCTTTGGCTGGCTGACGCTTCCGTTCATTCTGCTGAGCTCCGTTCTGGTGATGCGGCTACCGTTGCCAATTCCCGATACGCCTTTCGCCGCGGCTCTGGGCGCGATCCTCGCCGCGGTGATTCTTGCTGTTCTGGCCCTCATCGCAGGCCGCGGCGGCAGGTTTCGCGCCGTGCAGGGAGCGCTGCTGGTTCTCACGTTACTCTGTGGCTTGGAGTTGTACGGGCTGATTCTGGTGAATACTTACTCGCAACCAATCCATATCGGCCGAACTGTTGACACCCCGTCTCTCACGCAATTCGCCTGGGCCGCGCACATGGGCAGCATCTGGGTCGCGGGCGCCAATATCGCCGCGGCATTCGTCACGGCGGCGCTATTATTGCGGAATCAGCCCAGCCGGAGCAATCCATGACGCCTTCCAGCGTTGCGAAGCGGCGTTGCCGTAACCACATCGAACGTCAGGCGGCTTGCCGTTGCCCGGGCTGCGGATTCGATTTTTGCCGGGAATGCGTCACCGAGCATGACGAGCGCCTCCTCTGCTCCCGCTGCATGGCGCAGTTGACCGGATCCATCCAAGAGCCGTCGCGTTCAGCCGCCTTGCGAACACTGGCGCAAGCCGTCGCTGGAATTGTCGCGGCCTTCTTATTCTTCTTCCTGGCGGGCGAACTTACCAGCATGGTCGTTTCCCCGAGTCATGAGGTGCGGGCCTGGCACGCACGCTAACCGAGATCTCGCCCCTCGAATTGCTGGAACAGGCCGCGGCTGTTCTACGCGCCGCGCCTTCCTCCGCGTGGAACTACTATGTCGCAGGTTCGGCGCCGTTGCTGGTCGCCGTTGTCTATGCCGTGGCCCGAGCCAGCGTCCACCCCATGTCGGCGGAGGAGATCACCGCAGGCGCGGCCATTCTTACCGCTCTCTTTCTCTGGATGAGTTGGGCCAACATCCGCTTTGCTCAAAGTCTTCACGCGCAACTCGCCGCCGCCAATGAAGACTCAGGTCACAGCATCTGGTCTGCCGCGGCTTTCCAGGGGACGAAATTGATCATCGTACCTCTCAGCGTGCTGGCCTTGTTTCCCTTTGCCTGGTCGGTCGCATTCTATGGGAACCTGTCCGTTCTGGCATCGTGCCCTCACCCGCTTCGGCAAAGCGCGCGGATGGCGGGCATCTGGCAGCGCCAGAATTGGTTCGCGCTCGGGTTGGCCGCCTTATTCGCGCTCGTGGTATTCCTGAACGTCGCCATTCTGCTGTTCGTTCTGCCGTCGCTCGCGCGCATCTTCTCCGGCTATGAGAATGAGTTCACGCGAAACCCGGCAGCCATGCTCAATTCGACATTCACCGTCACGGCGCTGGGCGTCACCTGGTTCGTGATCGATCCTCTGGTCCAGGCCATGTATGTGGTGCGCTGCTTTAAGGGCGAATCGGTGGGCAGCGGCGCGGATCTTCGAGCGGCCCTTCGCCGGTTCACCGTCGGACTCGCGCTTGCCTTTATCACCGCATCGGCAGTGCATGCGCGTCCCATAAATCCCTCCGATCTGGACGCCAAAATCCGGCAGACCCTCCGCAATCCAGATTATTCATGGCAGAATCCCGAAGCCCCCGCGGGCGATTCGCCGCGCTGGGTGGAAGACATTTCGAAGTTAGTCCGGCGCGTCGGACATTGGTTCCGTGTCGGGATCGATTGGCTCGGCGCCAAGCTGCGCGAGATGCTAAATTCCCAACATGAAACCTTGGAGCCCGGGAAGGCGCCTCCCAGGACCAGCCTGCGCTGGGGCATCTACGCCGCACTCGTCGTCATCGCCATACTCGCTCTTCTGATTTTGCGGAAAGCGCTCGTCGCGAGGAAAGCCTCGCCCGCCGCCTCTAGCGTTCGCACGGGTCCAGTCGATCTCAAAGGCGATGTGCTCGCTTCCGAACTTCCTGAGGAGGAATGGATGCGGCTCGCGCGCGAGGCGCTGGATCGCGGCGATCTTCGCCTGGCGCTGCGCGCCGCATATCTGGCCAATCTGGCGTTGTTGGGAAGCGCGGGCCTGGTTGCGATCAGTCGCTTCAAGAGTAACCGCGACTACGAACGAGAGGTCCGCCTGCGTAGCCGGTCCGCTGAGATCACATCGCTCTTGAAGACGAATCGAGAGGTTTTTGAAAGCGCCTGGTATGGCGATGAAGCGAAGTCGCGGGCTGACGTCGAAGAAATGCAGCGCAATCTGACCAGGATGCGGGAGCTCGCACATGCGTAGCCGCGCGGCGCTCTTTGTCCTGACCATCGTGCTGGCCGGCGGAATCATTCAGATTCTCCGGCTCCGCGTCCAATCCAATGACTTACTTCCGGAGTACTCCACGCGGCGCACGGACCCCAATGGGTTGAGCGTGCTCTTCGACTCCCTGGAAGGCACGGGCGCAATCCCGGTGACCCGCTCCAACCGGCCGCCATCCCTCATTCAGAACGCCGATGCGACTCTCGTGTTTGCCGGAGTGGACCTGTTCAATCAACTGGGCGGCGATTCCACAATTTCGGAGCTCGAGGCATTGGCTGGCAAGGGCAATCGTGTCGTCGTTGCGGTCAGCCGTGCCCCGAGCCGTTTCGAGAAGGTTCGACCCGTGTGGGATGTCCATCTGATCGCCATGCCGCGCACTGATTCGGAAGATGACGACGATGAACCGTTGCGCTGGCCTGCTTACTTTCAGGCTGGCCCGGAATGGCAGGTGAACCGTTCCGAAAAGGACCACCCCGTGGTCATCGAGCGTAAGTTTGCCACCGGAAGCGTGGTGTTGTTCGCAAGCACCTGGCCGCTCACCAACGAGGCGATGGTGCAAGACCGCCGGACCGAACTGTTGGCGGCTCTATTCAACGGCAAACCGGGCGTGATCTTCGACGAGTCGCATCTCGGATTGGAAGAGAGCGGCACCGTCATGGCTCTCAGTCGCCGGTTTCATCTGCAAGGGTTCCTGGCAGGTCTTCTTCTTCTTTCCTGTCTGTTTGTCTGGAGCAATCTGGCCGGTTTCCCGCCTGACCGGTCATTCCCTGCCGCACGCACCGGAAGGGACTCTCTCAGCGGACTTTCCATTCTGCTCGCGCGCAACGTTCCGGAGAAGAATCTGATCGACGCCTGTCTTTCCGAACGGCGGAAATCCGGCGGCACGATGTTGCGGCCGGACCAGCTTGATCAAGTCCGCGGCGCCGCCATTGAAAAGTTTCAAGCCATCCGGCACGAGTTACACGATACGAGGCAGCGGAGACACCAACCTTATGAATGAACGTCTAGCGTTCTTCCACTCATCTGTGGCGCGCGTTCGCAGCGAAGTGGCCAAAGTCATCATCGGGCAGGAGGAAGCGGTCAATTACTCCTTGATCGTTATTCTCACAGGCCAGCACGCCCTGATAGAAGGCGTACCCGGCATCGCCAAGACTCTGCTTGTGCGCACGCTCTCGCGAACGCTTGGATGCGATTTTGCCCGCATACAGTTCACGCCCGACCTGATGCCCGCTGATATAACGGGCACGAACATCTTCAACTTACAGCGCAATGAGTTCACCCTGGTTCGAGGTCCTGTTTTCACCGGCTTCCTGTTAGCCGATGAGATCAATCGCGCGCCGGCCAAAACGCAGTCCGCGCTGCTGCAAGCGATGCAGGAGCGTCTGGTAACGATCGACCGGGAAACCTATTCTCTGCCCGAGACCTTCACCGTGTTCGCTACCCAGAACCCCATTGAATTCGAGGGTACCTATCCGCTGCCTGAAGCACAGAAAGATCGGTTCATGCTCAAGATCTCGATGACGTGGCCGGGGCGCGACGAAGAACGATTACTTGCGGATCGAATGCTTGGCGAAGACTCCCCGGAGTCCTCGTTAGCCCGTGGAGACGTGCAGGCCGTTCTTTCGGAGCCGGAGGTGCTCGCCATTCGCTCCGCGCTTCGGAACGTGCTGGTGAAGCCGGAACTACTGGATTACATCGTCGATGTGGTTCGCCGCACGCGTGCCGATGAAAGCGTGCTGGTGGGCGCGGGGCCGCGCGCAACTCAGGCGCTTCTGCTCGCGAGCCGCGCCTTTGCGGCGCTCGATGGCCGCGAGTTCGTCACCCCGGATGATGTGCGCGCCATGTCCGCCCCCACGCTGGAGCATCGGTTAATCCTGCGGCCGGAATCTGAAATCGAGGGCGTCCGCGTCCTCGAAGTGATCCAGCGCATTCTCAATGAGGTGCCTGTTCCACGATGAATTTTCCGGTTGCGCCCGCTCGCGCACTCTTTGTTTTGGCCGTCGTCGTGGCTCTGCCCCTATGCACTTTGATCGGCCTCGACCCGGCGCGCGCGGCGGTTTATCAACTGGTCCTACTGGTCCTCGCTGCCGCAACTGGATTGGATGCCTGGTTCGGATTGCGTGGTGTGGAGCGGTACTCAGCCTCCTCACCGCGGGTGGTTCGGGTTACTCAGAATGTCCCATCGGAACTGCCGGTTGCCATCGAGTGTAAGTCCCGCTTCAGGGTGAGTGTCGAAATGCCGCGAGGTGTCGAAACCCTGAGCCCACGCATTGCGGAACTCCCCGGCGCTGGCATCCTCACCATCAAGTTCACCGCGCGCGAACGCGGCGAACACCCCATAAGCCGTTGTGACCTTGAAGTCAAATCGCCCGCCTCTCTCTGGTTAGTCCGCCGCACCTTGCCCATCGAAACGAAGCTACGCGTCTATCCCGACATGCGCGGAGATAAGACCGCCGCGGCCTTGCTGCACCGCCGCGACCCAGGTAGTCACCGTTTTCGCCAACTCGGGCGTGGGCGTGAATTCGAACGCTTGCGAGACTATCTGCCCGGTGACACCTTCGACGAAGTTTCGTGGAAGGCAACGGCACGGCGTGGACGCCCCGTCGTGCGCGTGTTTCAGATCGAGCGAACGCAGGATGTCTACGTCGCCCTCGATGTCTCGCGTCTCAGCGGGCGTCATGGCGCCATCGAAGATTTCGTCAAAGCATCGCTCCTGCTGGGCCTCGCCGCCGAAAGCCAGGGAGATAAATTCGGCCTTGTGATCTTCAGCGACCGCGTACATTCGTTCCTCCGCGCGGCGCAGGGCAAGCAGCAGTATGCCGCATGCCGCGACGCGCTGTATCGCGTCCAGCCGCAATCCGTCTCGCCCGACTTTGCCGAGCTGTTTACTTTCCTGCAACTGAATCTGCGCCGCCGCGCCCTGGTGATCTTCCTGACTGCGCTCGACGACCCGCTTCTCGCCGAAACCTTTTCGCGCGATCTGACCCTGCTCACCCGCAGGCACCTGGCGGTCGTTGCCCTGATGAACGATCCCGACGTGCAGCCTGTGTTTGAAGGCCCGGCCGCGAGAGACACCGCGGACGTCTACCGCGGTCTGGCCGGACATCTCGTATGGAGCCAGCTTCGCGAGACGGAGAAAAAACTCGAGCGCCATGGCGTCATCATCGCCAGAGTTGACCCCGATCGCGTCGGCGCGCAACTCGCCGGTGTCTACGCCAACATCAAGCGGAGACAACTGCTATGATCCTCGATCTCGCGCGTTTTATCGAATCCGAGCGCGTCTACTGGGAAGAACTGCGCACCACTCTCGATCGGCTGAATGAGAACCCCGATACGCGCCTGACCCTCGATCAAGTTACTCGCTTCCACTATCTCTATCAAAGGAGCGGTGCGGACCTCGCCCGCATCGGGTCTCTCTCCACGCGTCCGGAAGTATTCGGCTATCTTGAATCGTTAGTGGCTCGTGCTTACACAGAGTTACATGATGCGCCGCAGCACTCTCGATTCTCGTTCTGGCGATTTCTCTCTCAGGGATTTCCCCAGGCCTTTCGCCGGAACATCCGGGCATTCGCGCTCTGCCTGGTCATTACAATCGTGAGCGCCGGATTGGGCGCGGGAGCACTCGCGCTCGACTACGACACCAAGAGCGTGATGATGCCCTTCTCGCACTTGAATCGAACGCCGGCGCAGCGTGTGAAAGAAGAAGAGACGGCCAGGCAAGACCGCATGGCGGGACGCCACAGCACCTTCTCCGCTCAGCTCATGACCCACAACATACAAGTTGGCGTGCTGACCCTTGCGCTGGGTATGACCTGGGGTCTCGGCACCATCGTTATGTTGTTCTATAACGGACTTACTTTGGGCGCCGTCGCGTTTGACTATATCCACGCCGGATACACGCCCTTCCTGCTCGGCTGGCTCTTACCTCATGGTGTAGTCGAGATCCCCGCAATCCTGGTTGCGGGGCAAGCCGGCTTCGTGCTGGCTCACGCGTTGATTGGCTGGGGGGACGACACCCCGCGCGCCGCGCGCTTAACGATGGTTCGCGGGGATGTATTCACTCTGGCAGGCGGGTTCGCGGTGATGCTGGTCTGGGCTGGAATCATCGAAGCTTTCTTTTCTCAGTATCATGAGCCGGTATTGCCGTACCCCCTGAAGATCGCATTCGGGTTGGCGGAGTTGACGCTGCTCACCCTCTACCTCTCGCGCGCAGGGCGGAAATGACGGTCGAACGCCAGGCGCGCGTCACCATCGAGACGCCTGAAGGTATCTCATTTTCGTACCCTCTTGCCGGTCCGGTTACAAGGTTCGCGGCGTGGGCCATCGATGCGCTTGTCATTTTCACCGTGTTGTCGGCCCTGTCGAAGGCCGTCAGCATTGTGGCTCCTCTGACGCCCGGTGTGGCAACTGCCTTCGGCATCATCGGCTACTTTGTCGTTTCAATTGGCTACGGCATGTTTCTCGAGTGGCGTTGGCGAGGCCAGACCATCGGAAAGCGCCTCATGCAAGTGCGCGTGATGGATGCGGAAGCGCTACGGCTGACCTTCCAGCAGATTGCGATTCGAAACCTGTTACGAGCGGTGGATTCACTGCCCGCGCTTTACACTGTGGGCGGTGTCGCAATGGTGCTTTCAAAACACGCGCAGCGACTGGGTGACATGGCGGCGGGAACCATAGTGGTGCGCCAGTCACGAAGCGGATTGGAAATTCCCGACACCATCCGCACAGGTAAGTACAACTCATTTGCGGCCAGCCCCCACTTAGTAGCCAGACTGCGACAAAAGGCCCCGCTCGACTTGCTCGCTATCGCCGTGAATGCCCTCGAACGCCGCGACCAGTTTGAGCCCGACCGGCGCCTGGAACTCTTCCGCGACCTTGCGCGAAAGTTCCGCGACATCGTGACCTTTCCCGAAGAGGCCAGCGCGTTCTTAACCGATGAACAGTATGTCCGGGGAATTGTGGATGAGATGACGCGCGTCCGCCGGCGCTGAATGTAGAATGATTCAGAGGTAAAAACTCGATGATCCGCGTAGAGGTGAATGGGGAAGAGCGTCAGTTCGAAGGCGATCCGGATATGCCGCTGCTTTGGTATCTTCATGATCTGCTGGAGTTGACGGGCACGAAGTTCGGCTGCGGCATGGGCCTGTGCGGGGCGTGCACGGTCCATCTGGACGGCGCTGCAACGCGCAGTTGCACCATCCCGATGAAGCGTGCTGAAGGCAAATCCGTGGTGACGATCGAGGGGTTGCACATCCACGGCGATCATCCCGTCCAGCAGGCGTGGCGCGAGATGAATGTGCCGCAATGCGGCTACTGCCAGAGTGGGCAGATCATGCAGGCGGCGGCCCTGCTGCGCGACAAGCCGAAACCTACCGACGCCGATATAGACGAAGCTATGCAGGGCAATATTTGCCGGTGCGGCACCTACCAGCGGATTCGCGCCGCCATCAAGTCAGCGGCGGGGGTGAGAGCGTGAGCCCGGTTCGGAAGGTCGGCCGGCGCGGCTTTCTTGGCACGATGTTTGGCGCGGGGGCGCTGGTGCTGGGCAGTCAGATACTTCCCGTGCGCGCCAAAGCGAGCACCACCAACGCCGCTTGGTCCCCGAGCCTCTTCCTGGGCGTCGATACAGATGGAACCGTGACGATCATCGCCCACCGCTCCGAAATGGGCACCGGGATACGCACGTCGCTCCCCATGGTGGTGGCGGACGAACTCGGTGCGGATTGGAACCGCGTGAAGGTGCAGCAGGCACTCGGTGACGAGAGTTTCGGGTCGCAGGACACCGATGGTTCCTGTTCGATTCGCGACTTCTACGACCAGATGCGCGAGGTGGGCGCATCGGCGCGCCTGATGCTGGAACGCGCGGCCGCAAGCAAGTGGAGTGTGCCGGCGTCCGAATGCAAGGCGGTGAATCACGCGGTATCGCACGCCGGCAGCGGAAGATCAGTCGGCTTTGGGGAACTGGTCGCGCTGGCCGCCGCGCAGCCGGTTCCGAGGAAAGAAGAGTTGCATCTCATCAGCCCGGCTGAATTCCGTTACATCGGCAAGGGCGTTCCATTAGTGGATCTTGAAGCACTTACGACGGGCAAGGGAATGTTCGCAATGGATGCGCGCATGCCCGGCATGGTGTTCGCTTCCATCGAACGCCCGCCTGTGTTGGGCGGAAAAGTCAATTCGGTTGATGACTCCGGCGCACGGAAGGTGACCGGCGTGAGCGGCATTGTCAGCATTCCGACCTTCAAACCTCCGCACGGATTTCAGCCTCTGGGCGGCGTGGCGGTGATTGCCGACAATACTTGGTCCGCCATGCAGGGCAGGCGGAAGTTGAAGATCGATTGGGATCTGGGTCCGAACGCCGCCTTTGATTCTGTTTCCTTCCGTAAGGCGATGGTGGAGACTTCGCACGCCCCTCAGAAGGTGCTCCGCGATGTCGGAAATGTCGACCAGGAGTTCGCCAAGGGCGGCAAAGTGATCGAAGCGGATTACTATACTCCGCTGCTGGCGCATGTTCCCATGGAGCCACCCGCCGCCGTGGCTGAGTTCAAGGATGGTAAGTGCGTGGTGTACGCAGCCACGCAGAGCCCCGTAGACCTACAGAATTCTGTGGCAGCGGGTCTGGGAATCGATAAGAAAGACGTCACCTGTCATGTAACGCTTCTGGGTGGCGGATTCGGGCGTAAGTCGAAACCGGATTTCGCGGTCGAGGCCGCCATGCTTTCGAAGACGGTGGGTAAGCCGGTTAAAGTAGTCTGGTCGCGTGAAGACGATGTCCGGTTCGATTATTACCATTCCACGGCGGCCATGTACATGAAGGCTCAACTGGATCACTCCGGGAAGCCCACCGCGTGGCTGCAGCGCAGCGTCTTTCCGCCCATTGGCTCTACCTTTGCGCCGAACACGACTTATGGCGATGAGGGTGAAATGGCGATGGGTTGGACGGACGTGCCCTTCGAGATTCCGAACCACCGCGCGGAGAACGGTCCGGCGGAGGCGCATGTGCGAATCGGATGGCTACGCTCGGTTGCGAATGTCTACCATGCGTTCGCCGTGCAGTCGTTCGTCAACGAACTGGCTACCGCGGCCGGCCGCGATCCTATTGATTATTTCCTGGAGTTACTGGGCGAGCCGCGGAAGTTCGATCCGCATCCCGGCGGAAAGCCGTTTGGCAATTATGGCAAGTCGCTGGAGAACTACCCCTGGGATACGGGCCGTTTGCGGCGCGTCGTGGAGACCGTGCGCGATCAATCCGGCTGGGGGAAGAAGAAGACCCTTGGTTTTGCCGCCCACCGCAGCTTCCTCACTTACGTCGCCGTAGTCGCCGAAGTGGACGTGAACGATCGGGGACAAGTCCGGATTCCACGTGTTCACATGGCCATCGACTGCGGGCAGGTCATTCATCCCGATCGCGTGAAGGCGCAGTTCGAAGGAGCGGCTGTGTTCGGGACCAGTATTGCCATGCTCGGGGAGATCACGGCATCCGATGGGCGGGTGAAGCAATCGAATTTCGATAGCTACCCGGTGGCTCGCATCCACGAATCGCCGATCGAAACGCATGTACATATTGTTGCCAGTAACGAGCCACCAACGGGAGTGGGAGAGCCCGGAGTGCCGCCCATGGCGCCGGCGATTTGCAACGCGATCTTTGCCGGGACCGGGACGCGCATCCGCGAGTTGCCCGTGAAAAAGACAAAGCTGGTGTGACTTAGACCAAGGCCTCGAAACGCTCTCGCATCGTGGTAAGTACGGTGTCCGGATCGCTGTCCCAAATGGCGCGATTGAAAATCTCAACTTCTACCGGACCAGCGTAGCCGGCGCTTTCCACCGCCTCGCGGATTCGCCGCAGTTCGATCACGCCATCGCCCATCATGCCGCGTCCGAGCAGCACATCCGGCAAAGGCACGAGCCAGTCCGATACATGAAATCCGGCGATCCGGCCGCTGGCCCGTGCGATCTGCGGGTAAAGATCCGGGTCCCACCAGACATGGAACGTGTCGATCACGATGCCGACGTCCAGTTGAGCGGCCAGAGCATTGGCCTCGGCGAGCGTCGTGATCACCGAGCGGTCGGCCGCGAACATAGGATGCAGTGGTTCAATGCCTAACATCACCCCACTGGCTCGCGCGTGATCTCTGATCGCTGCAATCCCATCGGCCACCATGCCCCGGGCGGCCTTGATATCGCGATCCGGCGCGGGTCCACAGACCAGCACCAATGTGGGCGCACCGATGGCGACAGCTTGATCGATCGCTCGAAGATTGTCATCAATATTCGCCTGCCGCCCGGCCGCCGTAGAAGCCGGAAACATCCCGCCGCGGCAAAGGCTGGAGACAGAAATTCCCGCATCGCGCACCGCCTCGGTCTCCTCCAGCTTGTGGCGCCAGATTCCGATGTTCCGTATCTGATGCCTTTGACAAGCCGCCACAGCCCCACGAAGCGACAGCCGTTCGGTTGTAATCTGATTCAGACTAAGCCGTTTCAGTTCCACTTAGTAAACTCCCGCCTGGGCGAGGAACAGCTTCATGCGCTGGCACGCCAGATCCGGATCGGTCAAAAGCCCCGCATCGGCCGCCTGCATCAGCACACGCGACAAGTGAATCACGGAGCGGGCGCTTTCCTTCCCGCCGAGCATCCGGAAATGCCGTTGATACCCATTCAGCCACGCCAGAAACACGATACCTGTTTTGTAATTGTAAGTAGGTGCTTCAAAGATGGTCCGCGAGAGCGGAACCGTCGGCGCGAGCACGCGATGATACTCCTCAAGATCCCCTCCATCGAGCGCCTGAAGCGCTGCGCTGGCCGCTGGCGCGATCGCATCGAAGATGCCAAGCAGAGCGTCGCTACCGCTCAGAATCAGCCCCGCATAGTCAAAATCGTCGCCTGTGTACATGCGCACGCCTTCGGGGAGTTGGCGGCGCATTTCAATCTCAAGCGCGGCGTCGAGCAGCGAGATCTTGATCCCGTCGACTTTGGCGCGATGTTGGCTGATGATGGCGAGGCACACGTCCATCGCATCGCGCGGGTCGCTGGCGCCCCAGTAGCCCGCCAGCGCCGGATCGAACATGCCGCCCAGCCAGTGCAGGATGACTGGCTCTTCGGTGTACTCAAGAATCCGGCGGTAGACATGGTCGTAATCGCCGGGGGTTCGTGCGCAAGCGGCCAGCGCCCGGCTCGCCATGAGAATGATACGGCCGCCGCAGGACTCCACAAACTCGCACTGCTCTTCATAGGCGTGGATCACGTCGTCGAGAGTATGGGGAACGCCCGGGTCCAGATGATCCGTCCCGGCCCCGCACGCAATTAAGCCCGCTACGGTGCGGGCTTCCGCAACGGATCGGCGGATGAGTTCCTGCGCACCCGTCCAATCGAGTCCCATCCCGCGCTGGGCAGTGTCCATCGCTTCCGCGACCCCGAGTCCATAGGACCAAAGCATGCGGCGATATGCCATCGTGGCGTCCCAATCTATCTCTGGAGTGTCGGATAAAGGGTCTACCACGACGTGCGCGGCGGCGAACGCCACGCGGCTCCGGATCGGGCCACCCGGAGGAATCCAATTGCGGCCATCCGGCAGCTTGCAGGGAATCAGGAGGCGGCCGGGCGCCGGTAAAAGCAACTCATGCATTGTTAGAGGGCCAACTCCGGAACATTCAGCCAGCGGCGCTCGCGGCTGGATTCAAGCCCGAGTTCGGCGAGCTGCACCCCACGCGCGCCTTCGAGCAAATCATGCGGGAAGGGCGCATCCAAAGCAACGTGCCTCAGGAACATTTCCCACTGCACTCGAAAGGCATTGGCCCACTCGGTATTATCGGGAACATTCTGCCAGTCCGCTCGAAAATCGTGCGTATTTTCGACGTCCGGATTCCATACCGGACGCGGCGTCGAGACGCGATGCTGCGTCTTGCATCCACGCAACCCGGCAACCGCGCTACCGAGTGTTCCATCCACCTGCAGAACGAACAGCTCATCACGGTAAACGCGCGTAGCCCACGAAGAATTCATTTGCGCGACGACGCCGCCGGCGAGTTCAAAGCAGCCAAAAGCCGTGTCATCCGCCGTGGCGGCATAGCGCGCCCCACGTTCATCAAATCGCTCGGGGATATGAGTCACGCCCAGACACGAGACGGACCGCACAGCGCCGAACAGGTGATCGAGCACATAGCGCCAATGGCAGAACATATCGAGGATAATCCCGCCGTCTTCCTCTTTACGATAGTTCCACGACGGACGCTGAGCAGGCTGCCAATCGCCCTCGAAGACCCAGTAGCCGAATTCCCCGCGTACTGCCAGAATGCGGCCAAAGAATCCGGAGTCGATCAGACGCTTCAACTTCCGCATGCCCGGCAGAAACAGCTTGTCTTGAACCACGCCGGACTTCACTTGATGCTGCCTGGCGAGGCGCGCCAGGGAGAGCGCGGCATCCAGCGATGGGGCGATAGGCTTCTCGCAGTAGACATGCTTACCGGCCACGATCGCCTTCCGAACCGCCTCCACGCGGCGCCCCGTGGTCTGCGCGTCGAAGTAGATCGTGTCGCCCGCATTGGCGAGGCACTCTTCGAGACTGGTCGAGATGCGCTCAATCCCAAAGCGTTCCGCAAGAGGTTGCAACCTATCTTTCGAGCGGCCCAGAAGCACCGGGTCCGGCACGAGCATCTCGCCGTTACCCAGGTCGATTCCACCTTCCGCGCGAATGGCGGCGATGGATCGCGCCAGGTGCTGATTGGTGCCCATGCGGCCCGTGACACCATTGAGAATGATTCCTATTTTCCGACTAGTCATCCGAACAACGATTCTACTGTGTGCGGGCGTGTCTCTGTTCGCGCAACACTGGGTTCTTGAGAAGAGCGGCACACAGGCTTCCTTGCGGGGGATCAGCGTTGTCAGCGATCAGGTCGCGTGGGCCAGCGGCACGGGCGGCACGTTTCTACGCACGGTGGATGGTGGATCAACATGGCTGAGCGGAATTGTTGCCGGAGCAGGGAAGCTGGATTTCCGCGGCATTCAGGCGTTCAGCGACAAGCGCGCGATTCTGATGTCGAGTGGAGAAGGCAAACTTTCCACTGTCTATCTGACGACCGATGCCGGCGCACATTGGGACTTGTTGCTCCGCAACAGCGATCCCAAGGGTTTTTTCGACTCGATTGCTTTCACGGACGCGCAACACGGGATGGTCTTCGGCGATCCCGTGGAGGGGAAGTTCGTGATCCTGATCACGAGCGATGGAGGAAAGACGTGGAAGCGCACTGGCTTTCCAGCTTCAACGCCGGGCGAGGGCGCCTTTGCCGCTAGCAACACGGTCCTGACCATCCGGAAGCCTCACGCATGGGTTGCGGCGGGTTCGCACGTCGGGCGCCTCTCTTCTTCCGGCGCGGATTGCTGCACGCTGGTGCAGCTTCCGATCCGTCACGAATCCGCTGCCGCGGGCATCTTCTCTCTTGCGTTCGCCGATGCGCGGAACGGCATCGCGGTGGGCGGGAATTATGAGAAGCCAACGGAGGACGAACACAACATCGCCATCACCGGGGACGGTGGGGCGACCTGGAGTGAACCTATGGGCTCCCGTCCCCGCGGTTACCGGTCGGCCGTAACTTGGCTGCCGCAAAGGAAGCTCTGGATTACCACGGGTACGACCGGGTCCGAGTTCTCACGCGACGGCGGCCGGAACTGGACGCCCTTCGATGATGGCGCGTTTAACGCCCTCGGAGTTGGAGTGAACGGGGCATGCTGGGCAGTGGGTCCGAAAGGGCGGGTCGCGAAACTCGAATTCGAGGCCCCTGCGAAAGAATGAGGAAGCCCACGGACGCAGGCTTCCCCTTCAAACGTTAGAAAACGTAGTCAACCAGGAAATACGGATAGGTGTAGTTCTGGCCCTTGGTAGTGTCTTTCAGGAATTCGCCGGCCATCAAGTGGCCGATTCCGGCTCCGATTTGCGTCTGCACCGTTGGTTTGTAGATCGCCTGAGCGTCAAACTCCGTACCGATGTGCGTGCCATCTGTGCCGGCGTAGTCTTTGGCGACCACAGAGCCGCGAGTGGGATACAGCGCGTCGTGCGCGTTGGCGAGCCAGAAGTCGTGATAGCTGGTGTTGAGCGCCCACTTCCTGGCGGGGTGCAGGTCAAGACCGCCGCGAAAATCGCGAATGTTGCGCCAGCCGATCTGATCGGCAATACCAAGCTTGTCATGCGTGCTCGGATAGATCGGATCGAAGGTCTGAATCTGATTCAAATTCTTCGAATTCGGATCGCCCGATGCGTAGTCATATTCGATGAAAGGCCGGGGCTTCCAGTAGACAGGAAGCGTGTCGCCGACGGTCCAGTGGCCGGTCCATGCCTTGATTGAAGCGGGACCAAGTTCGCCGCGCTGGATCGCCATTTCGGTGCGGTAGTCGAAGTTTGCCGGCAAGGTGCCGATAAACCGGAATCCGTAGGTCCATTCATCCAGATGGCCGAGTCCCCCTCCCTTGAGAGAAGCGCCCTGCTGCACATGCCAGAAGGTGTACGGCTCAATCTGGGAATGGGGAGCAATCTTATTTTTTAGGGTGCCGTAGAATCCGCTCAGGTTGTTGCCCTCGTTGTGATGATCCACCACGCCATCGCGCGAAATCACCACCGAGGCGATGAAGAGATCGACGCGGTAGCCGTCCTTGTCGTAGCTGCCGCGAACCGCGTCAAAGCTCCGAGAGACGTTGGACCACCAGGAGTTCCCGATGAGGCGTCCGTTGCCGAAGAACAGTTCCTGGCGTCCCACGCGGAGACCGAATCCGGAACCTTCCGGATCGCCCAACTCGACGTAGGCCTTCTTGATGTCCCAGGTGTTCTGGTAGGGCGGAATTGCCGGGGATTTCTCGAACGCCCGCTCGTCGGAAGTTTCGATGTAGAACCGGATCCAATTGATGGGCTGCAGCAACAGGCCGAGGTGCATGCGATAAAGGTCGTAAAGATCCGAGTTGTTGGGCTTGAAGGAGGCATTTTCGTAGCCCTCGACGCGGTCTCGCAGTTCGCCTTCGAAGCGGATCCAATGGGGCAGATCGCCCATCAGTTTCTCGGAAATAGAAGGCGTTCCGTTGACTCTGGTGGCATCCCCGGGGCGATACGGTAACGGGCCGGTGGTAACGCCGGCGGTGGGGAGGACGCCCGCAGGCGCCTTTGGACCAGCGTCCGGGCGGGGCGGGATCGGGTTCGCGGTCGAACCAGGAGGCGCTGGCGCCGGTGGCGGCGTTTGGGCGTCAGGTGGGTTCTGACCCTGGTCATCCGTCGTCGCCGAATCGGAGGCCGCAGCCTCCGTATTGGGGCCAGGCACATTGGGGCCAGACACTGGAGGCGTAACCGACTGGGCTACGGCGAGGATAGGGAGAGAAACGATTAAAGCATTCTTAATCAATAGCTTAGCGGCGCGCGTAAAGAAAAAACCGTTTTGAAACACAAACTCCTCCAAGAACCAACTTTTGAGACTTTTGCCGGACGAAGACCCGAACTACAACTCCACAACGTTTATCGATTCTAGGAACATTTGTGCATGAAAAGCAAGTCTTATCACTAACTTAATAGAGATTTGGTACTTTCGCTATTTAGCGAGGAGCGCTTGAAGGGTTTCGAGTTCGGAACGGGAGGCGTCCGAGACAGTGCAGAACTCCATGCCGGCGTGACGCCACTCGACCCATTGGTAGCCCTGCAATGATCCCGAACGCGGGTCTGTGTCTTTGGCGGCCATAGGCCAGATAAACACGCTCACCAGGTGTTTGCGGCGGCCATAGACCAAAGCGGCGCTGGCTCTGCCGCGCACGACTTCGAGGCGGCCGCCTTGCAAGGGAAACCCGTCAGCCGCAAAATCCCTGACGGGGGGAGAGAAATCCAGCTTTCCAGCGAACCAGGGCTTCACGGTGTGCTGGTCGGAGGAGACGACATCGGTGAGGTGCCCCGGTTGGAGCGACCGCAAATGGGCGTCGACAAGCTCCTCGGCCAGAACGGTCTGATCGTCCCGGTGAGAGGAAGCGATTTGCCAGCCCGTGTAGACGCAGAGTAGCAGCGCGGCCGCGGCGGCAAGCCAGCGCCATGGCGTGCGAGCCGGAAGAACTTTCCTGCGAAGAGAGCCCGGCGCTTTCTGGTACAGTTGCGCGGCGCCGATTGACGAGCGCAGACGGTGGAGCGCATCGAGCGCGTCAACACACTCCGGGCATTGTTCCAGATGGCGTTCAAATTCGGCCGCACCGCCCGGGTCGAGTTCGTTATCGAAGTAGGCGTGGAGCAACGTTTCGGTGCGATTGCAACTCATGTAGACGCCTTCTCCGAAAGAGACATTTGAAGCTGCGCGCGCGCACGGGAAAGCGTGGACATCACCGTGCCTATGGGGATAGAAGTAATGGTCGCGATCTCTTTATAAGAGCATCCTTCGAGTTCGCGGAGGACAATGACTTCGCGGTAGCGCGGAGGTAAAGACCGCAGAGCGAGGGCGAGCCGTTCGCGGTTATCTCCGGCGATGGCGAGAGCTTCGGGAGTTGGACTTGAGGGGCCGTGCAGCTCTTCGTCGAACTCGGTCATGTTTTTCACGCGATCCAGCCTGCCATAACATGTGTTGCGCACGATCTGCAGAAGCCATGCGCGCGCGTCTCCGCCATGGAAGCCACTGAAGAAACGGTAGGCGCGCAGCATGGCCTCCTGCGCCGCATCTTCCGCGTCAACGCCGCTTCGCAGGAGCCACCGGGCGAGATTGAAAGCCGCGTCGAGATGCGGGATGACCAGCCTTTCGAAGCGAGCCTTTTCCTGCGGATCCAAGTTACTCACTAATCAAGATCGCCCCAGCGACAATTTTATTCCGAGCCGGAATAAAAAGGGCAGCCCCGCGGTTTAGCAACACGAAGGGAAAATTATGGACCGAGATGGAGTAGATCGACGAGGGTTTTTGAAATGCATGGCTTGGGCGGGGACAGGGGCACTTTGCGTCATGCGGGGTGGAGTGCTGAAGTCCTACCCGCTGGGAACGAAGGCGGCCGCGGGAGAGCTGAGTTTCGTGCAAATCAGCGATAGCCATATGGGATTCAATAAGGCGGCGAATCCGGACGTTGCGGGAACCCTGCAGACGGCGGTTGACAGGATTAACGGTTTGTCAACACCGCCGGAGTTTCTGCTGCACACAGGGGACATCAGCCACCTGTCGAAACCCGAGGAGTTCGACACGGTGGATCAGATTCTGAAGAGCGCAGTAGCGAAAGACGTGTTCCTGGTGCCGGGCGAGCACGACGTACTGAATGACGACGGGAAGCAATATCTGGAGCGCTACGGAAAAGGTTCGGCGGCCGGTGGTTGGTACAGCTTCGATAAGAAAGGCGTGCACTTCATTGGCCTGGTGAACGTGCTGAACCTGAAGGCGGGAGGGTTAGGCTCTCTGGGCGCGGAGCAACTGGAATGGATGGAGCGCGACGTTAAGCATCTCAAGCACAGCACTCCGATTGTGGTGTTCGCGCACATGCCGCTGTGGACGGTGTATCCGGAATGGGGCTGGGGCACGGAGGATAGCGGGCAGGCGCTATCGTATCTGAAAGAGTTCGGTTCGGTTACGGTTTTGAACGGACACATCCACCAGACGATGCAGAAGGTGGAAGGGAACGTCACGTTTCACACCGCGGCGTCAACGGCATTTCCACAACCACAGCCGGGGAAGGCGGAATCACCGGGCCCGATGAAAGTGCCGGCGGAGCAGTTGAAGAGCCTGCTGGGAATCACGGATGTCAATTACGTGCAGGGCCAGCACTCTCTCGCGATTGTTGATTCCAAGCTGGGGTGAACGGAAATGATCAAGCTAATCACGTTGATGATTTTGATGCTGGCGCAGACTGCGCCAACTGCGGCTGTAAAGATCGATAACTTTAGTTTTGCGCCAAGGGAACTTACGGTGGCTGTCGGGACGACGGTCACCTGGACGAATCACGACGATATCCCTCATACGGTGGTGAGCACAGAGGGTAGTATTTTCAAGTCCAAGGTGCTGGATACGGACGAGAAGTTTTCCTACACGTTTTCAAGGGCGGGGACGTTTCCTTACTTCTGTTCCATTCACCCGAAGATGACGGGTAAGGTGGTGGTCCATTAACTCCGTCCTCTTTGCAAAACATGCCCAGCACGTGGTGCTGATTCACTTTCCGATTGCGCTGTTCATTGCCGGCGTGGCGATTGACTTCTGGGGACAGTGGACCAGGAAGCCAGCGCTCGCGGTGGTGGCGTACACCAATTTATTGCTGGCGGCGGTGATGACGGTCCCGGTGGTGGTTACGGGCCTGCTGGCGTGGCGATGGGCGCTGGAGGGTCAGCGCCTGAAGGGTATCCTGCTGATGCATCTGGTGTTCGGTTGCGTATCGAGCCTGCTGATCTGGATGGTGTGGCTTATTCATCTGAGGTCGCAGCGCGAGCAACGAGCGCTGCCGGGTTATCGGTTGCCGATTGAGGCTGTGGCAGTTTTGGCCGTTGCATTCACTGGTCACCTGGGCGGGTTTCTGAGTGGGGTGAATGTCGCTCAATAAAAAAGCTTCGGGCGCGATTCATTACTTATGTGCGTGCCCTGGTGTCGCCTCTCATAATTATTTTGCCGGCCAGCGATGGTGCATTTGCTCCGCAATTTTCCTAACCCGCTCCATCGTGATGCCTCGCTGCTGTTCCAGAGCAAGCGGATGCTGAGTGGCTTCGAGTTCGATATAGGGCAGCGCACCGACCCCGCGTGAGTGAACCATCGTTTTCAGGTGAAGAGTTTCGGGGTACCCAGGAATGGAATTGCAGAGCCATCCGAAATACGCAGGTTCCTGAGCTCGCTCCGAATTTTGCCACAGGTCTTGTGTTTGCGCGAAATTTGCCTCGCTCAGGGACACCCAGACGCCCCAGGCGAATGGGGCGTAACTGTCGTGGATGCGGATTTCGACAAGGCCCCTGATGAAGAAATGCTGATTGGCGATTACGCATTGGTCGGATGAGAGTTCGCCACGACTGGCTCGATCCTCTGGTGGGAGCAACGACCACGCGTCTGGTGCATCAAAATGCCAGGCGAACGGCGGTCCGTTTAGGGTTTCGCCACAGCACGAACATTGAAACGCCTGCTGGTCCATTTTAAGAGTCTAGAGAGTCTTCATTTCAATCGGCCTTACGTCTTTTCCTTCGACGCGGAGCGTGTTGCGCAGCGGGCGCCCGAAACCTGTCCAGGAGACCATCATCGCGTCACCCTGCTGAAGCTGAACGCCAGCGCCAAAGCTGAAGGCGTCCGCCCCGTAGAAGTGAATGTGAACATCGCCGGGGCGGCGATGCGCGGCGTATTTGAAGTGGTGGTATTCGAGGTTCGCGACGGTGTGGGACATATTCTTCTCGCCGGTGAAGATCATGGCGGACCACAGCACGTCCCCGCCTCGCTCCACGGCTACGATCCCATCGACCGATTGGAACCCGTTGAGTAGCGCCGTGTGGCTCACCAGTTCCGGGCCAATGGCGCATTCCCGCAGTTTGGATGGGGCCAGATACAGGTAGTTGCGGCGCTCCATGACGTGGTCCGAAAATTCGTTCCCGGCAACAAAGCCGACGCGGTACGGCGTCCCGTCCGGGCCGATCAGATAGGCGCCGGCGATCTCCGGCTCCTCACCCCCGTCTTCCGCGAAAGCCGGGACCGTTAATGGCTCGCCATGCGCGCGCAAGATCGAGCCGTCACCTTTGTAGAACCATTCCGGTTGAACGCCGGTGGTTCCCGGTGGTGGCGAGCCGCCTTCGAGGCCCCATTGGTACATCCGCTCGCTGTCGGTAATGGACTCCGGGGCCTGCTGGTGCATTTTGGAGCGGTTGGCCGCGCTGGCTTTGTGGGTGAGTCCGGTGCCACTGACCAGGCAGTGGCACGGATCGCCGGGATGATCGAATGGGACACGGAGCTTCCACGCTGAACGGCCTTCGTAGACGGGCGCGTAATCGATGGCCTCCGAACTAAAACTGAGATCTTCGGTGGCCAACTCGTCGATTTGGGCCTTGCGGCCGATGGCCGCCCAAGCGAGCTGGTAGGTGCTTTGGAAACCGGTGAGGAACCGGAGACGATCACCTTCTACAACCGCGGTGCGACGGCCCTGTGACGGATGAGACAGTTGGACGAGATGCATTGAATTATAGGTTACCGTTTCAGATCCTTGGGAGCGAGGACTCGCTTGTTACTTTCCCGGAGAGTGTACGTCTCCATTTCATTCGCTTACAATTTGGTTCGTATGGTTGCCACGGGAGGAATCATGATCGTTCTGTTTCGAATGGCTTGCGTGCTGGCCCTGTTTGCGCCCGCGACTATGCTGGCGCAGAACACTTCGCTGCCGGCTGTTCAGCTTTTTGCCCCAGGCGTGGTTTCCGGGCCGGCGAATGACGGATCTCCTACGTTCTCTACAAACGGGAAGACGCTGTTCTTCACACGATACGCGGCGCACTGGAGCGTGATTCTGGAGTCACACCTTGTAAACGGCGAGTGGACGGAGCCCGTGATAGCCCCGTTCTCCGGTCAGTGGCCCGATTCCTCGCCAACGTGGTCGCCCGACGGCAAGTACATTGTTTTCGTGTCCACGCGGCCGAAGACTCCCCTGAAGGAGATGCCCAAACCCGGTGAACCGATCCCGGGTCTCGTTTCGAACTTGTGGCGCGTGGATGGGACTCCGGCGGGCTGGTCGGAGCCGGTTCGGTTGCCCGATGAGGTGAATATCAGCGGCGCGATCTTCAAGCCCAGCATTGCGGCGAACGGGGACGTGTTCATTACGGTCATTGGCCCGGGGGCGGCAAAGTCGATTTATGTCTCGCTGCTGCGGAACGGGTCGTATCAGCGCGCGACGCCGCTGCCTTTCAGCGAGGGATCCAAGCTCGACGTAGATCCGCAGGTCGCCCCAGACGAATCGTTCCTGGTGTTCAGCTCTGGCGGACGGGTCGAGGGAGATTCGCATGAGCGCCTGTTCCTGGTGAAGAGGGAAGGCGATCATTGGGGCGCTCCAACCATGATTCGCTATCAGAACGATGTGACCAAATATGGCGCCTCAACGAACAATGAACCCACGCTCGGGCGCGACGGAGTGACCCTCTATTTTTCAAGCGACCGCACCGAAGCGACGCACTTCCCCCGGACTCACGAGCAGGCGGAAGAGGACCTGAAACGCCTGAACAGTTGGGACAACAGCAATTCGAATGTCTGGACGATCAGCCTGAAAGGACTGGTTTAAGCGGCCCGCCAACGGGACTAAAGCAACTCTCATGACGACCAGTTTCAGTGCTTGAGCAGACGCGAGACGTTCTCCGGCAGCCGCTCTAAGAGCCAGCCCAGCGGTTTCCCGATATCGGCGGCCTAGCCTTCGATCAGCGAAAGGAAGCCGGCACTATCCAGACGATATTGCTCTTCCAGAAACTCGCCTGCAGTAAGGCACGTGATCGAATATCCGGTAAGCGCTTCTTTAGGAAAATGCCGCTTGTTGTCGTTTACAATCGCTTGGGCGCGACATCGAATGGCCGCAGCCAGCACATGAGCATCCTTGGGGTGGTTCTTCATTGCCGGAATCAGCTCCGCGTATCCGGTCACCATCGCTTCCGGGAAAGCCGTGCGCATGACGCGCACGCGGCGAGCCGCCTGCTCCGCTGAATATCCAAACTTGATTTCGAGCGTCCGGTGGAGTTCATCAAGAATCTGATTCGACCATCGCGGAAGATAAAATCGGGGCTCTTCAGCCAGCCGTAACAGCGTGTCCGCGACGGGCATGGGAGCGAGCACAGACGTATCGAGAACCGCGACGATGCTACCTACCGGCATCCGTGGGGACTCGATCGTAGAGGCCTTCTTCCACCTCCGCGCGCGCCAGATCCCTTAGCACTGCCCGGCGCGAAAGGTCACGCTTGGTCTTATATTCAAACAGGTCGCGACTGTAGATGCGACGGTGAGAACCCACCTTGTGATAGGCGATCACTCCCTGTTCCAGCAGGTTTACAAGGAACTGGCGCGATGTGCCCAGAGTCGCCGCGGCTTCGGTGGTCGTCAGCGTGTCATCGTCCTGAACGATGCTGACGGATTGGCCTTCGTTCAGGCGTCCGGCAAGATTCATCAGAAAATCATGCAGCGATGGCGGGAGTGTCTGCACATCTCCCCCGGGCTGACCAGCATCGGCCTCTTCTTTCGAATCGTTTCATAAAGCCTCCCGCCGCGCAGTTGGCACCCGCGAACCCCCGGCGTATTCTAAGGAAGGAGTGCGAGTAAATGTCGAGTCTCGATTGGTCGCAATGCCCCGCGCAAGCCGCGCCTTTCTGTATCCGCCCGCAGCCACCGTCCAAGCCGCCTGAGCGCTGTCGCTTGTTGTTTCCTTCTTCAGCCAAGACAAGCGCCAATGGAATAAAATGCAATGCGAAACGGAAGAGGTCAAAGAAGGCCCCGGATTCAAAAACATGTCCCTAGGCCGGAACGATCCATGCCGCTGCGGAAGCGGTCTGAAGTACAAGCGCTGCTGCCTTGCGAAACACGAGGCCGCCGAACGCGAGGAAATCGAAAGAGCAGAGAGGCGCGCCGAGAACTTCATAGGCGGAGACATCTTCCGCCACGCGATTGATCGCGTGCGCGCTTATAATCCACTTCGACTGCGAAAATCGCGCTGAGCGATCTTACGCCTGTCATGCTCTGGTTTACCAAGTGAACAAATCGCAAATAGGCTGAGCGCGACGGTTCCGAGCGCGTCAGGGCAAATTAATCCACCAGTTAAGAACACGCAGTACCGCTCCTTGACAGTCGCAGCTCGGAACTGCAAAAGTAGAGTACAGGCGAACAAAAGGCGAAATGATACCGCGACCCTATGTGGAACTCCACGCCCGTTCGGCCTTCAGTTTTCTGCAAGGGGCGAGCGTTCCGGAGGAGTACGCGCAGCTTGCGGCGGAATACGGTTACGCGGCTCTGGCGCTGCTCGATTTCAATGGGTTTTATGGGTCTCCACGCTTCCATATGGCCGCGCAAAAGGCGGGCCTTCGGGCGCATATTGGGGCGGAAATCAGTTGCACGGATGGCGCGCGGTATCCGCTGCTGGTGAAGAACCGGACGGGTTATCAGAACCTCTGCAAACTGGTGACGCGGATGAAAATGCGCGTTGCGAAAAACGAACCCACCGCGGCGACGCATGCGGAACTGGCGGAGTTTGCGGAGGGTCTGGTGTGCCTGACGGGCGATGAAGCGGGGCCGCTGGCGCTGGCTTTGCAGGCCAGGAACGGGCGGGCCTGTCTGGAGCAAATCATTCAGATTTACGGTAAGGCGAACGTGTACGCGGAAGTGCAGAGGCATTTCGATCGCGATCAGGAAGCGCGGAACGAAGCCACCATCGCCCTGGCGCGGAGCCTGCGCGTTCCCCTGTTGGCGACGGGCGGGGTATGCCATGCGCGTCCGGCGCAGCGCCAGATTCTGGATGTTTTCACCTGCCTCTATCACAAAACGACGTTGGCGGAAGCCGGGCGATTGCTGGCCAAGAATTCCGCCCGGCATTTGCGGCGCCCGGAAGAAATGGCCCGGCTGTTTGCCGATTTGCCTGACGCGGTGGCGAACACGCAAGGGGTTTCGGCCAAGCTGAACTTCACGCTTTCCGACCTGGGATATCAGTTTCCGGAGTATCCGGTTCCGCACGGAGAAACGCAGATGTCGTTTTTGCGCAAACGAACCGACGAAGGTGCTCGACGGCGCTATCGTCCTTATCACGACCGTGCGCGCGCCCAGATTGAGCGTGAACTGGCGCTGATCGAAAAGCTCAATTTGCCGGGCTACTTTCTGATCGTATGGGACATCGTCAACTTCTGCCGGGACAACGGGATTCTAGTGCAAGGGCGCGGGTCGGCAGCAAATAGCGCGGTGTGTTATTCGCTGGGAATTACGGCGGTGGATCCGGTGGGGATGGATCTGCTGTTCGAACGATTTCTTTCCGAAGAGCGCGGGGAATGGCCGGATATCGATCTCGACCTGCCTTCGGGGGACAAGCGGGAAAGCGCCATCCAGCATGTCTACGAACGCTATGGAAAGCTGGGCGCGGCCATGACCGCCAACGTGATCACGTACCGGGGGCGTTCGGCCGCACGCGAAGTGGGCAAGGTGATGGGCTTCGAGGTGGAAACGCTGGATCGCCTTTCGAGCCTGGTTCCTGTATGGGGTTGGAAGGACAAAGACAATACGGCGGAGAAACAGTTTCGCGATGCGGGTTTGGATCTGGCGAACGCGAAGATCCGTAAGTTTCTGGAATTGGTGGAGGGTTTGCAGGATTTGCCGCGGCACCTGGGGCAGCATTCGGGCGGCATGGTGATGTGCCAGGGGCGTCTGGACAATGTGGTTCCGCTGGAGCCGGCGACGATGCCCGGCCGCGTGGTGGTGCAGTGGGACAAGGAAGATTGTGCGGATTTGGGCATCATCAAAGTGGATCTGCTGGGTCTGGGGATGATGGCGCTCCTGGAAGATTGCCTGGTGCTGATTCGCGATCACTGGGGTGAAGAGATCGATTTGGGATGCCTGCCCGTGGACGATCCGGCGGTTTACGATGCTTTGCAAAAGGCCGATACGGTGGGCTGGTTCCAGGTGGAAAGCCGCGCCCAGCAGGCTTCGCTGCCGCGCATGATGCCGCGCCGTTTCTACGATCTGGTGGTGCAGGTGGCCATTATCCGGCCGGGTCCCATTGTGGGCAAGATGGTGCATCCGTATCTGGCGCGGCGGCAGGGGAAAGAGAAGGTGATTCCGCTGCATCCGCTGCTGGAACCGGTTCTGGCGCGCACGCTGGGGGTTCCGCTGTTTCAGGAGCAATTGCTGCGCATGGCAATGGTGGCGGCCAATTTTACGGGCGGCGAAGCGGAAGATCTGCGGCGCGCGATGGGCTTCAAACGATCGAAGCAGCGCATGGTGGATATCGAGGTGAAACTGCGCGCGGGGATGACGCGCAACGGCATTGAGGAGGAGACCCAGGACCGGATTGTGCAGTCGATTACTTCGTTCGCGCTTTATGGATTTCCGGAATCGCATGCGGCGAGTTTCGCGTTGATCGCTTATGCGAGCGGGTATATGAAGACGCATTATCTGGCGGCGTTCACCTGCGCGATTTTGAATAACCAGCCGATGGGATTTTATTCGCCGTCCGTATTGATAAAAGACGCGCAGCGGCATGGATTGCGCGTGCTGCCAGTGGATGTGACGCGATCGGAGTGGCTTTGCACGATTGAAGGGCGCGCGGTTCGTTTGGGGCTGCGTTATGCGCGCGGATTGCGGGACCAGACCGGCGCGGCGATTGTGCATGCGCGTTCGGAATCGCCCTTTGAAAGCGTGGATGATTTGGCGCTGCGTGTTCCCGAGTTGCACACCGATGAGATGAACCGGTTGGCGGAGATTGGGGCGTTGAATCCACTGGACCCCGCGCACCGGCGCGATGCTCTTTGGAAAGCGGGACGGGCGTCGCGACCGGTGGGCAAGTTGCTGGAGCGTGTGCCGGAGACCGCGCCCGAATCGCCGCTGCTGCCGATGTCGACCGATGAGCGCATTACGGCGGATTACCGGGGAACGGGAGTGACTATCGGCAAGCATCCCATGGCTTACCGTCGGGATGAGATGAATGAACTGGGGGTGACGACGGCGCGCGATCTGGTGCGTGTTCCGAGCGGCGGCATGGTGCGGATTGCGGGGAATGTGATTGTGCGGCAACGGCCGGGGACGGCGGCAGGGATTTGTTTTCTGAGTGTAGAAGACGAGACCGGGATTGCCAATGCGGTGGTGATGCCGGATGTGTTTGCGGCGAACCGGGTGCTGCTGGTGACGCAGCCGTGGTTGTTGATTGAGGGTAAGCTGCAGAACGTAGATACGGTGATCCATGTGCGTGTTAGTAAGTTGACGACGTTGGGGTATCGGACGGATGCTGCTCCTTCGCATGATTTTCATTGAGTTAGTAAGTGTTTCCATTTACGCTGGGCAGTTACTCTGACAGCGGCTAATGCGGATTGCCAGCCACGCTATACTCCTTCTGAGAAGGTAGTCTATGAACCGAAAGCATCTCGGAGATTCGTACGACATCGTCAAGCGGTTCTGGTCACTTCGGGATACCGCTTGATCCCTACACGGGTATCCCCCTGTTTTCATTCTTTTTACTATGTGTCTCACGCACCCGTTCGTCTTCGTCGCTTTATCCCGACCGAGAATCAAGGCTATCTCGGTCACGTTGAGCGCAACGTCGCCCACAATGCGGACACCATTAGCAAGACAAACCTGCTTTACGATCTCGTGCACAAAGGCCCTACAAAGGACATCGACGCGCCCTATGATCGCAGTTTGCAGAATCGGATCATCGTCCGGATCGCTGATCACGACTGGAGAAGAGGCCGGCACCGATTGGATTACCTCACCGGCGGCAGCCAGAAAGGCGACCTATTGTTCGGTGGCTTCCTCGGTCAACGGCCAGCGACGGACCTCGGTCAGGATCGGGGCAGACAGGACGAGCACATGTGGAGCGGAAACACAGGTTCGCGAGCAAGTCCCCTCGGAGGGACTTTGAGATTGGCACGAACGAGGATGTTCTTGTCCAGAACAATTCTCACGGGCGCCAACTGCGCTGCGGACGCACGCTCGCAAGAGCGTCGGAGATGGCTGCCTCCATCTCGTCGGGCGTGGTTTCGGCTGTAACCTGTGAGGCCATGTAGTCGAGGTGGCGCTCCAGTCGGTCCCGAATCGATACGGGCATTCGAGTATCGCGAAAAACCCATGCGCCGCCGACTTTGCCGGGGATGCGTTCCACGGCGGGACATTGCGACCAATCGAGACTCGCCATTGATTCAAACTCCTTCTTTTAAGATACGTCGGAGGTTTTGCGGACGCCAACTACGCTGCGGACGAACGCTGGCGAGGGCCTCGGCTGTAACATGTGAGGAAACGCTCTTCTTCAAAACAAGCCTTTCAGTAAGTTATTTATTTACTGGGGTTTGCGGCGGCGCCGTTGGCGCCGACTGGGGTTTTCTTCGAAACGATTTGCACATGACTCCTCAACCAATGACTAGCAGGCTGCGATGGGTGGGGTCGGGCAATTTCCCCGCAGGTGCTTGTGGACATTCAGGCGATTTCTGATTTTTGTTGGTGACCGGCCGAGTTCACGGCCGCGCTTGTGGAAATCCGACCTTTGGTTTTTCCTGCCGTAATTTATCCAAAAATTTGTATTTCTCGACCGAAAGCACGCGATAAAACATCTTATTTCGCCGGATCGTCACGCATTCTTGACATAGACTCCCAGCGAGAGCAATACTACCAGTTCAGCCTCCAACTGATCTCACCGAGCCTCGCAGCTCACTAATCGACGGAATCCCACTCGCGAAGCCACGTTCAGCCGGCGCGTCCGTCTTCACAATCAAGAAAAATCTATCTGGACCGAGGAAAAATGCCTACACCATTTTGTCAACTATCCCGCTCTTGGGATCTCAGAAAAAGGACTGCCCCGGGTTCGAT
>Ga0182030_10003659_pt1 | contig 32878 bp, 31 predicted proteins | sample 812S3MmetaG_FD_121299 | JGI IMG/M metagenome (GOLD analysis project Ga0182030, IMG submission 121299) | Permafrost microbial communities from Stordalen Mire, Sweden - 812S3M metaG (Illumina Assembly) | ecosystem: Environmental > Terrestrial > Soil > Wetlands > Permafrost | place: Sweden... | reverse complement strand
TGTTTCCGAATTTGAAGGAACGCGCGAAGACGGCGCACGGCACGCGGCTGTCCGGCGGCGAACAGCAGATGCTGGCGATCGCGCGCATCCTGCGCACCGGTGCCCGGATGCTGTTGCTGGACGAACCGACCGAGGGCCTCGCGCCGGTCATCGTGCAACAGATCGGCCGCACCATCCGGGAAATCAAAAGCCGCGGCTTCACCGTGTTGCTCGTCGAACAGAATTTCCGTTTCGCCGCGACGGTCGCCGACCGGCACTACGTGATGGAACACGGCAAGGTCGTGGACATGATCGAGAACGACCAGCTTGAAGCCAACATGGACAAGCTGCACGAATATCTGGGCGTCTGACGATCATGCATGCCAAAGGAAACGCCGCGATGAGCCTCACCCGCCGTACATTGCTCGCGACCGCCGCCACGCTGCCCGCTGTTGCCAGGGCGCAGAGCACGCCGGCGCTGAAGATCGGTTGCCTCACCGACATGTCAGGTCCTTACAAGGATCTCGCTGGCCCGAATGCCATCGCCGCGGTGCATCAGGCGCTGGAGGAATACGGCGTCTCCGGCAAGGGCATGAACGTGGAAGTGCTGTCGGCCGATCATTTGAACAAACCTGATGTCGGCTCCACCGTCGCGCGGCAATGGTTCGATCGCGACGGCGTCGATCTGATCGTCGAGGTGGCGAATTCCGGTGTGGCGCTCGCGGTCGCCGGCGTCGCGAAGGAGAAGAACAAAGTCTACATCAACTCCGGCGCCGCGACGTCCGACCTGACCGGAAGCGCCTGCAACGCCAACACGATCCACTGGGTGTACGACACCTACATGCTGGCGAAGTCGACCGGCGGCGCGATGGTGAAAGCCGGCGGCGACAGCTGGTTTTTCATCACGGCGGATTACGCGTTCGGCAAGGCGTTGCAGCGCGACACCACCGACTTCATTACGTCCGCCGGCGGTAAAGTACTGGGCAGCGTCGCTTATCCGTTCCCGGGCACGTCGGATTTTTCGTCGTATCTGATCCAGGCGCAGGCGAGCGGTGCGAAAGTACTGGGCCTGGCGAACGCGGGCACCGACACGATCAACTCGATCAAGCAGGCCAAGGAATTCGGCGTCAGTTCGAAGATGAAACTCGCGGGGCTGTTGCTGTTCCTCACCGATATCCATTCGTTGGGCCTGGATATCGCGCAAGGCATCGTGCTGACGGATAGTTTCTATTGGGACATGAACGACCGGACTCGGGCGTTTTCCAACCGGTTGTCGCCGAAGATCGGCGGCGCGCGGCCAACCATGGTGCAGGCCGGCGTCTATTCGTCCGTGCTGCACTACCTGAAGACCGCGACCGTCATGGGCGTGGACAAAGTGAAGCTCGACGGCGCCGCGACGGTCGCGCAAATGAAGAAGATCCCGACCGACGACGATTGCTTCGGTCCCGGATCGATCCGCGAGGACGGCCGCAAGCTGCACCCCGCTTATCTGTGGGAAGTGAAGAAGCCCACCGAGAGCAAAGGCCCGTGGGATTACTACAAGCCGCTGGCCACGACGCCCGCCGATCAGGCGTTCCGCCCGATGGATAAAGGCGGTTGCCCGCTGGTGAAAAGCTGAAGGCATGTCACGCCGAACGCTAAATATCGCGAGCGCGAAACGCGCCGCCGCCGCGAGGGAGAGATCAGGATGTCCACTTAACATCTCGAAGGATTTGGTTCCATGACGCTGTCCCGCCGTTCCATGCTGACCGCCGCCGCCGCATCGGCGCTGACGGTTCCCGCGCTGCCACGCGCCGCCCGCGCGCAAGCCGCCACCATCAAAATCGGCGTGCTGAACGATCAGTCCGGCCCTTACACCAACACCGGCGGCATCACCTCGGTCATCTGCGCGAAACAGGCGGTCGAGGAATACGCCAAAAGCAACGGCCTGAACGTCGAGGTGATCTCGGCCGATCACCAGAACAAGCCCGATCTCGCGGTGTCGATCACGCGGGAATGGTTCGACCGCGACAATGTCGACATGCTGCTGGACGTGCCCACGTCGTCGGTCGCGCTTGCGCTGCAGTCGGTGGTGCGGGAGAAGAACAAGGTTTATCTCAATTCTGGCGCCGCGAGTTCAGAACTGACCGGCGGCCAATGCTCGCCCAACTTTATTCATTGGACCTACGACACGTTCATGTTGGCGAAGTCGACCGGCGGGGCGATGGTGAAGGCCGGCGGCAATTCCTGGTTCTTCCTGACCGCCGATTATGCCTTCGGCAAACAGTTGCAGGCCGATACGACCGCCCTGGTGAAAGCCGCGGGCGGCACCGTCAACGGTTCGGTGACGTATCCATTCCCCGGCACCACCGATTTCTCGTCATTCCTGGTGCAGGCACAGTCCAGCAAGGCCAAGGTCATCGGGCTGTGCAACGCCGGCGGCGACACGGTGAACTCGATTAAGCAGATCAACGAGTTCGGCATCAATAAAAGCATGAAGGTCGCGGCGCTGCTGATGTTCATCAACGACGTACACGCGCTTGGCCTGGAGACCGCGGCGGGCCTCAACCTGACCGAGAGCTTCTATTGGGACCTCAACGACAAGACCCGCGCCTTCACCAATCGCGTCAAGGACAAGACGCCGAAGAATTACCCCAACATGGTGCACGCCGGCTGCTACTCCGCCACGCTGCATTATCTCAAGGCAGTGCATGCCATGGGGGCGGCCGAGGCGAAGAAGGATGGCATCGCCACGGTCAACCGGATGAAGGCGATGCCGGTGGAGGACGATTGTTTCGGCAAGACCACGATCCGCGAGGACGGCCGTAACCTGACTCCGTCCTACCTGTTCGAGGTCAAGCAACCGTCCGAAAGCAAAGGTCCCTGGGACTACTACAAAATGATGGTGGCGACATCGGGCGATGAGGCGTACCGGCCGCTCGCCGACGGCCATTGCGCGTTCATAAAAGCCTGACAGCCGAACAAAGGGGGCGGCGTACCAATGATGATGATCTTCGGCATCCCGGCGCCGCTCCTGTTCGGCCAGTTGTTACTTGGCCTGATCAACGGCGCGTTCTACGCGATGCTGTCGTTGGGCCTGGCGATCATCTTCGGCATGCTCAACATCATCAACTTCGCGCACGGCGCGCTGTTCATGATGGGCGCGTTCGTCGCCTGGATGCTGCTGGACTATCTGGGGATCGGCTATTTCCCCAGCCTGATCCTGGCGCCGCTGATCGTCGGCGTCTTCGGCATCGTCCTGGAACGCACCATCATCAGCCGGCTGTACAAACTCGACCATTTGTACGGCCTGCTGCTGACCTTCGGCCTGTCGCTGGTGATCGAGGGCCTGTTCCGCAATGCCTACGGCAGCTCCGGCCTGCCGTATCGCATTCCTAACGTGTTGCAGGGCGCCACCGACCTCGGCTTCATGTTCATGCCGAACTACCGCGGCTGGGTCGTGCTCGTCGCCCTCGTCGTCTGCTTCAGCACCTGGGCCATCATCGAGAAAACCTCGCTCGGCGCGACGTTACGCGCGGCGACGGAAAACGCGCCGCTGGTGCAGGCGTTCGGCGTCAACGTGCCGCGGTTGATCACGATCACCTATGGCGCCGGCGTGGCGCTGGCGGCGTTCGCCGGCGTGCTGGCGGCACCGATCTATTCGGTCAACCCGAACATGGGCAGCAACTTCATCAACACCGTGTTCGCGGTGGTGGTGATCGGCGGCATGGGCTCCATCCTCGGCTCCATCATCACCGGCTTCGGGCTCGGCGTTGTGGAGGGCCTGACGAAAGTCTTCTACCCGCAGGCCTCCGCGACGGTGGTGTTCCTGGTGATGATCATCGTCCTGCTCGCGAGACCACGCGGCCTGTTCGGAAAGGCCGCCTGATGTTCGGGTTTTCGCGTTCCCAGTCGATCGCCTTCCTGGTCATGGTCGCGCTGATCGTGATCAGTCCGTTCGTGCTTTATCCGGTGTTCCTGATGCGCGTGCTGTGCGCCGCCCTGTTCGCCAGCGCGTTCAACCTGATGCTGGGCTATGTCGGCCTGCTGTCGTTCGGTCACGCCGCGTATTTCGGCATGGGCGCTTACGTCACCGCCTGGACCATGAAGTTCTGGCATCTGGACGCGATCTTCGCGATCGCATTGGGAGGGTTGACCGGCGCCGCGTTGGGCCTGGTGCTCGGATATCTCGCGATCCGGCGGTCGGGCATTTACTTCGCGATGATCACCCTGGCGCTGGCGCAGATGGTCTACTTCTTCTGCCTGGAAGCGCCGTTCACCGGTGGTGAGGACGGCATCCAGCAGGTCCCCCGAGGCTACCTGTTCGGCTTCATCGATCTGTCCAACGACATGACCATGTACTGGGTCGTCGCCGCCGTGTTTCTTGGTGGCTTCCTGATGATCCACCGCATCATCCACTCGCCGTTCGGCCAGGTGCTGAAAGGCATCCGCGAAAACGAGCCGCGCGCGACCTCGTTGGGCTATCGCACCGACGACTACAAGCTGATCGCGTTCGTGCTGTCCTGCGGGATCAGCGGCCTCGCCGGCGGCACCAAGGCGCTGGTGTTCGGCATCGCGACCTTGACCGACGTGCATTACTCCACCTCGGGGGAGGTTGTGCTGACCACGCTTCTGGGCGGTCTGGGCACCGTGTTCGGCCCGGCGATGGGCGCGCTGATCGTGACGTCGATGGAAAATTACCTGGCGCAGGCAGGGGCCTGGGTCACCGTGATCCAGGGCGCGATCTTCATGATTTGCGTGCTCGCGTTCCGCCGCGGCGTGATCGGTGAGATCGCCAATTGGCGGAAACTGACGCTGTAAGGTCCCGGGCCCGGGTCATGACGTGTTCGCGCGGCCGCGCTATCCTCCCCGCATCAGGCCACGGGGAGCCCGTCCATGAACAGCCCAACCCTTGAGGTGCCGGCCAACGCCGTTGCAGTCCGGCCGCTGCATGCCGCGCCGGGCGCACCGCGGCCTGGCGCTGAAATCGCCGGCGTCGATCTGCGCACCGTCGACGATGCGGCGTTCGCGGCGATCCATCGCGCCTGGATCGATCATCAGGTGCTGTTGTTTCGTGGTCAAACACTCAGCGACCACGACCTGACCGCGTTCTCTCGCCGCTTCGGCGGTCTGGATCACGCGCCGATCCAGGAAAACGGCCAGCGCATCGCCAGCGGCATGCCGGAAATTTATGTCGTTTCGAATGTGATTGAAAATGGCGTGGCGATCGGCAGCCTCGGTTATGGCGAGGCAGTGTGGCACACGGACATGTCCTATCTCCCCTTCCCGCCCAAAGCGAGCATGCTGTACGCGCTGGAAATCCCTCCCGCTGGTGGCGACACGTCTTTCATCGACATGTACGCGGCGTTCGAGGCGCTACCGGAACGGCTGAAAGATCAGGCGCGAGGACTGCGTGTCAAACATGATGGGACGTATAACAGCGGGGGTTATGTCCGGCAGGGAGTGACGCCGACCGACGATCCACGTCAGGCGCCCGGCACGTTGCATCCGTTGGTTTGCACGCATCCCGAAAGCGGACGGCGGATGCTGTATCTCGGCCGGCGCAAAATGGCGTGGCTGGAGGGGTTCGATCTTCCGGAATCCGACGCGCTGCTCGACGAAATATGGTCGCTTGCGACGCAGCAGCGGTTCGTCTGGACGCACCAGTGGCGGGTCGGCGACCTGGTTCTGTGGGACAATCGCTGCACCATGCACCGCCGCGATCCGTTCGACGCGGCGACGCGCCGGGTGATGCACCGGACCCAGGTCAAAGGCAGCGCGCCGCCGATGGCGTGACTTTATTGCACGGTCAGGCCAATGCGAAACGCCCTGTGCCGGCCATCCCGCGTGAGTTCCTCGAAAACCACGGTATCGGATCCCGTGAACCCAGGCGCCGGCGTATAGGTTACCGCGACGCCCGGCACGGACGCGGCGTTGCAGACCGCGAATGGATTTCCTTGCGGAAACGAAGGATGTCCATCCCGCGCCACGACCTCGGCGATGCCATGCGCCGGCTTCCCGCTCACCCATAATTTCGGCGACTCCCGCGTGCTGCAATCAGGATTGACCGCGTACGCGAAATTGAGTGTCGTGGTTTGCCCGGTCGCCACTGTGCGAGCGAAATCCTTCGGAGCCTCCTGGCCGCCGGTCCACACGACCTGCCCGTCGATCGCGTACGGGGCGCAGGCGACGTTGGATTTCGCGCACGCCGCCAGAGCGCGGGCGAGTGGATCGAAGCCGCCATCCGTCGCCGAAACCGCGCCACCAGGGGCCAACGCGAAGACCCGGGGAAAACGCATCGCGAGAAATTTGCGATACGCATCCCGCCCGCGATCGTTCAGCCCAGGAATGGCGGATACGTCGTCGATCGCGGCGAAATGCGAGGCGGGAGGCGTGGGAGTCGGCAGGTACGCGGGATACTTCTGGGCCGATGGCAATCCGACGCGGGCGAGAAACGCATCCACGCGTGGCGTCCAGATCGGCAAGCCCTCGGGAAACGACAGGAGTTGATGCGAATCGGTCATGAATGCGCCAACCGGCACCAGTTCCGCTTTTTTCGCTCCGGCGGAATATGCGGAGAACAACGTGTGCCAGGTCGCGACCGGCAGAACGGAATCGTTGTCTCCATAGAACCATAAAGACGAGTACCGCGCGGTGGCGCCAAAACGGCGGGCGTTGGAGATCATCGCCTGATCCTGCCACTGACAATCGGATGTTCGCAGCGCCGGCGAAAAGCCGATCCAACCGCGTACGCCCGGAATTTCCATCGACCCAAGCGCCATCGTCGTCCAACCGCCAAAACTTTGGCCGGCGATCACGATCCTGCCTCCGTCGATATCCGGTTGCCGACGCAACGCATCGATCACCGCCCGAATATCCTGGGCGTTTTCCTGTCCCACCGCTTCCAGATTGCATCCATCATGCACAAGATCGCCGCCAGAACCAGCGAACCCGCGTGCCATCGGCAACGCCACCGCGTAGCCGCGCGAAAGAAAATAAAAAGCATTGAATGTGTAACGATACCGTGTGCCGCGGTTGCCGTTACCTACATTCGTGGCGCCGTGGTTGAGTACCGCGAGCGGGAATGGCCCACGACCGGCCGGCGTATAAAGCGTGACTTCCAGCGTTACCGGCCGGTCCGGGTCGCCGGGAAGCCGCAGTATCTTTTCGTTCAACGGCGCCGGTGGCACGAGGTTGGGGTTCTGGTCATCGACCTGAGCCTGCGCGACGCCGGCGTTCGCCAGGAGCAACAGCAACGTGACGAATAACAGACACAATCTGATTGTGGATCGCGTCAACTCAAACTCCCCGGATAATCCCGCCAGATACTCGCCTCCAACCGCGGCGTGGGCTGCATAAGGCGCCAGTGCGCGATCACGTCGGACGCGGCGCGGTTCCAAACTCCTGGTGCCGTGCTGGCATGTTGCAAGAACGTCTCCAGCAGCCGCACCCGGTGGCCGAACCCGGACGCGTACGGATGCAACGTCATGTGAAAATGCCGGCCGCGGCGATATTGCGCGTCGAACTCCGCCCGCCAGTTACGGAACAAGGAGTCCGCATGCTCCAGACCGGTGCCTTTCGACGGGAACAGCAGAAACCATTGGTCATCGTAATGGTAATAATACGGCATTGTCAGGATCGAGCGCGGCGCCAGCGCGTCGGTCACCCAATGATGTGGAATGTCGTCCGCCAGACCGTTGCCAAAGTACAAATATCCCGCTTCGATCAGCAGATCCATCGTGTTTGGACTGATCGTGCCGCCGGCGAAAGGATCGCCCGGACGCGGCAGCGAAAACCAGCCATCCGGCCGGCGGCCGGTCATTTCGGACAGCACCGAACCCGTCATCTCGATCCGCGCCGCCTCGTCCGCGCGAGACAACGCCGAAACATCCTCATGCCGGAATCCTTCCGCGGCGATCTCATGCCCGTCTTGCGTCAGTTCTCGCAACGCCCGAGCCTGCACCCGCGCCATCACCGCCGGCGTCGCGAACGTCGCCTTCAGCCCGAACCTGTCCAGCACGTCCCTGATCCGATCAAGCCCTTCCCGCAGCCCGAATTGCGCCTTCGGGCTGGACAGATCCGCTTCGGTAATCCCCTCCGGTCCCGAGGCGACGCTCAGATCGACCGTTATGCTGAAACAGCAACGAAATCCCTCCGGCCAGCGCACCGCGTCATCCGCCAGGCCGCGCTCATCCGAAATCGTGTAACCGTCTTTCCAGGGCATGATGGTTTCCCCTTAGGCCGCCACGGCCAGGCTATGCCGGGCGACCGCCTCGCAGGTCGGCATCCACACGCCCGGCATCGCCTTCATCCGGGTGATCAGCCGGTCGAGCATGTCGATACGCTGCGCCCGTCCGGACACGAACGGATGCAGACAGACGTTCAAATATCCACCGGCGTGGTACTGCCGCAGGAACGCCTCCCACCACAGGTCGAACACCCGATCGGTGTCGGTGATGCGCTGCGCCGCGTTGCCCGAGCCAAGCCAGGCGAAACTGTAAAACATCGCGTCATCGATCGCGTAATGAAACGGCAGGTTCAACATCTCGTTCTGCCCGTCCGCGTCGCGCAGATAGTACGGCAGATGGTCCGCGCATTCGTGCGAGGTGTAAATGAACCCTTCCTGTCTCAGCAACGACAGCGAGTGATCGCTGCGCGTTCCCACCGGCTTGCGCCCGGTGATCTCCGCCAGCGCCGCGCCGGTCTTCAGAAGATGATCCAGTTCCAGTTGCATGTCGCGCGGCACGCGGTGCTCCCACATATGGTCGGCGATCTCGTGTCCGCTGGCATGGGCCGCCCGCAACGCCTGAGGGTAAAGTTCCCGAATTCGGCCGGGTGTGAAGATCGTCGCCTTGATGGCGTGACTGTCGAACAGCGCGATCAGCCGCCAGATGCCGACCCGGCCGCCGAACTCGCCCTTGGCCAGTTGCATCGGCGGCTCGTTCAACAACCGGCGCAACAGCATCGCGTCGAAATCGGCGGTGAAATTGACCGCCATGCGCATCCCGTCCGGCCAGACGATCCGGGGAATGCGCCGGTGCCGCGCGTCATACCGCCGCGCCGCCGACGCCAACGCCGACAATTCCTGCTCCAGCATCGCCTCGTTCCCTCCACGCGCAGCATAGCGCGGCCAGGCGCCGGTGGTAGAGTGGCGGGCTGACCAGACGGAGACACAGCATGGCATCCCGGGACGGCGCGATCGGCCGCGCATTGACGTTTTTCGACGGCGACGGGTTTCGCGACCGCCTCGCCGGGTTGGTCGCCATTCCCAGCACCTCGCAAGACCCGGCGCATTTACCGGACGTCCAGCGCTATCTCTCGGACGCCATCCAGCCCTGGCTGGAACGCCTCGGCTTCACCGTCGCGATCCACCCGAACCCGCGCGAGGGTTTCGGCCCGATCCTGACCGCCGAGCGCCTCGAAGACCCCTCGCTGCCCACCGTCCTCACTTACGGTCACGGCGACACCGTGCGCGGCCTCGAAGATCAATGGACCCCAGGCCTCGATCCCTGGACGCTGACCGAGCGCGGCGACCTCTGGTACGGCCGCGGCACCGCCGACAACAAAGGCCAGCACGCGGTCAACCTTTCCGCGCTGGAGGCCGTGCTGGAAGAACGCGGTGGCAAGCCTGGCTTCAATATCAAAATGGTGCTGGAAACCAGCGAGGAACGCGGCTCCACCGGCCTGAAGGAGTTCGTCGCGGCGAACCGGGACAAACTCGCCGCCGACGTGCTGATCGCCAGCGACGGGCCGCGGGTGATGCCTGACGTGCCGACGATCGCCACCGGCACGCGCGGCACGTATCATTTCGATCTGGTGGTGGATTTGCGGCCGGGCGGCGTGCACTCCGGCCACTGGGGCGGGCTGACGACCGACCCGGCGATCGTTCTGGTCTCCGCGCTCGGAACGATCATGGACCGCGACGGAAAAATCCTCGTGCGAGACTGGCTGCCGCGCAACGGTGTGCCGGCGGATGTGCGCGCCGTGCTGGCCGGCTGTCCGGTCGGCGGCGGTGGCGAGGCCGCCTCGATCGACCCCAACTGGGGCGAGCCCGGCCTGACGCCGGCCGAGAAAATCTACGGCTGGAACAGCTTCATCGTGCTGGCGATGCTGTCGGGCAAACCGGACGCGCCGGTCAACGCGGTGGCGCCGAACGCCCGCGCGCATTGCCAGATCCGCTACACCGTCGATACGGACCCGAACGGGTTCGGCGACGCCGTGCGCAAGCACCTCGACGCCGAGGGCTTTACCAATGTCCGGGTCGAGAACGCCGGCGTACGCATGCCGGCCAGCCGCACAGACCCCTCCAACCCCTGGGTTCGCTGGACCGTCGCCAGCATGGAGCACTCACTGGGCAAACGCGTGCAGGTGATCCCGAACTCCTCCGGCGGGTTGCCGGGCGACGTGTTCATCGATCATCTGGGAACGCCGCTGGTCTGGGTGCCGCACAGCTACAACGGCTGCAAACAGCACGGTCCGGACGAGCATTTCCTGAAGGGGCCGGCGCGCGAGGGTATCGCCGCGTTCGCGGGCGTTTGGTGGGACCTGGGGGAGCCCGGGACGCCGCGGAAGTAAGTGCGAGCCGCCCGCGAAAGGGTCCTGTTGCTGCACGGGATCGGACGCTCGCCCGCGTCCCTTGCCAAACTCGAACGTGGGCTCGCGGCGGCCGGATTCGAAACATTGAATCTGGGATATCCATCGCGAACGGCGTCCCTGGAGCAACTGGCCGATCACGTCTGGCGGGAAGCGAACGTATTCCTGGATCGAAACGGCGGGCCATTGCATATCGTGACCCATTCGATGGGCGGCCTCGTGGCCCGAGCCCTGATCGCGAAGTATCGGCCAATGGCTCTGGGCCGCATGGTCATGCTGGCGCCGCCAAATCAAGGCAGCGAAATCGCGGATTTACTACACCAGACCTGGCTGTACCGGCGGGTGTACGGACCAGCCGGTGCGCAACTGATCACCGGCCCAATGCCGCGTGTGGACTTTCCTCTGGGCGTGATCGCCGGCGATCGGTCGCTCGACCCGTTCTGCTGGCTGATCATTCCCGGGCCGAACGATGGCAAGGTCTCCGTCGCTCGCACCGCGATCGGCGGCATGGCCGATCACGCGGTGCTGCACGCGACCCACACCTTCATGGCACGAAACCCAAGAGTCCTGGCGCTAACGATCCGCTTCCTTCGGCACGGCCGTTTCGACGCTGAAGGTTAAGCCGGCTCCAGATCCACCATTTGCTGGCGGTCCAGCAGGTCGCGGTACGGCCCAGCTCGACGGGACAGCTCGAAGGGGGAGCCGTCATCGACGATGCGGCCATGATCCATCACGATGATGCGGTCGAACCGGCGCAACGTCGACAACCGGTGCGCGATCGCGATGACCGTGCGGCCTTTCATCAGATCGTCCAGGGCCGCCTGGATCAACTGTTCCGATTCGGTATCCAGCGCGCTGGTCGCCTCATCCAGCAGCAGCACCGGCGCGTCCTTCAGCAGGGCGCGGGCGATCGCCAGCCGCTGCCGTTGTCCGCCCGACAACATCACCCCGCGATCGCCGACCAGTGTATCGAAGCCTTGCGGCAGCGCCTCGATGAAGTCGAGGCAGCGAGCGGTCTGCGCGGCGGCGCGCATCTCGGCGTCCGTCGCCTCGGGCCGGCCGTAGCACAGATTCTCCCGCACCGTGCGATGGAACAGGGAGATGTCCTGCGGCACCAGCGCCAGGGCATCGCGCAGGCTTTCCTTGGTATGGTCGCGGATGTCGTAGCCATCGACCAGGATGCGCCCGCCGCTGACGTCATGGAACCTTTGCAGCAGCGACAGCACGGTGGACTTGCCGGCGCCGGAGAAGCCGACCAGGCCAACGCGCTGTCCGGGGACGATGCTCAGGTTGAAGTGCTCCAGCACCGGAGCGCGGCCAGGATAGGCGAAGGTGACATCCTCGAACGTGACCTCGCGCGGGCCGGCCGGCAGCGGGAGGGCGCCGGGCAGGTCGGGCAACTCATGCGGCAGCAGCAGCGCGCCGGTCGCTTCCTCCAGCCGGACGATATATTGCGTCAGATCGACGAGGGAGACCGCGAGGTCGCGGGTGCCGTGCAGGATGGTGAACGCCAGCGAGGTCAGCAGCACGATGTCGCCGACGGTCGCCTGACCGGCCAGCCACAATTTGATCCCGACGCCCACCACACCCGCCGTCAGCAGGGCGGTCAGCACGGCGTGGATCAGCCGCAGATGCTCCATATAATAAAGGCTACGGCGCCGGCTGGACATTTCCACGCCCATCGTCCGCTCCAGCCGGGCCTGTTCGCGCTTCGTCGCGCCGAACGCCCGCATCACGCCGAAGTTGGAGATCACGTCGACCAGTTCGCCATCGACCCCGGCGGCCTGCTCGGCATAAACGCGATGCAGCGGCGTGCCGCGGCGCGCCAGGGTGAAGATGATCAGGCCCAGAAGCGCGGACAGCGCCAAAAGCCCGGACGCCAGCTTCAGGTTGACCGCGCCGATGAAGGCGATCGACAGCGCGACCGCGACGACCGGCGGAATCACGCTCCAGACCGTGGTGTTCAGGACAATGAAGGCGTTATTGGCCGAAGAACTGACCCGGCTGGCAAGGCCGCCCGGCAACCGCGAGGCGAAGAAGCCCGGCGCGTGGCCGGACAGCCAGGCAAACAAATCGCGCCGGATATCGCCGGTGACCGCGACGAAGGTTCGGTGCGCCGTATAACCGGCGACGCGCCACATCAGATTATCCGCCGCCACCAGGGCGCACAGGATCGCGAAGGCGCTCCAGACCAGCGTCGCGCCGGACTCGCGCCCCATCGAAACGACGTCGATCAAATGCTTCATGGCGAACTGCGTCGAGACGCTGCAGCCGACCGCGATCAGCACGGCGGCCAGCACGATCGCGTGGCCGATCGGATGCAGGCCGATGTAGCGAAACAAAAACGCCATGGGCTTCGCGCGTAGCCTGGCGAGCGATAACTCGGTGTCAGTCATGGAACACTCCGGACGGCTGGCGGTCGGAGCGATGGGCATTCCCATCGCGAGGCTCACCATGTCTGATTCAAGTCCCAAATCGTGGCCGTTTCGCGGCGGCCTCTTGACCGTATTTGGATGGCTGCAATGCGAGCGACGCTGGCGGCCTGGCCGAAAATAACACTAACGCGCCGAAATGACGCCATATTCACCCGCCACAAGCTGGAACTCGTCAGCGCCACGGCGGTTTCACATGGGTGTTTTCCCGTGACTTCCCTTGGGGAGCTCAGCCGAGCGCGGACACACCGAAACCACGCCGATGAACCGAGGCCCCAATCCCATGCGTATCGCGCAAGTTTCTCCCCTGTATGAGGCCGTTCCGCCGAAGCTATATGGCGGCACCGAGCGTGTCGTTTACTCCCTGACCGAGGAACTGGTCGCCATGGGTCACGACGTGACCCTGTTCGCGAGTGGGGATTCGATCACCTCGGCGACGCTGGCGCCGATGCGCGATCAGGCGCTGCGGCTGGATCCGTCGGTGAAGGACCCGATCGCCCTGCACTATCGCATGGTCGAGCTGATTTACCGGATCAAGGACGATTTCGATGTGATCCACTTCCACATCGACTATTTCCCGCTATCGCTGTTCAGCCGGCAAAACGTGCCCTTTCTGACCACGTTGCACGGACGGCTCGACATCGCCGAATTCGTGGAGGTTTACGGCACGTTCCGCGACGCGCCGTTCGTGTCGATCTCGGACAGCCAACGCAAGCCGATCCCGCAACTGAACTGGGTACGCACCGTGCTGCACGGCATGCCAGCCGATCTGCTGACGCCGCAGCCGGCGAAGCAGGAATACGCGGCGTTCCTCGGCCGTATTTCACCGGAAAAAGGCGTCGATAAAGCGATCCGCATCGCCGGCCGGGCCGGGATGAAACTGAAGATCGCGGCCAAGGTCGATAACGCCGACAAAGAGTACTACGACAGCCAGATCAAACCGCTGATCCGCGACAACCCCTTCGTCGAGTTCATCGGCGAGATCAACGACCAGCAGAAGCCGGCGTTTCTATCGGGCGCCCAGGCGCTGATCTTCCCGATCGATTGGCCGGAACCGTTTGGCCTTGTGATGATTGAGTCGATGGCCTGTGGCACGCCGGTGATCGCTTATCGTTCGGGCTCGGTGCCGGAAGTGCTCGACGAAGGCGTGTCCGGGTTCATCGTGTCCGACGAGGATGAAGCGGTGGCGGCGACGAAGAAGCTGCACCAGTTGGATCGCGCGACGGTGCGCGCGACGTTCGATCGCCGCTGGACGGCGCGCCGGATGGCCGAGGACTATGTCGAGGTTTACCACGAACTGGCGCAACCGGTACGCCGGCTGCGCGCGGTGAACGGCTAAAAGGTTCCGTTTCGCGTCGTCCCTCGCGGGGGACGGCGCGGTTCGTATTCAAAATAAATCGGGTGGGGCGCGGATCGATCGTCATCGTATCGATTTTCGTGGAGACCGCCCATGCGTATCGCGCAAATTTGCCCGCTGATGGAAGCCATGCCGCCGAAACTTTATGGCGGCACCGAACGCGTCGTCTCCTGGCTGACCGAGGAACTGGTCGCCATGGGCCACGACGTCACGCTGTTCGCCAGCGGCGATTCCGTGACGTCGGCGACGCTGGCGCCGATGCGGGAGCAGGCGATCCGGCTGGACCCGACCGTGCGCGATCCCTTCGCGTTGCATTACCGGATGATCGAACAGGTTTATCGCCGCAAGGACGAGTTCGACGTCCTGCATTCCCACCTCGATTATTTTCCGCTCTCGCTGCTCATGCGCCAGAACGTGCCCTTTCTGACGACGTTGCATGGGCGGCTCGATTTGCCGGATTATGTCGAGATTTTCTCTACGTTCCGCCAGGCGCCGTTCGTGTCGATCTCCAACAGCCAGCGGACGCCGGTGCTGGATTTGAACTGGCTGCGCACGGTGCCGCACGGGATGCCGGCTGATCTGCTGACACCACTTCCGGTGAAGCAGGAATACGCGGCGTTCCTCGGCCGGATTTGCCCTGAAAAAGGCGTCGATAAGGCGATCCGCATCGCCGGGCGCGCCGGGATGAAACTGAAGATCGCGGCCAAGGTCGATAACGCGGACAAGGAATACTACGACGCCCTGATCCGGCCACTGATCGAGGCCAACCCCTTCGTCGAATTCATCGGCGAGATCAACGACAAGCAAAAACCGGCGTTCCTCTCGGCGGCACACACATTGCTTTTCCCCATCGGCTGGCCGGAACCCTTCGGCCTGGTGATGATCGAGGCAATGGCGTGCGGCACCCCGGTCATCGCGTTTCGGTCCGGTTCGGTTCCGGAAGTCATCGACGACGGCGTATCAGGCTTCATCGTGTCGGACGAGGATGAAGCCGTCGCCGCGGCCGCCCGGCTGCACCGCCTTGACCGGTCCGAAGTGCGTGCGACCTTCGACCGCCGCTGGACCGCGCGCCGCATGGCCGAGGATTACGTCACCCTCTACACCGCCCTGGCCCGCCCATTACGGCGCCTGCGCGCGGTGAACGGCTGAGGCACAGGGGCATCGCCTCTCGACCGTCGAAGCGTCGCGGCGCCAGGCTGTGAACCGTTCGCCCGCCGCTCGGTCCTGATCCCGGTGAGTTACCGCGCCCGCCACACCAGCGTGGCGGACACCGCGTAATTCCACACCACACCGATCACCGCCCCCATCGCGCCGGCGATCGACCACGCGGTGTGCGAGTCATACAGCGATTTGGCGATACCGATATTCGCCACCGCGCCGACGCCGCACACCACCATGAACAACAGCAATCCCCGCCACAGCCTGGGGCCTTTCAACCTCTGGTCGGCGTAGGTGATCACATTGTTCAACTCGAAATTGAACATCATCGCCACCAGCGTGGCGATCGTTTGCTCAGCGCCGAACCCCAGCATGGTCGATTCGCGAAGGCAGCCCAGTACCACGAGATGAACCATCACACCCATCGCACCCACCGCGGCGAACGACACGAACCGCAACGGCAGATATCCTCCAAACGTCTTATCCAGCAGCAGCCCGCCAAATTGCAGCATCACCTGGGCGTCCAGCTTGCTTTCCCCGGCGGTGCGTTGGTGAAACTCGGCGGGCACTTCTTTCACCCGCAACGGCGTTGGCGCGCTCAGAACCAGGTCGAGCAGGATCTTGAACCCCTGACCGGTCAGATGCGTCGCCATTTCCTCGAATAACGCCCGCGGCAACATGAAGAACCCGCTCATCGGGTCGGTCAGTTTCACCGGCAACAAGCGTTGCGCCAGCCAGATGCCGCCATCGGACAGCGCGTGCCGCCACTTGTTGGCGAGCCCCTCGTTGTTGCCGCCCTCCACGTGCCGGCTGGCCACGGCGAGGTCGGAGTGGCCCGAACGCAACTCGGACAGCATCACCGGCAACCGGGTTTCATCGTGCTGCAAATCGCCATCGATCACCGCGAGGTAGATGGCGGACGAGGACAACGCGCCCTCGATCACCGCCGAGGCGAGACCGCGGCGGCCGACCCGGCGAATGCAGCGGACACGGGGGTCAAGCCGCGCGATGCGGCGCACCTCCGCGGCGGTGCCGTCCGGGCTGTTGTCGTCAACGTAGATCACTTCCCAATCGATGCCACGCAACGCGGCGTCGAGCTTCGCGATCATCGGCGCGACGTTGGGCCGTTCGTTATAGCAGGGCACGATCACGCTCAGGGTCGGGCCCGCGCTGATCTCGTCGGCGATGCTGAGGCGCGGAGCTTCTTTCATGCCGAGCGGATTCCCGTGTTCGAGTGGCGGCGACGCATCGTGAACGGCCAATGGTGTCGATCTGGTAGCGAACCGATAAGCCGTTACTAAAGTTTCGAGCCCGCGCGAAGATCCGGCGGGCACGCCTCACGCGTGGCCCGATCGCGACCAGACCCGGGCTGGATCCCAGAACTCCCCACGTCGCCAGGAACAGCCCCCGATCGGGCGCCTGCCCGGACACGGCAAGCGGGGCCGATCATTGTCTGGACCAAAAACGCTCTTGTGCCCAGACAGGTCACGCTCCACATGCATGCCATCAGAGGATGCGTGTTTAATTTGATATTTTGTTCGATAAAATCGTATTGGCGAGCGCCGTTCTGAAATGCGACTGCAGGCTATCTTCCACAAAAATGGTGAGGCCACGGGGCGCATCGCAGCGTCCTTTGCTGGCCGCGAGGATATCATGGCAGGATTAAAGCAACTTCAGGTTGTTCTCGTACTGCTGCTGGCGTCAACGTCCGCCGGCATGGCGACGACTCTGACCGCGCAGAACATCCTGGATCAGTTCAACGCCGTCGTGTTCAACACCTTCAGCACGTCCGCTGACGTGGAGGGACGGATCGTCGTTGGCCAGTCCATGACCGGTGGCGCCAGCTTTTACATCAATCCGAACAATACCCAGGCCTCGGTGTTTTCCGCGCTGACGGTATATGGCAATCAAACCGGAACCGGCTCGCTGAACGTGAACAACGGCGGGGGCGTGACGATCGCCGGTTCGAACGCCGGCAACTTCACGTTGAACAGCGGCGGCAATGCCTATGTCGGAGGCGGCAACTCGGGCAACATCAACGCCGGCGCGGGGACGATCGCGGTGGGCGGGTCCAACAGCGGGACGCTGACCTCGGGCGGATCGGTGTTCATTGGCGCCGCGAACAGCGGGCAGGTGAACGCGCAGGGAACCGGGGCCGTGTCGATCAACGGCAACGACAACATCGGCGGCACTCTGGGTTCGGTTTCGACCAACAACAACAACGTCACGATCAACGGCAATACCGGCAACGTCTCGATGTCGGGCGGCAAGCTGAGCTACAGCGGTTCGCGGAACGGCAGCCTGACGCTAAATGGCGGCGCCACCGCGACGCAGGGGCCGGTGTCGATCACCCCGCCCGCGAATCCCTTGTCGACCAGCTTCAGCAGCACGTTTCAGGCGCCGCTGACCGCGCTGTCCAGCACCCTCGGCGCGCTGGCGCCGGACGGCAAAAGCACCGCGACCTACAATTCCGGCAACAACACAGTGACCATCAACGCGGTGCCCAGCGCCTCGGGCCAGGCCGTGCTGGCGATCAATACCTCGCTGTTTCACGACAATTCGTCGGTGACGATCAACCTGAACGGCGCGACGTCGGTGTTCATCGACACCAACGTGGATACCTGCGCCGGTGCGAACTGCGTGTTCACCTTCGATTCCAGCATCAACTTCCTCAATCCACAGAACTACGCGGAACAGGTGGTGTGGAATTTCGTCAACGCGACCGGGTTGAACTTCGGGACGTTGTTCGGTGGGACGGTGCTGGCGCCGTTGGCCACCGTGACCAACTCCAACCAGATCGACGGCACGCTGATCGCATCGAATTTCACCGGCTCCGGCGAGTTGCACAGTTACGCGTTCACCGGGACCCTGCCGGCCACGACGGTGCCGGAACCGTCCGCGCTGATGGTGTTCGCTTCGGGGTTGCTCGGGTTGGGCGGCTGGCGCGCCCGGCGACGGCGCTGAGGGCATGCGGAGCGTGTCCTCTCCCCCCGAACCAATCCGCGTGCCTTCAGAACGGCACCCCGGCCAAAGCACGGCTGGTCCGGATCGTCTGCAGCGTCTGAACCCGGCTGACCGTCGGCAGGCCCGTCAACCGCTGGGTCAATTGGTTCTCATGCGCCGTATCACGCGCCACGAACCGCAGCAGGAAATCGCCGCCACCCCGGATCATATGGCACTCCCGCACCTCGGGCCACGTCGCCACCAGTTGCTCGAACGCCGAGAGCACCGCTTCCTTCTGACTGTCCAGGCCGACGATGGCGAAGACCGTGATTTCCCACCCGAGTTTTTGCGGGTCCGTATCGGCGTGGTAGCCGCGAATGACGCCCGCTTCCTCCAGCGCCCGCACGCGGCGTAAGCAGGGCGGCGCCGAAACGCCAGCCACCTTGGAGAGCGCGATGTTCGTGATGCGCCCGTTCTCCTGCAGCGCGGCCAGGATGCGGCGATCGATGGCGTCGAGATGGATCGGCGTCTCCGGTGGGGGCAATTTCATCTCTCAGGCGACCATGGGCTGGCGAATGGGCGAGTGTATTGGTCACCGCGCCATGGGCAAGAGGGAAAGCGCCCTCTGGCAACGAAAGTTGACAAAAGTTACCAGCCGAAGGTCGCGCGGCGAGCGATCGTTAAGTGACAGGAACGTTAAAGCGGGATCGCCACCAGAGTATCGAACCGCTGGCTGTCGCAAACCACGATCCGTTCGGCGTACCGCCACGCCCCGGTCGCGTCCCGCCGCAGCCTGTCCCGGTAAACCCCAACCACGAACACATCCATCTGGCCCTCGCGCATGGTGCGCACCACCAGGAACGAGGTCTCCGCCGCGATCGAGCCGTCCGTTGCCGTCTCGATCAGAGGCATTCCCAGAATGTGGCGATAGCGTTGCCGTTCATAGATATTCGCGGTCCGCAACGCGGCGACGCGATCGATCAGCATGGCGCGCGTATCGGCGTAGATGATGCCCGCCTGGTAGCCCTTGGCGAAGTTGTCCGCCGTGGTGACCTTGTACAGGCATTGCTCCTGGAAGAAGTCCGGCCATTGCTCCAACCGGTCGTTATCCAGCACGGACGCGCACGCGGCGTTGAGCGCGGAGATTTCAAATAAGACAGCCGGGTCCATCATCGTCTACAGATCCATATGCGCGCGCCAGGCTTTCCAGAAGCCCCGCACCGAGGCCTCGGTCGCGCGGGTTTCCGACGTTTCGGCATCGGCGCCGCCCATCTCCATCACCGAGGTATCCCGGTCCGCCGCGGCGATGCCTCGCTGCACGAAGCCGCCCACCGCGCCGTCCTCCATCGAAACGAATCCCGCCGGTCCCGCGAGGTTCGCCTGTTTCAGCCGCATGGCGCGCAACTCCGGCGTGTCGTCGGCGAAACCAAAATACGTCCAGTTGAGATCCATTTTGTCCACACCCCGTGGAACGATCTGCCGCACAGCCAAGGCGTTGTGGATCTGCTGCAGGATGAAGCCCGGAAAGATCGACAGGATCTGCAGGTTGATGTCGTCGTTGAACTCGGCGACCGAGGTCATGAACGACGGATCCTGGAGTTGAAACCCCTGGTTGTCAGACCGCATCCCGGCATAGGTATCGTCGGGTCCTTTTGGCGGCGCCAGCGTCGTACTCGCATGCGCGACACCGTTCGCGCCGACCATCACGCCGCCGCCATGACTGAGCCGCGTGATCCGGAACGTGGTGAAAAACATATGCAGCAGACTGGCATGATACGTATCGCGCACGTTCTCCATGTAAAGTTTCCAGTTGCACGGCAGAGGCTGCGTGAAGCGGCCGATCACCTCCAGCTTCTTGTGCAGCACGCGGCGCAACCGGACCATGACCTCGGGTCCGACATACTCTTCGAACGCGGGCGCTTCGTGGGACAACGTGCCGAACACGAGGCCGCTTTCCACCGTGACGCGCAGCTTGCGCGGACCGTGCGCTTCCATTCGGAAGTCGTCCGGCATGCCGCCTTTGCCGTTCACGCCGTGGCGGAAGGCGATCGACTTCAAATTGCCCCGCAGGTCATAGCGCCACGCGTGATAGACGCAGTGGAAATCCTTACCCTTGCCGCCATCGTCGAGACAGATCAGCGCGCCGCGATGGGCGCAACGATTCTCGAACGCGGCGATTTCGCCGTCCTCGGCCCGCGCCACCACGACGGGCATCGCCCCCATCATGGTGGTCCGGTAGTCGCCGATGTCCGGCACGTCGATCTCCAGGCAGAGAAAATGCCAGGCCTTACCTTCGAAAACGCGCGCCTGCTCATCGCGCGCGACATCGGGATCGCGATAAACCCAGTAGGGAACGCGGGTCAGGCCGGCCGGCCATGTTCCGGTCGGAAGATCACGGACAGACTGGTCCATCGTCGCCCTCCTGGGTGTCGCCGTTCAGAGTTTGGTCGAGCCGCGGTCCAACAGTTTCCACTGGCCGCCGCGCTTTAGCCAGGTCATCAGAATCGCCAGATTGGTGTTGCTGTGTTTGCCGTCGGCGACGGATTCGCTCTCCGCCTCCCAATGAAACCGCACGATCGCGGCGCTGCCCACCACGCGGATCGTCGGATCCTTGTACTCGAGAGAAATGGACTTCGACTTGCCGCTGGTGGCGTTTTTGATAAAGGTCGCCTTGTCCTCGATATGCGCGTCGGAATGGCTGTAGCTGAGTTCCGGCCACGTCAACGCGTCCAGCGCCTTCGCATCCTGCGCCACCTGGGCCTGGCGGAACGCCTCCAGGTTCTTCGCGACGGTCTGCTCGTCGGCCGACAGCGCGAAGGCTTTCGGCACGGCCGCCAAAAGCCCGAGCGCCAATGCCGGCAAGGCCAGATGACGACGATCGATGTTCATTCGTTTCCTCCGTTTTTTGTTTCGGCTTCAGTCTTTGTAGTCAGGCTCCTTACGATCGAGCATCCGCTTCAACGCCGAGAAATGCCAAACGTGATTCGGTTTGCCACCGTATTGATACGCGTTCTTCTTATACTCACCCAGAGTGTGATCGATCACGTTCTGTGGCAGGTGTTTCAGCTTGCGTCCGGTCCACATCGCGTAAAGCTGCACCTGCGCCACGCGTTCGACGTAGTAAAGCCGGTCATAGGCTTCCGATACCGATTGACCGACCGTGGCGACGCCATGATTGGCCATCATCAGCACCGTCTTGTCGCCGATCACCTCGGCGAGACGTTCGCCCTCGGCCGGGTCAAACGCCGGACCGGTGTAGATGTCGTCATAGGCGGTATGCATCAACGTTCCGAGTTCGGTCTGACCGATCGGCAGGATGCTCTGATCCTCCAGCCGGGCGAGCGCGCTGGCGAACGGCATGTGGGTGTGAAACACCGCCGCCGCTTTGGCGTTCAGGCGATGGATGGGCGCGTGGATGCAGTAAGCGGAACGTTCCACCTCGCCCTCGCCGGCCAGTTGGGTGCCGTCGTAGCCGATTTCCATGAAGCAGCTCGCGGTCACCTCGGACCAGTGCAGGCCGAACGGAATTTGGTAGTAGCGGTCATTGGCGCCCGGCACGCGCAGGGTGAAATGATTGAAAATACCCTCATGGAAGCCATGCATCACCGCGAGGCGATGCGCGGCGGCGAGGTCCACCCGCGCCTGCCAGCGCGCGTCGGACAGGCTGAGTTCGGCGGTTTCGATTGATTCCAACGGCATCTGGGTCGTGCTCCTGCTTTCGACAGATGAGCGATGATCCGCCTGGATGGAGGAGTGGTCAACATCACCCTCGCATACGCCCGGCGAGGCCCGGGGTTCGTTCCCCCCGCGGTTGTCCTGTTCTTGCCGGTTAGGCGCTGTTCATTTCGCACCCTGACGCTGGAGCGCGGATCGACTTTCGCAAGAACCTTCGAGAAGCGCGGAATGGCCACGCTTCATTCCCTCGGTGTTGGTGCCGATTTTTTAAAAAGACGCGCCATCCATCACAGATCCTGACGGTGGAGTGTGGATTGGCTTCCGCGAGCAAGATTATTTCTGGGAGACGCGGAGGCGCGGAGGACGCTGAGCGTTCATCGAAAACAGAATGGCGCGTCCCCTTTCCAATGTTTGGGCAGCTGCCTCGAACGATCGTTGGTCCGATGCCCTCGGCGTTCTCAGCGCCTCCGCGTCTCCCAGGAATAGCCATACTTTCTTTGCCAACCCGGACTACGCCATCGCCGAGAGGCCATTCAACCCGCATCATTCCAAGGACGGTTCGGAAGGGCCGCCACACCGAAACTCAGCCCTCAACTGTCAGCGTCTCACCTGACCGTGGCATCAATGCCTCAAAGGTCGGCGACCCGGATCCAGGTTCCGATGCCGCACGCGACCAGCACGCCTACCACGAGCGTCACCGTCGTAACGGCGCCGAGTTCATGCGCGACCGCAGCCCAAAGCACAAAACTGGCGACCGCGACCGCCATGCCGCCGATCAGGCTGGCTCGCCCAGGCTTGATGCGCGTTCTGTGCTGGGTCATTCCGCGGCGACCGAGACGTGGCCGACCCGAACATCGTCCGTCGTGTTGCGCACCCGTTTCAGATCGCGCCGCGCATGCGACGTGTCGTAGCCATTGAAGATATGCGTCAACAGCCCACAGGCCAGATCCGACGTGCCGAAGAACCAGTCCGCGATCGGGTAGGTGAGATTGAAGTTCCGTTCCATCATGATCGCGGTGTTGTGATGCGCGATGTGATGCCGCCGGATCGAGTTCACCAGCGGAATGTACCGCACCAGCCGGTCGTTCTTAACGTGGCAGCAGAAATGGAACAGCTCGTAATTCAAGTACAATGCCACGTTGGTGATCAGCAACAACCAACCCGCGTTCGGCAGGCCCAAAAAGCCGAGGGTAGCGGCTGGAGGGATCGATAGCACCATGAAGGCAACGAGGGCGTAGGGTGGGAAGAAAACGATGCGAAAATCCCGCGAATTGTCGAACGTCGGCTCGATCTCGGTGAAGAACTGATGGTGCGCCAGGGTGTGACGCTTATAAATGCCCATGAAACCGGGTACTGGGCGGTGCATGATATAGCGATGGATCCACCACTCGAACGCGTTGGAGACACAGAACGCGAACGGAATGACCAGGAACTCGTACCAGGCCGGCGCGTGGATCTGGCGGGCGCAGAACCAGATCGCGGAGAGGCCGAGCGCCGCGATCAGGGCGACATGCGCCCAACCGAAATAGGCGGGTGCGATGCGTGTGCGGAAGTCGGCGCGAAACGCGGCCTGGCGCTGGGACAAACGAGTCTGGCTCATCGGTGGTTTCCTCCACCTGGCAGAATACTCCCGCCGGCCGCTCCGCGCAAAGCCCTCGACCAGCGGTTCTCATTTCGCGGGCACGCCTCGCATTTCCCGTCATCGTCCGGCCTGGCCGGAGGATCGGTCGCCGCGCACCCGTCAGAAAATGCGATCAAGGTTGTGCCGGACTCGAATGAACCTCCGGCCAGGCCGGAGGATGACGAATTGGGGAGGCCGATCGGCAAATGAAAACCGCTGGCCCTCGACATGGCCAGGCCGCGCGTTACTTTGCGTCGATCGAAGCACGAGGGAACGAGCCATGCTGACCGTGGACAAGCCATCCGAGATGAAAGCGCATGTGGGCGAGGATATCGGCACCAGCGACTGGGTCACCGTCGATCAGGCGATGATCAATAAGTTCGCCGACGCGACCGGCGACCACCAGTGGATCCATGTCGATGTGGAACGCGCGAAAAAGGAGATGCCGGGTGGCAAGACGATAGCCCATGGGTTTCTGACCTTGTCGCTGATCGCCGGCCTGGCGCACCAAACGCATGACATCCGCGGCCGGTCACGCGGGATCAATTATGGGTCGGACCGGGTGCGGTTCACGTCGCCGGTGCCGTCGGGGTCCCGGGTGCGGCTGCATCAAAAGCTGTTGAAGGTCGAGGATATCGAGGGCGGGGCGCGGATGACCTTCTCCAGCCAGATGGAAATCGAGGGGCAGACGCGGCCGGCGCTGGTGGCGGAGACGATCGCGTTGGCTTACGAGTGAGGCGGCCGCGGCCGTGCTCGTATTGCCGGCCGCTTTATCGCGGAGGACGCGGAGCGCTCTGAGGACGCGGAGGACGCTCGGTTCCCTTGCGTCAGCGCGCTGTCGATATTCTTCTCCGCGTCCTCCGCGATAAAGCGGACCTCAAAACCGGGAAAGCCCCTCCTCCCGTAAAGCCGCGTCGATCTCCTCCCCGGTCAATCGCCACGCGTTGTCCAGCACCGAAACGACCTCCTTCATGAACCGCTGGGTCAGAGCCAGCGCGCGCCGGTCGTCCCCCAGATGCTCGGCCAGCAGCGCCAGCGCCAGTTGCCGCGGCCCGTCGCCTTCATATGTCCACTCGAACCCCATTTTGCTGAACGTTTTCAGATCAAAACGAGGATTCAACGGCTTGCCATCGACCGTCACGACCGCGCCATCCAGGCTGCGTCCGCCTTCATAGATTTTCATGGGAACACCACCACGCTCCGGACTGTCTCGCCACGCCTCAACGCCGCGAAACCCTCGTTGATCTCCTCCAGGCCGATCCGCGCCGAGATCATCTCATCCAGCTTCAATTTCCCATCCAGATACGCACGCGCCAGTAACGGAAAATCCCGAGCCGGATTCGCGCCGCCATAGGAACTCCGGGTGATTCGTTTCTCCTGCATCAGGCTACCCCAGCGGAACGTTACTTCCTCATTGACGGCGACCTTGCCAAGCCAAACGACCTGGCCACCGGGTCGCACCGCCTCGACGGACAGGCGGAACGACGCGTTCACCCCCGCGGCCTCGATGGCCAGGTCGGCGCCGCGGCCATCGGTCAACGACCGCGCCAGCTCAATTGCCTTCTCCGGCGCCACCGCCCGCGTCGCCCCAACCGACTGGGCCAACTGGCGCCGCGCCGGGTTCGGATCGACGGCGATGATGTCGCCGCACCCGGCCAACACGCAGCCCTGAACGGCGGACAATCCAACCGCGCCACAACCGATCACCAGCGCGGTCTCGCCCCAACCGGGCCGGGCGATCCGGGTCGCCGCGCCGACGCCGGTCATCACGCCGCAGCCGATCAACGCCGCGCGATCGAACGGCATGGCGTCGGGCACCCTTATCGCGCTTTGCTCCGGCACCACGCAGTATTCGGAAAACCCTCCCAGATACATCAACTGATGCACCGGCACGGCGTCGCAGGTCAGCCTCGGCTTGCCATCGAAATGAAATCCACGTGGCCCGTTGGCCAGGAAGGCGCGGCATAAGATAGGCTGCGCGCGCTCACAATAAAAACAGCGGCCGCAATGCGGATTCCATGACAGCACCACGCGGTCGCCCACCGCCAGGTCAGTCACATCGTCGCCAACCGCGGCGACCACGCCGGCTGCCTCATGCCCCAATACAGCTGGCAAGGCGACGGCCAACGCGCCCTCGATCGCTTCGAGATCGGTATGACACAGGCTCGCCGCGCGAATCCGCACCAGCACATCGCCGGACGCCAGAGGTCCGACCTCCAGCGTCTCCACCGTCATCGGCTGGCCCACCTGGCGCAGCACGGCGGCACGCGATGTCCACATCACGAGTTCTCCCTTACCCGGCCTCGACAATTCTCCCATCGAGGATCCGTACCGTGCGATCCATCCGCGCCGCGAGTTCCGGATTATGCGTCGCGATCAGCGCCGCCACACCGGCCTCCCGCACCCGCGTCACCAACCCGGCGAACACCGTCTCAGCCGTTTCCACGTCGAGGTTGCCCGTCGGTTCGTCCGCCAGCAAGACGCGCGGCTTGTTGGCCAGCGCGCGGGCGATCGCGACCCGCTGCTGCTCCCCGCCCGACAGCTTGCCCGGCAGATGCCGCAACCGCGCGCCGAGTCCGAACGCACCCAGCAAAGCCGCCGAGTGGCGGTCCGCTTCCCGCCGTGTCCGCCCGGCGATCATTTGCGGCAGCGTCACGTTTTCCAGCGCGGTGAACTCGGCCAGCAGATGATGGAACTGATAAACGAAGCCGATGGTGTCGCGCCTGATCGCGGTGCGGGCATTGTCCGGCAGGCTGGCGGCATCCTTGCCCTCGATCAGCACCGAACCCTGATCCGGCCGGTCCAGCAATCCGGCGATGTGCAGAAGCGTGGACTTTCCGACGCCGGACGGAGCGACCAACGCGACGATCTCCCCCGCGCGCAACGTCAGATCGACGCCGCGCAGCACGCGCAAATCGCCGGCCTCGCTGCTGTAGGTCCGGTGCACCGCGCGCAGCACGAGCGGATCACTCATGCCGCAGCGCCTCCACCGGATCGGTCCGCGCGGCGCGCCAACTGGGATACAAGGTCGCCAGCACGGAAAGGACCAGGCCGAGAGCGACGACGCGCAGGACATCGCCCCAGTCGATGGTGTTGGGCAACGTACTCAACATGAAGACCGAGGCGTCGAACACCTGACCACCGGTGACGTTCTCGATAATTCGTTGAATCTCGACGATGTTGCGGCAGATCAGCACGCCGATGATGGTGCCGAGCAGCGTGCCGGCGATGCCCACGAACGCGCCGCACATCATGAAGATCCGCTGCACCGCGCCGCTGCTGGCGCCGATCGTGCGCAGCACCGCGATGTCGGCGCGCTTGTCTTTCACCAGCATGATCAGCGACGACACGACATTGAACGCCGCCACCAGAACGATCATGCCGAGCACGATGAACATGGTATCCTTCTGCACCTGTAACACGCTGATGATCACGTCGTTGGTATGGCGCCAGTCGCGCACCATCACCTGGCGTCCGGCCAGCAGCGGCATCAGTTTCGGCACCAGACTGTCGACCTCGTTCGGATCGTCCATCCGAATTTCGATCTGCGTCACCGCGTTCGGTTTCTGGAAGTAAATCTGCGCCGCCGGCAACGGCAGGAACACGACGGCCGTGTTGTACTCCTGCAAGCCCGCGTCGAAGATCGCCACGACCTTATAGGCGCGCACCCTTGGGATGGTGCCGAACGCCGTCGCCGCGCCCTCGGGCGAGATCAACGTCACCAGATCGCCCACGCCCACGCGATACGAGTCGGCGAACCCGACACCGATCGCCAATGCGTTGTCGCCTTTGAATTCGTCCAGGCTGCCCGCCAGAATATGATCGCTGATCTGATGCAACGATGCCAGATCCGCCTGGCTGATGCCTCGCACGAGGCTGCCGTGCGAGGCATTCGTCGCCGTCGTCGCCAGCACCTGGCCATCCAGCATCGGCAGCGCCGATTGAACGCCGCTCAACGCCCGGATCTGCTTCGTCAGATCCTCATAATTGTCGATCTTCTGGCCGGCGTAGGCGGCGATGGTTACGTGCCCGTTCACGCCGAGAAAGCGCGCCACCAGTTCGGTCTGGAAGCCGCTCATCACTGATGTCACGACGATCAATGTCGCGACGCCCAGAGCGATCCCGACAAGCGAAAAGGTCGCGATGATCGAAACGAACCGCTCGCCCTTGCGAGCGCGCAAATAACGGCCCGCGACGGCGCGTTCGAATGCTCCGAACATGGGTGCGATCAGGCCAGAACGCGTGCCAGAGCGTCCTCGGGACTGAGTTCCACCCGCTCCCCGGTCGCGCGGCGTTTCAGTTCGACCTTACCCGCGGCGGCGCCTCGCGGCCCGACGATCAGTTGCCACGGATGCCCCATCAGGTCCGCGTCGTTAAACTTGACTCCCGCGCGGTCTTCGCGATCGTCGTATAAAACGTTGCCACCCAACGCGCCGTAAAGCCGCTCGCACAGCCCGTCGCACGCCGCGTCACCCACTTTCAGATTGAGGATCGCGGCGGGGAACGGCGCGATGGAGTCCGGCCAGATGATGCCGGCATCGTCGTGGCTGGCCTCGATCACCGCGCCGACCAACCGGGACACGCCGATGCCGTAGCTGCCCATTTCGGGAAACACCTGCTTGCCATCTGGACCCGTCACGGTGGCGTTCATCGACTTCGTATACCTGGTGCCGAAGTAAAAGATGTGGCCGACCTCGATCCCCCTGCCCTCGCGCCGCCGGTCAGGCGCCACGGCATCCCATTTCACCGTATCGTGCTTTTCGTCCGTCGCGGCGTAATGCGAGGTCATCTGGCCAAAAAACTGCTCCAGATCGGCCGCGCTGTCGTGACTGAACCCGCCGGCGCCTTGCGACAGGTAATCGATTTCCTCGAACGCGGCGTCAAAGAACACCTGGCTCTCGCCGGTCGGCGCCAGGATGATGAACTCGTGGCTGAGGTCGCCACCGATCGGGCCCGTGTCAGCCTCCATCGGAATCGCCTTCAGACCCATGCGCTGAAATGTCCGCATGTAAGCCAGCATCATCTTGCGGTAGCTGACCACCGCGCCAGCCTGATCGAGGTCGAACGAATACGCGTCCTTCATCAGGAATTCGCGCCCGCGCATGACGCCGAACCGAGGCCGCGTCTCATCGCGGAATTTCCATTGGATATGGTAAAGGATTTTCGGCAGTTCGCGATAACTGCGCACCGACTGGCGGAACAGGTCGGTGATCATTTCTTCATTAGTGGGTCCGTACAGCATGTCGCGCTCATGCCGGTCGCGAACCCGCAACATTTCGTCGCCATAATCGTCATACCGCCCGCTTTCGCGCCACAGATCAGCCGACTGGATGGTGGGCATCAGCAGTTCCTGCGCGCCCGAGGCATCCTGTTCCTCGCGCACGATCCGCTCGATATTGCGCAGCACCCGCAAGCCCAACGGCAGCCAGGCGTAAATGCCGGCGGAGGTCTGCCGCACGAGGCCCGCGCGCAGCATCAGCCGGTGGGAGGCGATCTGCGCCTCGGACGGCGTTTCCTTGATGGTCGGTATAAAGCCCTGAGTCAGGCGCATCGTTGATCAGATCCCGTGGTTCGCGGTGCGGCCGGACCCTAGGCGGAATCGTCCGCGATGTCACATGGCCTGAGCCACGGTTCGCGACGCGCGCGCCAATCGTCAGGCGGCCGTGTGCTTTTCGTCATATCGCGCGGCGCGGTCGGCTCAGCGCGCGGACGAATGATCCCGGGACGGGACCGGGCGCTCGTTTAAAGACGCGGGAAGCCATGATCTGAAACGGATAGACGAAATTATTGTGCACCGCACAAGGCAATCGCGAAACAAACGGGCAGATTTTGGCGAAAATTCGGACAAAACATAGTGACAAACGGATGGCTTTTGGTTAACAAGCTTCAGGCCCGGGCTTGGCGCTTTCGAGGGGCCAGGTTTGGGGAGGAAACGGCAACCGCCCGCCAGGCTGAGGATGATCTTTCCCTCGCCTGGTAGAGGCGGTTGTAGCATTTAAGGGCATCAGTCATCTTTGGGCGCCGCGAACATGCCTTCGCGAAAGTTGATCCAACCGCTCTCGATCAGACCGAACGCCGCCAGCCAGACCACGCAGGCCACCAGCGTTGTGATCCCGACCTTGCGCCACATCCGAGGCGCCGAGGGCGCGCCGCGCCAGCCGGAGGTCTCGTCCGGATTGTCCACGGCGTGCGTCCCGATGGGCAGGATGGCGAACAACACCACCCACCAGATCAGGATATAGAGCACGATGCCGGTGAACCAGTTCATCGCGATGTGTCCCGGGGATGAGGAAGGGCGGGGCTTTGCCCCCGGAGCCCTGACCCCTCCCCAACCTCAGACACGCAGCAGATGCACATCGACCTGAGGACGTTTCTTCAACCGTTTCCCCACCGCCCGCCGCAACGCGGTCCGCGCCGCCTCGGTCAGCGCTTCATCGTCCCGTCGCGTCGCCACCGGCAAATCGGCGATCCCATCGCTGAACTCCTGGATCATCCGCCCCGCCTCCGGATCGTCCGCGTCCAAAAGCCCAGGAGCGGAGAGCTTCGGCTGACCGAGGATGTTGCCGGCGCGATCGATCGCCAGACTGGCCACGATCACTCCATTGTACAGCAGCTTCCGCCGGGCGTTCATCACCTCCCCGCTCATCGGGATCAGCCGGTTTTCATCCAGCACCAGCCGCCCGACCGGCGCGCTGTCGACGATCTCCACCGTTCCCGGCGCCAGGTTCAGGATGTCGCCATCCTCCAGCAGGATCGGCCGCGCGCCCTCCTCCTCCGCCAGTTCGGCGTGCGCCGTCAGATGCCGCCACTCCCCGTGCACCGGCACCGCGTAGCGAGGCTTCACCAGCCGGTACAGCCGCCGCAACTCGTCCCGCGCCGGATGCCCCGACACGTGCACCGCGTGATCCGCGTCGGTCATCACGTTCACGCCCCGGCGAACCAGGTTGTCCTGCACCAGCCCGATCGCCCGCTCATTCCCCGGGATCACCCGCGACGAGAAGATGACGGTATCGCCTTCCCCCAGCGCCACCCGAGGATGCGTGTCCAGCGCCACCCGGGACAGCGCGCTGCGCGCCTCCCCCTGGCTGCCGGTGATCATGATCAGGACGTTGTCGTCCGGCAGGCCGTCGATGTCGTCTTCCCGCAGAAACGGCGGCAAAGACTTCAGATACCCGCATTCCCGCGCCGCCGCGTCGATATTTCGCAGACTGCGCCCCACCAGGGCCGTACTGCGTCCCGCCGCCTTCGCCGCCTTGGCGATCGATTCCATGCGCGCGACATTGCTGGCGAAGCAGGTCACCGCGACGCGCCCCCGCAGGTCGCGGATCAGCGCGGTCAGCACCTGAGCGACATCCTGCTCGCTGCCCGAGTGTCCCTCGACCATCGCGTTGGTCGAGTCGCAGATCATCGCCAGTACCGGCTTCTTCGTCAGCTCGGCCAACGCCGCCTCGTCCGAAGGCGGGCCAACCATCGGCGTCGGATCCAGCTTCCAGTCGCCGGTGTGCAGAACCGTCCCGTATGGCGTGTCGATCGCCAGCGCCTGCGCCTCGGGGATCGAGTGCGACATCCGGATCAACCGGATCGCGAACGGCTTCAGGTCGATCGCGCCGCCCGGCTGGACGACGTGCAGCTTCACCTGATTGAGCAGCCCGACCTCAGCCAGCTTGCGTTTCAGCACCGCCGCGGCGAACGGCGTGGCATAAACCGGGCAGCGCAATTGTGGCCACAGCCAGGCCACCGCGCCGATGTGGTCCTCATGCGCGTGCGTGATCACGAGGCCCAGAAGCTGGTCGCGCCGGCCGGCGATGAACGACGGGTCCGGCATCATGACATCGACTTCGGGGTGCGCCGCACCGCCAAATCCGATCCCGCAATCGATCGCCAGCCATTTGCCGTCGCAGCGGTAAAGGTTGAGATTCATGCCGATCTCGCCCGTCCCGCCCAGAGGCAGGAAAGACAGGTCTTCGGTTTCCAGGTCCATGTGAGTTTGTTGTTACCTCGTGCGCTCAGAACAAGTGGATAGCAGATACATTACCGTCTGACTGCCAAGTTTGTGCGGTGCGGTCCAGATACAAGGCGAAAACCCGCCTGGGCCACCGTTCCCATGGAACCCGGGCGCCCCCGGAACGAACTGCCCGAGGCGTTATTCGCTCTCGATCAGACGGGTGCGTTCGCGCGGCATCACCGGCGCCGGGTTGCGCTCCGCCAGCATCGTCAGACCGTCCAGGGTCAGATCGGGCTCGATATGCTGGATCTCCATCGTCCCCTCGGCGAACAGCGGCGCCAGGCCGCCGGTCGCGACCACCTTCATTGGCCCGCCGTATTCGGCCTTGATCCGGGCGATCAGGCCCTCGACCAGCCCGACATAGCCCCAGTAAACGCCCGACTGCATCGCCGGCACCGTCGATGTCCCGATCACCGATTGCGGCCGCCCGATTCCGATCCTGGGCAGCCGCGCCGCCGCCTGATGCAACGCCTCCAGCGACAGGTTGACGCCCGGAGCGATCACCCCGCCCATGTAGGCGCCGTCCTGGTTGACCACGTCGAAGGTCGTCGCGGTGCCGAAATCGACGACGATCAGCGGCCCGCCGAAGTGCTTGTGCCCCGCCAGAGCGTTCAGCAACCGGTCGGCGCCGACCTCATTCGGGTTGTCGATCTTGATGTCGAACCCCCAGTCCAGCGAGGCCCGCGCGACGAGCGGTTCGACCCCAAACCATTCCCGGCACAGGCGGCGGAGGTGATACAGCGCGGCGGGGACGACGGTGCCGAGGACGGCTCGGGACACCTGCTCCTTGCGGATGCCGACATGGCCGAGCAACGCCAGCAGCCAAACGGCATACTCGTCGGAGGTGCGTTGCGGGTCGGTGCGGATGCGCCACGAGCCGATCCAGCCAGTTTCGTCGCGCACCGCGAAGACGATGTTGGTGTTGCCGGCGTCGATCACGAGAAGCATGAGGCGGGTCTCGGGGGTTTCTGACGGCGGGAGATGAGCGGAGGGGGATGGGGGTGTCAAGTTGGCGGGGTGGAGATCGCGAAAGGTTCCACGAGGACGCCATATAACAACATCGCGACAACGGCATCGCGAAACGAAAGCCGCACAGTGGCGATGACCTCAGGTCTCCTCCGCCCACCGCCGCCCGC
>Ga0182030_10003658_pt1 | contig 32888 bp, 36 predicted proteins | sample 812S3MmetaG_FD_121299 | JGI IMG/M metagenome (GOLD analysis project Ga0182030, IMG submission 121299) | Permafrost microbial communities from Stordalen Mire, Sweden - 812S3M metaG (Illumina Assembly) | ecosystem: Environmental > Terrestrial > Soil > Wetlands > Permafrost | place: Sweden... | reverse complement strand
CGGGGGCGGGGGCGGCGGCGGGTTTGGCGGTGGAGGCGGGGGCAGCTTCAACGGCGGCGGCGCCTCGGGTAGTTGGTGATGCCGTTCGGACGCCTGCTGCGCCATGCCACGGCGACGCACTGGCGTACTCGCATGCAGTTTCCCGCGGCGACGCTCGATGCGATCGAGCAGGCGATCACGCGCACCGAGGCGGCGCACGGCGGCGAGATTCGGTTCGCCATCGAAACCGCGCTGCCGCCATTACATATACTTAACAATCTGACGCCGCGCTCGCGGGCGCTCGACGTATTTTCGCACCTGCGCGTCTGGGATACGGCGGCCAACAACGGGGTCCTCATCTACGTGCAGTTGGCGGACCGCAACGTTGAGATAATCGCCGACCGCGGCGTCAGCGAGCGAGTCAGCCAGGCAGAATGGGAGGGTGTGTGCCGGCTGATGGAAGTTCATTTTCGCGCGGGCCGATTTCAAGCTGGTTCGATTGCCGGGGTTGAGGCTGTCGGCAACCTTTTGGCGCGTCACTTTCCACCCAACGTTGCGCGCCTGCCTCATCCACACAATCAATTGCCTGACCGACCGACTTTGCTGTAGATAGAGCACATGGCTGGTCGAATCAAAGGCTTATTGCGTACCCCGTGGCTGCTCGCATGCGTCGCGGCAATCTCCCTCGTCGGTTGTTCGTTGTTTCTACCTAGGCCCAAGGAACCGGCCCCGGCGGTGGAGCAATTGCCGCCGCCGCAGCCGGAGTTGCCGATACCGACGGCCACACATAAGTTCGATGTGAATCCAAACAGCGACATCGTCGGTTATGTACAGCGGGTTGTCGTCAGCAAAGAGGACACGTTGCCGGACATCGCGCGGCGTTTCGATGTGGGTTATGAGGAAATGATCACGGCGAATCCGGGTGTCGACCCCTGGCTGCCGGGAAAGGGGCGCGAAGTCGTCGTCCCAACACAATTTATTTTGCCGGCCGCACCGCACGAAGGCGTCGTGGTAAACGTGGCGGAAATGCGCATCTACTATTATCCGCCGCATAAAAAAGGTGAGCCGCAAACCGTCTATACGCATCCGATCGGCATCGGCAAGGTGGGCTGGAAGACTCCGGAGGGGACTACCAAGATCATCAGCCGTCAAAAGGATCCGGTATGGGTGGTGCCGAAGTCGGTTCGCGCCGAACATGCTGAAGATGGCGAGAAGCTTCCGGCAACCGTACCCGCTGGGCCGGATAATCCGCTCGGGCAGTACGAGTTTCGGTTGGGCTGGCCCAGCTATCTGATTCACGGCACCAACAAGCCATATGGCGTGGGCATGCGTTCCAGTCACGGCTGCATGCGCTTGTATCCCGAGGACATCGCAGTGTTCTTTGATTTGATACCCATCGGCACCAAGGTGACGGTGGTCAATCAGCCGTATATCTTCGGCTGGCGCGATGGGACGCTGTACCTGCAGGCCTATGAGGTCTTGGAAGACGATTCGCGCGGTCTGTTCAAAGACCGCAAGCGTCTCCTTGCCAGCATGGTCAATCCCAAACTGCGGCAAAGCATCGCCGCGCACGCCGACGAAATCGACTGGGACCGCGTCGCCGCTACGGCGCGTATGCCGCGCGCCATCCCGGTAGCGATCACGGGCGGTCAAGATGACATCGACGCCGTGGTGTCGAAGTCCCTGCTGGTCAAAAATATTCTGCCCGAGGGCTCGAACTGGGACGGCAAGAGCGGATTGCTGGTGGATGAGAAAACCTTCAACGACCTCGTCGGTGGGCGCGACAAATCCGCCCGCCCCGCCCCCGCAGCGCCGGATGCGCAAACCCCGACTCAAGCCTCCGTTCGGTAGGATTTCGCTTATGACTCGTTTCTCAAGCATGGGCCTCGTGCTAGTTCTCGCGAGCGCTATTGCCGGCGCCGTGCACGCGGGGGCGCCCCATGCCGCGGCCGCCGGCGACAAGATCGACGAAGGGTCCATCGACCCCGCCAACGACTATCACTCGTACGCCAACGTCGACCAGTTCCGCGTCACGCGTATGGAGATGGATCTGCGCGTTTGGATCGTGAGCGGCAGCTCCGCCAAGACGCTCGACGGCCTCGTGGCGCTGGAGATCAAGCGGCTCGACCCGCGCGCCACTGAGTTGGTGCTCGATACCAAGGGTCTGATGATCAGCGAGGTGAGTGAAAAAGCCACCGACGTGTTGGGCGCAATATCCAAGAACGAGACGACGTGGGTCAGCAGACCTTTCCACATGGGTAAGTCCGATCCCATTCTGGGCAGCCCGCTGGTGATCGAATTGCCGCGGTCGAGCAAATCCACAGAGTTGATCAAGATCGACTACGAAACCACCGACGATTCTACCGGACTCATGTGGATCGATCCGAAGCGGAATCCCGGCCACAACAAGCCGTTTCTCTATACCCGATCGGCGGCCTTGAGCGCGCGCACGTGGATTCCGATGCAGGACACGCCGCAGGTCAGGGTGACTTACTCGTTGCGCTTGCACACGCCGCAGAATATGCAGGCCGTGGTGAGCGGCGAGCGCGATCCGAAGGTCAAAGCCCGCGGCGAATATCTGTTCGACATGGCGAAGCCGGTTCCCGCGGATTCGATCGCGCTCGCCGTCGGGGAATGGAAATACGTCGAGACCGGACCGCGCAGCGGTGTGTACGCGGAAAAATCCATTATCAAGGCGGCCGCGAAGGCATTCGCGGACACCGAGTCCATGCTGCAGGCCGATGAGAAAATGTTCGGCGCCTACCGATGGTCGCGCTTTGACATCTTGGTGATGCCGCCCGGCTTTCCGACCGCCGGCGCGGCGAATCCGCGAATCGCCTTCATATCCCCCACCGCGGTCGCCGACGACAAGAGTTCGCCGGAGACGCTGGCCCGCGAGATGGCGCATGCGTGGTCGGGCAATCTGGTGAGCAACGCAACGTGGCGCGATCTGTGGCTGACCGAGGGCGTTGCGGCCTATATGGAGAGCCGCACCATGACCGCGATGTACGGCGCGGAGCGCGCGTCCGTGGAAGAGGTCGCGGGCCTCGAGTCGCTGCGCGCCGAGATGACCACGCTGAAACCGGCTGATCAACTGCTGGCCGTCGATCTGCGCGGCCGCGATCCGCTGCAAGGCTTCTCCGAAGTCCCCTACGAAAAGGGGCGATTGTTCCTGAACTTCCTCGATGCCAAGTTCGGACGCGAACACTTTGATGCGTTCCTGCGCGGCTATTTTGATCACTTCGCGTTCAAGAGTGTTTCCACGGAGCAGTTCTTGCAATACCTGCGCGAGAATCTGCTCGATCGCTTTCCCGGCATCGTCACCCTGGCGGAGGTCGATCAATGGGTGAACGGTCCAGGCATTCCGGCGTATGCCGTGCTGCCGGTCACCAATATGCTGCAGTCCGTAGACCAGGCGCGCGCTGCATTCACCAGCGGCAAGCTACAACCGAAGCAATTCGGCGCGGATTGGCTAGCGGAGCAATGGATCTACTTCTTCGATAATCTGACCGGCCCACTCTCCTCGGCGCAGCTTGCGGCCCTGGACCAGGCACACGCCTTCTCGGCCAGCACCGACGGCGAATTGCAGAGCAGCTGGTTCAATCAGGTGATTGCCAGCGATTATCGGATGGCTTACCCGCACGTCGAGCAATTTTTGACCCTCGTCGGTCGGACTAAGTTAATTCAACCGCTATTTGTCCAATTGATGAAGACAGATTCCGGCTCGACGCTGGCAAGAAAAATCTACGCGAAGGCGCGACCCGCGTATCATCCGGAGACCGTTGCGGTGATCGACGCGATCGTCGATCTGCCTGCTGAGACCAGTGAATGAGCAGCGAATGGCTGAAAGTAATGCTCGAGGAAATCGCCCGTAAAAAAGCCGAATCCGAGCAGGCGCGCGTCGAGGAGGAACGCCGCCGCGGGGTTGTGGTAGAGTCTGAACAGTGCGCTCCCCGGAAGAAATTTGGTGACGTCGAGTAACTTAAGCGCCCGAGTCGAAGAACAGCTCGGCCCGTATCAGTCCATAGCGCGCCTGGCGACGGCGCGTACCGCGTTCGTCGGGCGCACCTTGCGCGGCCCGGTAAATCGTCCCGTCCCCATCAAAAGCTTCGCCGAGTTTCAGCATATGTTCGGCGGCTTGTGGCAACCGGCGCCTTTGGGTTACGCGGTTGAACAATTCTTCGACAATGGCGGCCGCGAGGCGCTGATAGTACGGGTCGTGAACGGCGCGCGCGCGCCCACGCTTTCTTTACGCGCCGGCGACTCGGTGCTCAAGCTGCAAGCCTTGCGGCCGGGGACGCGCGAGTTCCTGCGCGCCAGCGTTGACTACGACAATATCCTCGAGGGCGACACCAAGCATTTCAATCTCACCATACAACGAGTGCGCTCACAGGGGACCAGCCAGGTCGAGGACCAGGAGATCTTCCGGCGCCTGTCGATGCTGGCGGGCTCGAAGGGATTTCTGCCGAGCGCGATCGCGCAATCGCAGTTGGTGGTGCTGGTCGGCGGGGTGCCGCTGCGACGGCCGGACCGCACCTTGAATCCGGCGAGCGGTGTGGCCAACGCCTACGTGAACTCCAATTCCGACGGCGATGATGGCGCGCCCCTGTCCGACTATGACCTGATCGGTTCCGAACTGGACGGCAGCGGCATATTCGCGCTGTCCAACGTCGACTATTTCAATTTCCTGTGCCTGCCGCCACTGTCGCGCGAACGGGATGTGGGTCCAAGCGTGATGCTGGTGGCGGAGCGCTATTGCAGGAAGCGCCGCGCGCTGTTGATCGTCGATCCGCCCGCGCACTGGCACACGGCGGACGATGCGCTGCGCGAATTGCGCGATTGGAATCTCACCAGTGAAAATGCGCTGATGTATTTCCCGCACATCCTCGCGCACGACAAACTGCGCGGTCACTTCGAATCTTTCGCTCCGTGCGGCGCCGTGGCCGGCATGCTGTCGCGTAGCGACGAATTATTTCCGTTGTGGGAAACGGAGCGCAATGACGAGGCGGTGCTGCGGCCGGGTTATCGACCGACCTGCATGGTCAGCGACGAGCGCCGCAACAAACTCGCGATGTTCGGCGTCAACAGCATCCAAGGCGTCCGTTCGGCCGCACGCTTGGGACCGCGCCCGCGTACGCTCGCCGCGGGCAATGCCGGAAGCGCCGACTGGCAATATTTGTCCGCCAGGCGCCTCGCGTTGTTCATCGTGAATTGCATCGAGCGCGGCACGCGCTGGGCCGCTACCGCCCAACCGGGGCGCGAAATAGCCGAATTGGTCGCTACTCAGGTGCGGGTTTTCTTCGAAGGATTGTTCGTCGCCGGAGCTTTTGGCTCGCGGCGCGTGGACGATGCGTTCTTCGTGGTATGCGACGAGCGCGCCAATTCCAAGAACCGCGCCGCGCAGGCCTTCCAGTTCCTGGTGAGCTTCGCGGCGGCGCGAAACAGCGACTTTCACAGCTTTCGCATCACACACGGAGCGTCCGGCACCCGGATCGAGCCGGTCAGCTTGAATCGCTTGAATTTCGCGATGTACAGCCCGGCGGAACTCGAATGGGTAGACCAGATCGCAAGGCAGCTGAACGGCTGAAGCCTGCAGCGATGAGTAAATCGGGCAATTCCGTGGTGTTTTCGCATGGCAAGGAAAGCGGACCCTGGGGCTCGAAAATCACCGCGATGGCGCAGGCGGCGCGCGCTCTGCAATTCGACGTGGTATCGGTCGATTATCGCGGTATGGATGAGCCGCGGGCGCGGGTCGAAAAGCTGGTGCAGACGGTATCGGCCATGAGCGCGCCGCCAGTGCTGGTGGGTTCGAGTATGGGCGGTTACGTATCGGCGGCAGCGGTCAGCCAGGTGCGAGTTCGCGCCATTTTCCTGCTTGCGCCGGCCTTCTACATGCCGGGGTTCGAGCAGTACACGCCGCAAGACGTAGCGGTGCCGACGGCGATCGTGCACGGTTGGCACGACGATATCGTGCCGGTCGAGAACAGCGTGCGCTGGGCTCGCGAGCACCGTGCAACATTGCACGTGCTCGACTCCAATCATCGATTGGAAGATCAGATCGAGGCGATCTGCATCCTACTGACGGACTTCCTGCGCACCCGTACTTAGCAGGCCGCTAATGCTGCTTGGGCTCGGGAAGCGCGATCTCGGGAGGCGTGGAATCTGCGCGCTGCGTGGTCGCGAGCTGAGCCTGGGCCAGTTCGCGCAGACTCTCGCCCAATTGCTCGCCGCAGCGGCGGCCCATGGCATCGAATCCGGCGTTCATCGAAGCGACGTAGGCTGACACGTAGTGCTTGCCCGCCGTCGAATCCAGAAATGCAAGGACGTGCTTGAGGTCCGTATCGCTCAAATCGCGATATCCATAGGCGAGATAGCGCCGCAGCGGCAGACGCATGTTCTGCTCCAGCGCGGCGCGGCTCTCTTCGCCGGCCTTGTGCGAACGCTCCGCCACGGGAGCGGGATCACCGCCGGTGCCGACAGCGGTGCCCACGGCGACCGCGGTGCCCATCGAGAGGAAAATCTGCACGGCGGACTCGGTGGACCGCGATGCGCGCTCCAGCTTATCGAGGATGACTTCGCGCTGCGGGGTGGTCGGTGCATCGATTTCGCCGTTCATCACCTTGTCGAGGTCTGCCTGATCCATGCTGGCAATCGCCACGTCGGCTTGGACCATGCGCTTGCCAATATCGCTGGCGAGGAAGGCTTCGGTCTTTTTGACGGTCGCGGGGTCCAGATTGTTGGCAAATACGCTCAAAGCGGGCGCCTCGAAAACATCGACGCGAAATCCGCGCTTGGCTGCCGAAGTGACCGCGTTGAGTTGCTCCGCATTGAGCTTGGCGGCCGAATCGCCTTCAAAGAGCCGCCGAATCTGCTCCGGCATGGCGCCGAGCGAGGCACGTACCTGCTGGCGGATGGCGGCATCCTGATACACCGTGGCGGCCGTATCTATATCGACGGCAGCGTTCGCGGCGTGAACATCCGCGGCAAGTGCCAATAAGAATACCAACCGCAGCATGCGCGAACTCCGAAGTGACGGTGAGACCACAAGGATTGTACACTCAAGCCCCTTTTGGCCGGCATACCCCGGGGTGCGCATGGGCTTGCAAAAAATTTCGACAATGGCTTTGGTGGTTTTGTTCACTGCGAGTTGCTCGGCGCCGGCACCGCCGCCTCCGCCCGCCAAGACCGTGTTCGATCCTTTGACCCACGACCTCGACCGCGCGCGCGACGTGCAGAAAACTGTGGACGAGAACACGGACGCCACACGCAAAGCGGTGCAGGCCCAGGAAAACGGCGACCAGTCACCCTAAGCAAGATATTCCTGCGTTCATGAACCCGCTTGCTGGCATCGCCCAGGCCTGGCACTGGAGTGTCCGCAAGGTCTTGAGCCGGTGGATGCGGGCGACCATCAAGCCGGGCGATGTGGTCGAAGCGATCGCGGCGCGGCCACGGCCCGTGTGCTACGTATTGGAGTGGGAGAGCCAGGCGGATCTGGCGATCTTAAGCACGGTTTGCGCCCAACGGAATTTGCCGCGGCCCGAACGTCGGCTGTTGATCGGCGGAATGCGCACCCATCAGGCCTATTTCGAGCTGCTGCGGCGGCCGGGCATATTCGCATCGCGCAGCACCCCGCGTGCACCCAGGTTTTTGGCGCAGCTGATCGCGGCTGCGGCTGCGCGGCCGGACTTCGATATCGACCTCGTACCGGTGGTCATATTCTGGGGCCGCGCGCCGCATAAGGAGGAGAGTTGGTGGCGCGCATTGATCGCCGAGGACTGGGTGCTGGTGGGCCGCTTCCGCCGCTTCCTCAACGTGGTGTTCAACGGCCGCAACACCCTGGTGTATTTCGGCGAACCATTGAGCTTGCGCGAGTTCGTGCAGGATTCGATCAGCGAACCGCGCAGCGTGCGCCGCGCACTGCGCGCATTGCGCAGCGAGTTGCGGGCGCAGCGGGCGTCGACGATCGGGCCCGATTTGTCTCACCGCCGCACCATGGTGCAGCAAATCCTGAAGACCCAGGCGGTGCGTCAGGCGGTGCGCGGCGAAATGCAAGCAAAGAATTTACAGCGGCGCACCGCATTGCTGGTGGCACGCAAATACGCGCTGGAAATCGCAGCGAATTACTCGCAGAATTTCATCTCTTTCATGGCCGCGGTGCTCGGGCGGTTATGGCACTGGCTGTACGATGGCGTCGAGATCGAGCACGTGGAAAACTTAAGCGCTGTCGGCGACGGCGCCGAACTCATCTACGTGCCCTGTCACCGCAGCCACATGGATTACTTGCTGCTGTCGTACGTCATTTATCGCGAGGGTTTCGCCGTGCCGCACGTGGCCGCCGGCATCAACCTCAACATGCCGCTGATCGGTCGCTTCATGCGCAAAGGCGGTGCGTTCTTCCTGCGGCGCAGTTTCAAGGGCGACGACCTATATCCCGTGGTGTTTGCCAAGTACCTTGGCTTCATGATGGCGCGCGGCCATCCGCTCGAATATTTCATCGAAGGCGGCCGCAGCCGTACCGGCAGATTGATGTCGCCGCGCACCGGCATGCTATCGATGACGGTACGCAGCTATCTGCGCGACCCCAAACGGCCCGTTTTCTTCATGCCGGTGTATTTCGGCTACGAGCGCATCGTCGAGGGCCGAACCTACATCGGAGAACTGTCGGGCAAGCCGAAGCAGAAGGAAAACGTGTTCGTCGTGCTCAAATCCATCGTGTCGGTACTGCGCAGCCAGTTCGGCACGGTACACGTGAACTTCGGCAGCCCCATCGCGCTCGACGCACTGCTCGCCAAGCACAATCCGAATTGGCGGGGCGGCGATCCGCCGGGCGGCGATCCGCCGGGCGGCCAACCGCGTGCCGGCTGGGTCAGCGACGCGATCGGCGACTTGGCCCTACGCATCAACACGGAAATCAATGCCGCCGCGGCAGTCACGCCCACCAGCCTGGTCGCCATGGCGATCCTCGCCACGCCCCGCCAGGCGCTGCCGGAGTCGGAGCTGCGACGGCAGATCGAGCTGTACCAGCAGCTGTTGCGCGACGCGCCGTACTCGCCTTTGGTGACCGTCACGCAAGACAGCAGCGAACAGATGATCCGCCATGCCGAGTCGCTGAAGCTTCTGGAACGGCAGAAGAATGCGCTGGGCGACATCATGCGCATGAGCGAAGAGAACGCGGTGCTCGCCACCTATTACCGCAACAATATCGTGCACCTGTTCGCGATGCCGTCCCTGCTGGCGTGCGGGTTTGTCAACAACGCGCGCATGCGCCGCGCCGACATTCAAAGGCTGGTGTGGCGCGTCTACCCGTACATCGCCGCGGAATTATTCCTGATTTGGGACGAAGCGAACATCGCAGCGGTGACTGACTCAATGCTCGACACCTTGCATCGGCTGAATCTGCTCGATTGCAACGATGATCGCAGCGAGTGGCAGCGACCGGCGCCAACCTCGCCCGAGGCCATGCGCCTGTCGTTGCTGGCGCAGTCGACCATCCAGACCATCGAGCGCTACTATCTGGCGATCGCCCTATTGTTGCAGGCGGGCAGCGGAATCATCACCCAGTCGGCTTTGGAAGAGCGCTGCCACTTGATGGCGCAACGCATGTCGGTGCTCTACGGACTCAATTCGCCGGAATTCTTCGACAAGAGCCTGTTCCGTAATTTTCTCGATCTGCTGCGGCGGCGCCAGGTCATTCAGATGTCCGAGGATGACAAGCTGCTATTCGGCGAGCCGTTGCTCGGCGTAGCCGCCGACGCTCAATTGGTATTGTCCGAACAAATCCGACACAGCATTTTGCAGGTCACTTTGGGGCAGTGAGCGAAGGCCTGCGCGGCCCGGGCCTGCGGCCCGCACCTGAGAGGCCCTCTCAATCCCACCGGCCGCTGCGCCCTTGCTTGGTCGCGCCGCGCTGCTTTTTCGACTCGATGCGCCGCTCCTTGGAGCCCTTGGTGGGTTTGGTTTTTCTGCGGATCTTCGGCTCGGTCAGCGCGGCACGAACCAGGACCGCGAGCCGCTCGAGGGCGGCGCGCCGATTTTGTTCCTGACTACGTTCATTGCGGGCGCTGAATAAGATGGTGCCATCGTCATTAAGCTTCTGGCCGGCAATCTGGCGCAGGCGGTTGCGTGCGGCTACGGGAATGCTCGAATTTAGGGCTAAGTTGAAGCGCAGCTGTACCGCGCTCGATACTTTGTTGACGTTCTGCCCGCCAGGGCCGGAGGCGCGGATGAATTTCCATTCCAGCTCATCGTCGCCTATGACGACTTCGGGCGTGATGATGAGCGGCATCAGCTCTCAATCGAGCTGCGAGGAGACGTTGTGCACGACGATTTCGCGCTGCGCGACGGGGATGGTAAGGCCGTGTTGCTTGAACAGACGCCAGATGGCGCGATTCACCTCGGAACGTACGTTATTCACGCCTTCCTGCGGGTCGGAGATCCAGAAGCGCAATTCCAGTTCGATGCCGCTGTCGCTGAAATGCATGAGCCGCGACACGGGCGCCGGATCGCGCAGCACGCGGCTTTGACCCTCGCAAGCCGTAATCAGAACTTGCAGCGCCAACTCCGGATCGTCGTGGTAGCTGACCCTGATGGGGAGCTTCAGACGGATGCGCGAATCCGTATAGCTCCAGTTGATCACGGCGTTCGATATCAGCTGCTGATTCGGCACCAGCATCTCCACGCCGTCGCGATCGCGCACCACTACATAGCGGCCGCGCAATTCCTGCACCCAACCGAAGTTCTCGGTGCTGGTGCCGGCCTGTCCAGACAGGCTGATGACATCTCCCGGCTTGATGGAGCGGTCCATGAGCAGCACGAAGCCGCTGACGAAGTTTGCCGCGATTGCTTGCAAACCGAATCCCAATCCTAAGCCGATGGCGCCGGTCAGAACCGTAAGCGCGGTCAGATCCACGCCGGCCGCGTTCAGGCCCATGAGGATGCTGAGCGCGATCAAAAAGGCATTGGAGAACTTTGCGATGCCGATGCGGGTCGAGAGCGCGACGCCGCTCATTTTCTTGACGCGACGCTCGATCCAGCGGCTGATCCAGGCTGCGACCAGCATGAACAGGGTGAGGATGAACAGCAGCTTCAACACCGACCAGACGGTGATGCGGCTCTTGCCGGCGGCGATGCCGACGCTGTCCAAGGTGGCGATCATCGGATCGAGCCAACCGAGATACTCGGCGGCGATCGCCAGCCAGATCAGCATGGTCGCGCGCGTTTCCCAGCTCTGGATCCAGGACTTGTTGCCGAGACTGGCAGCGAACAGCAGTACGCCGACGCGCACGACGATATAGGCCAAGATGAGGCGCGCGGCCGCGCCGAGCAGGGTCACGTCGAGAGAGGTTGCCTGCAAGCCGCTGCGCGCCAGCAGTACCAACACCAGCACGATGAAGGCCGGCATCACCGCGACGCTGCTTTGCGAGAAAAAATAATCCCAACTCAGCGCCATCGAAACCTTGATGCGCTGGCGCTGGTAGCGTCCGCGCAGCGCCAAGGCTGATACGCCGCCCAAGAGCAGCGCGACGCTTAAGGCCGCGATCTCGATCAACACGTTGCGGGTCGACAGGATCTCGAAGAATGCCTCGAGCCGCAGCCAGATCTCCATCATGCGTTGAGGTCCGGAATGAGCTGGCTTTCCAGCCTGGCGATTTGATCCTTGAGCATGAGCTTGCGCCGTTTGAGCCGCTTCATCTGCAGTTCATCGACCTTGAAGTCCATCGAGAGGCGCGAAATGACGTCGTCCAGATCGCGATGTTCGATGCGCAGCTGGCGCAGGCGCTCGATATTCTTGAACAGGTCGGTATTGACGTTGCTTGATTCTTCAGTCACGGCAGCAGCCCGCGCCATACAGGCGTGATGCAATCCGGTAGCTTAAGGGAGCGGCCGAGCGGATTCCAAACAAACTGTGGACTGTGAAAATCCGATCCGACCGATCCGGCCAGCCCGTATTTTAAAGCAAGGACAGTGCTGGCCTCGACATGCTGTGCGCCGTTGCCGCCGCTCATGATTTCAAGGCCGGTACCGCCGGCCGCGGTGAAATCGGCGAGCAACCGCTGGCGCGCGCCGCCCGAGAGCAGGTAGCGACCCGGATGCGCCAGTACTGCCACGCCCCCCGCGCTCAAGATCGCACCGATCACCTGCGGCAGTGCCGGCCATTCGATGGGTACGTGGCCCGGCTTGCCTTTGCCGAGGTATTTGCGAAAGGCCTCATCGATTCGTGCGATGTGACCGGCTGCGAGCAGAGCGGCTGCGAGATGCGAGCGGGTAGGGATGCCGGGCTGCGCTTCCACGGCGCCGAGCAGCGCCGCCCCCGGAAGCCCGATTTTCTCGAGCCGTGTACAGATGCCGCGCATGCGCACACGCCGCAGTTCGGCCTGAGATCGCAGCATATCTCGCAGTGTTGCGGCGGCGGGATCGATCCACAATCCGAGCACGTGGATGGCCTGGGCACGCCAGGAACTCGAGATCTCGACGCCCGGCACCAAGCCAACACGAAATTCATTCGCCGCGGACCGGGCAGCGTCTAGGCCCGCGACGCTGTCGTGATCGGTCAGAGCCATCACGTGCACTCCGGCCGCCGCCGCATGCGCAACCAGTTCCGCCGGGGTTAGCACACCGTCGGAGCAATTGGAATGAGTGTGCAGGTCGATGTTGAGAGGCGCGTTCACGAGCTTCCGGCAAGCCCCACGGATTGCAGTTCAGCGCCGGCGAGCACGATGAATCCCTGCGCACGTTCGAAGCCGTCGCTGGTGTAATCAAAGGTGTAGGTGCGCAACAGGCGGCGTCTACCAGCGGGGTCGCGCCGCCATCGAAAGCCGGCAAAGGCGACGGTGTCGTCCAAGAACTGCACCACCGCACGGGAGCAGGTCTCTTTGGCGATTCGGTTAGCTGTTTCGCGGGCATCCATCGACTGCTGCCATACCTTGTAAGCCAGCCCTAGAATCCCAGCGGATAGCACCAACATCAACAGACCATCATCCATGGCGCGCAGCTTAACCCTTAACCACTGGTTTTTTGTGGAAAGCGCCCCATTTAGCTGTGGTAGCCCCCAGGAGTTGCAATATGACCAATACAGTCCATCCGCAGTTGACGGTACGTATCGACCCGAATGAGATGGTTCGTTACGTGCAAAACCTGATGACCAGGCCGCGCAGTGCAGCAGCGGCCGAGTCTCCCATGGTCATTGCTCAACGCCAGTGGGGCGATACCGCGACCGCGGCCGCCGCGCATTTACGCTGGAGTGCGCTCAGCCGCGCGTTCGGCGATCAACGCATAAGCCCGTGGACCATGACGCAAACCGCAGACCAAATCCACGTGCCGGCGGCGCTGATCGCGGCGGCAGGGGTTGCCCGATTGAAGATGGCGGACCATGAGGTGGTGTTCGATATCCCGACGCTGCTGGACGCGACCTTGGAGCTGTGCGAACCGATTGGCCACGCTTAGGCGCTTACGCCGGCCGCGCGCCTATACAGGCCGTGCCTACGCCGGCCGCACCTATACAGGCCGTGCCTACGCCGGCCGCGGCAATACACTGGGATCGGTGAAGGCAACGAAATCGCCGTTGAGTACGCTTTCTCGACAGTTGTAGCGCAGCCGATGCCCATCGAGGCGCGTCACCCGGCCGCCGGCCGCTTCGAGCAGCGCTTGACCCGCCGCGGTGTCCCATTCCGACGTTGGACCGAACCGCGGATACAACTCGGCTTTGCCTTCCGCGAGCAGACAAAACTTCAGCGAACTGCCCACGCCCGTCACGACATGTTCCGCGACCTTTTCCAGGTACGCAGCGGTTTGCGGACTTAAGTGCGAACGACTTCCGACGACGCGTAGCGGTCGCTGCGGCGATGATGTGTGAATGGCGGTGCGGGCAGCGCCACGATGTTCGGTGAATGCGCCAATACCGCTGGCGCCCCAGAACACCAAACCTTGTGCGGGTGCGGTCACGATGCCGAGCACGGCTTCATGGTCCACGACCAATGCGACATTCACGGTAAATTCGCCGTTGCGCTTGACGAATTCGCGGGTGCCGTCGAGCGGATCGACCACCCATAGCTCGGTCCACGTGCGGCGCTGCGCCCAGGGGGCCGCAGCCGATTCTTCGGACAGAATGGGTATATCGGGAGTGATCCGCCTCAAACCGTCGATGATGATCTTTTGCGACTCCAGGTCCGCCAATGTCAGGGGTGAGTTGTCGTCCTTGTGCTGCACGGTAAAGGCGCCGTCATAAATCTTCATGATGGCTTCGCCCGCCTCGGCAACGATGGGCAACAACGATTCGGCCAAGCCGCGAAGGTCTCGCATTGATTGCTATCATACGCAGATGGGGAGTTCTGCTGCACTGGAATGGGCTGAGATCGACAGCGTATTGCTCGACATGGACGGCACGCTGCTCGATCTGCGCTTCGACAACTGGTTTTGGCTGAGCGTGGTGCCGGAGCGCTACGCGCTCGCCAATGGCTTATCCGTCGAGGAGGCGCAGGCTCGATTGGAACCTTTGTTTTTCAAGGTCGCGCACACGATGCCGTGGTATTGCATCGACCATTGGAGTCGCGCATTAGATCTCGACATTCGCGCGCTGAAGCAAGAGGCCAGAGCGCATGTCAGGTTTCTACCCGGCGCGGAGCAGTTTCTGCGCAGCTTGCGTAGCAGCGGAAAACGTATCGTGTTGGTGACCAATTCGCATCCGGCGACGCTCGAGATCAAGGACGCTCAAGTTGCCCTGACGCGCCACTTCGACGCTTGCTATTCGACCCATACCTTCGGGGTGCCTAAGGAGGACACGCAGTTCTGGCCTCGATTCGTCGCGGCAGAAAGCTTCGATGCAACACGCACGTTGTTCGTCGACGATAGCGTGCCCGTGCTGGAGAGCGCGCTTAGGTTTGGCATCGCCCACCTGCGCGCTGTGCGCTGCCCGGATTCTGCGCAGCCGCCCCAGGCTACCGGGCGTTTCATCGGTGTCGACAGCGTGGTCGAGCTCCTAGCTTGAGGGACCCGCCGCCCCGGGAGCGGGCGAACCGCCGCCCGCCGGCCCTCCACCGCCTCCGCCACGCCGCCGTCTGCGTCGCGGCGCGTCCGATTTAGGCGTATCCGATTGGGAGTTGCTGTCGCCGGCCGCGCGCGGCGGCGCAGACCGCTGTTGCGGCGCACGTTGCGGCTGTGGCGCGGGACGGGAATTCGATGATCCGCGCCGTTGCGGCCCCGACGAGCGGCCGCCGGGCCGGCCACCGCCGCCGGCACGCCCGCCCCCGGAATACCCGCCGCCACCGCCGCGCGGCTGACCGGGTCGCGGTGCGCGCTCACGCCAGACCGCCGGCGGAGGAGGGGTCACTGCGGCGAGGTCGGTGGCATTGATGGAGGCACGCGGTATCTGGTGGCCAATGTAGCGCTCGATGTCGGGCAAAGAGATCGCATATTCCTCGCAGCCGAAGCTGATGGCGTCTCCCTCGGCGCCGGCGCGTGCCGTGCGGCCGATGCGGTGCACGTAATCCTCGGCATCGTTGGGCAGATCGAAATTAAATACATGGCTGACGTCGGGAATGTGCAGACCGCGCGATGCGACGTCGGTAGCGATCAGCACGGCGATTTCGCCGTCATGAAAATCGCGCATCATCTTCAAGCGCTTGTGCTGTGGGACGTCGCCGGACAGTGCCTGTGCCACGAAGCCGTTGGCGGTCAGCGTGCGTTCCAGCACTTCGGCGATGCGCTTGGTATTGACGAAAACCATCGTCCGGCGGGCTTCGATACGGCGCAGCAGGCCCATCAACAGCGGGATCTTCTCTTCCGTGGAAGGAAAGTAGAGCACTTGCGTGACGCGATCGACCGTCATCTTGTCGGGCTCGATGCGGATCAATTCGGGATTGTTCATGTGTTCGTAGGCCAGTTCCATCACTCGGTGCGAGAGCGTGGCCGAAAACAACATGGTGAGCCGCAGCTCGGGATGCGGCAAACGCCGCAGGATGAAGCGGATATCTTTGATAAATCCCAGATCGAACATACGATCGGCTTCATCCATTACCGCAACCTGGATGTAGCGCAGATCGAATACATGTTGCTTGAAGTAATCGATGATGCGGCCGGGCGTCCCGATCAGCACATCGACGCCTTCTTCGAGGATGCGACGCTGTTTCTCGTAGTCGACGCCGCCGAACACAATCGCAAGCTTGAGGCCGGTGTACTTGCCTAACCCTAGCGCGTCGGAGTGGATTTGCACCGCGAGTTCGCGCGTCGGCGCGATCACGATGGCCCGTGGTGCGTTCACCGGGCGATTTTCCGCACCTGGGTCGGTCAACAACCGATTGAACAGTGCGACCAGGAAGGCCGCGGTCTTGCCGGTGCCGGTTTGCGCTTGGCCCGCTACGTCGCGGCCCGCGAGGGCCACCGGCAGGGTTTGCGCCTGAATCGGGGTCGCTCTCGAATACCCGAGTTCGGCGATCCCCCGCTTCAACGGCTCGGCGATTTGTAAGGAATCAAATGTTAACTGACTGAGATGGGCGTCTGACATTTTCGCTTTATGAATTGCAGAAACTTGCAAAATGATGGGGACCGGACGACAATATGGCCAACCAGGAGCCGGTCTATCCGCTCCGATAACCGTATCATCGGTACCCTTTTAAGGTAATCAAGACCGCTAAACCCTTTGTATTGTGCCCGAACGGCCGCGCATCGTCACTTCGCGCATCTTCCGGCAACCCACGCTCCCCACCCACAACCCGCTTCAAACTTCAAAATGAATCTCCAAAAGGAGGTATTTACGCAGTGAGTAACCCAAGTATCGTTCATACCAGCGACGCCACGTTCGACAAGGACGTGCTCAAGTCAGATAAACCAGTTCTGCTGGATTTCTGGGCCGAATGGTGCGGCCCGTGCAAGATGATTGCACCGATCCTCGATGAGATCGCCGACACCTACAAAGACAAGATTCGCATCGCCAAGCTCAATATCGACGACAATCCCCACACCCCTCCCAAATTCAACATCCGCGGCATTCCCACGCTGATTCTCTTCAAAAACGGCACGGTGGAGGCCCAGAAAGTCGGTGCGGTTACGAAATCGCAGCTCGCTGCCTTTCTGGATAGCAACCTGTGAGAGGCTATCTAGGGAACCAATCACGCGGCGGACAGGGCGGCGGCCAAGGTGGCGGGCAGGGCGGCGGTCAAGGTGGCGGGCAGGGCGGCGGACGCTCCAACCGTTCCAACCGCGGACCCCGCAACGGCAATACCAATGGCGGACGTCCGCCGCAAGAAGATTACGGTGATCTGCCGGAGGGCGGCGATGATCTAGAAATCATTGCAGCCAGCGATCTGGCGCGCAGCCGCAGCTCGATGAACCTCACCGAACTCAAAAAGCGTCCCATCAGCGACCTGGTGAAGCTCGCCGAGACCATGGGTCTCGAGAACATGGGTCGCTCGCGCAAGCAGGACATCATATTCGGCGTCCTCAAAGCGCATGCCCGCAAGGGCGAAGACATTTACGGCGACGGCGTCCTGGAAATTCTTCAGGACGGGTTTGGGTTCCTCAGATCGTCCGATTCGAGTTATCTGGCCGGCCCTGACGATATTTACGTCAGTCCGAGCCAGATCCGGCGCTTCAATTTGCGCACCGGCGATTCGATTTCCGGATTGATTCGTCCGCCGAAGGACGGCGAGCGCTATTTCGCGCTGCTCAAGGTCGGCGAAATCAATTACGACTCGCCCGAGAGCTCGCGCGGCAAGGTGCTGTTCGAGAACTTGACGCCGCTGCATCCAACCGAACGCCTGAAGCTGGAGCGGGGCAACGGTTCGACCGAGGATTTGACGGCACGCGCCATCGATTTGGTGGCACCTATCGGCAAAGGACAGCGCGGCCTGATCGTCTCGCCGCCGAAAGCCGGTAAGACCATGCTGCTGCAAAACATCGCCACTGCGATCACCGCGAATCATCCCGAGGTTTACCTGATCGTTCTTCTGATCGATGAACGTCCCGAGGAAGTGACTGAAATGGCGCGTACCGTGAAGGGCGAGGTGGTCTCCTCGACTTTCGATGAACCCGCCAGCCGGCACGTGCAAGTGGCTGAAATGGTGATCGAAAAGGCCAAGCGATTGGTCGAGCACAAGAAGGATGTGGTCATTCTGCTCGATTCCATCACGCGTCTTGCGCGGGCCTACAACACCGTGGTGCCGAGTTCCGGCAAGGTGCTAACGGGCGGCGTCGATGCCAATGCCTTGCAGCGCCCCAAGCGCTTCTTCGGCGCGGCACGCAACATCGAGGAAGGCGGCAGTCTGACGATTCTCGCCACAGCGCTGGTGGATACGGGATCGAAGATGGACGATGTCATCTTCGAGGAGTTCAAGGGCACGGGCAACTCGGAAATCCATCTGGATCGCCGTATCGCCGAGAAGCGTACCTTCCCGTCGATCAACATCAACCGTTCCGGCACGCGCAAGGAAGAGCTGATCACGGATCCCGCGGAGCTGTCCAAGATGTGGATTCTGCGCAAGCTGCTGCATCCGATGGATGAGTTGGCCGCGATCGAGTTCTTGCTCGACAAGATGAAGGACACCAAGACCAATACGGACTTCTTCGACGCGATGAAGCGTTAGCGTTTCTCGAGGGAGAGCGACATGCAGTGGTGGGCGTGGATCGCCGTCGGCGCGCTGCTGTTGGGCTCCGAACTGGCTTTTATCGATGCGCAGTTCTATCTGGTATTCGTCGGCGGTGCTGCTCTCGTCGTAGGGTTCCTGGAGCTGATCGGGCTGCTGCCGGTCGATTGGATGCAGTGGGCGACGTTCGGCTCAGCGTCGCTGATCTCCGTGATGGTCTTCCGGCGCCGCATCTATGATTCCTTGCGCCGCAAACTACCGGATATGAAGCAGGGTCCGGTGGGTGAGACCGTGGTGCCGTCGGTCGGGTTGCTGCCCGGCGCTTCGTGCCGACTGGAATATTGCGGCAGTTCCTGGAATGCCACCAATGGCGGAAACTCGCAGATCCTGGCGGGTCAGCGGGCGCGCATCGATCGGGTCGATGGCTTGACCCTGATCATTCATGGAGAAAATACGTGAGCATGTACTTGGTTTACGGGGTCGTCTTCATCGTGGCACTCGTGTTGTGGGTGCTCGCCAAGACCGTGACCGTGGTCCCCCAACAAAGCGCCTTCGTGGTGGAACATCTGGGCAAATACAGCCGCACCTTGTCCGCGGGGTTTCATATCCTGACGCCGTTCATGGAGCGAATCGCCTACCGGCATAGTTTGAAGGAGATCGCGATCGACATCGCCGAGCAGATCTGCATCACGCGCGACAACGTGCAGGTGGGCGTGGATGCGGTTCTATACATGCAGGTGATGGAACCGCATTTGGCTTCTTACGGCATCACCAACTTCGGCTTCGCCATCTCGCAGCTGGCGCAAACCACGTTGCGCAGCGAAATCGGCAAGATCGAATTGGACCGTACCTTCGAAGCGCGCGGCCAGATCAATACCAATGTGGTGAGCGAGCTGGACAAGGCGTCCGCCCCCTGGGGCGTGAAAGTACTGCGCTACGAAATCAAAAACATCACGCCGCCCAAGGATGTGTTGTCGGCCATGGAGAAGCAGATGCGGGCGGAGCGCGAGAAGCGCGCCGTCGTATTGACCTCCGAGGGCGAGCGCGACGCGAAGATCAACGCGGCCGAAGGTGACAAGCAACGCGTGATCAAGCAATCCGAAGCCAACAAGCAGCAGCAGATCAACGAAGCCGAGGGCCAGGCGCAAGCCATTCTGGCCGTGGCCACGGCGACCGCCGAGGGTTTGCGCCAGGTCGGCATCGCACTGTCGGATCGCGGCGGCATCGAGGCCATGCAGCTGCGTATCGGTGAAGAGTATGTGAAGCAATTCGGCAAGCTGGCGCAGAGCGGTACGACCTTGGTCGTGCCCGCGAACTTAAGCGACCTGGCGTCGATCGTGACCATGGCGACCAGCATTGCGCGCAAGTCAACGGCCGCAGGCTTACAGGGCGGCTGAGCGATGGCGGTTGCCGAGAACCGAGGAAGAACCACAATCAAGTTTGGCGAATTCGTCGCGCTTGCGGCCGCGACCATGTCGACGCAGGCGATCGCCATCGACGCGATGCTGCCGGCTTTCCCGATCATCGTGCGCACGCTGCAGGTGGCCGACCCGAATCATGGCCAATGGATCGTAACGGCGTATATGACCGGCTTGGCGGTGGGACAGCTGTTCTGGGGCATGATGTCCGATCGCTTCGGGCGGCGCCGCATCCTGCTGACGGGTCTAACTCTGTACGCGCTGGCCGCGCTGGTTTGCACCCTGGCCGGAAATTTCCAAACTTTGCTGGCCTGGCGCTTCGTGCATGGCATGGCCGCGGCCAGTGTCGTCGTGATGCGTTCCGTGGTGCGCGACCTGTATTCGGGACGTCACATGGCGCGAGTCATGTCACTCACGTTCATGGTGTTCTTGATGGTGCCCATCATTGCACCGAGCTTGGGACAGGTAATTCTGCTGATTGCTCCGTGGCGCTTCATTTTTGCCGTTTTAAGCATGTTCGCCGCGATCGTCGGCGTATGGCTGGCGCTGCGCTTGCCGGAAACGCTGCACGCCGAGTATCGGATGACCCTGACCCGCAGCCACATCGCCAAGGCGGTGCGGCTGGTGCTGGGTAATCGCATCTCGCTGTGCTACACCCTGGCGATGATGGTGATGTTCGGATCCCTCATGGCCTACGTCGGAACCGTGCAGCAAATCTTCTCGGAAACCTTTCATCGCCCCAACTTGATGCCCAGCATGTTTGCGCTATGCGCGGTTTTTATGGGAATGGCTTCCTACTTGAATTCGCGCATCGTGGAACGGCTCGGCATGCGCCGCATCGCTCATGCCTCTTTGCTGACCTACATCGGCGTCTCGGTGCTGCACACCGTGGTGGCTGCATTGGGTCTGGAGCAAATTTGGACCTTCGTGTTGTTTCAATCCGCCGCCATGGCGGCGTTCGGCCTGTGTGTTTCGAACTTCGGCGCCATGGCGATGGAGCCGGTCGGCGCGGTGGCGGGAATCGGCGCTTCGCTGCAAGGATTCGTGTCGACCTTCCTCGGTGCCCTGGTGGGCGCGTTCATCGGCAAGCAATTCAACGGCACGACGGTGCCTTTGGCGGCGGGCGGCATAGGCTGCGGTTTGGCGGCGCTCGGCTGCGTATTGCTGGCAGAGAGGGGCCGATTATTCTCATCGCATCATGCCGGCGATGGCGCCACGCTGAACGGGCAGACCGAAGGAGCGGGTCTGCACTGAATGCTGCGCACCATCACCGCCAGACGCTATGTCACCCCGTTGCGCGAGGGCGGCTCGCTGCCCGCCATCGTCGAGGCCGACGACGATGGCCTGTACGTACTGAAATTTCGCGGCGCAGGGCAGGGGACCAGGGCGCTGTTGGCTGAATTGCTGGCGGGCGAGATAGGGCGGCTGGCGGGACTTCCGGTGCCGGAGATCGTGTTCGCCACTCTGCCCGACGATCTGGCCCGCACCGAGCCCGATGCCGAGATCCAGAGCCTCATCAAAGCCAGCGGCGGCTTGAACCTCGCTTTGGATTACCTGCCGGGCTCCATCACCTATGACCCGTTGATCTTCGAGCCCGACACCCAGTTGGCCTCGGCCGTCGTTTGGTTCGACGCCTATGTTTGCAACGTCGATCGAACGCCACGCAACGCCAACATGCTTATATGGCACCGGCGTCTATGGCTCATCGACCACGGCGCCGCCTTATACTTCCACCACGCGTGGACCAGCGGCGACCGTCCCGCAACGATGCCCTTTCCATTGATCAAGGATCACGCCCTGTTGAAACATGCCGGCGCCATCGAGCAGGTCGATGCACTCATGCAGCGGAAACTGACGGCGGCGAAGCTCGGTGAGATCGTCGCCTCGATTCCCGAATCGTGGCTGCCCGACGATCCGGGATTCGAGCACAAGGAAGCGCAGCGCGCGGCGTATTTGGACTTTTTCGTCGAGCGGCTGAAAGTTTCCCAGGTGTTCGTGCAGGAGGCCATGCGTGCCCGATCTTCGCACCTATGACTATGCGGTAGTGCGGGTCGTGCCGCGCGTCGAACGCGCCGAATTCGTCAACGCGGGCATCATCGTGTCGTGCGACCGGGAACGCATTCTGCAGGCGCAAATCGAGTTGGATGAGGCCGCGGTGCTGGCGCTCGACGCCCGTGTCGATCTAGAACTCGTCAAACGATCGTTGGCCAGCATCCCGAAAATTTGTGAGGGCGGCGCTGCCGCGGGCGACCTCGGCAAGATGGCTGCGCGCGAGCGGTTTCACTGGCTGGTGGCACCGCGCAGCACCATCGTGCAGACATCGCCGGTGCACACCGGCCAATGCGCGCACATCACCGAAGCGCTCGAGCATCTGATGAACACCATGGTACGGAGGGCGGGATAAGCTGCAGCAAGGAAACATGGAGACAGGCAGTTTCCTTGCTGCCGCTTATTCCGCTCGGCTGGGCTTTCGCCCGTCTTAAGTATTGCGGCTGAACAACTGGTTGAGTTCCCGGCCCGATGCGGCGTCCACGAACCCATCGAACCGACCCTCGTCCTGGATGAGTTTGGCGGCGCGCATGAAGCCACCCCACGCAGCGCGCGCCAGCGCGCCGCCGACGCTGATGCGTCTGACGCCGAGGGCGGCGAATTGCGGCAGGGTGAGACCCGCACTGAAGCCGATCAACACATTTATCGGTTTCGGCGCGACAGCTTTCGCGACGGCGACAATCTGCGTAGGGTCAGCGATGCCGGGCGCATACAGGCAGTCGGCGCCGGCATTCGCATAAGCCCTGAGACGGGCGATGGTGTGATCTAGGTCGGGCTTTCCGGCCAGGAAGCATTCGGCGCGGCCTACCAACAGCGCATCGGCGCCATGCTTGTCGATGGCTTTGCGCGCCGCGCGCACACGCTCCACGGCCACGTCGATTTCGTACAGAGGCGTCGAGTCGTCGCCGGTCGAGTCCTCGATCGATAATCCCGCCACGCCGCATTCCACCGCCAGGCGCACGCTTTCGTATACGCCCGCGGCATCGGGGGCGAAGCCGTTTTCGAAGTCGGCGTTGATCGGCACATTGGTGCCCTCGACCATGTTGGTCAAATGTTCCAGCACGCGATCGCGCGACATGCCGCCGTCGGCATGGCCGTGCGACCAGGCAAAGCCCGAACTGGTGGTGGCCAGCGCCTTGAAGCCGACGGCCTGTAGATAGCGAGCGCTCCCCACATCCCAGGGATTCGGGATGACGAAGCAGCCCTGTTCATGCAAACGATGAAAGCTGCGGCGCTTGTCGGCGATGCTGGGTCGTGTATGCGGCATGAGAAACTCCCTGGGTTGTTCTTTTAGGCTAATGTTGGCCTACGCGTTCGCGCGTTATGGCGCGATAACCGATATCCAAGCGGTACTGCACCAGGTTCCAGTGGACCGCGTGCACCAGGTGATAAGCGTGCCGCTGCGCATCCACGACGGAATCGCCCAGCCCGACCGCACATAGTACGCGTCCGCCGCAGGTCACTACATCCGTGCCCTCGTGGCGCGTGCCGGCGTGGAATAGCTTGCCCGGCATTGTGGCGGCACGTTCGAGTCCGTGGATGCGGTCGCCCTGTCGATAGTGCTCAGGGTAGCCGCCCGCAGCCATGACCACGCCCAGCGCCGCGCGTGCGTCCCATCGCACCTCAACGTGATCGAGCCGGGCATCGAGCGCCGCCTCGCACAGATCGATGAGATCGCTTTGCAGGCGCATCAGGATGGGTTGGGTTTCAGGATCGCCGCAGCGGCAGTTGAATTCGAGTACGTTTGGCGTGCCGTCCGCGGCGATCATCAGGCCGGCGTACAGAAATCCCATGTAAGGCGTGCCGTCGCGCTGCAGGCCCGCGAGCGCGGGCTCGATGACCTCGCGCATGATGCGATTGTGCAGATTGCGCGAGACGATCGGTGCCGGCGAGTAAGCGCCCATGCCGCCGGTGTTCGGACCCATATCGCCGTCATCGCGGCGCTTATGGTCCTGAGAAGTCGCCAACGGCACTGCCTGAGCACCACTCGCTACCACGATGAAGCTGACCTCCTCTCCGGATAGAAACTCCTCGATGATGATTGTGTGTCCGGCGCTGCCAAAGTCGCCTTGCAGCATGCCGGTGGCCGCGGCAATTGCCGAGTCGTGCGTCGCACAAATCACTACTCCCTTACCCGCGGCCAATCCATCGGCTTTCACCACCAGCGGCAGACGTTGTGCCTTTACATAGTCAGGGTCGAAGTCGGCAGCCGTGAAGGTGGCGTAACTCGCGGTGGGAATCTGGTGCCGTCTCAGAAAATCCTTGGCGTAGGATTTCGAGCCCTCGAGTTGAGCCGCCGCGCGCGACGGTCCGAAGCAGCGCAGCTTGGCGGCGTCGAAGCGATCTACGATGCCCGCGACCAGGGGGGCTTCAGGACCGACGATGGTCAGGTCGATTCTTTCGCGCGCCGCGAACGCCAGCAACGCCTCGATGTCGTCGGCGGCAATGCCGACGTTGCTCACCTTCTGCTCCGATGCGGTACCGGCATTTCCCGGCGCGACGTACACATGCTCGACGCGCGGCGATTGCGCGCTCTTCCAGGCAAGTGCATGCTCGCGCCCGCCGCCACCGACGATCAGAATTTTCATCGAAGCGGGTTCAGTGGCGGAAATGGCGCATCCCGGTGAACACCATGGCTATGCCGTGTTGATCCGCGGCGTCGATCACTTCGGAATCGCGCTTCGAACCACCCGGTTGAATGATTGACTTGATGCCGAATTCGGCCAGCGCGTCCAAGCCGTCGCGGAACGGGAAGAAGGCATCGGAGGCGATTGCCGCTCCTGCGAGCGTCGCCCCTTCGTCTTTGGCTTTCATGGCCGCAATTTTGCTGCTCACCACGCGGCTCATCTGGCCGGCGCCGATACCCAGCGTCATCTTGTCCTTCACGGCGACGATGGCATTGGATTTGACATATTTCGCCACGCGCCACGCAAAGATCAAATCGTCGAGTTCGGCCAGACTGGGTGCGCGCTTGGTGACTATGCGTAGCTCCTGCGCTCGCACGGTGCCGTCATCGCGGGTCTGCACGAGCAAGCCGCCGGCGACACTTTTGTACTCGAGCAGCTGGGTCAATGGCTTGAAAAGATCGCCGCAAATGAGCACGCGCACATTGTCCTTGGACGCGAGCACCGATTTCGCGCCCTCGGCGATGCTCGGTGCCAGGATCACTTCGACGAACTGCCTCGCGACGATCGCCGCCGCAGTCTCGGCATCCAATTCGCGATTGAATGCGATGATGCCGCCGTAGGCGGAGGTCGGGTCGGTCTTGAAGGCGCGCTCGTAGGCACGCGCGATGCTGTCGGCGCGCGCGGCTCCGCAGGGATTGGCATGCTTGACGATCACGCAGGCGGGCGTATCGAATTGGCGCACGCATTCCAACGCGGTATCGCTGTCGGCGATGTTGTTGAACGACAGTTCCTTGCCTTGCAGCTGCTCGGCCTGTGTGACGGAAACGCCGATGGCGCGCGGATCCGTATAGAAGGCCGCCTGCTGATGCGGATTTTCGCCGTAACGCAAATCCAAGCGCTTGCGGAACGACACATTCAGATCGTCGGGGAAGGTCGGCGTCGTACCGCCGATCGCGCCGGTGAAGTACGCCGATACCATGGCATCGTACTGGGCCGTATGCGCGAAAGCCTTGGCCGCGAGTTTCTGACGCATCGCAATGCTGGTGGCGCCCTGAGTGGCGGCCAGCTCATCAAGCAGCGCGCGATAGTCGCTCGGGTCGACCACGACGGTGACGGAAGCATGATTCTTGGCTGCGGCGCGCACCATGGCCGGGCCGCCGATGTCGATATTTTCGACGGCATCATCATAGCTGCAGTCGGGGCGGGCCACGGTCGCGGCGAATGGATATAAATTGACTGCCAACAGGTCGATGGGCTCGATGTCGTGCGTGAGCATCACTGCATCGTCGAGTCCGCGCCTTCCCAGGAGGCCGCCGTGGATTTTCGGATGCAGCGTCTTGACGCGGCCGCCCATGATTTCCGGAAAGCCGGTGTGCTCCGCGACTTCCTTTACCGCGACGCCGTGACTCTCCAATAATTTTGCGGTGCCGCCGGTGGAGAGCAGCTCGATGCCGCGCTCTTTCAGCTCGCGCGCGAATTCGACGATGCCGGTTTTGTCGGAGACACTGAGCAGCGCGCGGCGAACAGGCGTGTGCACGGGCTACTCGCTGATGCCGAACTCTTTGAGCTTCTTGCGCAGAGTGCCGCGATTGATGCCTAGAATGATCGCGGCGCGGCTCTGATTGCCTTCGACGTGGTCCATGACCACTTTGAACAGCGGCTCTTCCACCTCGCGCATCACCAGATCGTAAAGATGCGCCGGCTTATGACCATTGAGCGTTTCAAAATAGCACTGCAGCGCTTCTTCGGCCTGCGAACGCAGCGGCACGCCCTTGCCGTTGACCTTCAGGTCCCGACCGTTGAAGGCCGGAGCGATTTCCTTGCGCGATCTCGACTTCTTTTTTGCGACCATGACCCGTTCCAATTCCCCGCTGAGCGTATCTAGTTAGTTATCCCACTATGCCGCTCGATGCGCGCTCCAATCATGCTCCAACAGCGCGGACAATTGTTCCCGAGGCGTCGCAATTTGCACGAGGCGATTTCGCAACGTCTCTTGTCCTTGATGCTGCCGCAAGTACCAACTCAAGTGCTTACGCGCAACTCGAACACCAGTCTCGTCGCCGTAAAAATCGTACAGGTCTTCGAGATGGGCGCGCATGATATCACGGACTTTTTCCAGCGCTAGCTCCTCGCGAAATTCTCCGCCGCGCAGAAAAAAATTGACTTCGTCGAAGATCCATGGCCGACCTTGCGCTGCGCGGCCGATCAATACGCCATCGCATTTTGTCTGCTGCAAAATTTCTCGCGCGCGCTGCGGAGAATCGATATCGCCGTTCGCGAATACGGGAATCCTTACGTTTGCTTTAATGGCAGAGACGGTTTCATGCTCGGCGTCGCCGTGATACATGTCGGTGCGCGTGCGGCCGTGAATCGCGATCGCCTGCACACCGCAATCTTCGGCGATCTTGGCGATCGCGAGGCCATTTTTGTTGTCGGGGCTCCAGCCGGTACGGGTTTTCAGCGTGACCGGTACATCAACGGCTTGCACCACAGCGTGCAGAATGCGTGCAACCAGTGCCTCATCCTGAAGCAGGGCGGATCCTGCTAGCCGATTGCAAACTTTTTTCGCGGGGCATCCCATGTTGATGTCGATGATCTGCGCGCCATGCTCGACGTTGCGGCGCGCTGCTTCTGCCATCATCGCAGGATCGAATCCAGCGATTTGCACCACGCGCGGCGTGAGTTCGCCGGCCTGGTCCATGCGGCGCCGCGATTTCGGCGTGTCCCACAGGCGAACGTCGGCGCTCAACATTTCCGATGCGGCGAGTCCGGCGCCGAAACGGCGACACAGCATGCGGAACGGCCGGTCGGTCACTCCCGCCATGGGCGCGAGCAGAATGTTGGACTGCAGCGTGTAGGGCCCGATCTTGACGCTCATGGCTTGGTCTGCGCCGGCGCCGCATCGTTGGCGCAGATAATTTTCTTGTCGGCGCCGCGCAGACAGACGTCGATCTCAAAGCCTTCCGCATCCTTGCCCGGATCGAGAATCGTCAAAATGGCATCGACAGTTTCGCCGGGCGACAGCGACCGGGCGATGGGTTTGCCCATGTATTCGCTGGGCTCGAAATCGCGTGCGCCTAGCGTCGAGCCGTAACGGTTGGCGAGAGTCAGGCGCAGCAGCGGAAAGGGCTGCAGCAGCGCACTCGTGTTCAAGATGCTGGCGCGCACGCGCAGCGTTGCATCGGCCCCCGGTTGGCCGGCCGCAGGTTGGCCGGCCCCAGGATCGCCGGTAACGCCCCACTGCCGGAGTTGGAAGACCGCGAGATTGGGGGCGCCGTGCAGCGGTGCTCCGATGCTCGAGTAAAGCAGGCGCAGCGCGGGCGCCAGCGGGCCATGCGCCGTCAGCGCTTCGCGATTTCGGTGCACCACTTGGCCCACCAGCAGCAGCGCGGACGCAACAGCGGCCCCCAACCACAGAGCAAACGGACCTGCGGGCGTGCCCAGTTCGCCCAGCGGCGAAAGTGGATGGTGTATCGCATCAGAAGATCGATTGTCGGCGATTACCTCGATGTCGGGCAGGGGCCCCTCGTCCTCGACGATTGCCGCGGGCACCATGGGTGGCACGACAGCAAGCGGCGTGGGAGCGATGGCCGGGGCGAGGGCTATCTGCGGGACCGGCTCCGCGTTGGCGGACATTGGCGCGGCGCCAAAGTCCACCGGGACCGGCGGCGGTATGCCGGCCCTGGACTCGATGAAGATGCGATCGAGCTCGCCGGGCGGCAACGTGAACTCCATCGCTGCGTCCGCGTAACCCTCGGACTCGCTGTCGGCTGTTTCCTCGGGTGCATCCTCGAAATCCTCTTCGGTGAAATCCAGCACCTGGAGCTGAGCGATTTCGGAGCCGTCGAAATCCTCTTCGTCCGCCTCAGGCAGTGCCTGCGCCACTTGTTCGGCCACGACGGACTCGAGGATGCTGTCGGCGCGCTCCTCCAATTCATAAGCGGATTCACCGGTGTCGAATGAATGGGCATCCTCGGCGAGCCGCGCCAGCGCGCTGAATATCTCGCCGCAGCGACCGCAGCGCACCTGACCGCCGGCGGCGCGCAACACTTCGGCCGAGAGTTGGAACACGGTGTGGCAGTTTGAGCATTGGGTGAACAATCTTAAGTGCCTCGCCGGGCGTGGATGCAACACCATTCATCTTGGCCTGCCACCTCTACCTTATCAAACCCGCTGGAGTACGCGGCCTTGACGGCGTAGGCCTGGGTGCGCAGCAGTCCTGAGAGCACCAGGTAACCGCCGCTCTCGCAGGCGGCGGTGAGCCGCGGCGCCAGCTCGATCAGCGGGCCGGCGAGAATATTGGCGAGCACGCAGAAAGCGCGCGGTAGATCGGCGGCGGCGTCCTGCACGGTGATATGCGAGGCGAGGTTGTTGCGGGCGGCATTATCGTGCGTGGCGGTCAGCGCTTGAGGATCGATATCGACCGCGATTACGCTGGCCGCTCCCAGTTTTAGTGCGGCGATACCTAGGATTCCGGAGCCGCAGCCGTAATCGATGACGCTGCGCCCGGCGAGCGGCAGTGAATCCAGTATCTGCAGGCACAGCGCGGTGGTGGGATGCGAGCCCGTGCCGAACGCCAGTCCGGGATCGAGTCTCACCACCACTGCCTCGGGATCGTCGGGCAACTGTGCCGTGGTTGGACATACCCAGAGGCGTCGGCCAAAGCGCATCGATTTCCAGCCGCTGAGCCAGACGCGTTCCCATGCTTGATCCGCCACCGCCCGCAAGCGCGCCTGGTCGGCGATACGCGGCCCCAGGCGCAAGCCGAGCTTCTGCAAATTCAGCAGCGGCTCCGAGGACTGATCGAACAGCGCGCGCACCAAGGTGTCGCGCCACAGTCTCATCTCGCCGGGCCTGGGCTCCAGCACGGGTTCGTCATCGGCGAGGTCCACGTAGGTTACCGACAGCGCTCCGATTTCGAGCAGCGCGTCGTCGAGCGCGTCGGGGCTCAAGGGGCCAAGCGGGAATTCGATTTCGTAAAATGGCATGACCGCGACATTGCACGCGCTACTTCAGCCCCAAGCGCCGCTCGAGGTAGTGAATATCGGTGCCGCCCTGGCGAAATGCCGAATGGTTGAAAATCTCTTGATGCAACGGAATGTTGGTCTTGATGCCCTCGACCACCATTTCCGCAAGCGCGTTGCGCATGCGGGCAATGGCTGTTTCGCGGGTGTCGCCGTAGGCGATGACCTTGCCGATCATAGAGTCGTAAAACGGCGGAACGTTATAGCCGGTGTACACGTGACTGTCGACGCGGATGCCGGGGCCGCCGGGCGAATGCCAGAGGCGAATCGGACCGGGCGAGGGTGTGAAATTTTTCGGATCTTCGGCGTTGATGCGGCACTCGATGGCGTGGCCGCGGATTTGAATGTCGTTCTGCCCGTAGGGCAGCGGCTCGCCGGCGGCGATCAGCAATTGCGCCTTGACGATGTCAATGCCGGTCACCAATTCGGTGACGGGGTGTTCGACCTGCACACGCGTGTTCATCTCGATGAAGTAGAACTCGTTGTCCTGGTACAGGAACTCGAGCGTGCCGGCGTTGCGATAACCCACCTCGTGGCAGGCTTTGGCGCAGCGCTCGCCCATCGTCTTCCTCTGTTTGGGCGTGAGGCCGGGCGCCGGTGCTTCTTCGATCACCTTTTGGTGGCGTCTCTGCATCGAGCAATCGCGCTCGCCCAAATGTACGACGTTGCCGTAGTTGTCGGCGAGGATCTGAAACTCGATGTGCCGGGGCTTCTCGAGAAACTTCTCCATGTAAACCTGCGCGTTGCCAAAGGCCGCCTGCGCTTCCGATTGAGTGACGCTAATGGCATTGAGCAGGGACGCATCGGTGTGCACCACCCGCATGCCGCGGCCGCCGCCGCCGCCGGATGACTTGATGATCACCGGATAGCCGATGTCCTTGGCGATGCGAAAATTCTCGTCGGCGTCGGTTCCCAGCGGCCCGTCGGAACCGGGTACGCAGGGGATGCCGGCGGCCTTCATGTGCCGGATGGCCGACACCTTGTCGCCCATCATGCGGATGGTCTCTGCCCGTGGGCCGACGAAGATGAAGCCGCTCTTCTCGACGCGCTCGGCGAAGTCGGCATTCTCGGACAGGAAGCCGTAGCCGGGGTGGATTGCGACCGAGTCGGTAACCTCGGCGGCGCTGATGATGGCGGGCATATTCAAATAGGACAACGCCGATTGCGGCGGTCCTATGCACACCGTCTCGTCGGCCAGCAAAACATGCTTGGTGTTGAAGTCGGCCGTCGAGTGCACGGCGACCGTTTTGATGCCCAGTTCGCGGCAAGCGCGCAGGATGCGCAGGGCGATCTCCCCGCGATTGGCGATGACGACTTTTTCGATCATCGCCGCTATTCGATGACGAAGAGCGGTTGGCCGAATTCTACGGGTTCACCGTTCTTGGCGATGATCGAGGTCACGCGGCCGGCCTTGTCGGATTCGATTTGGTTCATCATCTTCATGGCCTCGATGATGCACAGAATCTGGCCGACCTTGACCTCGCTGCCGATCTCGACGAAGGCCTTGGCGCCTGGCGATGCGGACGAGTAGTAAGTGCCGACCATCGGTGAGGTGACCGTGTGATCGTCCTTGCGCGGCGTGTGTTCGCCGGCCGAGGTGGCGGGACCGGCCACGGGCAGCGGCGCGGCGTGCACCATGGGGCTCGCCATGGCCATCGGTGCCTGCATGCCCATGCGTGGATGGCGGCTGATGCGTACCGATTCCTCGCCCTCGGAAATTTCCAATTCGGAGATGCCCGACTCTTCGAGCAGCTCTATCAATTTTTTTACCTTGCGAATGTCCACCGCAGATCCCCCAAAATAATTTGTCGTTTCTTACGATGTCGTCAGGCGTGCGCTGGCTGCTTGCAGTGCGAGTTCGTAGCCGATCGGACCCAATCCGACGATGCATCCGGCCGCGACGCCGGATAAATAAGAGTGATGCCTAAATGACTCCCGGGCGAAAACATTGCTCAAATGCACCTCGATGAAAGGCAGACCCACTCCGACGAACGCATCGCGCAGCGCAATGCTGGTATGGGTGAAGGCGCCGGGATTGATGACGATGAAGGAGAAACCTTCGCGCTTCGATGCGTGGATCTTGTCGATCAGTTCGTGCTCGGCATTACTCTGCATCGCGACTAGCTCGTGGCCCAGTTCCACGGCGCGATCCCTTAGCCGCGCCTCGATCTCAGCCAGCGTGGCGGAACCGTAAATGCTCGGCTCTCGGGTACCAAGAAGATTCAAGTTCGGACCATTTAGCAGCAAAATTCGCGCCATCTCGCCCTAAGTCCAGCTTTATCCATTTCTGAAGGTTCGCGATAATAACCAGAAATTGAGGTGAAATGGTAAGCTTTGGCGGCGAACGCCGCGAGAAAGGTATCCGAACGTCAGGTTTTTTCCGCTAAAGCGTCTAATCCTTCGGCTATTCGTTGGCGGGCCTGGGTCAGGTGCACGGCGCCCTTATCGAGACTTTGCACTGCCGACATGATCAGATCGGCCTGCGGGCGATGCAATTCGCCCACGAATAGCGCCACCACCTCGCCGCGTCGGTCCGTGAAAACGGTGAATGGGAAGGCCGGCGACGCCACGCCGAATTTGGCCGCCACATCCAAGGCGTCCTGCTCGCCGATCAAGAGCGGATAGCCAATTTTGAACTGATCCCGGAATTGCAGGACTTTGTCCTTATGATCCACCGCGATGCCGACCACCGTGACATCGTGAGATGCCCATTCTCGGGCCAGGGTATTGAGCAAGGGTATCTCGCGACGGCAGGGCGCGCACCAGGTGGCCCAGAAGTTGATCACCAGCGACTTACCTGCCCAGTTGGCGATGGGAGTGGCCTGGCCCTGCAAATCGTTGAGAAAAAAGGCCGGCAACATGTCGGGAATGCGCGCCGGAGCCATGGTTGATTCGGCGGCGGTGTCGCTCGGCGACGGTGCGCTGGCTAGGCCCGCGGGCACCCGCAATGCAGGCATAGGCCGGGCGTGCCAGTTGGCGTAAATGCGTGCACCGGCCCAGGCGCACAGCATTGCCAAAACGCCGGCGCCCAAGACCCGCAAACCTCCGTAAGTCATTGTGCGGGAAGGGGCAACCTGCGCCCACGGCGCAGTATGAAGCCGGCCGCCAGGAACCCCAGAATGCCGGCAATCATGGCGATCAGCTGCCATTCATGGGGGGCGCTTGCCGCAGAGCCAGGGAGAAGCGCTGAACCTGCCGCTGGAGCGCCTGCCACGG
>Ga0182030_10003657_pt1 | contig 32894 bp, 27 predicted proteins | sample 812S3MmetaG_FD_121299 | JGI IMG/M metagenome (GOLD analysis project Ga0182030, IMG submission 121299) | Permafrost microbial communities from Stordalen Mire, Sweden - 812S3M metaG (Illumina Assembly) | ecosystem: Environmental > Terrestrial > Soil > Wetlands > Permafrost | place: Sweden... | reverse complement strand
GCGCGGCGCGCGCCGGTGCGCGGGGCCGCGCGTGTACCGGTGCCGAAGGTGGCCGGCGCGGTGAATCGCGTGACCGCCGCGCGCAGCGAGTGCGCCGATTTGGCATAGTCGTGCCACGGCTTATCGCGGGCCATCAGCGCTGGGGCGCTGCGCACGGTGAAGCGCTTCGGATCCAGGCCCGACTTGACTTGCGTCCACAGCAGCGGCATCGACACGGTCGCGCCGTCCCGGGCCCGCGGCGACAGCGGCGCGACCGCAGTCGCCATGCGATCGTTGCGCAAGTAGTCGAGAAAAATCCGGCCGCTTCGGTCCTTCTTCGCCATCGTGGTGAGGTAGCGTTCCGGACTGTCGGCCGCCATCTGCACGCACAGCGCCTGTGCAAATGTCTTGGCGGCGGCCCAGTCGAGCGGCGTGCGCTCGTTCGCCAGTGGCGTCACGACATGCAGGCCCTTGCCGCCGGTGCTCTTGCAGAACGCGCGCAGTCCAAGCGCCTGCAGCCGCTCGCGCAGTTCCAGCGCGGTCTTGATGACGGCGCTGAATGCCAGCTCGGGGGCCGGATCCAGGTCGAACACGAGCCTTCCGGGCACCTCCGGCTTATACGGAACACAATTCCACGGATGCAACTCGAGCGCTGCGACCTGCGCCGCGGCCACCAGGCCCGGGACGCGATCGATCTGTAGGTACGGTTTGCGATCGCCGCGCACCGTGACCAGTTCCAATAGAGCCGATGTGCCGGGCATCGCGTGGCGCTGGAAGAATGTGCCGTGCCCGATGCCGTCGGGCGCACGCACCAGCGAGCAGGGCCGACCCTCCAGGTGCGCGATCATCCAGTCGCCGACGGCCGCATAGTACTGCGCCAGATCGAGCTTGCTGACCGGGCGGGCGTCGCCGGCATCGGGCCACAGGCTCTTGCCGGGCTGCGAGATGGTGACGCCCTGCACCTGGTCGGGTCCGCTGGCAGCGCTAGCACTGCCAGCGCGCGAGTTGCGGCCGGCACGCCGCGCGTTATGGGCGGCGGGTTTTGCCGATTGCTCGCGGCGACGTCGCGGTGCCGCAGTACGCTTCGCGGCCGGCAATGGCTTGACCTCCGTCTGCACCAGTTTGGAGGGTTTCTCGGCCTGCACTTCGCCGGCGGGCTTGTCCTCGCGCAGGCCCTTGAATGCTGCCTGGCGCACCATCCCCGATCCGGTCCAGCCGGCGAATTCGATCTCCGCCACCAGTGTCGGTCGCACCCAGCGCACGCCAGGGGCTGATGGCGGCGCCTCGGGCTCGCTGAACGGACTGCGCGCGGCAGCGACCGACTGCAGGCGCGGCAGCAGCGCGGCGCCCGCCTGTTGGCCGAAGCCGGTGCCGACACGACCGGCATACACCAGCTTGGCACCGCGATGCACGCCCACCAGCAGCGATCGCGGCGCACCGTCGCGAAACGTGTAGCCGCCGATCACCACTTCGTGGCCCGCGCGGCATTTGCTCTTGGTCCAGCCACCGACACGCCCGGAAGCGTAGGGCGCATCGATGCGCTTGGAGACGATGCCCTCGAGCGACATACGGCAGGCGGACGCCAGCACCGCGTCGGCGCCGGCTTCGAAGTGTTCGACATAGCGGATGTTGCCCGCGCCCTGGGCCGCGAGCAGACGGCTCAGCCGCTGCTTGCGCTCTGCCAGCGGCAATGGCCGCAGATCCTCGCCGTCGAGGAACAGCAGATCGAACGCGAAAAAAGTCAGCTTCGCTGTCTGCCGGTCGGACAGCGCCGCCTGCAGCGCTGCGAAATCCGGCACCCGGCGCGCATCGAGCGCGACCACCTCGCCATCGATGATGCAATCGGGCAGCGCCGCCGCCTGGTGCGCGATCTCGGGGAATTTGCCGCTCCAGTCCAGGCCCTTGCGCGTACGCAGCTCGGCCGCGCCGCTTGCAACCCGCAGCTGCAGCCGGTAGCCGTCGAATTTGACCTCGTGCACCCAGCCCGGCGAGCCCGGCGGCCGATCGACCAACGTGGCCAGCTGCGGCTCAATGAACTTCGGCATTGCCACCGCGGCGCGCCGCCGCAAGCTCTTCGGCGTCGGCGCGCGCGCCGCTGCCTTGACTCTGGTGATTGCCGAGCCGGGCGTCGGGCCCGGCGCCGACGGCGCAGGTGCTGTGCCCGCCGATGACCACACCGCATCGGGCGCTGCGGCGCCGCCCGCGGTTCGCATGAAGGGCTTCGGACCCTTGCCCCGGCCGGCGGCGATCTGATCCATGCTGCGTCCGGAGGCGATCGAGCGATCCTCGGCTAGCAAAGCCTCGACGCGCGCCGGATCTGCCGCCGCATCGCGATGCTTGATCAGCAGCCAATTGGTGCGCTTGTTGCGCTCGCGATCGTGACGCATGCGCACCAGCACCCAGCTGCCGTGCAGCCGCTGGCCGGACAGTTCAAACTTGAGTTCTCCGGCCCGCAGCGCGTCCGCGGCGGAGCTTCCCGGCGCCGGCTGCCAATAGCCGCGATCCCAGAGCTGCACCGTGCCGCCTCCATACTGCCCGTGCGCGATCGTGCCTTCGAAATCGCCGTAATCGAGCGGGTGATCCTCCACTTCGACAGCCAGCCGCTTGTCGGCCGGATTAAGCGATGGGCCGCGCGCGACTGCCCAGGACTTGAACACCCCGTCCAGCTCCAGCCGCAGATCGTAATGCAGGCGGCGCGCAGCGTGCTTCTGAATCACGAATCGCAGTCGTCCCGCATTTCCGAGCGGCCGGGTACCGCGCGGCTCGGCCGTCTGGCGGAAATCGCGCTTGGAGCGATATTTGGCTAATTTATCCTGCGCCACGGCGGGTCCTCTTCGCTGTCATCGGCACTGCAGTGTCGGCGATGTGGTCCGCTCGGGTCTGTAGGCGGCAATCCCGCTATGCTGTCGCCACCGATGAGCTGGAACCCGGAACAGTATCTTAAATTCTCGCAGCCGCGCATGCGGCCGGCAATGGATCTGCTGGCACGCATAGCATGCACCGAACCGGCGGTGGTGTATGACCTGGGCTGTGGGGCCGGCAATGTCACCGCCGCGCTGGCGGCGCGCTGGCCGCGTGCGCGGATCATCGGCGTGGACGAGTCGGCGGCGATGCTGGCGCAGGCCGCCCGGGCGCTGCCGCGGGTTGAGTGGGTGCTGCACAGCCTGGACGGCTGGCAGCCTGGCGCGCCGGCCGATGTGATCTACTCGAACGCGGCGCTGCACTGGCTGCCCGACCACCGGCAGCTGCTGCCGTCGCTGGTGGCAACGCTGGCGCCGGGTGGCGTGCTCGCGATCCAGATGCCGCGTAACTTCTCGGCGCCCTCACACACGCTGATCGATGCGACCGCGCGCGCCGGGGACTGGCGCAACAAGCTCGAGCCGCTGCTCGGCGCCGCGCCGGTCGCTGAACCGCAGTTCTATTACTCGCTGCTCGCCCCACTGGCGCGCACGCTGGACATCTGGGAGAGCGAGTATCTGCAGGTACTGACCGGCGCGGACCCAGTCAAGGAATGGACCAAGGGCACGTGGCTGATGCCGTTTCTGGATCGGCTGGAGCCGGCAGAGCGCATCGCCTTCGAAGCCGACTACACCCGGCGCCTGCGCGCCGCCTATCCGCCACTGGCGGACGGCAGCACGCTGTTTCCGTTCCGGCGATTATTCATCGTGCTGCGTCGCTCGTAGCTGCGCTCGCGCACTGCGGCGCACCGCTGCCTGATCGCGCTCCTTGCAGCCGGGTCTGCGAGCACCGCGACCGTCGCTGCACCCGTCAGTTGGTGGTGATGTCGACGTTGCGCGTTTCAGGCAGGAAAATCAGCCCGATCACGAGACTGAAAGCAGCGACTGCGATCGGGTACCAGAGGCCGGAATAGATGTTGCCGGTCGCCGCCACGATCGCGAACACGGTCGCCGGCAGGAAGCCGCCGAACCAGCCGTTGCCGATGTGATAGGGCAGCGACAGCCCGCTGTAGCGGATCCTGGTCGGGAACAGCTCGACCAGCCAGGCAGCGATCGGCGCATACACCAGCGTCACATAGATCACCAGCAACCACAGCAGCAGCACGGTCATGCCGGTGTTGATCTGTGCCGGATCCGCGCTCGCCGGGTAACCATGCTTGACGACAGCCGCTTTCAGCACCTTGGGGAAATCGGGTGCACTGGCGGGAATGATCTCATCGCCAATCCGCACCGTGGCCGTGGTGCCCGGCGGTGCTACGACGTTGGCGTAATTCACCGACAGCTTGGCCAGGTTGGATTTCACGGTGTCGCAGGAGCTCTTGAACTTGGCCGTGCCCACCGGGTTGAACTGGAACGCGCACTCCGCCGGGTCAGCCGTGACCGTGACCGGCGAGTGGGCGAGGGCGTTCTCCAGAGCGGGGTTCGCGTAATGCGTAATGGCCTGGAAGATCGGAAAGTAGGTCAGCGCCGCGAGTGCAAATCCGGCCAGGATGATCGGCTTGCGGCCTATCTTGTCGGACAGCCAGCCGAACAATATGAAGAACGGTGTGCCAAGCGCCAGCGCGATCACGATCATGATCTGCGCCGTGGTTGCTTTCACGCTCAGGGTCGTGGTGAGGAAGAACAGCGCGTAGAACTGTCCGCCATACCAGACCACCGCCTCACCGGCGGTCGCCCCGAACAGCGCCAGGATTGCGATGCGCGCATAGCGCCAGGTGCCAAAGGCCTCCTTCAGCGGAGCTTTCGAGCGCTTGCCCTCTTCCTTCATGCGCAGGAACATCGGCGACTCGTTGAGCTGCAGGCGAATCCACAGCGACACGGCCAGCAGTACAATGGAGACCAGGAATGGTATGCGCCAGCCCCAGTCAGCGAAGGCATCCTCGCCGATGTAGGTGCGTACGCCCAGCACCAGCAGCAACGCCACGAACAGGCCCAGCGTCGCGGTGGTCTGAATCCAGGAGGTGTACAGCCCGCGCTTGCCCTTCGGCGCGTGCTCGGCGACATAGATCGCGGCGCCGCCATATTCGCCACCTAGCGCCAGTCCCTGCAGCAGCCGCAGGGCGATCAGCAGGATAGGCGCGATCATGCCGGCCGAGGCAAACGAGGGCAGCAAGCCGATCAGGAAAGTGCCCAAGCCCATGCAGACGATGGTGACGATGAAGGTGTACTTGCGGCCGACCAGATCACCAACGTGCCCGAACACCAGGGCGCCGAACGGGCGAACTGCGAAGCCGGCGGCGAACGCCAGCAGCGTGAAGATGAAGGCCGCGCCTGGTTCCACCGCGGAAAAGAACTGCTTCGCAAGAATGGTGGCGAGCGTGCCGTAGATGTAGAAATCGTACCACTCGAAGACCGTGCCGACCGATGAGGCCAGGATCACTTTTCTTTCTTCGCTCGTCATCCTGCCGGTGTCAGCCGGAGACTGCGTCATTGTCGTCGCCATAGCGTGTTCCCCCGTCCCTGATTGTGTCTTTCAAACAGAAAAGCTCGTCGTGCGAGCGGATCGTTGCGGCTGGCTTTCTCAGGGCGCCACCTTGAGGCGCCAGTCGATCGAAAGTATATCCGACGTATCGCGCCCCACCGCAACAGCGCCCCTTAGACTTAGGTAGCACAAGTTCATATTGCAGATTTATGACATGGCGTCGGGCCGGCCTGCGCTGATCGCTTCTGCCTCCCGATGCGGCGCAGTGCGTAGTCATCGATGCTGACTGCGCACTGCGCCTGGCTCGATGCGCGCTGTCAGAACTTCACGCGAAAACCGACCATCACGGTGGTCTGATTTTCGCTGCCCGAAGTGCCCACGGTGGTGCCGACGTAGCCGTTGGCAAGACCGTCGGTGACGTCCGAGTAGTTCAGGCCGCCGTACACGTCATAGTGCTTGTTGATGACGTAGTCAGCGACGAATGATGCCTCGGTAAAATCACCGGCACACAGCAGGCCGGCGGCAGCGCAACCGATGCCCTGGGTGCCGCTCGGTGTCAGGCCAATGGTCCAGCTGTTCTGACTGACGTGATAGAACGCACCCACGAATTGCCAGCCGGAGCTGAACGCGTAGCGGGCGCCCACCCACTCCATGTTGTAGACGGCGGCGCTGTTGATGTTGATGCCGACGTCGATCGGATACCCATCCTGCGCAGCGCCATCACCGTTGTAGTCGGCATGCGATTTCTGGATGTGCGAGTAGCCTGCGTAGACGATCAACTTGTCTTTCAGCTTCGAGTCGCCGAACTCGAAGGTGTATTTGCCCATGATGTTATAAGACTCGTCATTGGAGATGAAGGCGGCCAGTCCCGGCTTGGGCACCGGATTTACCCCGCCATCGTCAAATGAACTTCGCAGGTTGACGGCGCCCTTCGCATTCTCATAGACGGCGTCGAGCGCGAATTGCTGGATGGTCACCCCGGCATTGAATGCGTAGGAATGGCCGAATAGACCCGTATCCTGGCCACCGTTGGAGAACATGGCTGCGACATGGATCGGACCGCTGTTAAACCCATAGCGAATCGAGTTATCCCAGCGTGCCGCCTGGGTGCTGCCCGCACCGCCGTTGAAGCCTGAATAGCCCAGAAACGAGAACGCATAGGAGAGCGACTGCGGGTCGTACGAGGCGAGCGCCTGCAGCTGCAGCGAGTTGTGACGGCCGATCGTCAGCGTCCCGAAGGTCGCGCTGCTCACGCCGCCATTCAGCTGGCTGTTGAAGGCCTGGCCGCAACGGCTGCTGTCGGCGTTGGCAGTCTGGTGGCCCTGCGCCAGGGGGCCATTCGAAGCGAGGCTGGCGCAGGCATCGGTCAGCTGGCCCGACAGCGGATTGAACCCGGTCTCCGCCGTTGCCACCAGCTGCAGATCGTTGACAATGGGTTCTGCCACCCGGATGCCGATCTTGGACTGTTCAAGGCCGCTCTCGGCGACCGTGGTCTGCGAGCCGGCGAAGTTTCGCGTCGTCGTGAAGGCTTGATACTCAAGGCCACCGGGAATCGAAGCGCTGAGCGGAACGCCGTGGCTCTGATAGGCGTAGCCGACATCGACGGTTCCATAAATAGTGACGCCGCCCAGCGACAGGCTGTCAGGCAATGGATCCTTCATCTGTGCTTGCGCGCCTGCACTGGCCAGGGCCAGAGCCATTCCGGCCGCACTCAGATAGCTTGATCTTTTCATCGTACCCCCTCCATTAAAATAATTTTGCAACAGCCCCGGCGTCGGCCCTTGAGCGAACTCCGCACATCGCCCCACACGCGGATACTGGCGTTGGCCCTGGTGCCTCCGATCGACAGCTGAAAAAAGAGCAGGCGATCGCCTCCGATTGACACGCTCAATCCTCGACTAGCGCGACCGCGGCTGACATTACACTTTGGTCGCAACCGACGTTGCCCTCACGCAACAAAGGACTGGCATTATGGCTCATCAGGCGTCTGAACCTGGGGACATGGGGCATTTGTCTTAGGCCGGAGGGCGGCATACAGTGTCCGCAAGAAAGGGGGGTGTATGTTTTCCGGCTGGCTGCTGTCGCTGATGGCGGTGGGGTACCTGGGCAGTCTGTTCGCAATCGCCTTCTACGGCGACCGTCGCCGCCTCTATACCAACCAGCGGCAACTGCGCCCCTACATCTACGCGCTGGCACTTGGCGTGTATTGCACCTCATGGACTTTCTTCGGCGCCGTCGGCAGCGCCGTGCGCGACGGCTGGGCGTACCTGCCGATCTATCTTGGCCCGGCGCTGGTGTTCCTGTTCGGCCTGCCGTTCATGGAGCGGCTGGTCGAGATTGGCCGCGCGCACAAGGTCAGTTCGATCGCGGATTTCATAGCGTCACGCTTTGGCAAGAGCCGCGCACTGGCGGTGCTGGTGACGCTGATTGCCCTGTCGGCAGCCATTCCATACATCGCGCTGCAATACAAGGCCGTGGCCGCCAGTCTCGACGTGATGACCGCGGTCACCGCCGGGCATGCGCCGTGGTATCGCGACACGGCGCTGACAGTCGCACTGATGATGGCGCTGTTCGCCGTTTTGTTCGGCGCCAGGCGCGTCGATGCCACCCGCCACCGCGAAGGTCTGATGCTTGCGATTGCCTTTGAGTCACTGTTCAAGCTGTTCGCCTTTGTTGCCGTGGGCGTATTTGCCAGTCTGCAATTGCGCGGCCATGCCTGGCTGCTGCCGGCCCGGCTGGCGACTGGCGACACGCTGTTCAATGGCGATGCGCTGCTGAGTACATTGCTGGCCGCGGCGGCCATATTCTGCCTGCCGCGCCAGTTCCAGGTCGGCGTGGTCGAATGCGCGCGCGCCTCGGATCTGAAACTTGCGCGCTGGCTGTTACCGACCTACCTCGCACTGTTCTCCGTCGTCGTGATACCGGTGGTGGCACTGGGCACGCGCAATGGTCTGTCGCTGCACACGGCATCGGATTCGCTGATCCTGACATTGCCGATGAGCTACGGTGCATCCTGGCTCACAGTACTGGTGTTCCTCGGCGGTCTGTCCGCGGCCACCGCCATGGTGGTGGTCGCCAGCACGGCGCTGGCGACGATGATCTCGAATGACATCGCCGCACCACTGCTGTGGCGCCAGCGCCTGGAGGAGGGCTCGAGCCTGGTACCGCGCGTACTGTGGGTGCGCCGGCTCGCCATCTTCACGCTCGCGCTGCTGGCATTTTCGTATTACCGCTCGGCGTCGGGCTCCACCAGCCTGGCGGCGATCGGCATGCTGTCATTCGCCGCGGTGGCGCAATTCGCCCCCGGGCTGTTCGCCGCGCTCTACTGGAGCGGGGCAAGCGGTGCGGGCGTGTTCTGGGGCATGCTGACTGGATTTATCACCTGGGTGTGCCTGCTGTTCCTGCCCAACCTGGCGGCCGGAGGCCTGCTGCCGCACGTGCTGGCGGACTATTCGGCGCCGGGCCCGGTCGGACCGCGCGCGCTGCTGGCGCTGATACTGAATGTGTCGGTGATGCTGATCGTGTCGGCGCGCCGCGGTGTGACACTGCAGGAGCGGCTGGCCGCTCGCGCCTTCGTCGCACCCAAGCATCCCGCGGCCGGTGTGGCCGCGATGAATTCCCGGGTCGGCGACCTGGAAACCGTGGCCGCGCGCATCATAGGTGCGGCTGCAGCCCGCCAGGCGCTGCAGGAATACGCCGCACTGAGCGGCCAGGAACTGCCCAAGCCCGGCGCACCCGCCGACCGGGGGCTGTTGCAGCACTTCGAGCGCGTGCTGGCCGGCTCGATCGGCGCCTCATCTGCGCGTGTGGTGCTGACGCACGCGCTCAAGCGCAAAGGGCTGGAGGTCGATGAGGTCGCCGATCTGCTCGATGAGACTTCGCAGGAACTGCGCTTCAGTCGCCAGCTGCTGCAGGCGACAATGGAAAACATCACGCAGGGAATCAGCGTGGTGGATGCGCAAATGCGCGTCGTTGCCTGGAATCGACGTTATCTGGATCTGCTCGGCTATCCGGATGGCATGGTGTATGTCGGCCGTCCGGTTGCGGATCTGATTCGATGGAATGCCGAACAGGGGGAAATGGGGCCGGGCGACCCGGAACGGCAGGTGCAGAAACGCCTGGCGCACATGCGCGCCGGCACCCCTTATACCTTCCAGCGCGCCCGCCGCAATGGCCAGGTGTACAGCATTCACGGGCAGCCGATGACCGGCGGCGGATTTGTAACCACCTATACCGACATCACGGAGTTCAAGCGCCACGAACAGGATCTGCTGGAGGCCAAGCAGGGCCTGGAGGCGCGCGTGGCGCAACGCACGCACGAGCTGAGTGCATCGCTCGAGGCGCAGCGCGTGGCCAAGCAGGAGGCCGAGACCGCTAACGTCAGCAAAACGCGCTTCTTCGCCGCCGCCAGTCACGATCTGCTGCAGCCGCTGAATGCCGCCCGGCTGTTTGTCTCGGCACTGGCGTCGCGGGCGGGTGCACATCCCGAGCTGCAGGAGCTGACGGTGCGCATCGACGCCTCGATGCGGGCGGCCGAGGAGTTGCTCGACGACCTGCTGGACGTTGCGCGGCTGGACAGCGGCGTGCTCGAGCCGGACATCACCAGCTTTCCGATCATCGAGCTGCTCGAGGAGCTGCGGCGGCAATACGCGCCGCTGGCGCACGCGCGCAACCTGCGCCTCAGCATCGTCGGCTGCCGCGAAGTGGTACGCAGCGATCGCGTGCTGTTGCGGCGCATTATCCAGAATTACCTCTCCAATGCACTGCGCTATACCGAACGCGGCGGCGTCGTGGTCGGATGCCGGCGGCGCGACGGCGAACTCGAGGTAGCCGTGTACGACACCGGTCCCGGGATCGACGAGCAGCAGCGCCAGCGCATGTACGCCGAATTCAGCCGCTGCGAACAGGCTTCGCCGTGGGGTGAGAAGGGGCTGGGACTTGGCCTGTCGATCTGTGATCGGCTCGCGCGGCTGATGGACCACACATTGACCTTCGCGAGCTGTCCGGGGCGCGGCTCCGCGTTCGGAGTGCGCGTGGCGCGTGACGTCAAGGCCCGCCGCGCCAGGCGCAACGGCACGCAGCGCCCGGCGGCGGATCCGATCGGGTTGCGCGGTCTGCGGGTACTGTGCGTGGACAATGACTGCTCGATCCTCGATGGCATGGAGGCGCTGCTCGGCCAATGGGGCGTGCAGGTGTTCAAGGCGCGAAACAGCGCAGAAGCGATGCAAATCTGCGCGCAGGCGGACGTCGACACGATATTGGCCGACTACCACCTCGGAGACGGTGTCGATGGCATCGCGCTGTTGCGACGCGTGAGCGAGTCGCGCTACCCGGTCGGCTCTGCGGCATTGATCAGCGCGGACCATGGCGCCGACCTGGCCCTGATTGCCCGTACTGCCGGCTATCCATTACTGCACAAGCCGCTGCGACCGGCGGTACTGAGGGCACTGCTGAGTGCTTTCCGCCGACTGCCGAGCAAGGTGTCGGCTGCCTGACGGCGCGATCGAGCCGGCGTCGTGCGCGACAGTTCGACCAAAGTCGTAGGGGCGCGGTGATCCGCGCGGTGCTAGATAAAGACCATGAACTCCTGGGCGCTGCCGAGTGTGCGGATTAACTACCAGGTCCTGATCGTCGACGACCATCCGTTGTATCGCGCGGCGCTGCGCGGTGCGGTCGCTGCGGCATGCCCCGATAGCGAATTCTTCGAGGCCGCCAGCATTGCAGGATTGTTCGACGAGTTGGAACGACATGCGCGGCCCGACCTGCTGCTGCTGGACCTGAACCTGCCGGGTGCCTACGGCTTCAGCGCGCTGGCGCACCTGCGCGGCGCGCGTCCCGAATTGCCGATCATCGTCGTGTCGGCCAGCGATGATGCGCGCACTGTGCGTCAGGCGCTGGCGTTCGGCGCCCAGGGTTTCGTCTCCAAGGGGGCCGATGCCGCCACCATCGCCAACGGTGTGCTGGCGGTGTTGCGCGGCGAGATCGTGTTGCCGCCCGGGCTGGGACCCGACGCGGAGCCCGCCGCCGATGCCGGCGCGCTCGATATCGCGCAGCGCCTGGCGCAACTCACCCCGCAGCAGTTCCGGGTCTTCGGACTGCTGTGCGCGGGGCGGCTCAACAAGCAGATCGCGCATGAACTGCAGATCATGGAGGCCACGGTGAAGGCTCACATGACCGCCATTCTGCGCAAGCTCGGTGCCTGCAACCGCACCCAGGCCGCGCTGCTGGCCAGCCGCCTGGCTCGGGATCCGGACGAGATCAGACCCGCTCCCGAGGGAGCCGACTGAGCAGCCGCCGCTGCCCGCTGCATCGACGCCACCCCGGCCCTGCGCTACCGTGGTAGTCGTTGATTACATTAGTGTTTCACCGGGGAAACCCACATGATAAAGGGCGATTGCCGTGGCGGCGCGGGCATCACCGGCAGCAACAACAAGCCCGGTGCCGTATGTGCGCTCAGCATCAAGGACGGCCCGGTCATCGAGCGTCGAAGGTTGTCGGGCGAGTCTTATGCGCCGGAAGGGACTGCGATCCCTTGCGACGTTTCGTTACGCCTGCCGATCGGTGACCAGCTGGGCCACCACTGACGGGTCCGCCAGCGTCGAGATATCTCCCAGCTGCTCAGTCTCATTCGCGGCGATCTTGCGCAGGATGCGGCGCATGATCTTGCCGCTGCGGGTCTTTGGCAGGCCCGCCGTCCACTGGATCACATCGGGGGCCGCAAACGCCCCGATCTGTTCGCGCACGATGCGCAGCAGTGCGCGACGCAGTTCGTCCGACGGTTCACTGCCGGCGCTGAGCGTGACGTAGGCGTAGATGCCCTGTCCCTTTATTTCGTGCGGATACCCGACCACTGCGGCTTCCGCCACCGATGCATGCGCGGCCAGCGCGCTCTCCACTTCGGCGGTGCCAATGCGGTGACCAGAGACATTGATGACATCATCGACGCGCCCGGTGATCCAGTAATAGCCATCCTCGTCGCGCCGCGCGCCATCGCCGGTGAAGTAGCTGCCGGGATAGGTGCGAAAATAGGTGTCGATAAAGCGCTGCGGGTCGCGGTACACGCTGCGCATCTGCCCGGGCCAGCTATCGCGCACCACCAGGTTGCCGGTGCACGCCCCCTCGAGCACCCGGCCGGCGGCATCGACAATGGCCGGCACGATGCCAAAGAACGGACGGGTGGCCGAACCGGGTTTGAGCGCGGTGGCACCGGGCAGAGGCGTGATCAGGATGCCCCCGGTCTCTGTCTGCCACCAGGTATCCACGATCGGGCAGCGGCCATCGCCCACCACCCGGTGGTACCACTCCCAGGCTTCCGGATTGATCGGCTCGCCGACGCTGCCGAGCAGCCGCAGTGATTTGCGGTCGTGCTGCCGCACCCACTGATCGCCCTCGGCGACCAGCGAGCGTATCGCGGTAGGAGAGGTGTACAGGATGCTTACCTGGTGCTTGTCGCACACCTGCCAGAAGCGCCCCGGGTCGGGGTACTTGGGCGTGCCCTCGAACATCAGCGTGGTTGCGCCATTCGCTAGCGGGCCATAGACGACATAGCTGTGACCGGTGACCCAGCCGACGTCGGCGGTACACCAGTAGATGTCCTCGTCGCGGTAGTCGAACACATTCTGAAAGGTGTAGGAGGCGAATACCAGGTAGCCGCCGGTGGTGTGCAGCACGCCCTTGGGTTTTCCGGTGGACCCCGACGTATAAAGTATGAACAGCGGATCCTCGGCGCCCATCTCCTCCAGCGGACAATCGGTCGATGCAGCGCCCATCAACTGCTCATAGGACACATCGCGCCCGCCGACCATCGGCACGCTGGCGCCAGTCCGGCGCACCACTACGACCGTACCCACCGGGTTGTCGGCTCGCAGCGCAATTGCTGCATCGACATTGCGCTTCAGTGCAATGGTCTTGCCGCCACGCCAGGCCTCATCGGCAGTGATGACGATGCGCGAGCCGCAGTCTTCGATGCGGCTGGCAATCGACTCGGGCGAGAAGCCGGCGAATATCACCGAGTGGATGGCGCCTATACGGCTGCAGGCCAGCATCGCCACCGCCGCCTCCGGAATCATCGGCAGGTAGATCGTGACGCGATCGCCCTTGCGCACGCCCAGATCACGCAGCACGTTGCCGAAGCGACACACGTCGGTGTACAACTCACGATAGGTGAGGCTGCGCGACTCGCCGGGCCGGTCGCCCTCCCAGATGATCGCGACCCGATCGGCGCGTTCGGCCAGATGCCGATCGAGACAGTTGTAGGCTACATTGAGTGTGCCGTCCTCGTACCAGCGGATATGAAAGTCCTCCAGCCGGTAGGACACATCCTTGACCTTACTGTACGGACGGATCCATTGGAGACGGCGACCGATCTCGCCCCAGAACGCCACCGGATCATCGACGCTGCGAGCGTAGTCGGCTGCATAGCGCGCCGCATCGATGTGCGCCCGGGCCGCAAATTCAGGCGGCACAGCATATATATGTGTCAAATGTTGCATACAGCCCCCTGAAGCAAGGTCGCGTCTTCCCACGGTGCCGCTTCGCTGGCGCCGCCAGACGCGCACAGTCCACCTGTCGCATCCATGATACGTCAGCCCGGTGCTGCACTGCGTCCGCGACCACAGTAGGATTGACTTAACGCTGCGACGCCAGTACCGCGTGCGCTACCTGTTCGCGGTTGTGCTGGCAGCGGCGACGCCCGACCAGTGAAAATCCCACGCCCGGATCGCAGATGCACGCGACCAGCACCTGCCGGTCGCGGAACTGCACTGCCACCCGCTCGCCCTCCTGCAGCATCGAATCCGCGGTGCGAAAATCCAGCCGCTGCCCCGGCTGCTCACTGATCAGCTGCCACCCCAGCTCGCGCCCCAACAGCAGCACGCGTTCGAAATTCACCCAGGCATCGGACGTCGTCGCTACCATCAGATAGCGCAGCTCATGCAGCTGCATCCCCAGCACCCCAGCGCCCATCGCACCGGACAGCAGCAGGCCGAAGCCGGCGGCGGCGCTGACTGCCAGCGTCTCGCGCAGATTGTGCAGGAACGCGGCCGTGACCATCAGCGCAATACAGATAGCCGCAAGGTAAGCGCAAAACGCGACCGGCGCGAAGTACCTTACCCGGTCGCTGCCGTGTAGCCTGAGTCTTTCCGCGTACATCAAGGGTGCCTGTGGCCGCTGGCTGCGCTGTCATATACCGGTCATGGAATCGTCATAGTCTCAGTCCCGCGATGCTGCAACAAGACTAACGAGTTTTCGACTAACGCGAGGTTACCTGTGCTGACCAGCTTGGGCATCGATGTCCCGACCACCGTATTGCTATGTCTCGCGCTAGCGCTGGCGCTGAGCTTTGAATTCGTCAACGGCTTCCACGATACTGCCAACGCAGTCGCGACGGTGATCTACACCAATTCGCTGAAACCGGCGCTGGCGGTGATATGGTCCGGGTGCTGGAACCTGATCGGTGTCCTCACCTCGTCGGGCGCGGTCGCATTCGGCATCGTCGCACTGCTGCCGGTCGAACTGGTTATCAACGTCGGTTCCGGTGCCGGTTTTGCGATGGTGTTCGCATTGCTGGTCTCTGCCATCATCTGGAACCTGGGCACCTGGTACCTGGGATTGCCGGCATCCAGCTCGCACACACTGATCGGCTCGATCGTCGGCGTCGGACTGATGAACTCGCTGCTGACTCCCGACGCCGCCTTCGGCGATGGCGTCAACTGGGCGAAGGTGGCCGATACCGTCAAGGCACTGGTGTTCTCGCCGCTGATCGGCTTCGTAGTCGCGGGCCTGCTGCTGCTGCTGGCCAAGACGCTAATCCGTAACCCTGCGCTGTACCAGGCGCCCACCGGCAAGGAGCCGCCGCCGTGGTGGATCCGCGGACTGCTGGTGCTGACCTGCACGGGCGTGAGCTTTGCGCACGGCTCGAACGATGGCCAGAAGGGCATGGGCCTGATCGTGCTGATTCTGGTCGGCATCGTGCCGACCGCGTTCGCACTTAACATGAGCGCCTCCTCCAACTCGCTACAGCAGCTTGAGTCATCGGCGGTCGTGTTCGCGCAGTCGCTGAAGTCGCTGCCGGCGGCCGCCGGAGCGGGGGACTCGACCGATACGCCGGTCACCGACAATGCCCACAAGCTGTTGACCGGATACCTGCGTACCGGATGGTTTGCAGACAGCACCTTGCCGGCACTCGCTGTCGCGAACCAGCGCATCGTTGCCGGGCTGAATGGCGTCAGCAACCTTGCGACCGTGCCGCCGATGCAGCGTCGTTCGCTGCGGCTCGACATCTACCTGGTGTCGGAAACGCTGGCGCGCATGATCAAGAACAAGCAATTTCCCTCGACGCTCGATGCCAAGCTGGCCGGCAACTACCAGAAGTCGCTCAAGGGTCTGACGAACTACATCCCGCTGTGGGTCAAGATAGCCGTGGCGCTGGCACTTGGTTTTGGCACCATGATCGGCTGGAAGCGCATCGTCGTCACCGTCGGGGAGAAGATTGGCAAGGCACACCTGACCTACGCGCAGGGAGCCTGCGCCGAACTGGTCGCATTCGGAACCATCGAGGCGGCCGACATACTCGGCCTGCCGGTGAGCACGACGCACGTGTTGTCGTCGGGTATTGCCGGCACGATGGTTGCGAATGGTTCGGGGATCCAGAAGGAAACCGTACGCAACATCATTCTCGCCTGGGTGCTGACGCTGCCGGTGTGCGTGCTGCTGGGCGCAGCTTTATTCGCCGCCGGGCTGTTCTTCGTGCTGCGGCTGGCTGGTGTGCCGTAGCCGCGTGCCGTAGCCGGCACGGCGGCTCTAAGGGATCTTCATGCTCACGGCACCGATATCGCGCGCCGGATAGAAGCGCTTCAGCGCCAGCACCGTCAACACCGCGAAGGCCAGTAGCACCAGGCCCTGGGCGACGGCGAAGGGCGGTTCAGTGCCGGTGGGCGCCAGCGGCTGCAGTAACGGCAGCTTCTGGAATGCCTGCACCACGCCAACAAGCACATTCAGATACAGCGATATCATCACGGTAACGACGTATAGCCAGCGCCAGGATCCGGCCATGTGATAGGAGTAGCGAGCTAGGATCGCCAGCACCAGCAGCAGCAGCGACAGCAGGCCGATCACGTGCGGCGGTCCGAAGTGCGCGGAATGAAACATGAATCCGGTGACGCTCGTCAGCACGGTTGTGGCCAGGAACAGCGCCGTCCAGCCATCCAGTCTCATGGCGGCCAGCATGCCGAATACGACTACAATGCCGGCGGCGATGCCGACCAGGCTCAGGATGACGTGGAACAGCGTAAACGATGCAGTCGACATTCCGAGTATCATGGAGGCCACCTCGCTGTCTGATTTTATGTGCGCCTGCCTTGATATCCTACCGCGTAACGCGCTGCCAGGGTTGTGACTTAGGTATCCCCCACGGCGGCCGCTGGCCGACCTCAGCGGCAATGCTCGAGCATCAATGCGGCTCCTTATCTCGGCCATCATCGCGGTGCCGTTCCACTAGCACGTGGCTCTCGCGCCGCAGGTTGCTGCGCGCAATCGCAGGCTTCAGGAATCCACCGGCGGAAGACCAGCGGCGGCCGCGCTTCTGGTTCACATGCAAATAACCGACGCCTTCGTTGTAGCCGCAGTTGAAATCGTCGATCGCCGGTACCCGGAGCTGGACTGCGACATCGCGCGGGCTTGCCCATCGCGAGCAGATAGCCGACGGGGATGTGCAGTCAGACCCAGTTGTCCGATCCGCCAGCTTCCAGCACCAACATCCGGGGGTCGGGCCTGGCGGAGAGCCGCTCAGCTGCCATCCAGTTGTCTCACTGCGCGTCCCCGCCGGCGGCTTGAAGAATTTAACCATGCTGGCCACACTAGCGCTTAGACTGTGTCTAAGCACCGCTTGAAGGCGTCCTCGCAACGCGGAGCATTGGCCAGCGGGGTGGCCAGACATCATCCACTGGTCTCAACGGATCTGCGCTTATACATATGAACAGGATTCGAACGCCGATCACGGCGCCGGCGGCGTTGATGGTCGTCGCAGCCATGCTGAGCGCGGCGGTGTTCGCGGATAGCCCACCGGACAGTTCGGCGGCGCCGGCCTTCAGCCTGGCGCCTGTCGTGATCAGCGCGACCCGCGTGCCTGAGGCCAGCAGCGATCTGCCGATGTCGATCGACCTGGTCGAAAAGCAGCAGATCCGCGAAGGCCAGTTGCAGGTCAATCTGTCCGAACCGCTGATCGCGGTGCCGGGCGTCAATGTGCAGACACGCCAGAACTATGCCCAGGACCTGCAGATCTCGGTGCGCGGTTTTGGCGCCCGCTCGAGCTTCGGCGTTCGCGGTGTGCGGCTGTACGCCGACGACATTCCCGGAACCATGCCGGACGGCCAGGGCCAGTTCTCCAATTTCGATCTGGACTCCGCCGATCGCATCGAAGTACTGCGTGGGCCGTTCTCGGCGCTGTACGGCAACTCGTCCGGCGGCGTGATCTCCATCTTTACCGAGGATGCGCCTGCGGGACAGCGGGTCGACGCCAGCGGCGAATACGGCAGTTTCAACACCCAGCGCTATGCCATCAAGGAACTGCTCGGCCAGCCTGGCGCTGTCAACCTGGTGGTGGATGCCTCGCATTTCACCACCGACGGTTATCGTGATCATAGCCAGACACAGCGCGATGTGTTCAACGCCAAGGCGGCCTGGCAACTCGACGACGCTTCCAGACTGACGCTGATTGCCAATGCGATCAACCAGCCCAATGCGCAGGACCCGCTGGGTCTCACGCGGGTGCAGCTCAACAGTAACCGCGAGCAGGCCGGCACCGGGGCGCTGGCCTACAACACGCGCAAGTCAGTGCAGCAGGAGCAGGTGGGTGCTCACTATGAGCGCACGCTAAGCAGTACTGACGACCTGAGCGCGATGCTGTATGGCGGCGGGCGCGACACCACGCAGTACCAGGCGATTCCGATGGCCACTGAAGGCGCGCCGACCAACCCGGGCGGGGTGATCGTCCTTAACAACGAGTATTACGGCGTCGACGTGCACGTCACCGATCATCGCCAGCCGGCCGAGATGCCGCTGCAAGTCACGGCCGGCGTTAGCTACGACAATCTGGATGAAGGCCGGCGCGGTTACCTCAATTTCATAGGCCCCCTCCTGGGCGTGAAGGGAGCGCTGCGCAAGGATGAGATTGACACGGTGTACGATCTGGATGAATACCTGCAACTGCAGTGGGACCCGGCGCCGCGCTGGCGGATGGAGGCCGGCATTCGCAACAGTGTCGTGGAGGTCGGCGACGACGACCACCTGGCCGCCGCCGCCGGCAGGCCCGCCGATAGCGGCGTGCGCTACGGCACCGTCAGTCCGGTCGCCGGACTGACCTATCGCGCGGCCCCGCATGTGGATCTGTACGGCTCGTATGGCAAGGGCTTTGAGACCCCGACGCTCGATGAGCTCGCCTATCGCTCGACCAACGGCAGCCTGCCGGGCCTGAACTTCGCGCTGCAGACCGCGCGCAGCGACAACTATGAGATCGGAATGAAGGCCGGCACCGAGCGCATGCGCGGCACGCTGGCGGGGTTTTATATCCGCACCGAGGATGAGCTGGCGGTGCAGGCCAATGCCGCCGGGCGTTCGGTTTACCAGAATATTCCAGCCACCCAGCGTCGCGGCGCCGAGGCCGAGTTGCAGAGCGACTGGAGCCATGGCCTCAGCAGCCAGGTCGCCTACACTTATATCCAGGCGCTGACGCTGCAATCGTACAGCACCTGCATCGTGGTACCGTGCGTGCCGGTACTGGTTGGCCCCGGGCATCGGATCCCGGCGGTACCGGCCGACACGCTGTATGCCGGGGTGACCTGGCGGCGCGCGCCCGGGGACTTCTGGGTCACGCTCGAGACTGTCGGTCGCGCACAGCTGTACGCCAACGATCTCAACAGCCAGGCGGCCAGCGGCTATTGGCTCGCGAATCTGAGCTTCGGCACCGAACAGCAGCGCAGTACGTGGGATTTCACCGAAGCGCTGCGCCTGGACAATCTGGCCAACCGCCGCTATGTGGGTTCAGTGATCGTCAACGAGACCAATACTCGTTACTTCGAGCCCGAACCTGGCCGTACGGTGTATCTGATGTTTACTGCGTCGTATCGTTAGAGAATGAGGACATCGCCACATGAAGCCGCTGCGGAGCCGCTACTGTTCACCACAGCGCTCAACAGCCAGCGCCGTCATCTGCGGTCCGGTGACGTCATGAGCCTGGGCATCGAACGATTGGGCGAGCAGACCCAGAGAGTGGTCGAATGGTCTGATCGCTAGCGAGCGTTGCCCCAGGCGCAGCGTCGTCAAAACAGCAAGCCGCGGGAGCAGCAGCGGTCACCAGCGTGAATTTATTGTGGCAATTCGTCCGGCTGTCATCGCCGCTCTACGGCCTGGTGGCAGCCGGCTACCTCTTGGCACGCGTTCCCGGCTGGCGGCCAGCCTGGAGCGACCGGGTCTCGATGTTCGTATTCACGCTGCCGTTGCCGGCAATGCTGTTCCGCCTCATGAGTCAGCAGGCATCGCTGCCGCCGGTGGACGGGCGGGTGCTGATCGCCTATTTCGGCAGCTGCCTGATCGTGTTCGTACTCGGTCGGATTACCGGCGCGCTGCTGTTCAAGCTCGATGGTACCGCGCAGTCGGTGTTCGGACTCGGAGGCATTTATTCAAACATCGTGCTGACTGGATTGGCGATTGCGAAAATCGCCCTCGGTACTCCAGCGGTCCCCGTCGTGGCGCTGCTGCTGGTATTCAATGCGCTTACGCTGTGGACACTGGTGAGCGTGTCGGTTGAATGGTCGCGGCACGGCTCTTTCAGCCTGGCAGGCTTTGCGCAAACCGCGCTCCGGGTGCTGCGCAATCCGTTCATTGTCGCCATCGTGGGCGGCACGGTATTCGGCCGCTTGGGTTTTACGCTGCCGCCGGCCGTGGATAGGGGTTTGGCGGCAATCGGTAGTATTGCCGCTCCTGCCGCCATGATTACCCTGGGCATGGGATTAGCTGCGTTTCCGCTGAGTCAGGAATGGGCTTCGGGCCTTACAGTGTGCGCGCTCAAGCTCATTGTGCAGCCGCTGATCGTATGGGGGTTTGCGATCGCCCTGGACCTGCCAGCGCTCGAACTGCGCGCCGTCGTGCTTGTCGCCTCGATGGCAGTTGGTGTGAACGTGTACCTGATGTCGGTGCAGTTTCGGGCCATCCAGCACACCATTGCCAGTAGCATAGTGCTGTCGAATGTATTTGCCGCGGTCACCACACCGGTGCTGCTCACGGCCCTGCATGCCAGCAGTTGACCGAACTATTATCGTGATAAAACAATATACTAGGATCTATTCCTAATGCATGCTGAGCAGCAGCAGCAGCAGCAGCAGCAGCAGCAGCAGCAGCAGCAGCAGCAGCAGCAGCAGCAGCAGCAGCAGCAGCAGCAGCAGCAGCAGCAGCAGCAGCAGCCGCCGCCGCCGCCGCGCCTCCCTGAGTGCGCGCCTGGGCCGGCGAGCCCGCAGCCGCAGGCAGGTCGCCGGCGCATCCAGTCGGGCGGCTTTCTGCTCGGGCTGTCGGCGCTCGGCATCGTCTTCGGCGACATCGGCACCAGTCCGCTCTACACCTTGAAGACGGTGCTCAACCTTACCGGGCCCAATCCCGCCCCTGCAGCCGTTCTCGGCAGCCTGTCGCTGATCCTCTGGACACTGGTCATCATCACCAGCGTCAAATATGTGGTCATCGCAATGAGCGTCGATAACGACGGCGAAGGCGGGATCCTGGCGCTGATGTCGCTGCTGGCACTGAAGAAGCATCAGCGGCCGGCGATCGTCGCCGTCGGGCTGTTCGGCGCTGCGCTGATCTACGGCGATGGTGCCATCACGCCTGCGATTTCGGTGTTGTCAGCTCTCGAAGGACTGGATATCGCGCTTCCGGCGCTGCATCCGTATATTCTGCCGGCGGCGGTTACCATCCTGTTCGCGCTGTTCGCGCTGCAGCCGTCCGGCTCCGCGCGCATCGGCAAAGCCTTCGGTCCGGTGATGGCGCTGTGGTTCCTGTCCATTGCCGCGCTCGGCATCTGGGGTATCGCGCAGCATCCGACGGTGCTGGCCGCGATCAATCCCGTATACGGCCTGCGCTACCTGGGCTCGCACGGTTATGAGAGTTTTCTGGTACTGGGCGGCGTGTTTCTGTGCGTGACCGGCGCGGAAGCGCTGTATGCAGACATGGGTCATTTCGGGCCGCGCCCGATCCGTCTGGCCTGGTCGGCGATCGTATTTCCAAGCCTGGTGCTGAATTACGCCGGTCAGGCCGCGATCGTGCTCGCCGGTGCCACTACCAGTGACAATATTTTTTTCCGCCTGTGCCCGCAGCCGCTGCTGCTCCCGCTAGTAGTGCTGGCGACGCTGGCGACGATCATCGCCAGCCAGTCGATCATTACCGGTGCATTTTCGATGACACGCCAGGCGATCCAGCTCGGCTGGCTGCCGCGCCTGCGCATCAAGCAGACCTCGGAGGTCGGTTACGGGCAGATCTATGTCGGCGCGATCAACTGGCTGCTGATGCTGGTGACGGTCGGTCTGACGCTGTCGTTTCGCCGCTCCGACAACCTGGCGGCCGCCTACGGCATCGCGGTATCGCTGACCATGCTGATGACCTCGGCGCTGCTGTTCATGGCAATGCGCGAGATTTGGGGCTGGAGCCTTGCGGCCAGCGGCGCGCTCGCCGGGGCGCTTTTTTGCGTGGACACGGCGTTCTTCGCCGCCAACTTGGTGAAAGTGGCAGACGGTGGCTACGTGCCGCTACTGCTGGCCGGGGTGGCGTACGGGTTGATGTTGATCTGGCACCGTGGATCGGTCGCGATGACGCGCGCGGCCAGCCAGAAGCTGATTCCGGTTCCCGAGTTCATGGCCGAGATCGAGGCGCGGCGGGTGCCGCGAGTACCCGGCACGGCGGTGTTCATCTCGCGTACCGCACGCGATACGCCGCCGGTGATGCGCTGGCACGTGCAGAAGAATCGCGCGCTGCACCAGAAACTGTTTGTGCTGAAGATAGTCGTCGAGTCGGTGCCCTGGATCGGCGACGAGGCACGCCTGCAGGTGAGCGAATTGGCCCCCGACTTCTGGCGCGCAACGGCGCACTACGGATTCATGGAGCGGCCCGATATTCCGCATTTGCTGCTGCAGACGCCGGCATTCGGCTGTGCGCTGCAACTCAATGACGTCACTTACTACGTCGGCCACGAGACCATAGTGCACGCGGAGGGCGGCACCGGCCTGTGGCGCTGGGAACAGCAGTTGTATGCCGCGATGGCCAGGAACGCGCTGCATGTGAGCGACTTCCTGAGCCTGCCGAGCGATGGTGTGGTGGAGATCGGACGGCAGATCGCGATCTGAAGGCCTACAGCGCTGGATTGCTGTCCATATCCAGGTTTACCCACTGCCCACGAGCGGTTAATCTAAATTGTGTTCATGCTGATCGAGCGCCGATCGCCGGAGACCGCCGATGACCCCGCAGACCAAAAAACCGCTGCCGCTGATCGTCGGCCGGCCCGCGCTGGTGATGATCGACTTCCAGCGCGACATGTACCTGCCCGGCAACGAGGGCGGCATCCCACGAATGGGCGGTGCCGAGCAGCGGGTACCGCGCGCCCGGGCACTGGTCGATGCCGCCCGCCAATACGGCGTGCCGGTGATCTTCATCCAGGAAGTGCATCGGCCGGACCTGATCGATTTTGGCCGCGAACTCGACGGCCAGGAAGACGTGCATTGCATCGAAGGCCAGCGGCTGACCGAGATTGCCGCCGAGGACGTCGATTTTCGGCCCGGTGACTACTTCGTTCCGAAGCGACGATATTCGGCATTCTTCGGCACCGATTTTGAAATCCTGCTGAAGGGCCTGAAGGCCGACACGCTGATCCTGACCGGCGGACTGACCGATGTCTGCGTGCACTACACGTTCGTCGATGCACATCAGCATAACTATCACTGCCGCGTGGTCGAGGATTGTGTCGGCGGTTCAAGCCAGCTCGCGCACGACGCCGCATTGCGCGCTATGGAATACCTGCAGACCGGCGCGCGCTGCAGCAGTGCGGCGGTTCTGAGTGCGTTTGAAACCTACCGGCGTGCCCGGGTCGCCTAGGCGTGGCGCTGGCGATCGCCGACCGCTGGTTCGACTTCGAACTGATCTCAGACGGCATCACACGCATCTGGGAACCGCACACGATCCGGCTGCTGCAATGTAATATCTGGCACGTTCGCGGCCGCGACCGCGACCTGCTGATCGATACCGGCCTTGGGGTCGCCAGCCTGCGCCGCGCGGCCATTCATCTGTTCGACAAGCCAATCTGTGCCGTGGCAACACACGCCCACATCGATCACGTGGGGTCGTTGCACGAATTCGAACATCGGATCATCCACCGCGCTGAGGCCGCCGAGATTGCCGTGGCCTCCGGGAATTTCAGCCTGCAGCGCGATGGGCACGAGGGCGAGTTTATTGCCTCCATTGAGCGCGCCGGCTATCAGGTTCCGGCGAGCTTTGTTACCGCGCTGCCGGGCCCGGCATTCAACCTGATCGAGTTCCTCCGTCCGGCGGCGCCCGCTACGCGCACCGTGGAGGAGGGTGACCTCGTCGATCTGGGTGACCGCGTGTTCGAAGTGCTGCATCTGCCGGGTCATTCGCCCGGCAGCATCGGCTTGTGGGAAGCCGCCAGCGCAACGCTGTTCTCCGGCGATGCAATCTATGACGGTCCGCTGCTGGATGAACTTCCCGGCAGCGATATCTCCGTCTATATGAATACCATGCGGCGGCTGCAGGCGCTGCCCGCAAGGGTGGTGCATGCGGGGCACGATCCAAGCTTCGATGGACAGCGGTTGAGGCAGCTGGCATGGCAGTACCTGGAGCGGCACGGTGGATGACAGTCACGGCAGCGCGTCCGTGGCTCACGGCAGCTTCAGCCGCTGTTGCCCAGGTCGAGCGCCATGAATGTCGTGCCGGGATTCGGGTTGTAGCAGTACGGCTCGCAGGTGCGAAATCCCAGCCTTGCGTATAGCGCGCGCGCGGCGGTCATATCGGCCAGCGTATCCAGCAGCATACGCTGGTAGCCGGCACGCCGCGCGCGGCCAATGGCCTCGAGCACCAGTGTGCGGCCAAGACCGCTGCCGCGGGCCGCGTCCCGAACATACAGCCGCTTCATCTCGCAGCTGTCTGCGGACCAGCGCCGCACGCCGATGCAACCGACGAAATTGTCGGCGTCACGTGCCAGCAGCAGGTATCCCGCCGACGCACCATACATGGCAGGCAACTGGTTCAACTCGGCTGCGAACCCCTGAAATCCCAGGTCAATACCCAGCCCGGCGGCGTACTCCTGAAACAATGCACGGGCAGCGCTGTACTCGGCATCGGTCTGTGCCTGGATGACGGCGGTGCCCATGGCGGCAGTGTAGCGTTTCACGCAGCAGGCTTGTCGGACAGTTCCTGACGCCCACGTCAGTCTCGTCCGACCGGTGGCCAATCCGACTTCCGACGCCGATCTACCAGCTGACGGACGCGGCGAATGCTTCTGGAACCGATGCCGACCCGCCGGCGCAAAGCGCCAACTGTCGCTATCTTCCGCGACGCCAGAAAACCATGCAGCCAAAAACAAGCGACAGCAACCGGCGTAGTCTGTTCGGCAGCCGGGCCGCGGGACAGTCGGTGCCGATGGCGGGGCATGCCGCTGCGGCAGCCGCCGCGACCCTGACGCCGATGTTTGATTATTCGCGCTCGCCGTTTCCACGCCAGCCGCAGGCACCGGCACTGACAAGTGGGATCAAGCTACAGCTCAACCTCGGATCAAATCAGGCCACCAAGGGCGAGCGCGCATCCGGCCGTCTGCGCGGGCGCCGGGCGCTGATTGTCGGCGGCGACTCAGCCGCGGGACGCGCGGGGGCGATTGCGTTCGCTGAACAAGGCGCCGATGTCGCATTCAATTATTTGCCGACCGAGCAGGTGGACGCGGAACAGGTCGCCCGGCTGGTCGATCAAGCCGGTCGAAAAGCGCTGCTGTTACCAGGCGATCTGACCGACGAAAGCTTCTGCCGGCAACTGGTCGCTGACACCGTGCGTGCGCTGGGCGGTCTGGACATCCTGGTCAGCATCGCGACTCGACCCTACGTGGGTGCGGACATCGCCGATATGAGTACCGAGCAGTTCGATGCCGCATTTAAGAGCAACATCTATGCGATGTTCTGGCTCACCAAGGCGGCATTGCCGCACATGGGCCCGGGCTCATCGATCATCAATACCAGCACCCCGACCAGCGGCGGCGCCGCCGATATCCTGCTCGATTACTCGGCAACCAAGGGCGCGATAATGGTATTCACCAAGAGCCTGGCGAGACAACTCGCCAGCCGCGGCATCCGGGTCAACGCCGTGGCGCCGGAACCGCTCTGGACGCCGCTTCCGAGCGCCGATGATCCGCCGCCGGCCACCTCCGAACGGTCCGCGGTTTACGGCGTAGATGCCGCGCGTTGCAGCCGCCAGGCCGAACTCGCCTCGACCTTTGTACTGCTGGCATCGAATGAATCCAGTTACGCCACCGGTCAGCTGTTTGGCGCCGTAGGCGGCAGTTCCGGTTGACAGCCGACGTCGAATGACGCTGCTGGAGCGCTTCAATACCGACGCGGCGGCGCTGATGCCGGCTCGAGCCGGTGCTGCCGAAATACGATGGCGGGCATGGCCGATGGGCTACAATATCTACGTGGCCGTGGGCCGCGATAACATTGATCTGCGCGATGAGATTGACAGGATACTCGAACGGCGCAAGCCCGAAATCACCGCATGGCTGCCGGCCTACCACGTTCCCCGGGCGCCGGAGTGATCTGGTGCATTTGGGCGGCGCAGCAATTGAAGTCCGGGGCCGCTGTAACCATTATCAGGGTTGCAGCGAAGTAAGGGTTAGGATTCCATGCCGGTCCCGGCAGGAGAGGCTCGATGTCCACTGACAATGAATTCCAGACTGCCCCCGCCGCAGCCGTTGATCTGGCACGGCGCCGCCTGGTGAGCTGCCTCATCGGGTCGGTCGGCGCGGCCGGCATCGGCATGGTCGCGGGCAACGCCGCCGCTGGTGACGCGGCCAGCGTCGAGATCGAGGGCTTTTCGCCCGCGGGCCAAAGCCAGGGCGTGAGCGCCCTGCCGAAGATCATACGCAGCGATGCACAGTGGCGGCAGCAGCTGTCGGCGATCTCGTTTGACGTCACGCGACGGGCCGGAACGGAGGCGCCGTTCACCGGTGCCCTGTGGAATCAGCACGCCGACGGGCTGTATAACTGCGTATGCTGCCAGACGGCACTGTTCGATTCGCGCACCAAGTTCGAATCCGGCACCGGCTGGCCGAGCTTCTGGCAACCGATATCGAAACACAACGTGGCGGAAGATGCGGATAATAGCCTGTTCATGAAGCGTACCGCGGTATCCTGTCGGCGTTGCGATGCCCATCTGGGCCATGTATTCAATGACGGTCCCAGACCGACCGGATTGCGCTACTGCATGAACTCGGCCTCGCTGACCTTCGCGGCGCGCGCCTGAATGGAGATTTCTATGAACAGCCTCAAGCTTGCCATTGCAGGGTTTTTGATCGCACTGGGGGTGCTGGCATTGCGGTCGGCGCCGGCTGCCGATAAGCCAACCGTCGCGGCGGGTACATCCGGCGCGCTGCAGACCGCCGTGCTGGCCGGCGGCTGCTTCTGGGGTACGCAGGGGGTATTCGAGCATGTGAAGGGGGTGCACCAGGTGCTAGCCGGCTATTCCGGCGGCGAACGCGCCACGGCCGTCTACGAAACGGTGAGCACCGGCACCACCGGGCACGCCGAATCGATCCAGGTCACTTTTGATCCGGCTGTCGTCTCGTACGCCGATCTGCTGCAGATCTACTTTTCCGTGGCGCACGACCCGACCGAGCTCAACCGGCAGGGTCCAGACACCGGATCGCAGTATCGTTCCGAGATTTTCTATGCCGATGCCGCGCAGCAGAAGACCGCACTGGACTATATCGCGCAGCTGAACCAGGCCCATGTGTTCAGCCACCCGATCGTCACGCGCGTCGATCCGCTGAAGGGGTTCTATCCGGCCGAGAGCTTTCACCAGGACTTTCTGGTCAGGAATCCGCGCTATCCGTACATCGTCATCAACGATCTGCCGAAGATCGCCAACCTGAAGCGCGAGTTCCCGCAGAGCTACGTGGACCAGCCTGCCTTGGTGGCCGCGTCCAGATAGCCGGCGTTCGACGGCGACATTAGCCGCGTGAACTCCGGTGCGGTGAGCGCGGCCATCAGTGCTGCGACATCACCGATGCGCGTGCCGAGTGTCGAGGGCACGATCTCGCAGGCCGCCACCGCCTCGGGCAGTGCCTCACGCGCGACTACCTCACGTGCCGGACCCAAGACGCGCTCGCCGAGCGCGACCGCGAGCGATCCGAGCACGACGAGCTGCGGATTGAGCGCGTCCACCAGTAGCGCAATGCCCTGTCCCATGCGCCTGCCTGCCGCCTGCGCCACGCACAGCGCATCGGTATCGTTCTGCAGCATCGCATCGACCAGTTCGCGTATCGACGTGTGCGCTCCCCAACGCTGCGGAAACATCCGCACTGCGAGCTGCACCAGGCCGGCTCCCGATGCGAAACCCTCCCACGAGCCGCTCTTGCCAAAGCCCACCGGACCTTCGCGCGACAGCCGCCAGTGTCCCACTTCACCCGCGCTATCCGAGGCGCCGTGCAGCACCTGGCCGTTGACGATGAATCCTGCGCCCAGGCCAGTCCCGAAGGTCAGGAAGACCAGATGCCGAAGGCCGGTCCGGGTGCGGCCGGCCCCGAAGTGATATTCGGCCAGCGCTCCGGCGTTGCCGTCGTGCTCGATGTACACCGGCAATCCGGGCAGGCTCTGGCTCAGACGCTGTTTGAGTCGCACATCGTGCCAGCCCGGTAGATGTGGCGGATTGCGCAGCACACCGGCCTCGATCTGGAGCGGACCGCCCACGGCGACGCTGAGTGCGACCACCTGCCGGCCGGCGCTCCTGGCCACGGCAATCTGCTGGCACACCAGCCCGAGCATGTTGGGCAGCGTCTGCTCGAACGGTAACGCCGCCCTGGTGGGAATCTCCAGCCGCTGCAGGATCTCGCCGGCACCGGTGCCTTCGACCGCCGCGATCTTCGTGCCGCCGACGTCCAGGCCGATCAGCGATTGCAGTAGTGGCGCCAACGAGCTCTCCTGGCCGCAGTGGACATATTCGAGCACGCCGCCCGGCTTGGCAATCGCGGTTCCACTTCGCTCCGGCGGCCGCGTGGCTGCTCGAGTGTGCCGCCGGCTGGCACTTCGTGTCATATGTGCGCCGCTGCATGCAGGCACTCGCGCCCGGCAAACGCCGCGCCGTAATTGGGCTACTATTTCCAGCCCGCGCGCATCGCCAGGGAGATCGGCATTGGACGTGCATAAGTATCAGGCGAGGGAGCTGCTGCCGGGATTCGGCGTGCCGATCCAGCGCGGATCGGTAGCCTACAGTGCCGACCAGACCTCCTTTGTCGAATTGCAACTGGGCCGGTGGCACTGGACGGTCAAAGCGCAGATCCATTGCGGCGCGCGCGGCGAGGCGGGCGGCATCAAACTCTGCAAGACCTACCATGAGGTGCAGGAAGCGGCGAAGGGCGTGCTCGGCAAGAAGCTGGTGACCCATCAGACCGGGCCTCAGGGCAACATCGCTGCCGCCGGGCTCAGCGCTGATATCGGCTGCGTCATCAACGGGGCAGCACTGGCGATGGCCACGATGGATAGCATCAACTACGCCGGCGGCGAGCGATCATATCTGCCAGCGGTGAGAGCGCCTCTGAACCGGGGTCCACGGTCGCCGAGGTATTGCGCCGGCTACCTGGAGCGCGCGTCACCGCCTGATCAGGAACCCGCATGAGTTTTACCACCGTTGAGCAGGCCAACTCGCGATTGCACCGTTCCGAACTGGCCGTACCCGGGACCAGCCCGGCATTGTTCGGCAAGGCGGCCAGGTCGAATGCGGACATCATTTTTCTGGATTGCGAAGATGCGGTAGCACCGGATGACAAGGAGCAGGCCCGAAAAAATATCATCCAGGCGCTGAAGGAGGTGGATTGGGGCGGCAAGACCATGATGGTGCGCATCAACGGCCTTGACACGCATTACATGTATCGCGATGTCGTGGACATCGTCGAAGCTTGTCCGCGCCTGGACATGATCCTGATCCCGAAAGTCGGCGTGCCCCAGGACGTCTACGCGATCGACATGCTGGTGACGCAGATCGAGACGGCCATGAAGCGCGAGAAGCGCATCGGCTTCGAGGTACTGATCGAAACCGCTCTCGGCATGGCCAACGTGGAGGCGATCGCGCAGTCGTCGCGGCGGCTGGAAGCGATGAGCTTCGGCGTCGCGGACTATGCGGCATCCACCCGTGCGCGCAGCACCGTGATCGGCGGCGTACACAAGGATTCCGGCGTGCTGACCGACAAGGACGGTGACAACACGCGCCAGTACTTCTGGTCCGATCCGTGGCACGCCGCACAGACGCGCATGCTGATCGCCTGCCGTGCCTACGGTCTGCGGCCGATCGACGGCCCGTTCGGCGACTTCAACGACCCGGACGGCTACATTGCTGCTGCCAATCGTGCCGCTGTGCTGGGCTACGAAGGCAAGTGGGCGATTCATCCGTCGCAGATCGATCTGGCAAACCGCGTCTATACCCCCTCGCGAGCCGAAGTGACCAAGGCCAGGCGCATCATCGACGCGATGGCACAGGCGGCGAAGGAGGGTCGTGGAGCGGTATCGCTCGATGGCAGACTGATCGACATCGCCAGCATCCGCATGGCACAGGCGCTGATCGCCAAGGCCGACTCCATCACCGCGGCCGCATCCAGCCCGGCCTGACAACAACCGTCACGCGATCCTGCGTATCGCGCAGACCGCGCTGCGCAAGATGATCGGCTCATCGCCATTGAGCGCGATACTTTCGGAGCGCCAGGCGGTCGATCTGCAGTTGAAGCAGGACATTGGCCGCAAGACCGCCGAGTGGGGCATCGCGGCGGTGTCGGTCGAACTGCGCGATGTGGCCATCCCGGCGGAGTTGCAGGATGCGATGAGCCGCCAGGCACAGGCGGAGCGCGAGAAACAGGCCCGCATCATCCTTGGCTCTGCTGAGCAGGAAGTGGCGCGGTAATTCCTCGATGCCGCCAACATCTACGCCCAGAACCCGGCCGCGCTGCAGTTGCGGGCGATGAACATCATCTACGAGACCACCAAGGAGCGCGGTTCGACCATCCTGATTCCATCGGCGATGGTCGACAGCATGAATCCGGGTGGGGTGCTCGGTCTGGCAGCCGTGGCCAATGCTCGCGTCGAGCCACCGCGTGCTACTGGTTGAACGCGTACACCAGGTTCAACGTGGTCAGCGTGTTGACCTCTTCAGGCCCGCCGGCGGTTCGGTATTTTCCAGGTAGGTGAAGCCGGCGCTGAGCGCCAGTTTTTTCGACATGCTGACTACCAGCGCCAGGTCGTTCTCCAGGGAAGTGTTGCCAGCGCCCGACTCGATCAGCATCTTGTCGGTGAGCTTGGTGCTGGCATTGAACTGGTGCGCATAATCGAAGCCCGCGGTGCCGATCGTATTGCCGGATGACTCGCCCGGCGTGCGGGCAATCACGGCACCGGTCGCATCAATGCTCAGCAGCTCCGGCCGCAGCCGCCGGTAGCCGGCGCCGATTTGTGCCGTGAGCTTGTCGGCGGCGCTGTCGAGGAGCTTATAGCCGATGCCGGTGGTGGCGCTGGCCTGGTACTGGAAGCCACTGAACTCGTCCTGCAGAAGGTGCAGCGCCAGGAAGCTGAATGCGCGCGGTGTGAACTGAAGGTTGGATTGCACCAGCACCGCCCAGCGTTCCGCGGCGGTGACCTCGTTGCTGCGCCCGTACAGACCCTCGAGGTGCAACGCGTGCTTCCAGTCCCCGATCACGTCCGCGGCATCGATCATGGCATTGGCTGACTCGGTATTGGTATTGCCGCGCGACATCACGTACCCCACCTGACCCTTGCCGGACCAGCCTTGCGCGGGCGGTGGTGGCGGGGCCGGTGGCGGCGCATCGTCGGCACGCGCCGCGGCGCCGGCCGCGATCAGGGCGAGGACGGCAGTCAAAACCGATAGTCGAATCATCCTTGGACTCCATGACAGTTGGGGTGCGCGCAGGCAAAGGCGGTGATGCACGGGTCAGAATTGCGCCGGACGGCAGGCGCCGTGGAGCATACAGAGGCTTACCGCCCGCGTCACCGCCGGTTCGCGGAACAGTTGCGTGGCATCGGTGGGGTCGATGTTCACTTTTAGAAACCGCTCGATGTCGAGCAGTCCCTTGATGTCGAGCTCATTCAGCACGTCATTCCAGCCGAATGCGACGCTACGTGGCACCTCCCCTGACCCACGCTGTTGTCGAGGAATTCAAAATGCACCCGTTTTTGTCGCTGTGCTGAAACCAAGTAAAGAACAGCTGAGGACCTCCGCCGTAGGCTTCCACTGAGTGCGCCAGCGTATCGTCGACCGCGTAGCGTCCGACTGCCAGGCCGCGATTCCAGGCGCGCTCGACCAGGGCGGCTGGCGGGGCGACCACACAGAAAACATAGACGATCTGGCCGAAACGCGTCAGCAGGTTGCTGCCGGCCTCGTTGGAATCGGGCAGCAGGCGATCGGGCGACACGCCGGCTTTCACCACTGCCGGTGCCATGCTGGAAGCCGTCACCGGTGGCGGTACCAGGCGAGCCAGCTGTTGCTCGACGGCAGCGGCAACAGCGCGCCGTATCGCGTCAAAGGCCGCTGTGATGGCTGGCATATGCGGCTCAATGTGCCGCTCGAGCAGCACCCGCGTCATGCGACGAAAATTGATCCCAAGATCTTCGATCCGCTCCCCGTCAGGCACCGAGAAAGGCTGAGCCTTCCGATGACGTCCAGCTCAACAGCAGCAGGTCCGCCCGCGCATCCGGACACGCTCGAAGCGGGCGCGCCGCCTGATCCGGACCGATCAGCACCGTATCATGCGGCGCTAGTTGCAACTCGGCTTGCGGTTGCAGCAGCCGGACGCTGCCGCGCAGGCAGAAGATGGCGCTGCGCACCGCGGCGGCCAGCGGCAAAGTACGCACGGCGTCGCCCTGGAAGCGACGCACCGAGGCAATCGCGCCCGGCGATCGAACCATCAGGCTCAAGTCGCTGCAGGCTCCGCCGATCAGCGCGCAATGCACCGGCGCACCGCCGTCGAACAGCGCGCTAGCGCCAACGGTATCCAGTATCAGCGGCTCCCGATCGGCAATCGCAAGGCGAAAACCCTCGCCAGCGATCAGCGTTACGGATCGGCGGTAGCCGTCGTACGTGGAGAATGGCCCATCGGTCGCGACCGTGGCCAAGCTCAGCCGCCACAGAAAGGCGCTGCCGCTGGCCGGTTCGCGCGCGATCTCCAGCGTGGTGCCCGAGCCATTGCGCCAGGGCATTGAACGGTATTGCGAGCGACGCAGGCATATGGCGTT
>Ga0182030_10003656_pt1 | contig 32896 bp, 20 predicted proteins | sample 812S3MmetaG_FD_121299 | JGI IMG/M metagenome (GOLD analysis project Ga0182030, IMG submission 121299) | Permafrost microbial communities from Stordalen Mire, Sweden - 812S3M metaG (Illumina Assembly) | ecosystem: Environmental > Terrestrial > Soil > Wetlands > Permafrost | place: Sweden... | reverse complement strand
ATAGTTGGCTCCCAAGCCAATGGTGTAGATCGTGGGATTCAGAAATCCAACCGTCGAACGCCCGGATGCTATGGCCAACTGATTTACTAAAGCCATGAACCCCGCCCACCGGGGAGATGCGAAGCTCGTTCCACTACCAACGCCGCACGTGCCATTAGCGCAGGCAAAATTGTCGTGATTTGCCTCGGCAGCTACGTCTGGGACGTTGCGGTAAGAAAGGGACCCTCCATTGGCAGAAGTAATGACACCTGCCGCCTGCTGATACCTTGGAATTGGGATTTTGTTTGGAGAAACTCCACCTCCGCCATGGGGCCACGCAGACTCAGAGGACCAGGAACCGTCTGCATTGATGGACAGATCTGTGCCGCCAACAGATGTGACCCATGCATCATCAGCAGGGCAGGTGATGGAGGAGGAACTATAGGCACCTGTGTCGCCGGCAGCTACAAACAGGCTTTGACCTTGGGATGCGAACTCCCTAAAAATAGGAGTATCAGTACTCGGATCAGACGGACTCCAATGCCAAGAACAGCTCAATTGCTCGGCGATGTTGTCTGTTGCCATTTTGTTGAGAATGTCAGCGTCGTATTTTCCCACGTATACGAGCACTTGGTTCAACCCAGGCGCCATTGAGATCGCTTGCTCGATGTCTAGCGCAGTTTCTCCATCATCACCGGTTGAGCCACAACTTACGCCGTCCACCGCGACACATTTGACCGGAACGTTTAGGGGCTGTTTCACCGTGTTGAAGTAGAGGGCGACATCGCTTGAGTTCTAACCTTCCAGTGCAAACAAGCCGACCGTCTGCCCCGTGCCACTTAGGACTGTCCCTCCGTAGTAGGCTACCCTCATATCGCTGCCAAGGAAATTCCCGTCGGGACCGGATCCAACCGCATAGCGCGGCTCTTCGGTTGTTCTCGCCTCGGAGAGGGCACGTGGCAATGAAGCGTTATCCAATCCCTCAACATGCCAAATCGGCACGTCCATATCCACCGTCGGCTCTCGGTCCGGCGCATAGAAAATGCGACTCTCGGTCGGATGCCGATAGAGTCCGATATCCACATTGAAGGCTTTTTCCATGTTTGCTGCAGGACCGCTAACGTCAACTACCAAGCGATTGATAGCTGTGCCCTCGACCTTCAAGCCATTTGTCCCGGCAAATCGGATTACGGAATCGTAGTCCTCCTCGGTGGGCCCAAACCTCTCAGTGAATTCCTGCACGGAGACCCAATTGCGGTAAGCAGCGTTTTGTGGATCGTAGAGAGATTGCAGAAGGTCATCCAGCTTCGACTCGTTACGCAGCGGCAGCATTATCGTGACACGCATCTCTTGTGTGCCAGGTAGTGGTCCTATGTACCGAGCCTGCCCATCAAGTGTCACTCTAGGCAAGTGATGGGTTAGGAGTGGCCGGTGCTGGGCCTCGGAGCAGTTACTTGCGAAGAGACCAATTACAACGATTCCAAATACAAGGACACAGAATCTCCGAAGCATGAACCCCTCCCAACCCGGACCTGGCGATTGGAGACCGTCGCAGATACGCGTAGAATATCGTTGCTTTCTCCGGCATCGTATGTGGTGCACCGGGACGAAAGCCGATCGATGCAGGAGCAACGAATCCGAGAGAACCCGTGCGAAGGCTGCGTCACTTGGCAAACACCCAAGTGTTCCCAAAACTCTCCATCGGGAAAATCGGTCCCAGAAAGCGGGTTCCGTACTGGCAGAATCCATCCGCATTCAGAATGAGCCCGGAACTGGGAGTGAATGGTTGAGGTCTAGCGCTGGTTTTGCAGTACTGGAAATCCGATTTGGGTTTCCCAGCGCACTGGAATTCGGTCAACTGTGGGGAAGAACCAACTCTATACCGACAGGGCACGGTCCGTACATATAAATTGGTCGGAGTATTGGCCAATTGGGGAAGGTACCCATTCTTCCTTCTGTTCATGCTCTGCTTCGTGGAACACAGACGGGCGTGAGCACCCTACTCACGGATGACTTGGTCGAAGCTCTGGATAAGTAAGGTGCGTTCTTCGGGTTTGGAGGTGAGCCATAACACGTCAGCGAAGAGTAGCCGACGATAGTGCGCCACGAGCGCAAAAGGCCCACAAGGCCAAGTAGCGCGTAACTGCTTATCCGATGAGGGTAGGCCCCTCGGGCCGGCTTGCAGGAGCTAGTCCAAGCCACCCTCGGCGGCTGTGGTCAAAAGCCATGGTCGGGAGCACAGAAGGAAAAGGCCCGGCAAGACTGGGTCCGCATCTGAATGACGTAGAAATGGGATCTGAGCAAATGAATGTTAGGTCGCGGAATCAGAATCCACCGTTGAATCCGATCTGCGTGAGGTAGAGCCTCGGAGAGAAGGGTGCTTCTCCTGCTCGACGCCGTAAAAAGCGCTGAAACGCTTAATCTGCGATCGGTGACAGACCTAATGAAGACAGACACATCGAGGAGGAGAACGAAGACTGGCGAAATGACAAACTCTAACATTATGAAAAGATAGGTGTTTTAGCGATAGTTTCCAGAATTATTGCCACGGTTCCTCTGGGCAGTTCTCGAAAGTTGCCGGAATTGCCTAAAAACCGATGCGGAATACCCTCAGAAAGCTCAACAAATCGAGAGCGAAAGTTGTCAGAATTATTATTCACCTCCAACATTAGGTGGGAAAGCGCGAACTCCGACCAGCAGATCGCCAGAATTGCAAAAAGCAGGTTCTTCGGCTTCGCTCAGAATTACAGAATAGATGGGGCACGCAACTGTTGCTGAGACACCGAGTCAGGATGTACTTCCCGCCGGTGGTTCCGATGGCTCCGCGTTGGAAACGCCAATGGCGATCTCCTCCTGGAACATCTGCGCGTCAGCAAATCGGTATCCGACATACACATCGGTGAGCAGATAATTCGGATTGGAAGGGTCGTCTTCAATCTTCTTGCGGAGCTGGCGCACGAATGTGCGCAGATACTCCACCTCTTCGCGGCAATCGGCTCCCCACACAGCGCTCAGCAGCCGGGCGTAGGTCACCACGCGGCCGGCGCGGCTCATCAGGCAATGCAGAATGTCGAACTCCTTGCGCGTCAGATGCACTTGCTGCCCGCGCTTGGTTACGTTGCGCTTGACCGGCTCAAGGCGAATCTCTCCGATTTCAATGGGCGCATCTTCTGAACGCACGGGCGATTTTACGCGCCGAATAGCTGCGCGGATGCGGGCAATGAGTTCTTTTGTGCTGAAGGGCTTGGTGACATAATCGTCGGCGCCCAGATCGAGAGCCTCCACCTTTTCTTCTTCCTTGTCGCGCACGGTCAGCATCAGGATGGGCAGACGCGGAGCAAACGCACGAATGCGGCGCAATGTTTCCACGCCGCCAATGCCGGGCATATTCACGTCGAGCAGAACCGCGTCGAATTGCGTGGCGCGCATCATTTGCAGAGCCTCTTCGCCTCGCGAGGCTTCGGCAACCTGAAAACCGAGTTCGAGTAGTGGAGGCCGCAGCGCTCTGCGGATGGCGGATTCGTCATCGACGATAAGAATACGAATTGCTTGCGCGTTCATAAGGATTTCCTCTTCTCGACTGGAGCAGGGATCGCCGCAAAAAACGTGGTCCCTTCCTGTTCTTCGCTTGTTACCCAGACATAACCGCCGTGAATCACCGCGACGCGCTTGGCCACGCTAAGCCCGATTCCCGTACCAGCGGCGCGATTCGATTGGGTGGAAGATCGATAATACCGGTTGAATATGCGCTCGCGGTCCGCCATGGGAATGACCGGACCGAAGCTATGCACGGAGAAGATGGCCTCAGCTCGCGAACGCACCACGCGAATCGTAATGGCGGTGCCGAAAATCGAGTATTTGCAGGCGTTGTCGACGTATTGCGTGAGCAGCATAACCATCAGCTGGCGATCGCAGGCAACGACCATATCGTCTTCTTCCAGCTTGATGATAACCTTCATGCTGGCCAGCCGGTCGCCCAGACTGGCTACAACTTCTTCCACCATCGACGCAACGCCCACCGGCGACGCATGAAGCGCAACTTCGCCGGCATCAAGTCGTGCGGTGGTGAGCAGCCGGTTGGTCAGTTCGTTCAGCAGGCCGGTCTGCTCATCGATCAATGCAACAAGGTCGGCCTGCCCGGGCGAAAGGTGACCCATTTCTCCCAGGCCTGTGGAAGCGGCGCGAATGGCCGTCAGCGGCGTTTTATATGCGTGCGCCAGGCTATCCAGCACGGTTGAGCGCAGTTGCTCGGTGCGGCGTTCTGTTTCGATCCGGCTCTCGTTGGCGAAGGCCCGATAGCGGTCGAAGGTAATGGCGATCAGCGATGCAATGGCATTGTTAACCAGCGGCGTAGTATCGCCGCGGACAACAAGGCTTCCAACTGGCACGGTCCCCAGCCGGACAACACGGCGCCCTACCCCGGTCTCCGGGTCGTCGTCCGTGGTCCCGAAGTAGTAAACGTTGCGCGCCATCTCCTGCGGGTCGATGTTCCAAAAGCCCGCTTGATATACGTTGTGCATGTCGGCATCGAACACTGCAACGGCTTCCAGCGAGAAGATTTCGTGGACCAACTCTACCAATTGCGGGCCAGGCTCTACATGCAGGTTCATCTGCAGTGTGCGGCGCGTGAACTCGTACAGATCGTGCATCTGCCCACCCCTGGATTCGGCTTCGCGGGCGTGATTTGTAACGCGCGCCGATAACCGGCTCACGGTGAGCGCCACCAGCACAAATACCACCAGAGTGACCGTATTCACGGGATAGGCGGCGGCGTTGAAGTTCGCCTGCCGGGCAGAGAGGTAAGCCTGGACACCAACGGCGAAAAGCGACACGATGACCGCTTGCCAAAATCCGCTGAGCAGCGCGGTGGCAACCACGATGAGCAGATAGAGAAGCACCGCGACTGGAAGCAGCCATCGGGACCACTCGGTAAACGCCGCCGCCAGAATCACGGCAAGCATCCCCAGCGCGCACTCCAGTGCGAACAGCAACACGCGTAGCGTTCGCGCGCGCCTTGCGGCGAGAGCCGAGCGCACAGGAATGTAGCTTCCAGCCAACCAGCCTCCAACCGCAGTACCGCGCGGAACAAACAGAAAGTACGGCCAACGTGTGCCTGCATTCGCAACGGTCCCTCCGCGAAACAAACCGCAGGCCCCGCCATCCCCCTTTTGAGTCTTAAGGCGCTTCGATTCAGGGGGTGGCTTAGAGAGAGTTTATCAGGCGTCGTTTGAATGGATTGCGTCCCTGGCGACATCCGTCCGCTGACGTGTGGAATGACCCGGCTCTTCGGATCATGCGATGGCCTGTGTTGACGATAAAGAAAATATAGGGGTTCAGATAAGTATTTCTTTTCACAATCTTCACGTATTCCTTATGTTTCATTTGCATTACTTAAGTCAACCGCAATGACCGGAAAACCATAAGAGGAGAAAAACTCCCCTCCAGGATAGTTGTGCACAAATTCGGCGGCGACAGACCAAGAGGCCTGGGCCGCAACGGGATTGTGCGGACCAAACCATTGATTCTGCATGCTTTGATTCGATCCCCAACGAGTCACACCACCCACCCTTTTCTTTGGAGGAATAGTGCCGATGAACCTGAATTCTTATCGCATCCTGCAATCGATAGCTGGTGCAGCCGTGGCAATCTCAGCAATCTCATTGATTGCCGGCGCCCAGACTCCATCCCCCGCGCCCGCGGCTCCCCTCGCAGCGGCGCCGGCAACAGCCCCCGCACCGGCCGATCAGCCTGCGGCCGCCGCGGCTCCCGCGGATGCACCACCCGCCCCACTTTCGACCTTCGTTCTTACGGGTCCGCTGCAATGGCTACCACCCGCGACCTTCGATGCGGGACCGTTGGGCAAGCTGTCCGTCAATGGTATTGTCACCGGTTTTTCGGTGTTCCAGAACAATTCCGTGCCGGGAGACGACAGTGCGCAAGCCACTCTGAGCAACGGAGAGATTTTCATTCAAAAAGCGGACGGGAAGCTTCAGTACTTCATCCAGGCGGGCGTTTATACCATGCCGACGCTCGGCGTGCCGTTTGTGAACGTCCAAAATACCGTGAACAATTTCTACGGGCCTGTCCCGGTCGCCTACCTGAAGTTGCAGGCGGCAAAGAACACGCAGTTCCTTATCGGCTCCCTGCCCACTTTGATGGGCGCCGAATCCACCTTTACGTACCAGAACTTCAATATCGAGCGCGGCATCGTTTGGAACCAGGAAAACGCCATCAATCGCGGCATCCAGGTGAACCAAACCCTGGGTAAGTATCTTTCCGGCGCGGTCAGTTGGAACGACGGTTACTACTCCAACCGCTACTCGTGGCTCTCGGGCTCGGTGACCCTTTCGAAGGGGCCTCATGCCTTGATCTACGACGGAATGGGGAACCTTGGGCAGACCGCCTATCAAACGGCGGCCACACCGGTGCAGAACAACAGCTATATGCATGCGGTGATCTATACGTACGCGAAGGGCCCATGGATCATTTCGCCGTACTTCCAGTACAGCAAGCTGCCGACCGGCGCGAAGGTAGGCGTGCCCAAGGGTACATCCTCAACCGGCGGCGCGATCAATGCCAGCTACGCTTTTAAAAGCGGCTTCTCGCTGCCTGCGCGCGTGGAATACCTCACGAGTTCGGGGAGTGCTACCGACGGATCGGTCAACCTGTTGGGCTTTGGGGCGGGCAGCGGAGGCGTTACTTTTACTGCGACGCCAACCTACCAAAAGGGAGGCATCTACCTTCGCAGCGATCTCGCATGGGTGCACGCTACGAGCTACACGCCGGGAAATGTCTTTGGCAAGACGGGAACGGATGCCGACCAGTTCAGAGGCGTGCTGGAATTCGGCTTCATCTTTGGCAAAAACATCAGTCTCGAAAAATAGCCGAATTGGAGCCATGGCTCCGCAGGTTTCGTAGCCTTTTTCCGGCCCAGGCGGCAACACCCCTAAACCGCCCGCAGGAATGGGCCGGAAACTCAGGGGGCTGTTTCCTTGGGAACTTGCTGCAGGCGTCCGGACAATGGGGCCAAACTGGATGGATTGTGTTCTAAGCGATTGACAATAAGCACTTTTTCGCAGACACAGCTTCTCTTTTCAGATTCCTCATTTCATCTTTATTGCACCAACTTTAGGATTCAGCTTACTCACCAAGCACGCATCCGCCCGAACGGAAATTGCGAACCGGGCCAACCTTAAATGAGTCCCGGGGGATGCGCCGCCGGGAGCCGACCACGAACTTCACTCTTTAGGAGAATGCTCATGGCAGATCAAAAAGCACCTCAGATGCAGGCCACCCTGGGCCTTACCGGGCTGACCAGCAACGCAATGGCCCTTATCGCTCCCGGCGCCTTCCTCTGGCTCACCTTTGTCCTCCAGGCTACGGAGGGAACCACCTCGCCCGCAATGTGGTTTGGCATTGTTGTTGCCCTTCTCCTCTGCCTGGCAACAGCGGTTGCCTATGCCGAGATCTCCAAGCTCTACCCCGGCACCGGTTCCAGTTACTACTATGCCGAGCAGGCTTTGCTCTCCAAAGACAAGGCCTTCAAATATGCGCGCGTGGCCAAGTTCATCGTTGGCTGGGGCTCCCATCTTTACTACTGGGTCTATCCCGGCGTCATGGTCGCCACCACCGGCGTCTTCGTGGGTTTTGTAGTGGGATTTCTTTTTCCCTCCTTCATGAGCGGCGGGAATCCGGGACCCGTGTTCATGGCGGTTGTCGCTGTGGCCTTCTCCTTCTTCGTCGCGTGGATCGCGGCCAAGGGCGCAGGCGCATCGACGGCTGTCAACATGGCCATCAACGTAATCCAGATATCCGCGCTGCTTGTTTTCAGCGTGCTGGCCATCGGCTACCGCACCAGCCATCCCGCAGGCAGCGCGGCCTTCCAGTACGACTCGCAGACGCTCGCCACTTACTCCTATCAGTTTCAGACAGCCAAGGACGGCTCGACGGTTCGCGATGCAAGCGGCAATCCGCTGCCGCTGCTTGATCCGGCGGGCAAGCCGGTTCCCTTCACCATCGACTACCCGGAGAAGGACGCGAGCGGCAACTTCCTTACCCATGGAACGGCTGCTTCGGTAATCGCACCGCACAAAGTGAGCTTCATCTTCATCCAGGCCACCGTCGCCATTCTCATCCTGGTCGGATTCGAATCCGTAACGTCGATGGGAGCCGAGGCAAAGAATCCCACCAAGCATATTCCCATCGCGGTTATCGCGTCGCTGCTGATACAGGGGGTGGTGTGTTATCTGATTGAGTATTTTGCTGCAAACTACTTCCTCAACTCCGGATACACAATGCAAAGCGCCTCCACTTCGGCCGCTCCCATTGGCGACATGATGATAGTTGTGGGCGACGCGCTGCTGGGTCACGGAAATGGCAAGTGGTTCATGCTGGCTGAAGCCTTCACCGTCTTTCTGGCGCTGATCGGCACCACGCTGAGCTGCATGAATACCGGCGCCCGCGTCACGTATGCGATGGGCAAGGATGACGAGGCTCCCGAGCACTTCGGTCTGCTTCATGCCGGGTCCTTGTCTCCTCGCCGCGCCATCTGGACGCTGGCCATCATCTCCGCGGTCATCGGCGTGGTTGGCGTCTCTCTCTTCTTCTGCGACGGCAGCGCGCCCACCGACGCGACAATTGCCGCACTGCCTCACAACATTTTCTCCAGCTTCGGCTACACGACGCACGATCAGATGGCAGCTCTGCCAAGTTCCATTCTGGCCGTCACGCTCACTTCCAACTTCGGCACCTTCATTCTGTATGCGCTCAGTTGCTTCCTCTGCATCGTGGCCTTCCATAAGCGCCCCGACTACAGCTTCGTCAGGCATATGCTCATTCCCGGCTTTGGACTGTTTGCCAACCTCGCCTGCATGGCCGCGTACCTGGTCGTTCCCTTCCTTGGATATGGAACCTGGAAAGAACCTTACATCGCTCTCGGCATCTCCGCCGCCTGGGGCATCTATGGCGGAATCTACTTCCTGAGATCCTCAAAGGCAAAGGGCAAGGATGTTCTGCTGACAGCCAGACAGACAGTTTCATCCAAACCGTAATAATTGCTGGGTGGCATCCTGTTCTCGTCTCTTGTTGAAAGACGAGAACAGGGGAACCACCCAGTGGCATTTTTGAATTGGATGTTTCACAATCTCTATCAAGCGTTCTCCTTGCGGCTCTTTGGGGGACAATTCAGGCGGCGGCGCCCATGTTGGAAGTGCAGTTTGGCCAGGCAACGGATTTCGGCAAGGTTCGCACCAATAATGAAGATGCGATGGGATCGTTCGTCCCCTCCTCGCGCCAGGAGGCACGCTCGCACGGCTATCTGTTTGCCGTAGCCGACGGGGTGGGCGGACTCGATCTTGGCGAAGTTGCCTCGGCCACAGCCATAGCGACGGTCAAAGATGGTTTCGCCAAGGCGCAGGCCGGCACCATGCTCGCGGGCCTGCTTCCACGCCTCGTCCAGCACGCCAATGCCGCGGTGCACGACTGCACACTAGCCCCCCAGTACCGCGGCAAGAAAATGGCCACAACCCTGGTCGCGCTTGCCATGCGCCATGACCAGTGCGTCGTTTCGCATATAGGAGACTCACGCTGCTATCTCATCCGCAACGGCCACGCCAAACAGATCACACAGGATCACACGTGGGTCAACGAGCAACGCAAGATGGGCATCATCTCCCAAAGCGAAATCGCCGAATCGGATTCGCGGCACGTGCTGATCAAATCTTTGGGACCGGAGATGTTTGTCTCGCCGGATACCACCGCTCTCACATTGCAGGCGGGCGACATTTTTGTGCTATCGAGCGATGGAGTGCATGACGAAATGAATGAGCGAGCCATCGCCCAAATCGTTTCGCAGAACAAGGACATCGAAGAGATTGCCCGTGAACTGGTGGCCCACGCTGTTGAGATCGACGGCGGAGACAACACCACCGCACAGGTCATCCGCGTGCGATCGGTGGAGCAGGTAGGCATGTATCGCGGCAGGCCCTACAGGTTGCCATCCTGATTCACCGCGTTGAACAAGGCTCGCGGATTCCTTACAGTTCTCGAACCATTTCCCGATAGAGTAGAACAAGCAATCTGGATGGAGTGTGTTGCCCAATGGGCTTTCTCGACGGCTTGGAAGCCGGTGCGCAAATCGACTCTTACCGCATTGAGGCGCCTGTTGCCCGCAGCGGGATGGCATCCATCTACCGTGCTATCGACACGCGCAACAACCGCGTCGTTGCCCTCAAGATTCCCCACCCGGATCTGGAAGCAGACCCCATACTCTTCGATCGCTTTCAGCGCGAATCCGGCATCGGCGAGAAGCTCGACCATCCCCAGGTAATGCGCGTCTTTGGCGGCGAAAAGCGCTCCCGCATTTACATGGTTATGGAATGGTGCGACGGCCGGTTGCTCAGGCAGATTCTCGATGAAGGCCCCATGCCCCATGAACGCGCCATCCGCATCGCCATTGGCGTGCTTGACGCTCTGGAATACATCCACGCGAACGGTGTGGTCCATCGCGACCTGAAGCCGGAAAACATCATGGTCGATGACGAAGACAACATCAAGCTGATCGACTTTGGCATTGCCGGCGACGCGGCCGCAAAACGGCTCACCTATGCCAACTTTACCGCCGCCATCGGCACGCCTAACTACATCTCCCCCGAGCAGGTGAAGGGTAAGCGCGGCGATGGACGGTCCGATATCTACTCCATCGGCGTCATTCTCTACGAGATGCTCACCGGCAAGTTGCCCTTCAACGGTCCCAACCCCATGGCCGCGATGAACGAGCGCCTGCTGAACCACCCTATTCCACCGTCTGTCGCCGATCCGACGGTCACACCGCAACTGCAGGAAATTCTCTATCGCGCCCTGGAACGAGACCCAAAAAATCGCTACGCCCATGCACATGAATTCAAGCGGGATCTGGAGCACCCGGAGCAGGTGGGAGTTGAGGATCGGCCAGAGTTGCGGGACTGGCAACAGCGCAAATCCCAGACCTCGCGCAAGATTCTCTACTACGGCGGATTGGCGATGATTCCGGTTGTAATTTTGCTGCTGATGTTTCTGCTCGCCCACCACAAGTAGGCCAACCCAAAACCCGTCGATACTCTTTCAAATCCTGACGGGTTCCTTATATCGAAAGCCCTACGATTTTGTATAAAGTCCTGCACCTTTTCACACCTAAAGGAGACCTATGACCAAGTACAAATTGGAATACATCTGGCTCGACGGCAAGAAGCCCGTACCAGGGCTGCGCGGCAAAACTCAACTCAAGTCATTTGAGAAACCACCTACCCTCGTCGATATGCCCCTGTGGGGATTTGACGGCAGTTCCACCATGCAGGCCGAGGGCAGCAAGTCCGACTGCGTACTGAAGCCTGTAGCGCTGTATCCCGATGCCAGCCGCAAGGACGCGTACATCGTCCTCAGCGAAGTCATGCACCCGGACGGCACGCCCCATTCGACCAACTATCGTGCGACCATCGAAAACGATCCTGACTTGTGGGTGGGTCTTGAGCAGGAGTATTTTCTCTACAAGGATGGGCGCCCACTCGGCTTCCCCAAAGATGGCCACCCGACCACGCCCCAAGGCCCTTACTACTGTGGCGTCGGATACAAGTACATGGGCAGCCTGGCCCGCAATATCGTCGAAGAACATCTCGAGCTCTGCCTTGCCGCCGGCATCAATCATGAAGGCATCAACGCCGAGGTCGCCAAGGGCCAGTGGGAGTTCCAGATCTTCGCGAAAGGCTCAGCCAAGGCCGCCGATGACGTCTGGACTGCTCGCTACCTGATGATGCGCCTATGCGAGAAGTACGAAGTCGACGTTGAATTGCATTGCAAGCCCATCAAGGGCGATTGGAATGGCTCGGGCATGCACTGCAACTTCTCTACCAAGTACCTCCGCGAAGTGGGTGGCAAAGAGTATTTTGAAGCCCTCATGGAGGCATTCAAGAAAAATGTCCCCGAGCATATCGCTGTCTACGGCCCGGATAACCATCTGCGCCTGACAGGTCTCCACGAAACCCAATCCATCGACAAGTTCAGCTATGGACTCTCCGATCGCGGAGCTTCCATCCGCATGCCTGTCAACTTCATCAAGAATGGTTACAAGGGCTATCTGGAAGATCGGCGTCCGAATTCAGAAGGCGACCCGTACCAGATCGTCTCGCGGATTCTGCACACCATCAACAGTGTGCCGGTCCCTGAACTCGTCGCTTAGATGGATAAAACGGAGCACCGCCCGGTCTCTTGCACCGGTTGGATTGATAGTGTAGCCTGATCTGTTCGGAGGCAATTTCTCCGCAGTCCGGGGTGTGCTGAAGCGGAAAGCGTAGGCGCTTCCTGCTTCAGCATCTCCCTTTATACCCTCGTGCTGCCACGCTTCCGGCACCGCTGGCCGATTCTGTTCAATGCCCACTACGTCTTTCCATCCAAAAGGAGATCCATGTCTACTGAGTACCGCAACTTTCTCGCCCTCTCCTACGAGGAGCTGGAAGAAAAAAACCTTGAAGCCAAGAGCGATCGCACCAACCGTGTAGCGGCCGATGAAATTCGCGAAGCGTATCCGGTACCTGACCGACGAAAAGCGGATCAAGGCCGTGACCGTGCTCTTCAGCGACTTGGAAGGCCGGCTGCATCTGCTGGATTACGACAAGAAGTTCCTGCTGGGCGCTTACGAAAACCTGACCTTCGACGGCTCTTCGATCCGCGGATTTACCGCTCAGAAAGAGAGCGATTTGCGCTTGGGCATCGATTGGAGCGCTTTCTACTGGGTTCCCGCCGATGTGTTCGGCAACGGCAAGGTGCTGGTCTTCGGCACCGTCATCGACAAGGACGGCACACCCTACTCCGGCGACCTGCGCGGCGTCCTGAAGGCTTACAGCGACAAACTATATGCGGAGAAACATTACACGCTGAATGCAGCCAACGAGATTGAGGGCTTTCTGTTCGCCGGCAAAGACGCGGAGCAGCATTTCCACGAGAAGGGTAGATTCGATTTCATCAATACTGGCGGCTACTATCACGTTCTGCCGCTCGATCCGCTGCGCCAGTTCATTGACACCGCGGCCGAAGTGCAACGCGCCATGGGCTTCCAGAATGAGAAAGATCACCCTGAAGTCGCGCCCAGCCAGTTCGAAATCAATTACGGCTACGGCGAAGTGGTGGCGGCAGCCGACCAGATTCAGCTCTACAAGCTGCTCACACGCCAGATCGCGAATAACATGGGCTTCACGGCCAGCTTCCTGCCCAAGCCTGTGGTCGGCGTCAACGGCAGCGGCATGCATACTAACGTGTCCATCTCAGAAGGCAAGAAGAACCTGTTCTGGGATCCGGACGGCCAGGAAAAACTCTCGCCCTTCGGTTGGGAATTCATCGATCGCATCCTGACCCACGCTTTGGACATCTGCCTCATCCTGAATCCCAGCGTCAACGCATACCGCCGACTCGACCCGCATTTCGAAGCGCCCAACCAGATCAAGGCATCGGCCACGGATCGCGGCTCCATGGTGCGTGTTCCCATCGGCAACTCACGGTCCATGCGTGTCGAAGTGCGCTCGGTGGCGCCGGATGCAAACCCCTACCTGACCCTGTTCTCCATTTTCAAGACCGGCATCGACGGCACCAAGGCGGAAATCGATAACCTGCGCCAGGCGCAACGCTATCTGCCCGATAACATCCTGTCGGCCATTGAAGACTTCAAGAGCTCGTCATGGATTGCGGAGATTTTGGGCGCAGACGTTCAAGGGCGCTTTGCGGATCTCAAGCAGGCCGCAGCCAATCGTTCCCCACGCGAACTGGGAACCTTTGTGAAAGGCTCTGAAGTCCAATACCACCACGAGGTCTACAACCAGTCGCTTTGGAATTTGTTCTAGGGAACCTCTGAATAAGTCCATGTTTTGAAAGGGCACGATTAAAGTTTAGTCGTGCCGCAATTGCAGCAAAATTAACGTGGGCTTTAGCTCCTGAGGGAAAATTCGGGTGATCCATAAACTTGATCAGAGCTTCCCTAGAGCGACTCGGTAAAGCGCCTAAACTGAGTGGGCGCGGCTTCGGTCGCGCCCTTTCCATTACCCGGGTTTAATGGAACAACTTCGTTGCACGATCGGCCTTCTTCGATCATTGTCGCGGTAGGGATACCAGTTGCCTGATACCCCCCGCACAGATCCGTACGGGCGCTCCTTAGCGCATACGGCTCCTATCGTGGGTAACTGGCGGCGAAGCGTTTCTCAGGATAGGGATGAAGCGCGCGGGGATGCGGTAACCATTTCTCGCCCAGTGCGATGCGGCGAGCCATGTTGGGTCCGTGCGCTTGACTACGGCGCCTGAGCGCTTGTCCCCAGAGGCGAAACAACCGATGCCGGAACAGGCTTAAGGCCCCATATGACTGTCTCCATCGAACGGGGGCCGGGAAAAAGCCTCAGTGGCTTCGACCGCTTCCCTTTGCAGATTCCCTGCTCCGCAGTTTGAACGGGCTACGAACTTTTGGTCGCACACATCGGCTCTGAAGCTTTCCTGTAGGGTTTTCGACTTCGGCTGTGGCATCATAGGCCATGGAAGGGTTTGGCAGGCCCATGAACGAGGGGGAAGAGCAGCATTCCGCGACTGCGGTTCGGGCGCTGGTGCGCGTGGCCGCCGCCCATGGATTGACGCTGAGCGCGTCAGCGCTGGTGCGCGCCCATCCGTTCAAGACCGAGGAGCCAAGCATCCCGGTTCTGCTGGAGATGGCGGAGCGTAACGGGATGCGCGGCAAAACGATGCGGATCAAGCGGGGGGAACTGGGAAAGCTGTCGAACTTGGTTCCCGCGATCCTGATGTTGCCGAACGGCAAGGCCGCGGTGATCAACCAGGTGCAGCAGGGCCGGGGGGCGAACTGCGCCCTGATTGACGAACTGGAATCGGAACCGGCCCTGAGCGTCCTTTACGATGAGCCGCGGCTGTTTGAGGTCTGGTCCGGCGACGTGATCCTGCTGAAACTGCGCTGGCGTGCGCCGGGGGCCGACCGGCCGTTTGGCTTTGGGTGGTTCGCCGACCAAGTTTTCATTGAGAGGCGGCTGGTTCGGGACATCGCGATATCGGCACTCTTCATGGGCATGCTGGCGTTGTTTCCCGCGCTGACATTCATGGTGATGATCGACCGGGTGCTGGCCAACCACAGCATGTCCACCCTGGAAGTGCTGGGCCTGGCGCTGGCGGTGATGGTAGGGTTTGAAACGGCATTCGCTTTTGTGCGCAGGTGCCTGATCTGGCTGATTTCGACGCGCATCGATGCTCGCTTGAACCTGTATGTATTCGACAAGCTTCTGAACCTGCCTATGTCCTTCTTTGAGAAGGTACCGACTGGGCTGGTCAGTTCCAAGATCAGCCAGATTTGGCATATTCGGAGTTTCATGAGTCACGATTTGTTTGGAACCGTGCTGGACAGCATTACATTGTTCATTCTGCTGCCCGTGCTGTTCTTCCTGAACTGGAAGCTCGCTTGCATGGTAATTTTTGTGGCGCTTTTGATTTTGGGAGTATACCTCGCGTTTCTGCCAGCGCTGCGCCGCGCCACGGGCCGCGTGATCAATGCCGAGCAGCGCATGTGGTCGCACCAGGTGGAGACGATTCACGGGATCCGCACGGTAAAGTCGCTCTCGCTGGACGGACTCAAGCGCAGCCAGCGCGATGTGCGCGTGGCGGAGGTGATTGAGGCTCATCAGGCATTCGATCGCCTGGCAAATATTCCGCAAACAATGGTAATGCCGCTCGAGCGCTTCATCTATGCCGGCAGTTTCTTTATCGGGTGCTACATGGTTCTGACAGCCCCGAAGGATTTAGCAACGGCGACGGCCGGCTCGATTATTGCGTTTGCGATGCTGAGCGCGCGGGCAGCGGCGCCGATTGTATCGCTGGCCGGCGTGATCAACAGCTTCGAGCAGGCCCAGGGAGCGCTGGCGGAGGTAGCGTCGGTGATGAATGTGGCGCCGGAAGAGGGCCGTTCCGGAAGCGGGCTGAAGCTTCCGATCCAGGGCCGCGTGGTATTCCAGGACGTTCGTTTCCGATATTCACCGGGCAGCCCGTACGCACTGGAAGGCGTCACTTTCGAGATTCCGAAGAACACGATCTTCGGCGTGATGGGGCGCAGCGGCTCCGGCAAGACGACGGTGACCCGGCTGCTGCAAGGGCTGAATCGCGATTACGAAGGCATGATCAAGATCGACGGAATGGATTTGCGGGATATCGATCTGGATCACCTCCGTTCAAACATCGGGGTTGTGCCGCAGGAGAATTTTCTGTTCAGCGGTACCATTCGCGACAACATCAGCGCCGCGCGGCCAAAGGCGAGCTTTGACAAGATAGTTCAGGTTGCGCAACTGGCGGGCGCCGAGGAGTTTATTGAGAGATTGCCGAATGGATATGAAACGCAAGTGGAAGAAGGCGCGGTTAACTTCTCCGGGGGCCAGCGGCAGCGGCTGGCGATTGCGCGGGCACTTCTTGTTGATCCGCCCATTCTGATTCTGGATGAGGCGACCAGCGCACTGGATGCGGAGAGCGAAGCGATTGTGAACGCAAACCTGCTGCGGATTGCACAGAACCGGACGGTGATCATCATTTCGCACCGGCTGTCCGCACTGTCAATGGCAGACGCCATTCTGGTTCTCGAGCGGGGCCGGTTCTACGCGGTGGGCACGCACAAGAAGCTGATCGTCACCTGCGACATTTACCGCTCCCTTTGGACGCAACAGAATCGTCACCTGGAGTTTGAGGATCACCATGCCGATCGTGAGATACAAGCAGCCGAAGCGATCTGAATCGACGGCTCTGGTGACCGTCGCGTTCGAGTCTGCGACGGCGGAGATTGTCGCCCGCTATCACCCGTTCACGGAGAGGGCAGCGCTGTATCTATTGTCTGCGTTGCTGACCGGGATCCTGATCTTTATCTCTGTCGCGCAACTGGACCGGGTGGTGACTGCCCAGGGACGCATTGTTCCGACCGGAGGAGCACTGACCGTGCAGCCGATGGAGCAGGCGATCATCAGTCGCATCCTGGTGAAGGTGGGGGACGTTGTGAAGAAAGGCCAGGTGCTGGCAACGTGCGATCCGACGTTTGTGCGCGCCGATCTTTCCGCACTTGAGTCCAAAGTAGCCAGCCTGGAGGCGCAGAAGCGCCGCATGGAGACTGAAGAAGCCGCACTTCCCTTTCGTCCCGATCGTTCGAAGGCATCCGACGTGCTGCAGCAATCGTTGATGAATCAGCGGAGCGTGGAGTTCAAGGCGGGGATAAGCGATTTTGACCAGCGCATCCATGGCGCCGAGTCACAGATTGCCGGTTACACGGACAGTATCACCGACCTGGAAGGGCGGCTGAAGATTGCCCGGGAGACCGAGGAAATGTACACCAAGATGGAGGCTGCCGGGATTGCAACCCGGTTGGACCTGATTGGCGTGCAGGACAAAACGCTGGACACGGCGAACCAGCTAACCACGCAGAAGACGCAGCTGAATTCGACCCAGCACGAACTCGAGTCACTGAAGGAGCAGCGAAAGGTGTTTGTAGATAAATGGCACGACGACACCTTGACCAAGCTCGTGGATGTGCAGGATTTGTATGACCAGGCCGTAAACGACCTGACCAAGGCAAAGAAGATGAACGACCTGATCAATCTTACGGCGCCTGTGGATGCGGTGGTGCTGAAGATCCCAACGCTCTCGGCCGGGGGGGTGGCTGCGGATGCCGAGCCGCTCTTCAGCCTGATGCCGCTGAACACCCCGATCGAAGTGGACGCACAGATTGATGCGGACGAGAGCGGGTATGTGCAAACGGGCGATCCGGTCACCATCAAGTTTGCAACGTATAAATTCCTCGAGCACGGAACAGGCGAGGGCGTGGTGACGACCATCAGCCAGGACTCGTTTACCGAAGTGAACGACCAGGACACAGTGTCGAAGGAGACCAGTGGGAAGACGCGCCCGCCCTACTTCGACGCGCGCATCAGGATCGTCGCACTGCATTTGCACGATTTGCCGCCCAACACGCACCTGGTTCCAGGCATGCCGCTGGAAGCGAGCATTATTGTGGGCAAAAGAACGATCTTGTGGTACTTGTTCAGCGGCGCAATTCGATCCGGCTCCGATGCGATGCACGAGCCATAGGTGCACAGTGAAAGCGTTGCAACCGGTTTTTCAGGCCAGGCATTCGAGGAGCGCGTTTGAAGGGACGATTTCAAAATCTGCTGGATACGTTCCGGTCCAGGACTCCGCGAGACCGGCTCGCCGCCATCGAGCGGGAACTGGCGAAGGGGTGGTCTTACGAGACTTTCGATCAACTGCGCCAGTTGGCCGAAAGCGGGGATGCGGCGGCGCAGTTCCGGCTGGGACGGATGTACGAGCAAGCCGAGGGTGTTGTGCAGAGCCTGGCCGATGCTGTTTATTGGTATCGCAAAGCGGCAGACCAGGGGGGGATTCCGGCATGCGTGCACCTGGGGCTGATTTACCTGATCGAACCGCCGCCGGCTGCGAGCTTGACCAAGGACGGGCATCAGCGCCTGGCCGAGGAAGGAATGCCTGCCGGAAGCATGCTGGAGAAATTGTTTCCTCACGGCATGGAGGTAAAGCAGAACCTCGGCGAAGCGGCCAAATGGAATCGCTTGGCGGCGGAAGCGGGCGTGGCGGAAGCGCAGGCGCGCTTTGGCCATCAACTGGCTCTGGGACTGGGCGTGGACCGGGATTATGGAGAAGCGGAGCGATGGTTCCGTGCGGCTGCGGAACAGGGTGAGACATCGGGCGAGGTCGGGCTGGGCGTTTTCTATGCAGGCGGCTACGGGAACGAGCCGGATTACGCGCGGGCGATCGAGTGGCTGACGAAGGCGTCGAACCAGGGCAACGCGTCGGCGCACTATTGGTTGGGCCGGCTGACGCTGCACGGAAACGGAACAGCGCGCGATCCGTACGTTGCGGTGGAACACTTGAAGGCAGCGGCGAAACATGACCATCTTGATGCGATGTATTTGCTCGGGCTTTGCCTTTGGGGAGGCGCAAGCGCGAGCCCTGACTCCTCTGCCGCTGAGAGCATGCTGCGGCGGACGGCGATTCGCGGGCATCTGGAAGCTTGCTGCGCACTGGCGAAGCTGCTGCTGGAGCGGGACACCGAAAGTGTGGAGGCGGCAGCCTGGCTTCGCCAAGCGGCTGACGCGGGCCATAAAGGAGCGGCGGCGGCGCTGGGCGAGCTCTATCTGTCGGGCAGAGGCCTGGAGCGGAATGCCGCAGAGGCGATCCGGTGGCTGGAGTTTGCCGGAGATGCTACGCCGCCGGAGGCGTTCACGCTGTTGGCTTCAGTGCATATGGAAGGCGTTGTAGTGGAGCAGGATCTGGAGGCGGCAGCGGACTGGCTGCGCCACGCGGCGAAGCTGGGAAGCGCAGCGGCTCACTATAATCTTGGCTCGTTCTATCGCTTGGGCATGGGCGTGGAACGGAACCGTGAGCAGGCTGCGCAGTGGTATGCGAAGGCGGCTGGAATGGGAAGTACCGAGGCCGCTTTTTACATGGGAATCCTGCACGCAGGCGAGGAAGGGGCGGAGCCGGACTACGAACAGGCTGCGCTGTGGTTTGGCCGCGCTGCCGAACAAGGGCATGCTCTGGCGAGCCACAACCTTGCGTACCTGATGATCGAGGGCAAGGGTATTGAGCCCAATACTTCGCGCGCCATGGAACTTCTGGAGGCGGCAGCCGCGGAGGGATGCATTCCGGCGGCCGAGGCTCTCTTCCGGCTGCACTTTGAGAACAAACACATTCCATCTGACCTGGACCGGGCGACAGAGTTTCTTGCCCAGGCGATCGAACTGGGCAGCATTTCGGCGGCGAACATTCTGGCGGACTGGCACTTTGAGGGCAATGCCCCCCGGCTGCGCGGAAGACTTGACCTGGCGCGAATTGAGTTGCTGGCAAAAAATGGGAGCGTCGAAGCGCAGGTCGCAGCAGGCCGCCTGCGGGCTTCCGGATTGGCCGGCTCGCCGGATTTCGCCTCAGCTCGGGACTGGTTCGAGCATGCGGCAAATGCGGGAGATGCGTTTGCCCAGGCATGGATGGGCGATTGTTGTCAGATGGGCCTGGTGGATGAGCCGAATGCTGCTGCCGCGGAGTCCTGGTATCGAAGAGCGGCGACACAGGATCATGTGGGCGCACAGATCATGCTGGCAACTCTCCTGAGTGCGGCAGAAGCACCAAGCGCCGTGACGCTGGAGGAGATCTTCAACCTGTGGCTGGCCTCTGCGCTGACTGGAAACTCGCTTGCACAACGGAATCTGGCAGAGTGTTTTGCGTCCGGGCGTGGATGCGCGACGGATGCGGCAGCGGCGGTGCGATGGTTCCAGGCTGCGGCTGAGCAGGGAGACGCAGAAGCCGAATATCAACTGGGACGGTGTTACAAACAGGGCCTGGGCGTGCGCAAGAGTGCAACGACCGCTCGTCACTGGTTCGAACTCGCCTCGGCGCGAGGACACCGGCTCGCCGAAGCGGTCTTGTCTGCCAACTGACATGGTTTCAGACTCCTCGACTGCCGCGCGGCAGCGGAGGACGGTCGGCGCAACAGAGTCGGCGCAACAGGGACAGCGGCATCCAGGTTGAGGCAGAATGACACGCAGACAACGAATCGACCTTTATTGCCTGTGCTGGAACGATGCCCGCATGCTGCCCTTCTTTTTCCAGCACTATGACACCATTGTCGATCGGTATTTTGTCTTTGACAACGGATCGACGGATGACAGTCTGTCGCTGCTGGAGAGTCATGGACGGGTAGAGATAGCGCACTTTGAAACCCTGGGAGACTCCTTTGTAGACGAGGAGCGCAGGCTGGGGAATTCGATGTGGCGCAACAGCGATGCGGACTGGGTGATCGTAACCGATATCGACGAACATATCTATCATCCTGACCTGCGCGGATATCTTGAACGTTGCACAGAAAATGGGATTACGGCGATCGAGTCCGGGGGCTTTGAGATGGTTGCGGAGTCGTTTCCGATCGGGAAGGAGCCGCTTGTGGAACAGGTTACGACAGGCATGCGGTCGTTCGCTCACAACCGGCTTTGCATCTTTAACCCGAAGGCGATCGCTGAGACCAATTTCAACGCGGGCAGGCACAACGCTGAACCAATAGGGCGCGTGAAATGGCCTTCAATCCGGGAGGTGTTGCTGTTGCATTACAAGCAACTGGGCAGTGACTATTTGGTTGCCCGGAGCGCGGAGTTGCTGACGGGGCTGCGTCCGGGCGACATCGCCAACAAGTGGGGGGTGCAGTACACGTGGAGCGCTGAGGAGATTATTGCCTTCTGGCGGAGGATCATGGGGTTGGCGCGCCCGGTTCCAGGACTGGGAGTCTTGAAACACATCGAGCCCGCCAAATACTTCGAAGACGAATACATTGTCGATAGCTCGGGGCTTTTCCTGGGCGACTGGTATCTAAGGGCAAATCCGGATGTTCAGAGGGCTGGTGCGCCCGCATTCGCGCACTATTGCAGTCATGGTTGGAGAGAGCGACGCCGCCCAAACTTCTACTTCGACCCCGACTGGTATTGCAAGACGTATCCGCAGCTGGTGAACGCCGGTTCCAACCCGCTAGTTTCCTTCATCGTAGAGGGAGAGAAAGAAGACGCCAGGCCATCGGAGAACTTCGATACAGCGTGGTATCGGAGCAAGCATGGCCTTGCCGCCGAGGAGAGTCCGTTAGCCCATTTCCTTGCACGGCGCACGAGTGGACTTGTGAGCCCGCTCCCCGATTTCGATGTTGCCGATTATTGCGCAAATCATCCCGAGGTATTGAAGGAAAACAAAGATCCCTTCGAGGAATTCCGACTCAACGAGATGGCGTGATAACCAAATTGACAGCGTGGTAGAATTTGGCATCCGATACAGCACCCAGCTCTGGAGCAACCATGAATAAGAGGGCCTCTCACCCTCAGGCAGCACCCGAAGCAGTCGGAGTGACGGTTGAGGCAGTTGAACCACGCCCTGAACCGCGCATCCCGGCAAGCGCAGTTCCGTCCAGCGTTGATCTGGCTTATCTGGTTGACAATGGACTACTCGTTTATGGGTGGGTGATGGGACTCGCGAAGCCGGGTTTGCAGGCGACTCTGACCATAGGTGATGTTGCGATCGATTTGAAGAAGCAGGCAGTGCTGGTGGGGCGGCCAGACGTAGTCAAGCACTTTTCCCTCGCGCCGGAAGACGATGAGCACGGCTTTTACGCACTTGTGGATTTACCCGATGGATTTTCAGCCAAAGGGACTCTGACGCTTTCGGTGGTTCTTCCCGGAGGAAAGGCGACGGAGACCCACTGGCCGGTTTCTCATCATAAAGGCGAAGCAGCCAAAGCGATAGCGCCGTATGTGCAAACGCTGAATCGCCTGCTGCCCCAGCTCTCCAAACGGGAAGCGCATCGATTGATCGAGTTTGGCAGCCCCGCTCTGGGTCTGCCTGCTGAGGTGAAGGAGCCGCAGAAGATTCCGTTCACGGTTCGATTCGGAATCGACCTGTGTTGCATCCTGGACAAAAGCATACTCGTGATCTCGGGCTGGCAGTATGATCCGCTGAGAGAGATCACCGCGTCCGCGTTGCGGGTGGGAAGTTCGAAGTTCAAGCTTCTGGAGAATTCAGTTTTGTACAACCGGCCGGACGTCAATCCTGAGCCGCTGTTGCATTGGAAACGCAACGAGACCCAACTTGCCGGCTTCAACTTTGTGTGCGCACTACCGACGAAGGATGCAGAATCGGACGAGGTGTGGTTCTCCATTACAGCCGGTGGTGCAGTTGAGCATCGTAGCCAACCGGTAAACAATGCTACCCAACAGGCACGGCGCGAGTTGCTGCAACTGGCGACCAAGATGGAACCGGAATCCGCGCTGGTGTTGATCGAACAGATCATCGCATCGGTGGTTGACAGTTCGGCTGAGCAATCCCTGCTGAACTTTCTTGAGCACGTTCGCCACGGCGTTATTGAGCGCCTGCCCGCCTCGATCCAGCAGGTGAGCCCCCGCTATGCTCTTCATCTCGACCAGGCGATTCCTGTGAGCGATCAGGGCTTGTTCCTGGTTGGCTGGTTCAATACCGAGGCGCAGTCTTCGGTGCGAATTGTATGTCACTCCGGCACGGAAAGTTTTGTTGTGAGCGATAACTGGAGTCGTCATGCGCGAGCAGACGTTACGACGTATTTGGCCGGGACGGGGATTCCCAGCGGAAATCATGCGCACGGGTTTTCCTGCTACGTTTCCTTGAGCGACAGCGACACTCCGCCTTATCTTTCGGCCCAGTCTGAATCCGGCGATGTCAGAAGGATGCGCATTCAGGTTCAATCGAAACCGGAGTCTGCGCTGCAGACGGTCAGGGCGCTTGCGACCTCGTTCAGCATCAAGCACACCGAGTTGCGCTATCTTTTGGATCGTCAGATTGGGCCCGCAGTCGGCGCGGCGTGGGCGGCGAGAAGCAAGCCACAGGGACAGTATGCGCCCCGGTATTTCGGCTCCAGGCCTGCAAACCCGGCAGTCTCCGTTATTGTTCCGCTCTTTGGCAGGCACGACTTTGCCGAATACCAGATGGCGCTGTTTGCCGACGATCCCGACTTCCAGCACACGGAACTGATTTATGTTGTCGATGATCCGGAGATCCTATCCGACTTCCTAAGCGTGTGCGCGGATCTGTACGGGGTTTTCCGCGTGCCTTTTACAGTGGTGTCGCCGCGGGAGAATCTCGGCTTCGCCGGGGCCAATAACCTTGGCGCAACGGCAGCCCGCGGACAACACTTTCTGCTGCTGAACTCGGACGTACTCCCCAAGCGGCCCGGGTGGGTGAGCGAGCTGCTGCGGATTTACAAGTCGCTGGAGAATCCGGGGATGTTAGGCGCCAAGCTGCTCTATGAAGATGGCAGTGTGCAGCACGCCGGGATCGCGTTTCGGAAGTACGCGGGCTGGGGCAACATGTGGGTCAACGATCACCCATTCAAGGGACAACATCCGGCGGGATTGAACGGGATCCGCGAAGAGGATGCAGTGACGGCGGCCTGCTCGCTCGTGAAGGCCTCGTTGTTTCGTGAAGCAGGCGGGTTTTCCGAAGACTATATTATCGGCGACTTCGAGGATTCGGATTTGTGCCTGAAGCTGAGGTCGAGTGGTCACCGCAACTACATTGCACTCGATGTCGAGCTCTATCATCTGGAGCGGCAATCGCAGAACCGAATGGGCGACGATGCCTGGCGGACGAACCTGACACTTTATAACTGCTGGCTGCATAACAGCCGCTGGGAAGAATGGATAGCGGCGCATGCGAATGTGGCCCCGGCCGGCACGCGAATATCGAATTAACTCGGGAGTGACTGCTCGAACCAGGCCGGCAACTAACTTGAGCGCGATGGAATGAAAGTCATGAACGAAGCGCGAATACTGATCGTTTCTCACGGCCATCCGGATTTCAGCCAGGGCGGCGCGGAGGTTGCTGCCTTTGCACATTGGAGCGAATTGCGCCGCCGCGGAATGGAAGCCATGCTGGTTGCGCGCGTCGCGGACTCTCCCGGCCACGCGGGAGCCCCGTTTTTTTCGCGGTCCGCGGATGGGCTGGAGGTTCTATTCTGCCCGCCTGCGGTGAACCACTTTCGGCACTCACAACCGCATCGGCAGGTCATATACCAGGATTTTCGTGCCTTGCTGGAGCGGTTCCGTCCCACAGCGGTTCACTTTCACCACTACGCGCATATGGGTCTGGAAATGATTCGCGAGGTAAGGAAGTATGGGCCGGACGTGCCGATCGTGCTCACGCTGCATGAATTTCTGGCCATTTGCAATGCGCAAGGGCAGATGCTGAAGACGAACGGAATGCTGTGCCAGAAGGCAGCTCCACTGGATTGCCACCTCTGTTTCCCGGGAATTTCCGCACAAGATTTCTTCATGCGCGAGCTGTTCGTGAAGTCGTTCCTTGGACTCGTTGACCATTTCATTTGCCCGAGCGAATTCCTGCGCGACCGTTATGTGGCCTGGGGGCTGCCCGCAGACCGGCTTAAAGTGCTTGAGAATGGACAGCCACGGGAATTGATGGCGTCACGGGATGAAACGGATGAGGCTCTGCAAACGCAATTCGTTGTGCTGGGCCAGGTTTCACAGCGAAAGGGTTCGCTGGTTCTGCTGGAAGCAATTAGGTTGCTGCCGAAGAGGATTCGCAAGCTGATTCGCATTGAAATACACGGATCGACTCAATACGCGGAAGATGATTTCAAGTTGAAATTTCAAGAATCGATGAGACAATTCGACGGCACTGTAACAGCATGCGGCCCATACATTGCAAAAGATGTGGGGGAGATTCTGCGACGCAACGGCTGGCTGATTGTTCCGTCGATCTGGTGGGAGAATTCGCCCACGGTAATCCAGGAGGCCTTTGCCGCCGGTCGTCCAGTCATTTGCAGCGACATTGGCGGAATGGCGGAGAAAGTAAAGCATGGTGTGAGCGGAATGCATTTCCGGGTGAACAATGCCGCCGATCTTGCTGCCCGGATTGAGGAGTGTGCCACGGCGCCGGAGTTATGGAAGCGGTTGTGCGCGGGAGTTCCAAAGCCTCCGACGATTGATCAGACGGTGGATGAGATGCTGGGGCTTTACGGATCGAGGACCGGTTCAGTCACACAACGAGTCGGGAGCATTGCCCTCTGAATTACCGATGAGCCCCAAGATTCCGGTCGCACTTTGAGTTGTTGCAATCAAATCCGCAATACCCTATTCTGGGATGGCATTTAGGCCCAAATACCGAATGCCGACCGGCATTTGATCGGCCACTCCCTTAGGGATGCTTGCCGAGTCGGCTGGCAGATTCTCCGGATTTTTGTAAATCAAACGAGGCCGAGGTACAGAATGAAGCGAGCATTGGGTGTGACACTTGGAGTTTTGGCGGGAAGTTTCCTGGTGGCGTTTGCTGTGCCCCCACCGGCGGCGAATGTCCCCTTTATCGGCATGGATGTAAAGCCTGCCGAGCGATACAGCGCCGACCAGCAGCGGCAGATCCTGAACGATATGCATGCGGCAGGGGTTAAGATCGTTCGCGCATGGGTTGCGGATGAGACTTCTTACGAGTTCATTCGCTATGCAAATTCACTGGGTATCAAGATCGAGCTCACTGTCCCGATCCAATATCAGGTCAATGCGGTAAAACGAACCGCAGTTAAAGATGCTCCCCAAATGTACCCGAATTACCCGCTGTCTTCCGCTGACCCAACCTTGACGGCGAATACCTTCCAGACTCAGCTCAGCCGCTTGGAGGCGATGGGAATCACGGCGGTCGCCATTGAGGTTGGAAATGAGCAGAACAATGCCGGTTTCAATGGCGAATTCAAAATATACAATGCGACAGATCCAGGATCGCGCAAGAATTTCAGCGCGCAGGATTTGCACAGCGACCCTGAAGGTCAGGCGATTGCAGCGGGCTTTCGTCAGTATGTGAAGGTGCTGGCAGCTGTCAAATCGGTGCGTGATCGATCCACCTTGAATCGTCATACACCGCTTCTTCTCGGAGGTCTTGCCGACACTGGGGAAGAGAAGGCCTGGCCAGGGGCTCGAACGAGCGCAGTGAGCATCAGTGCTACGATCCAGTACCTGCGCGAGCTGGGTCTTGATAGTATCGTCGACGCCTATGCCATCCACACCTATCCCTGGCGCAATGGTCCGGGAGAACCTGGTCCGGCAGCGAATCGGAGAAACAGGCTGGAGAAGTTTGCGTTATCGGAATGCAGTGCAAGTGGGCGAGGCAAGCCTTGCTGGGTCACTGAATGGGGTTTCCAGAATCAGGAACTCTCTTGCCCGTCAAACGAAACGGACCGCGCTACCCTGGTTCGAGAATTAATGAGCGATTTTCGTCCCTATATCCAACAAGGACGTGTAGTTGGGTTGTTCTACTATGTATGGAGTCGCGATGCGTGGGCCAAGCAGGAGGATCCCTACTCAGTATTCCGGTGCGGAGCACTGACTGAGAGTGGACGATTGGCGCTGGATGCCGGGTTACTGCGGTGATTGGGGATCTTTTAAGAGCCCTATAGAACAATGCACATTTTTTCTGTGTCGGACTTTTATGTTGCTTCCAGCCTTACTGCATCGAAGACCAGGGGACCAGGGTAAATGCCGATGGCAAGTTCAAGTCGAATGTGCGCGCTTGTGTTGGCGCATCATTCACCTGAACTTGTGGGACGCTTGCTCAGTCGGCTTGAACAATTCGGAATAGCGTCATTCGTCCACGTTGACCGGAAAGCGGACATTGTCCCCTTTGAAGCGAATTGTCAATCCTCAACCACATCCTTCCTGGCTGATCGAGTCAAACTCCATTGGGGCGGGTTTTCCATCGTCCAAGCTACGCTCAACCTGATAGAAGCTGCTCTTTGCCAAGGGGACTACTCGCACTTTCTCCTGATTTCAGGCGATACTTATCCCGTTCGCGGCCACGCGAAGTTTTGTGAATACCTGCTCTCCGGCGTAAATCATATCGAGATACGCGAAGTTGCTCCTCGCGACGCTGTCTACCAGCGTATTGCTCATGTGTATCTTCCCGACACCGATATTGGCGCCCTGATCCAGCGTTCTGGAGATCCTACCGTCAGCCGATACATCACCGCCGAAGTCATTTCCCAATTTCCGGATATTCAGAGTGCATTCGCACTCAAGAGCCAAAGCTTCCCGTGGAGGTTTGCGAAGGGTTCTCAATTTTGGTGCCTGACTCGCAGCGCGGTTGAACAGTGCCTGAAAGTCGCCAGGGAAGAGCCCGAGTTCGTGTCCTGGTTCAGGTACTCGTCGGCGCCAGATGAGTCCTTTTTTCATTCTGTGTTCCTTAACTTCCTGGACGAACCGAAAACGATCGTTTCTCCTGTATTCACGATTTGGGATCGAACCCCGCGACCCTTTGTGTTTTCAACAACACAGGACCTTGAGTTGCTGGATAGATGCCGCAGTGTGCTGGCACGAAAATTCACAGGGCAAAGCATTTCGGTTTTGGAACACCTGGATGCTACGCTTGATTCTCCGCGCGGTCTTGAATAAATCAATCGCATTCGCACTGGTGTGCACGAGAGTTTTTAGATGCACATCGACGAACCTGGAGGAACCTTTTCTTGAATCCGACAACCGCACCCGCGCCCAGCGCTGCTCATCGGAAGATTGCATTTCTTGTGCCTGCGGGTGAAGTTGTCAACCATGACCGGGTGATCTCCTACGAGAGCCGGGATAAGACCCGAATCATCGATGCACGACTGAATATCGGCGATACGTTTGTATTTGAATCCTCGCTGCGCCTGGTTCGTTTCGAAGAACTGCGATGCTTCTCTACTTATTCTGGAAATGTCGACGACGCGGTATCCCAGATGAACGAGTGTGACGTCGCCATTCTTCGCGGCTCAAATTACATTAATCCGCATATGGACTGGGGAAACCTTCCCGAAATCCTGGAACGGAGCAGGATTCCTGTAGTTGCATTCGGCGTGGGCGCACAGGCGCCGCGATATGAGCCGGTAACGGTCAATAAGAAATCCGCGCGCTTCCTGGCCACAATTGCAGAGCGTTCGCATTCTATTGGATGCCGAGGGAAGTTCACTGCCTCGGTTCTCTACGACCTCGGGATCAAGAACGTCACGGCAATCGGCTGTCCAAGCCTGTTCCGGTCGAATGACCCGAACATTCGGATCGCATGGCCTCCGCCGGATGTCAAGAAAGTGGGATTCACAACAACCCGCGGGTTTTCACCCGGCTACTGTGACAACACCTCCCTTGCAACCAGTTGCCAACTCGCAATCTTAGAGGGCTTAATTGATCGCCATCAGGTGTTTGTTCTTTCCCAAGGCGAGGTAGCGGAGAAGATCTTTTACTACCGGGCGTATGACCGGATGGAATCTGCAAGACAGTCGATGGCAGATACCGGTTGGGATCTCGAAAAGCTTCCATGGCTGGAGAATCTATATTGGAAGGGGATGTTCTTTGGGACATCACCGTTGGATTACGAGAAAATGGTTAAACAATGCGATCTTGTGATGGGCTTTCGCCTGCACGGAAACCTCATGGCTCTCTCGCTTGGCATTCCAGCCATTTACGTCACATACGACAGCCGTACGCGAGAGATTGTCGATCAGTTTTCTATTCCCCACCATGACATATTGTCCGAGAAGGCATTCTCTTTGGAAGAATCGATGGATGAGGGAATTTTTGACGGATTCAACGATAATTTCGCACAAAACTACGCCGTGATCCGCGATTTCCTCGCGAACAACGGAATCAGCCATAGGATGCTAGGGTGACTCAGTCTAGCCCATAGTCAGCATCCAGTTGCTGTGGGCGGTTTTGGTCCGAGGAGTTCACGATGACGGAAGCCAAAACACACTTCGACAAGCGGCGGCCGCTCCATGCATGCCCAGGGCTGCCGAGGGATCTTTATCCCGGCGCTGTGATCACTCATGAACACCTCGAACTCTTGCGGCAACCCGCAGTCGTTGAATTGATCCAGTCCGATGAGATGCCGATTCCCGCGACGGAAGATCGGGAGAACTACTACGACGAACGGCACATCGAGTACTGGATTTCCGGCCTTGCCGATTGCCGCAAGATGGAGTCGTATCTGCCCAGTGGCCGCGCGAGATACCTTGATTTTGGCGGAGCGACGGGGCGTGTATCGCGGCACATTACGCGCAATGCGGAGCGGGAGGTTTGGCTGTGCGACATCAACGCCAACTGGATTGCCTGGATCGATCAATACTTCAATCGGCCCATCCGTGCCTTTCAAAACAGGATTCAGCCATCCCTTCCGCTTGAAGACGGGTATTTTGACTTAGTCTCAGCCTTTTCCGTATTCACGCATCTCGATCAGGACGAGATGCCGTGGCTTCTGGAGCTACGCAGGATTCTGCGTCCAGGAGGATATCTTTACCTGACGGTGCTGGACGAGAATGTGTGGAATCGCTTGAAAGATCCGGCATGGGAGTGGCTCTTCCGGTCAATTGCGCGAGGCCGGAACGATGCGTTTCTTGCCGAACGATGCCAGAAACCGCTTGAGGAGCGCGTGGTTCTTGAGTATTCCGAAGCGGAAGCCTATAACATCAATACATTTCTGCCCAGAGGCTACCTCGAAAGGAAGTGGGGCCCGCTTTTCGATGAGATCAATTTCTTTGAGGATAACCATAATTATCAAACTGTCGTGGTGCTGAAAAAGCCGTAGGCACCGGGCCCTGGTGATCGGACTGTGTGAGAATTGAGGCATCCGACGGCTGGATGCGGCCAGCCTCACGGGCCAATACACGGAATTGCAGCTACCGCCGACCATGGACCTTGGGAAGGAAATTACTCAGATTTACTGGCGTTGACCAGGGATTGCTCTTGAAAGATGAGGCATGCGATGACATCGGCTTTGCAGAACCAATTTCAGATTGCCGTTCTGTCTGAGAGCCACGATGGGATGGCCGCATTGAGCGGAGCAGCGTCTTTGGAGTGGCTGCGCGCGAAGCGAACCGGCAAATCCTCGTTCGTATTTTTGAGGAGTGAGGAAAAGATCTCTGAGGTGGATCTGGAGACAGGGTGTTTCGATCTGTCCTATCTTTTGGGCATGGTTGTGGTGGGGGACGCTGACACCTTTTCAGAGGTGAAGAGCAACTGGAATGCAAAGCTTGTTTCGAGCGGCTTGTCGTTTCGGCTGGTATCCGAATGGAACACTCAATCGATTTTATGCGCGGCCATGGAGTGCGTGACCGAATGTCTGGCCGAGCAGCGAGAGCACAGCGGCCGCACTGCTCTGCAACTCGCGGTGTACCGTCGAGAGTTCGATCGTCTGCAGGGCTGCTTTACCCGCCTTGAGGAGTACCTAGCCGCCCAGCCTTTGCAGAGGATGACAGAAGTCTTTTCATACCCTCCCGACTCTGGTACCGGGTTGAAGGGCGATCCGAAAGCACAGTTGCAGGGAGCACAGTTGCAGGATGTGACTTATCGAGTTGACAGGAAGCTGAAGCAACCACTTCCTGTAAATTCGCTCGGAGTTTCGAGCCTCTCAATCTATATTTCGACGAAGCCTGAGCCGGCGGCCGGGCCACTCTCCGTCGTGCTGCAAGGAATCGAAAGCGGTGCTGCACAGGCATGCTGGTTACTGGACACGGCAGCGATTCAGGTGGGCTGGGTGGAGTTGGCGCTGAACCGCGCGCTCGACCTGAGTGCGGAGAGCCTTGAGTTGTCGATCGAGTCCAAAGCTGGAGACGGCTCCTGGATCGTGGCGCTGGGGCCTCCGCATCCTTACCGGGAGTTTTGCGCGCGTGTGGAAGGGGGAGAGCCCCTCCGGTCGCCGATTGCTTTGCGGATTTTCAGCGGTCTGCCTGGAGTTCGGGTAGCAACGACGGCAAATGCAATTCGGCCGATGGGCGCGGAGTTTCTCCCACTGCGGATGTTTCCACTGGAATCGTATGAATCCGCAATCCAGGTGTTGCCTGCCGTTCGGGATGGAAAACCTAGGCTGGTTTTTTTCGATCGCGAAATCGACAGCCTTACGGTTCATCCGCGCATGGAAGGTCTGACAGTTGCACGGCTGACGGTTGCTATCCCAAAGCATGCCTGGGGATTGTCCGCGCAGATTTGCCTGGCGCACAAAGACGCAAATCCCACGGACTTCGGCCTGATGATCTGCGAGCCCCAGAATGAAAAGAAGAGCCTGGCGCGCATGAGTCAACTGGAGGCGCCGTCGCCGTCCTTCTCCGGCTGGAAGACTTTGCCGGCGCTGGAAACAGGGAGCATTTCTCTAGTGTTTTCCGCATATGCGGAGAAGAGCGTTTCACTTTTTCTCATTACGCGCCAGGCGCCGGAATCCAGTCCTGATTTCGCATGGGCCCGCTTCAGTAACCTGGCGTTTCAGATTCTTCCGATTTCCTCAAAAACTGAGATCGAGGCCGACGCATTGAGTTCCGTCACTGTGTGATGCTCACGGCAGAAGCCACCTCACCGGAAGCAGCGCTTCTGAATGGATCCAGATAAGGCGGTCTAGCCAAGCGCTCAGCGTCTACCATGGCATCGATTCGGGCGATAAGAGCCCTCGCCGCCTGTGGCCACTCGATGACCTGCGAAGCGGCGTTAGAAGCGACAGCCGAGCGCAGTTCCGGCACTTCCGCAAACAGCCGAAGCAATGCGACGGCCTGCTCGATCGCCGTGTCCGTTTCCACGAGGAAGCCGTTCTTGCCGTTGGAGACGATCTCAGACAAAGCGCCAACATTGGTGGCGATGACAACCACTCCGAGCCGCTGCGCTTCAAGAACCGACAGTGGAACTCCCTCGAATTCCGAGAGAAGTACCATCACATCCGCCCAGGCAAACAGCGCGGTGAGACTTTGCCCGTCGAAGACCGGAGGTTCCCGCAGGCCTTGCAGAATGGGCGGAAGAGTCTCCTGACCGGTGATCGCCGATCCAACGATGCGCCATTCGACAGGAAGGTCGAGTTCGCGCGTTTGCCGGACGACTTCGGCCAACCGGTCGATTCCCTTCTGGCGATCGAGCCGGCCAAGGTAGAGAGCGTTCAAGGACAATTTGGGAGACTCTTGCCGCTCGGCCCGCTCGGCAAGAATCGATTCCCTGGTTGCTTGATCGAGCGGATGCCCTGGGGCGTTGGGAACGAGCAGAAGCTTCTCTGCTGGAATTCCGGCAGCGTGCATCCACGCAGCCAACTGACGCGAGTTGCAGACGATGAGATCGTAAGCGTGCTCATAGGCGAGCGCCAGGATCGGATGGCCGACCGATCTTCCATAAGGTGACAGATCGAGGATGTGCAGGTGCGACACAGTTCGAACGCCAATCCGGCGCAACTGGGCGGCGGCGGCGTTGAACTCCCCGGTGTGGCAGTTGACCACTACATCCAGCCACGCCAGGGCCGCAACCAATCTGTTGACGGCGCGGGGATGCTTTCGCGAGGCTGAGAGCGCGGT
>Ga0182030_10003655_pt1 | contig 32897 bp, 31 predicted proteins | sample 812S3MmetaG_FD_121299 | JGI IMG/M metagenome (GOLD analysis project Ga0182030, IMG submission 121299) | Permafrost microbial communities from Stordalen Mire, Sweden - 812S3M metaG (Illumina Assembly) | ecosystem: Environmental > Terrestrial > Soil > Wetlands > Permafrost | place: Sweden... | reverse complement strand
TGCGCTTCGTGCCGAACGTCGGCTGGGCCGAGCGCGGTGGCTATCTCGCCACCGGCCACGGCAACTCGGTCCCGCGCTTCCACGTCACCTGGGGCACGGGCCCCGGCGTGATCGCGCCGTTCGTACGCCGCGTGCGCGAGGCCCAGCAACGTGGTTTGGTCGAGCTGCGCTTCCGCCATCGGGTCGACGAGCTGACGGTCTCGGGGGGCACCGTCACCGGGGTCGCCGGCCATGAGCTCGAGCCGAGCGCGATCGCGCGCGGGGAGGCGAGCTCGCGCGCCGAGACCGGCGCGTTCGAGCTGCAGGCGCAGGCGGTGATCGTCACCTCCGGTGGGATCGGCGCCAACCACGAGCTCGTGCGCAAGAACTGGCCGTCGCGGTTGGGGCAGGCGCCGGAGAACATGATCTGCGGCGTCCCCGACCACGTCGACGGGCGAATGCTCGCGATCAGCGAGGCGGCGGGAGCCTCGATCATCAACCCCGACCGGATGTGGCACTACGTCGAGGGGATCCGTAACTGGGACCCGATCTGGAGCCGCCACGGCATCCGCATCCTGCCGGGGCCCTCCCCCCTGTGGCTGGACGCGACCGGCAAGCGGCTGCCCGTGCCGCTGTTCCCGGGCTTCGACACGCTCGGCACGCTCGATCACATCATGCATACCGGCCACGACTACACGTGGTTCGTGCTGACGCAGAAGATGATCGAGAAGGAGTTCGCGCTCTCGGGCTCCGAGCAGAACCCGGACCTGACGAGCAAGAGCGTGCTCGAGGTGCTCAAGTCGCGCGTCGGCAAGGGTGCGCCCGGCCCGGTGGAGGCGTTCAAGCAGAAAGGCGCCGACTTCGTCGTCGAGCGCGACCTGCCCGCGCTCGTGCGCGGGATGAACGCGCTGACAGCAGAGCCGCTGCTCGACCTGGCGGCGATCGAGCGCGAGATCGTCGCCCGCGATCGCGAGATCGAGAACCCCTACACGAAGGACCTCCAGGTCACCGCGATCCGCGGCGCGCGGCGCTACCTGCCGGACCGGATCACACGCGTGGCCGCCCCGCACCGGATCCTCGACCCAAAGGCGGGCCCGCTGATCGCCGTCCGTTTGAACATCCTCACGCGCAAGACGCTCGGCGGCCTGCACACCGATCTCTCCAGCCGCGTGCTCGGCGCCGACGGCGAGCCGCTTCCCGGCCTGTACGCTGCCGGCGAGGTCGCGGGCTTCGGCGGCGGCGGCGTGCACGGCTACCGCTCGCTCGAGGGCACGTTCCTCGGCGGCTGCCTGTTCTCCGGGCGGATCGCCGGCCGCGCCGCGGCGGCGGCGCTCGGCTAGCTGTTCGTTTCGCTCGCCGGGGCCGCGCCGCTCTGGCGCGAGCGGCGGCGCGACCACCGCGGCCGCCACCAGTTGAGCTCGCCGAGCAGCGCCACGGTCGCGGGCACGAGCAGGCCGCGGACGACCGTCACGTCGAGCACGATCGCCAGGCCCATCGCCACGCCGAGCTCCTGGAACGGGACGAGCGGAGAAACCGCGAAGGAGAAGAACACGACGCCCATCGTGATCCCGGCGAGCGTGATCGAGCGGGACGAGCCGATCAGCGCGCGCTTGAGGCTGGCAGTGTTCGATTCGCCTTCGCGGTGGTGCTCGCGCACGCGCGAGAGCAGGAACACCTCGTAGTCGGTCGACAGCCCGAAGATCGTCGCGAACAGGAACAGCGGGACGAAGTAGCCGATGTCACCGGTGGAGCGAAACAGGAAGGTCATCACGCCGAGCGCCGCCGTCACCGACAGCAGCGTCGTCAGCGCGGCCTTCAGCGCGATCAGCGGCGCGGCGAAGATCAGCGTCAACACGAGGATCTCGGCGAGCAGCACGACGAGCACGACCCACGGCGTGCGTTCATCGATGCGCTGGATCAGGTCGAGCCCGACCGCGGTCGCGCCGCCGACCACGGCCTGCGAGCCGTACTGGCGCCCCAGCGAGGCGCGCAGGTCGCGGACGATCCGATCCGCGCGTGAGCTGTCGGAGTAGGAGTCGAGCGTCGCGGAGATGCGGACCCATCCCCGCGCTCCGCGTTCGGTCGGGCCCACGCTCACGACGCCGGGTGCAGCGGCGATCAGGCGCCTGAGCTGCGCGGGCGGCGCATGGGCCACGACGACCGCCGGCGTGCCGGCGCCCGGCCCGAAGTGCTCGGCGACGCCGGCGGTGGCCACGCGCACCGGATCCGAGGCGGGCAGCACGCTGATCGACTTCAGCGTGATGTGCATCCCGGCGATCGGGATCGACAGCACCACCATCACCGGCACGATCACGGCGACGACCGCGACGCGGCGGCGCACCACGAAGTCGGCGAGCCGGCGCCAGAAGGCGCCGTTCTGCGCGGCCACGACGGCGCGTCGCAGCGACAGGCGATCGAGCCGATCGCCGAGCAGCACGAGCGCCGCGGGGGTGAGCGTGAGCGCGGCCGCCACCGCGATCAGCGCGGCGCCGATCGCGCCCGTGGCCAGCGAGGAGAACACGCCCAGTCCGGTGACGTACAGGCCGGCGAGCGCCGTCGCGACCGTCAGCCCGGAGACCGTGATCGCCCTACCGGTCGTCTGTAATGTCTCCGTGATCGCTTCCTCCATGCTCACGCCCTCGCGCGAAAGCGACTCGCGCACGCGCGTGACCATGAACAGCGAGAAGTCGATGCTCAAGCCGAGGCCTAGCACGAGCACGGTGTCCTCGACGAACACGCTCAACTGCACGACGTAGGTGAGCAGGTACAGGAATCCGAACGTGACGCCCACGCATACGGCCGCCAGCCCCAGCGGCAGCAGCGCGGCGACGACCGACAGGAACGCGACGAGCAGGATCACGAGCGTCACCGGGAAGGAGATCAGCGATGACGTCTGCAGGCTCTTCTTCGAGTTCACCATGTAGCGCTGATAGATGCCGACCTGACCGACCAGCCGCGCCGTCGAGGAGGTGAGCCCGGCGTGGGCGAGCGCCGCTTCGACCGCCGGCACACGCGTCTGGGCGTAGCCGTATTCGCCGGCGAATACGACCGGCATCAGCGCCGCGCGCCCATCCGTGGAGATCACCGGCGCGCCGACGAGCTTCACGCCCCCGACACCGCGCACCGCCCCGGCGGCCAGGCCGACTTCGCGCTCGTTCAGCTCGCGCGCTCGGTGCGCCGCCAGCACCGACAGGTAGGCCTGCGGTTCGGTCGCCGGGCCAAACAGATGTTTCTCCAGTTCACCCGCCCGGATCGACTGCGACCCGGAAGCCCCGTATCCCCCGTTCTGCACGCGCTCGCTCAAGCGCGACGCGCCCGCACCGCTGAGCAGCAGCAGCACCACCCAGAACACGAGGATCTTGCGCGGGTGACGCAGGACAAAGCGGGCGATCGTGCTCATCCGCACATTCTTTTGGGTGGGAGAGGGGCCATGTGTGCGTATGCTCACACAACTCCGTCACTCCCGTTTCACACATCGCTCGAGCGATCGCGCTAGGGTCCATTCCCATGGGTGAGCGCACGGGACACACGCCGGGGACCTTCAGCTGGACCGACCTGACGACGACCGACCAGGAGGGCGCGAAGGCCTTCTACAGCGGCCTCTTCGGCTGGGTCGCCGAGGACCTGCCGGTCGGCGACGACGTCTATTACTCGATCCAGCGCAAGGACGGCAAGGACGTCGCCGCGATCTCCCCCCAGCAGCAGGCGCAGCGCGATGCGGGCGCGCCGCCGACGTGGAACTCATACGTGACGGTGGAGAACGCCGACGCCGTCGCCGAGCGCGCGAAGGAGCTAGGCGCAACGATCGTCGCGCCGCCATTCGACGTGATGGAGGCCGGCCGGATGGCCGCGATCCAAGATCCCCAGGGGGCGTACTTCCTGCTCTGGCAACCCAACCAGCACTTCGGCGCGGCGCTCGTGAACACGCCCGGCGCGCTCAGCTGGAACGAGCTCGCCTCGCCCGACCTCGACGCCTCGAGCGCGTTTTACGGGGCGCTGTTCGACTGGGCCGTCGAGCCGTTCGAGGGCAGCCCCGAGCCGTATCTGACGATCAAGAACGGCGACGTCGTCAACGGCGGCATCCGCACGCTCAACTCGCCGGGGCCGCCGCCGCACTGGCTCGTGTACTTCGCGGTCGACGATCTCGACGCGAGCCTCGCGAAGGTCTCCGAGCTCGGTGGCGCCACGCACGCCGGCCCGATCGACATCGGCATCGCGCGAATCGCCGTCGTGGCCGATCCGCAGGGGGCGATGTTCGCCCTCTACGATGGCCGCCTCGATCCGTAGAGCGCCGTCTTCTAGGTGACGGTCGTCGCGGGAGCGGCGCTCATGAACGCCAGCGGGACCGCGAGGCCGGCCGCGCGACGCAGGCTCGCGATCCGCCGGCCGCGCTGAACCGCGGGCCGGATCTCACCCACGTGAGCGCCGAGCAACCGCACCGTCTCGTCGAGGTCCTCGACGCGCAGGGCCAGACCCCAGAAGCGCGCCGGGCCGTCCGCGTGGCCGATCGAGTCCCCGGGTTCCTGGATCAGCTCGAGGATCTCGGCGCCGAGCCGGAAGAACGCCTGGCGCGGAGCGCCGCCGGGAGTGGGCTCGTCGCGCATCCGGCGCAGGTCGAGGCCGGCCTCGCGCAGCGCGTCGACGCTGCGATCGAGCGACGGCGAGGCCGCGACGACGTGGTCGATCGCGACAACCCCGTTGGGGTGAGCGAGCGCGGGACTGCGCGGCGGTTGCTCGGAGGCCGTCGTCGGCAGCCCGTCGAGCTCGCTGTCGGCGAGGTCGCGCAGCGTCCAGCCGCGGATGCCGCGCTCGCCGGCGCCAACGCCGGTGAGAAATCGCAACTGCACGCCGCCGACCAGACAGCACCCGTCGGCGACGGCGAAGCCGAGCTCGGCCCAGCGCTCGGGGTCGTCGCCCACCAGCAGCTCGTCGATCGTCGGCGCGGGCATTCCGGCGCTATCGGACGATGTCCACCGGGGTGCCGAGCGTCACGCGCGGGGCCAGCCAGGCGATGTCGGGGTCGCGCATGCGCACGCAGCCGTGGGAGGGATCGCCGGGGATCTTCTGGGGTTCGCCGAAGTCGCCGTGGATGCCCACAACCCCGCCGTCGGGCCATTCGCTCAGGGTCGAGTAGTCCGAGGTGCCGAGCGCGTAGGGCCAGTAGGGGTTGCTGCGGTTGGTCAGATGAAAGCGCTCACGGATCCAGAAGTGTCCGGTAGGTGTGGGTGTGCTCGGCTTGCCGACTCCCACCGGCGCCGTCATACGCAGATCGCCGTCGAAATAGGCCGTGAGCCGACGCCGGCTGAGGTTGACCACGATCAGCCAGCGCGTCAGGTGAAAGCCGCCGAGCAGTTCACGCAACGCCCATCCGACGCGTCCGTTCGGGCGGCCCGGGATTCGTAGCTCGACCCATTCGCGCCCACTCGCGTCGGTATAGGCAGCCAGCAGCAGATACACCTCCGGGAAGCCGTCCTCGGTTTCCATGTGGACGCTCCCGACGCGCCGCGCGTGGGGTTCTGGCTTCGCGTAGATCGCGCCCGGTTCCAGCGGATGCGCCCAGGTGGTGAGCGTACGTTCGTTCGAGAGCTGCTGTGTGGCCGGAGCGGCCGGGGTAGCCGGTGGAGGCGTCGTTTCCGGCTGCGGCGAAGAAGGCGATGGCGACGGCACAGTCGCGCCCGGCTGCGGCGAGCCAGGCGCAGGCGCAGCTATCGCGGGCTGCTGCGCCGACGCCGTGGCAGCGCCCGCGCCCGCGGCGAGATCGCCGAGCAGCGCCAGCGCCGCGATGAGCGCGAGGAGTGCACTGACGGGCGGGCGACGCACCCTCACGATCCTCGTCGCCCGCCCGATCTGTGTGTCGAACCCTTTGCCTTAGCCGGTGAAGCTCGGGGTGGGCTTGGGATGAAACACCGCACAGCGAGCAAGTGTACGGCTGATGCTTTTCGCGGCGGTGTGACTGGCCGCTGTAAACGTCACGTGCATCGTCAGCTTGTGTTTCGCGCCGGGGGGAACGTGTACGCGCGTCGCGAACGTTCCGTGTGGGCCCGCCTTGGTGACGGTCGCGATCTTGTGGCCATCGAGCGTGAACGTGACGGAGGCGATCGCCTTGCCGCTGACCCCCGCGAGGTAGCCGGCGCTCGCGATGCACGCCGGCGTGTGGCTGGCGATGTGCGCGCTCCCGAAGGGGAGCACGCCGGCCACCGGTTTCGGTTTGGACGCGACCGGGGCAACCGTGGTGGTCGCCGCCGCGACCGCCGCCGCGGGGGCGGGGGGCGGCGGTGGCGGCACGGTGACCGTCCTGCCTCCACCCGCACAGCTTTCGTCGTAGTTCCCTTCCCACGTGAGCCTGACCTTGACGGAGCCGACCGGCCCAGTCGGATTCTTCAACGTGAACAGGAATTGCGGCAGCCCCGTGGTCGTGTTGAGATCCAACCCGTTGAGGCTGGCGCTACCGGTTTCGTCCAGCGTGAGTTCCGGCAGACCGGGAATCAGTTCCCCGTCACCGTTGGCGAACGCGACCGACCCTTCCGTGTAGCTGCTCCGGGAGGGTTCCAGAACCTGCAGCGAGACGTAGTTCGCCGGTGTGCACTGCGGAGCCGGCGCGACGAACTGCGATGCCAGCACGCGGACCGTGCCGCCGCCACAGGCTTCGCCCGTGTAGGCATCGAAGTCCTGGATCTGGTCGGTGCCACCGTCGGCGTTCACCCAGATGCAGGTGGGTCGCTGCGGGTCGGGGTTGACTGTGTAGAGCAGCTCGAGGTTTTCAAGTTTCTTTGGAAAGTTAGCGCAACCCTCCCCAGTCGAATAATCGAAGCAGTCGACAACTTCGCCGCCCGCGGAGAATGCGTGAGGGACATAAACGCGCGGCCCGATCGTCAGGCCAGGGCCGTTCCATTCCTCGGTTTCGCCGATCACCGAAGTCATGTTTGCCGGCGTACTAACCGATTCGCCTTCGAGGTTGAAGCACGGATCGCCGCTGGCCGGCAGGCAAAGGCCGGTCGTCGTCCCGTTTGCGCTCAGCATCGGGAACGGTGCGCCGTACTCGTAGTTGCCACCGATTTTCACCGGCCACTTCCCACCGCATGATTCCTGGCTGGCGGTGTTGAAGCATGCGACCCACGCCTCGCCTGAGACGTTCATGGGGATGATCGTCTCGCCACCGATCACCGCCGTCTCCCCGTCGGGCTCGTTGTTGGTGGTTTCGATCGTCCCCGCCGGCAACGTCACCGCGTATGGCTGGCTGGCGCAAGCAGCACCGGTGGTCAGGTCGAAGCACGCGAGCTCGTCCTTGTCGCCTTCTCGAGTCCCTTGGGCGAAGTTGAACGAGTACCAGAGCTTTTCGCCGCCGCGTTCGACCACCATCGGGTTGCTCATGCCGCTGATGTCCCTGTTGGTCGTGGGCGGAGCTTCGCCTTTGCCGGTCAGTTCGGTGAAGCCGCAGAACGGGTCCGTTTCCGTGGAGGTCGTGTCGATGCAGACGACGCCGCCGGTGTCGTCGGTGAGCCTGGTGGCAAAGACGTAGAGCTTGCCGGTGTTCTGGTCGAGGTACAGGCCCGGCTGCGGCTGTGAGGTGAAGCTCGCGCCAGTGCCCGTTTCGGTGATCGTCTTGGGCCAGCCTGTGCAGGGTTCGGCGTTTTCCTGCAGGTGACAGGCGACGCCGATGTATTGCTGGTGGTGGAAGACGTTGTAGACGGCCGTTTCGGACATCGCGACAGCCCAGCCGTCGCCGCCGCCGCTGCCGGCGAAGTGCGACGCCGGCGGGACCGGGACCGACTGGATCGCGGAGTAGGTCGAGTAGGTCGCGCTTTCGGCGCCGGCCGAAGTGGCCGTGGCTCCAAACACACCGAGACAGAGAAGCGCCGCGACCACGACCGCGCGAGCGCTCATCATGAGGCGGGCTCTAGGCGACCGCGCGTGGCGCCGATCGCTCGATGACAACTTCTCCCCGGAAGCTCTACAAAGGACTTGTGACATCGCCGTCATGGCAGCACTCCGCTCTATCGAAAAGTATGCCGAGGGGGCTCCAGCATCCGTCTGAGGCCCCCCTTTTGCGCATTGTCCTGATGCGCGATCGGCCAATTGATCGGCGTAATGTACACCGATCTAGTACATCTGTCTAGGAAAATTACTCAGGGCTAAGGGGAGGCAGCCGAGACGGGAGACGGAACCTCCACCCCCTTTGCCATCCTGCCCTGATGAGCTCGCGCCCGCTGCCGCTCGACCGCTGGCTGCTCGGGCACCGCCGCGGCGCGCTGATCCTCGCCGCGGCGCTGGCCGCGTTCGTGGCGATCGCCTGGATCGTGATCCAGACCAGCGGTGCCTTCCCCGGCGACCGCGCGCTGATCTCGTGGATGAGCGATCCCCGCCCCACGCAGCCGTTTGACTTCGTTGCCCACGTGTTCGACGTGCTCGGCAAACCGAAGGTTGCCTGCGTGACCGTCGCGATCGTGTGGGCGCTCGTCTACCGCCTGCTCGGACTCCGCTACGCGATCCTCGTGCTCGCGGCGGCGAGCGCGATCGTGCTGAACACGATCCTGAAGACGATCCTCGGCCCCACGCCGCTCGAGCTGAAGACGTTCGGCCCGGCCGTCGACCCGAACTACCCGAGCGGCCACGTCGTCTACGCCACCTCGCTGTGCGGCATCGTGGCCTGGTTCGCGCTGGCCCGCGGCAACCGCCCGCTCCTCGCCGCGATGCTGCTCGTGATCCTCGGCATGGGCCCCTTCCGGATCGTCGCCGGCGAACACTGGCCCAGCGACGTGCTCGCCGGCTACGCGCTCGGGATCGCCTGGACGACCGTGGTGCTCGTGTTCGGCCTGCCCTGGGCCGCCGGCCAACCGGCCGGGGAACCGGCCGCGGGACGCTCATAATCGACGGCGATGCGGGCGGCGCTCGACCATCCTCGGCTGTGGCGCGTGACCGCCTTGTTGGCGGCGCTGCTGCTGGGCGTCCTGGTGTTCGTCTGCGCGCGGGGGTCGCTCGCGGTGATCGCCACGCGTCCGGCCACATCGGCACAGGCCGCGGCGCTGCCCTCGTGGGCGCCGTGGTGCACGCGCGGGGTGCCCCGCAAGGAACGGCTGCGGCTGGCATTCTGCGCGCGCGTCGAAGGGCGCGTGCTCGAATCGACGCACGGGCCAACGGCGGGCGAGACGCACGTCGCGGTGATCAGCGACTTCCACATCGTCGTCGTCCGCCTGCCCGAATGGGAAGCCACACCGCAGCGCGGCACGAACGTCGTCGCGATCGGCCCGCTGTTCCGCGCCCGCGACGGGCAGCAAGAGGTCCAGGCCTTCCGGTTTCAGACGACATGAGGTGGCTGCTCCTCACCCTCGTCCTACTAGCTAGCAGCGCCGGCCTGCTCGGCTGGGTCTACCTGCGCGATCGCGACACGCACTGGCAGCCGACCGAACCGCAGCTCGCGTATGCCGCCGCCGAAGGCACGCTCGGCGAGCTCGGCGGCGCCGGCTGCAGTGTCGGCTGCAGCGCCGAGGCGCTGACCCGCCTAGCTCCATACAGCTGGCTCGCGCGGATCACCGTCAGGGGCCGGACCCGCTGCGTGCAGATCGATCTGCAGACCTTCAACCTCCATGGACCACACGCCCCCGTCGGCGTGGAGCCGCATCGCTGCCCGCACGTTGCATGAGTTGCGGGCGAGGGCGCGGTCAGGCAGAATCCACGACTCGAGATGGAGAGGGATGCGTAGGGACGAGCTCAATCGGGGCCGAGACACCGAAGACTGACTGGGAGATGGACATGGATAGAGATACAAACAGGCCCGCTGGGCATGGTTCTAACGCAGACGGGCCGGATGCGAACGGGCCCGACGGGCACACGCCCGAGGCCGACCGGCCGCGCGGCCGGCGCGGATCGCGGCCGCTGCTGGTCGGGCTCGTCACGGCGATGCTGATCGCCGTCGGCATCGGCGTCGCCTCCGCGGGCGCCAGCTCCAGCTCCAGCTCGGGCATCGAAGGCGTCTGGGAATTCAGCGGCGGACAGATCGCGATCCAGCAAACCACGCCCGGAACATTCACCGGCACCGTGGTCGTCCCGACGACGTTCGCGGAATGCGTTCACCCGGTTGAACAGAAGATCTGGACGGAAATGAAACTCCAGCCGGACGGCTCCTACTGGGGCCTCCACCAGTGGTATCAGGGCTACCCCATCTGTAAGCTCGACTCGACGCTCGGCAAGACGGCATGGCGCGTGCTGAGCGGGTCGAACGGCACCTACTACCTGCGTGTCTGTCTCAGCGCTCCAAGCAACAATTTGCAGCCGACGATCGCCGCCGACGGAGCCCCATACGGACCTTCTGAATATGCTGCTTACCACGTCACCTACGGCTGCTTCAAGTCGGAACTGACAGCCCTTTTGCCGACGACTTCCGGCACGACGAGCACCGGCACCGGAAAATCCGGCGTGGCGGGCTCCAAAGAGAGCCTGACGTTCTCGCCTAGCAACAAGAAGTGCCTCAGCCTGAGGCTCTTCAAGATCCACCTGCTGGAGCCGCAGTACGACCCGCTCAAGACGGTCTCGATCACGATCGGGGGACGCAAGTTCGCTAGCACGCACAAGGGCGACTACGTCGTCGCGGCGCTCGACCTCAAGGGCCTGCCGAAGGGCGCGTTCACAGTCAAGATCAAAGCCACAACGGTCCTCGGCAACCATCTATCCGACAGCCGCACCTACCACACGTGCGCGAAGAAAAAACTGAAGCCGCACAACAAACTGAAACTGAGTAAGGAACAGAAATAGAGACGCCGTGGGCGCCCCGCGCGTTCGGGCTCAGCCTGCTCACCGAGGCCGGTGCGCAGCCCCCGGGCGCGTGGGAGCCGCGGCCGTTCGCCGAGCCGAGCCTCCGGATCCGCTCGGCGACCGCCCCCGAGATCGCGGAGAGCTGGTCCGGCCTGGAGGCGATCGGCTGGCAGGGCACGATCGACGGCGCCCCGTTCGTCGTGCAGCGGGGCGCCGCGGGGGACCACCGTTTCGTCCACGGCGCACCGCCCGATCGCAGCGGCGCCCCCGCGGCCGCGACCCGCGCGATCCACCACCTCAGCGCCGACGCCGCCGTGCTGCGCTGCGCACCGTCCGATCCCTCCGGCCCGTCGTGGTGGCGGATCGTGCTCGACTCGGTCCTCTTCACGGTCGCGCTTTTGCGCGGCTATGAGGCCCTCCACGCGGGCGCGGTCGCCACGCCCGACGGCAGCGGCGCGATCGCGATCACGGCCGCGAGCGGGGGCGGCAAGAGCACCCTGCTGAGCGAGCTGCTCGGGCGCGGTGAGCCGCTGCTGGCCGACGACGTGGTCGTGCTCGAGTCACGTGGCGCCGAGGGCCCGCTTGCGCATCCGGCGGCGCCGTTGATGACCGTCCCGGCGGTGCGAGTCCCAGCGCTGCTCGGCGCGGCCGACACGCCGCAGGCGCCGCAGACGATCTGCGCGATCGATGACGAGCGCTGGATCGCCGTGCCCGTCCATCCCGAGCCGCTGCCGCTGAGGGTGCTCGTCGTGCTCGACCGCCGGCCGTCCTCCCAACTGTCGGGGGCTGAGCCGTCACTGCAGCGAATCGCGGACCCGCTCGCGCCGCTGCTGGGCTCGCTGATGGCCTTCCCCACCTCCCCCGAGCGTCAGCGGGCGCGCTTCGAGCTCGCGAGCGTGCTCGCCGCGACGACCGCGCTGTGGCGCCTGACGGCCGACCTCGCCACGCCCCCGGACGCGCTCGCGGACACGCTCTTGGCGGGCACGCTGTGAAAGCATGTCATCAGCCATGAGCCAACCCTCCGTGTCAGCGCCCGTCGCCGGCCCATCGCCGGCCACCGGCCGCAGCGGAGAGCCGCTGCTCGAGCTCGAGGGGCTCTACCACAAATGGAAGGGCCCGAAGCCGCCGGTGCTCGATAACGTCAGCCTCACGCTGCGCGCGGGCGAAGTCACCTGGATCGGGGGGCGCAACGGCGCCGGCAAGACCACGCTGTTGCGGCTGGCCGCGGGGATCCTGCTGCCCCAGCGCGGGAACGTGCGGATCGGCGAGCTCACGCCCGCCTCCAAGCGCGGCCTCTACCGGCGGCAGATCGGCTTTCTCTCGGCGGGCGACCGCAGCCTGCAGGCGCGGATGCGGGTATCCCAGCAGCTCGACTACTGGGCGCGGCTGGCGTACGTCCCCCGCGAGCGCCGCGCCGAGCTGGTGGCGGTGAGCCTGCAGCGGTTTGGGTTGGACGAGTTCGCCGAGCGACGGGTCGACCGGATGTCGCAGGGCCAACGACAGCGAATCCGCCTGGCGATGGCGTTCCTGCACGAACCGCGCGTGGTGCTGCTCGACGAGCCGCGCAACTCGCTCGACGACGACGGCTACGAGGTGCTCGCCACGCAGATCGAGCGCGCGGTCGCCGGCGGCGCCACCGTGCTCTGGTGCTCCCCGCGCGGCGAGGACCGCGTGCTCACCTCCGACACCGGTTACACGCTCGAAGACGGGCAGCTGGAGTTGGTGCGGTAGCGATCCGGGCCGGGCCATATCGTGCGCGGATGGCTCGCACGCGGCTCTACAGGGACGGCGAGCTCGTCCGCGAGGACTTCCCGGTCAGCGAGATCTCCGACCACATCGTCGAACCGAACGCGTTTGTCTGGCTGGACTACTGCGCGCCGACCGGCGAAGAGCTGGCGACGATCGCCCAGGAGCTGAACCTGCACCCGCTCGCGGTCGAGGACGCGGTCAGCGAGCATCAGCGGCCGAAGCTCGACCGCTATGACTCGCACCTGTTCGTGAACGCCTACACGCTGGCGCTGGACACCGCGTCCGGTGAGCTGGAGACGAGCGAGATCGGGATGTTCATCACGCGCAACGCGCTGGTGACCGTGCGCAAGGACGAGGGCGTCGACATCGAGGAGGTCGTGAAGCGCTGGGACGAATCCAAGGAGCTCGCCGCATACGGGGTCTCGTTCCTGCTGTGGGGCCTGCTCGACTACATCGTCGACGGCCACTTCGAAGCGGTGCAGTCGCTCGACACCGAGATCGAGGCGCTCGAGGACCTGCTGTTCGACGATCGGCCACGGGAAGCCGAGGTGCAGCGCCGTTCGTTCGAGCTGCGCAAGAGCCTCGTGCTGCTGCGCCGTCTGGTCACGCCGATGCGGGAGGTCGTCAACTCATTGATGCGCCGTGACCTGCATGTCATCGACCAGGCGATGGCGCCCTACTACCAGGATGTTTATGACCACGTCCTGAGGGCGACCGACTGGACTGAATCCTTGCGCGACCTCGTGACGACGATCCTCGAGACGAACATCGCGATCCAGGGCAACCGCATGAACCTCGTGATGAAGAAGGTCACGAGCTGGGCCGCGATCATCGCAGTTCCGACCGCGATCACGGGCTTCTACGGACAGAACGTCCCCTACCCGGGCTTCTCGGCCCACTGGGGCTTCTGGTTCTCCACCGCCCTAATAATCCTGATGTCCAGCTCCCTCTACTGGGCCTTCCGCCGCAACGATTGGATCTAGGACGTTTTTCTAATATCAATAAAACAGAACACGCACGGGTTACTACTACTTACCTTTGTGTTTTGAGCTCGCGCAGGTGTGAAACGTCGAGGAGGCGGTCAACGTCTTGCCGGCTGTGGTCGTGGCCTTGACGGTGATCTCGAACGAGCCCTTCTCGAGCCCCGCGAGGCTCACGTGGGCGATGAGGTCAGAGCCCTTCAGCTTGGCCAGGACGCGTCCTGCGAGGAGCACCTCGGCGCTCTTGATCTTGTCTGTTCCTGTCGGCTGAACCACGTGCTCGGCCACGTGGATCGTGAGCTTGCGCTTGCTCAAGCACGCTTTGGTCGAAGGCAGTCCGAGCTGGGTGCCCAGCGAAGCGATCGGCGCGGCGGAGTGACCGGCGCCGGACGTGGTTCCGCTACCACCAGATGTACCGGCGCCAGATGTGCCGGCACCCGCGGTCCCGGAGGAGCCTGAGCCCGACCCCGAGCCCGAAGTGCCCCCGCCGGTCCCTGCACCCGTCCCGGTTTCGCCGGTCCCTGTGCCCGTGCCGGCGTTTCCGTTGAGCGTGAAGACCGACACGGTGTTGGCGTCGAAGTTCGCCGTCGCGATCAGCCCGCCGCTGGGGCTGAAGGCCAGCGAATACGGGAACGCTCCGGTGTCGGCGTTCGAGGCGGGGCTCTGCGGGTCCGGCGTCAGCGCACCGGTCGCATCGTTCACCTGGAACAGCGACACGCTGTCCGAACTTGTGTCCGCGGTCGCGAGCAGCGCCCCACCCGCACCGAACGCCACCCCCTGCGAGTCGCCGGTGTCAGCGTTCGAGGCGGGCGACTGTGTGACCGGTGTCAGCGCACCCGTCGCGTCGTTCACCTGGAAGATCGACACCGCGCTCGAAGCGGAGTTGGCGACCGCGAGCAACCCGCCGTCCGGACTGAACGCCACCGACCACGGGGTCGTTCCGGTGTCGGCGTTGCTGGCCGGGCTCTGCGTGACCGGGGTGAGCGCACCTGTCATTTCGTTGACAAGGAACATCGACACGGTGTTCGAGCCGTCGTTGGCGACCGCGAGCAACCCGCCCCCCGGGCTGAACGCCGCGTCGAACGGGTAGGTTCCGGTGTCGGCGTTCGTGGCCGGGCTCTGCGTGACCGGGGTGAGCGTGCCCGTCGCGTCGTTCACGTGGAACACCGAAACGCTGTTGGAGTAGACGTTTGCGGTGGCGAGGAAAAGGCCATTCGGGGTGAACGTGACCGACTGTGGCTGCAGTGCGGCGTCCGCGTTGGAAGCGGGGCTCTGGGTGACCGGGGTAAGGGCCCCGGTCGTGTTGTCGACCTGGTAGACCGAGATCGAGCCGTTGACGCAAGTGGGGGCGCAACCGTAGGTTGAGTTCGCATCCGCGAGCAGGCCCCCATCCGGGCTGAACGCCACGCCCCACGGGAAAGCGCCGGCAGCCTCAGGCGTCCCCACCGGAGTCAGCGCCCCGGTCACGTCGTTAACGCTGAACATCGAGATGGTGTCGTCCTCAACGTTTGACGTCGCAAGCAGACTGCCCCCCGGACTGAACGCCACCGACACCGGGTTCAGGCCCGTGTCGGCGTTCGAGGCGGGGCTCTGCGTCACCGGGGTCATCATCACGGGGTCAACAGCATCCGCGCGACCCGCGGCGCCACCAAGCGCCAGGACCCCGAGCAGGAGCGCCGCGAGTACACGTACAACGCGTGCGCGAGCGAACTTGGACCGGGACGGGGCGGCGTGAGCGACCAACCCGGCGCAAGATACCACAGGAAAACATCGCGGACCGAATACGCATTAGATACGTATCCGAGCTATACACGGAGCAACCCCGGTAAGCGGTGGCAGCCGGATATCGATTATCTGTTACGCGCCCGGAGAGTGCCACCATCTGCCAAGTTCCATACCCAGGCCTGCGCGCTGATGCTGTCAAACTTCTGGTGCTTGTCCTTGTGCTGTTTCACGGCGGCCTCCCATTGTGTGAGGATGAGAACGGCGTCGCTATTCTGAGGGAGGTCGTCCTCCTCCAATAGATCCAAGTAGCGAAGGCTCGGATCGTCCTTCAAGGTGGACTGAACGTCACCGAGGATCCTGTTGATTGAGCGTACCTTCAGTACGCTGAGTATCCCGTCCTGCTTCTTTTTCGACAGCTCACGCACCTCTGTGACGACCGCCGTGAGGATCGGCGAGACGAGCTCGAGCGTTTCAGCCTGCTGTTTCGTTGGCGCCCCTTTGATCTTAGTTTTTGATGCTCTCATTGTTCCTCCTTTACTTTGGCAAGCTTCGCATAAGCGCGATGTACTTCTTCTTTACAACCTCTAGGGGTCGCCTTCTGACCTCGAGCATGCGCAACATGAGGTCGAGGTCGGCATCCGTCAGGCACACAATCGCGACCCGCTTTGAGGAATGCAGGTCAACGATGTTTCGCCGCACCGAACGAGGTGGCTCCTTGCGGGATACGAGAACCCCGATCCGGCCGAAGTCCCGATCGAGGTAGCGGTATAGCTGGTTCACGTGCTCTGTTTCGAGCTCTTTGACATTCTTCAGCTCAAAGACGAGCTGCTTTGCTCCATACTCTTTATGCAACTCCTTGGTCCATGCGGTCTTACTGTCGTTGTAGAAAAGCAGATCGCGGATATGTGCTCCACCGACGGTACGGACTTGAGACTCGGCAAACTCGAGCTCAGGGTAAAGCGCGGTTGCGAGAATATCGTCGACGAGCGTCTCATACTCGTGGGCGCCTGGAGTACCAGGTACTAGCTTGCTCAGGCGACGGATCTTGCCCGACAGAGTCGAGAGAGCGAGCGGCTCGAACAGCGGATCTGGCTTTGCAAGATCAGCGACCCGCTCTCTCTCGCGAACATACCTTTCTACGTTGACGTAGTTCGCGCGGTTGTGAGCGAGGACTTCAGACTTGGGCACCTGCCCCTTGAGCGGATTGGCCGGAAGAACGTGCCGACTGAAATAGGAGTTGTAGTAGTCGGAGTAGTTGATCCACGGCAGGTGGCGCAATAGGTCGAGCGGTGCGAATAGGAGCTGCTCCTCGGTATCGGGGTGGTATGGAAGGTCGGCCGTGAGACCGGTGCGCCATCGAAGCGCATCCGCATCCCAGACCTCGGGGATACGAAATCGAAGCGTCGGAACCCCGTGCGCCTTTGCCTGCTCCTCCGTGTATCGAACAAAGAACTCACGGAGCACGCATGCGGTCAGATCGCTGATTCGATCCTCCGCGATCCGAGGCAGGAAGAGGCCGAGCTCCTCGATGTGCTCTAGACGCTTCTCGTGAAGCTGGGGCGTTTCTACATAGAGGCGCGTGACAAGCCGAGCTGTAGCTGGACCTATGAACGACCCCTGCTTGCTGCCCTGCGCGTAGCCCAACCCGAGCTCACGGGGCTCCTTGCAGGTCAAGAGGAGGCGCTGGGCTACATCCTCTCGGCCATCGAGCGCGAGGCTGCCGAAGTGCGCCATGAATCCGAGGAGCTGCTCGTGCAGTTCGCGATATCGCAGGTTGCTCGATGCCCACATCAGGAAGGGATCGAGGTAGAGCGGAATGTCCTCCTCGAGATGCGGAACAGCAAACGGAACCGTGTCCTGAGTGAAGGGCAGTCTGAATGCGTCGATTAGTCGTCGCTTGGCCATTTCTGCTCCAGAGCCTGATGCAGGCAGCACGAAACACGGCGCTGAGCGCCGAGAAACCGGGGACGACCTGGATGCTTCGAGGAGTCCATACGAACACATGTTCGCATACGCCCCGGACGGCGACCTACATCAGGGGACCGACAATCTCGGAGTAGCACACCTACAAATCGTCACTCGAGCGCGATGCTGGGGCGGCCCAGCCAGGTGCTAAACGTATGGCTTCCTGCAAGCCTCACGATCTCGCTCGGTCAATTGATGTTGCACAGCCGGATATCGAGCCCCCACGCACAACACCACAAAGCAATGCGCCCGAACCAGGGCTAGTCGGCCAAACCAAGCGCTTTCAATACGAGCTCCTCCCCGAGGAACCCAGGTAGGCCAAGATCCATCGGAGCCGGCTACCGGGATCATCGACCCGCAGAAGATCCGAGTCGACCGTCTGCGTCGTTTTGCTCAACGGGCACCGCGCCCGCTAGTCGTTACCGCCACGAAGGAAGTCATCTGGGGTTACATGCTCGAGGAAGTCCGTGAAGTCCTTCAAGAGCTGGTCGTCGTCGGGAGACCCCTGGTCGTGGGAGACGCCTATCCGCATTACACGATCCTCGGTGGACGCACCGGGAAAGTCCGATCGGGGGCTACCGATATAAAACGCGCCGCCGCCAAGTCCCTCTGGTAGGTCGCCTGTCGCTAGTCCGAAGGTACAGTTGATCGCGCTGCATCCAGACATCGTGTTGCCCTGGCCGACGATGATGCAGTCTGGCCGAATCGTGATCCCGATGCCGTTGCGCCAGATGTTGCCGTGGTCGATGACGATGCGGCTCGGCGGCTCAAATGTCATGCCGACAAAAATGTTACGCGGGGCGCTCCGAACCGTGAGCGTGCGTCCCACGAACTCGACGTCCCACTCTTCCGTTGAGAACACCAGCTCATTATCGACGACTTGGACTAGGAGCTCATTGTCCTCGTCGAAGAGCTGGACAGTGAGAAGCAGGTGCCCATCCTCTACCCGGAACATGACGATCGGTGTGTCATCGATCAGGATCGGGATAGTCATCAGCCCGTCGTACATCTCAGGCCAGGTATGAACGTTTGAGCCGATCAGCGCTTCGCAGTCGTGACCTCCATAGTGCAGATCCAAAGGACTGGAGAGCCCGGTGGCGAGATTCGCGGGCGCTTCGTTTGCTTCTATAACCTGCGCCACGGGTAGGAGGCCGCTTGTCTTCTCGCCGTGGTGTTCATTACAGAGCAGGACGATGTTGTCAGTCTCGTGCTCTTGGACCTCGCTCCACGGGACAAGGTGATCGTACTGGTAGAGCGGCCGTCCGCAGATCACGCAACCGAAGCCGCACCGCTGGCGAACTTTTCGCTTGATGTCGCTAGGGATTGGAGGTCGCGTATCCTCCGACACGGGTCAAAGCTATCGCCTCTACGCTCAGACCGCCCTACTGGCTCGCGATCAACGGTTGGTCTCAGCCGCGTGGCGTTACAACTATGAGATCGATCGGCTTGCTGTAGTCGACTTCCAGATCGTCCATCTTCTCGAGCGCAGCGCACACCTCTGCGACCGCCTTCCCGTTAGAGACCCCCGGTAGCGACAACTGGCAGCGAACCGTGTATCCAGGACGCGGAGCATCCGGCAAGCGTTCGCCCGGAGTGCCAAGTTCGACTCGTGCGAGAGGAAGCGCTTGGAGGAGCCGACTCGCAACGTCTTCCGCCCAATCCCGGCTAGGCGCGGCGAGCACGATGTCGACGTACTTGCGCTGAGGCGGGGAGTCGGTCAGCGGTGTCTGAGCGAGCTCGCTCAGAACCGCCGATGTCGCCGACGCCTGAGCTCTTAGGGTGGCAAGCGAGTCGCGCCAGTCGATCGCGGAACCAGCCCGCTCATCGACCAACGTCCTTAGCTGCTCAAGTGGGGATGGCTTGGTTGCCATTGTTTTAGTCTAGCCCCCTCGTAGGCTCTCGACGTCATTAAGACGGCGACTTAGCTCCGTTAGCTCACTCGTGATAAGCGGAAGCGCCTCATCGTTTGTCCGGCTTCCTTCCTCTAGCGGGACGAGGCGGCGCTCGAGGCGCTGATCTAGCTCGGCGACGCGGCGCGTGAGCTCTTCTTGTCGCCCGACGGCCGGATATGCGACATTGCCGAACTGCGTCGGCAGATGCCCCCGCGAGGTCAAGAGGGCAAAGATCAGCACGCCAGCGGTCACGGCCAGTACCGCGGCCGCCCGCTCGAGGTCGAGGAGTAGCGGGAGCCCGAGAGCGACTCCTGGCAGTTTCGCCGGTGTGCCGTAGAGCACGCTGCCGCCGAGCGCAATCACATAGACGCTCGGAATCGCCAGGAGCCAAACGCGTGACGGCCTCAGTAGCTCTCCTCCCTCAGGAGCTTCTGTCAGATATTGAACTAAGCGCACGGTCATTTCCAGCCCTCTCTACGGGATTCGGAGCTCATTTGGATAGAGCCCGACGTAAGCAGGCCTACAGCTGACCGTGGATCTGGCGATTTCAATGCAAACATAACGAACACATGTTCGCAAACGCTCCGGACGGCCACCGACGCCCGAACCTGCCCCAGGGACCGCCGACAGCGGTCAAAACGTTTACGCGGAATAACAACAATCCGGTCTAGGCACGCACGGGCCGGCAAGCTCGTAGCCGTGTATCGAACGACGCTTGTTGCGTAGCTCTTCCCTTAGCGAGTCCGTCGCACCTCACCCCTGACCAACGCCACAAAGCAATCCGCCCGAACCAGGGCTAGTCGGCCAAACCAAGCGCTTTCAATACCAGCTCATCCCCGAGGAACGCTGTGAGCAGCGTGACGACGAGGAAGGACCGGAGTCAAGCTGAGTCGATGATCTCGGCGAGGCGTGGGAGCACGATCGCCTCGACTCGTGCCTGATTTGCAGCGTCCGGGCGTAGGGCGCCTGCGACCCATTCGTCGAAGCGAGGGATGGCTTGCAGCCGGGTGATCTGCTGCGCCAAGTATGCCCGCAGGTCATCCGCAGCTGCGCGTACTTCCTCGACGAGCGCGTCACGCCCGTTGATCAGGGAGATCGCGTCCTCGAAGTCGTGGCTACCCAGGAGATCGTCCCGGCCACGATCGGCAAACGCCTCGAGCTTGGTAGCGCGCAATCGCTTTGAGAACTGCTCATAGCCCCACCGTCCGGTGACCTCGACGATGACATCGACATCGTTGGTGGGCCGCGGTGGTGGGGCGGCGGGGTCGGTGATCCACAACACGACGCTCGCGCCACCGACGAAGACAACCTCCTCGACCAGCGGGCCGAGGGCCTCGGCTCCCAGCTCCAAAAGCTCGAGGCTCATGGCCGGGCGGCCCCGGGCGCCGCGAGGATCCACTCGCTCAGCATTCGCGCCGCGAGCTTACGGACTCGTGCGTCACCAATCCGCAGCCCGTCGACCAGAGCGAGCAGCTCGTACATCTGCGCGTCCGCGCGCGCCAAGGAAACCACTCGCGGGTGCAGCGGCTGGAGCTCTAGACCACGCACCTCGCCATGAGGATCGGGCCAGACCGGTGGCAACTCGTCATTCCCGGCAAGATGCTCAGCGAGCGGGGGCGCGGCCCACGCAGTTGGCAGACCTCTGGTTTCCCCACCCACGACGGATGGCACGATGAAGTGCAATGCATGGACGAAAAGCTCCTCGCTGGCACCCACGTTCACCCGACGACGGCCGGCATCGAAAACCCTTACGACCGCCAAACGCTCGAGCGCGCGCTGCACGGTCGCGGGCGGTAAGCACAGCTCCTCGGCCAAGGAGCGCACGGTCCAATCGTCCGCTCGATGACGGAGCAGCCCGATGAGCACCACGAGATCCACGCTCTGCAACACCCATCGCACTGTACCACGTCTCGATACATAGGACAAGGTCAGACCATGAGCCACACCTTCGTTTCAGAGCCCCGATTCAGCCGTCCCATACTCCAAAACACCCGATAGGGCCACTGGTGTTGAACAGTCGTATATCGAGCCCCACGCACGGCGCCACAAAGCCGTGCGCCCGCCGTGCGATCCTCGAGCTGCGGGTTGGAGCCGAACTACCGCACAGCACCAGGGCTAGTCGGCCAAACCAAGCGCTTTCAATACCAGCTCATCCCCGAGGAACCCAGGTAGGCGAGAACCCCACGCAGGCGCACGGAAATAAGCCAGCTCTTGTAACGGAGAGAACAGATAACCGGTACTCATGCGGATAACCAAAGACGCTCGAAAATCGTCCGTTGCGAGCGTGAGCTGGGTACAGCTGAGACGCTCGGGTCTCGGGACAAAGCAGCAGCGGCCGAGCGCTCCGGTTCGCCGTGTCGCGCTGGGGGGTTTAGCTGATCGCGCGCGAGCTGGGTGTTTGTTGAGTGAGCAGGTGGCGTGAGAGGAACTCGATCTGGTCCGCCACCACACGCTCGAAACCCTCACCCAAGAAACCACCGAAATGATCGATCGGGTAAACGCCCCGCTCGCCACCCGGCGCACGTTCGGCGGTCCGCTCAGCAGCCCGACGCGGCACCACGTGATCCTCCTCGCCGATGCAGACGAACAGCGGGCAGCGCACGCGGTGAGCCACCCGAACCGCTCGGAAGCTGGTGGCCCCCGCAAACGAAAGTGGCAAGTACTCGTTGCGCCAGAGGGAGTGATCACCACGGATGCCCTCGAAACCGGGGAGCGCCTCGGGCTGGCTGAACCAGGCTACGGAGCCTGGGCGCGCCGCAACCGGAATGTGAACCCGCGCTCTGCCCAACATGTTGCGCAAAATAGCGACGTTCACCGCGTTCAAAGTGCGCATCGGCATTCTCCGCAGGAACGCGATCGTGTCCGCCGCCGGACACAGGGCGATAGCAGCGGCGATCCTATGGTCATCAGCCGCCGTGTAAATCGCGAGACCGCCGCCGCTCGAGAAGCCCCACACAGCCACGGCATCAGCGTCGACACCCTCGAGCCCTCGAGCGAACGACACGGCCGCCCGGAAGTCAGCGCCTTGGCGGTTTGTGTCGATGACCTGTCTCGGCTCGCCGCCGCTCCCGCCGAGGTGGCGGAAGTCGAAGGTGAGTGCCGTGATCCCCTCGCCCGCGAACCGCTCCGCAAAGGCCGGCAGACCATCATCGCGCGTAAGGCTGAAACCATTAGCCATAACGACACACGGCGTAGCCTCCCCGGCCGCAACGTCCGGCCGGTACACCCGGGCCGCACAGTCCACCCCATCGGAGCGGAACGTCATCTCCTGCACCCTCAACGCTACGGTCACGATGGTGGGATGTTCTGGTTGAGGTGGAAGAGGTTGGTCGGGTCGTAGCGGTCCTTGAGCGCGCGAAGCCTGGCGAACTTCTCGGGTCCGTAGGCCGCCTTGACCCGATCCTCGCCCTCGGAGGAGAGGAAGTTGATGTAGGCGCCACCCGTCAGCGACGGCTCGATCTCGGCATAGAACCGCTGCGCCCAGTCCATGTGGGTCTCGAACCCTGTCGGCTCGTGGGTGGAGGCGATCGCGTTGAGCACGAACGGCGCCTGGCGTTCCCCACAGGCGGTCTCATCCTCACCGACACGGGCGATCGCGCCGCCGAACTGCTGGATGTGGATCTCCGAGGACGGGGAGGTCGCGTTCTGATGGAAGCGGGCCATCGTCTCGATCGCGTGGTCGTCGAGCTCACGGAAGTAGCCGGCCTTCATGTAGGCCTGGGTGCCCTTCGGCCAGAGCGCGTCGAGCAGGCTCTGTATCCCTACGTAGGGCATCGGGCCGACTAGATCGGCGACGGGGTCGCCGAGGTCGCGGAGCGGCTGCATCACCTTCATTCCCTCCTCGGGGTCGCCCGAGTAGCAGCCGACCAGGGCAACCAGCTTCTTGCCGTGCCAATCCTCGGGCAGGAACGGGGCGGGTGACGCAGTGATCAGATTGACCAGGGTGCTCAGCTCGTCGGGGAGGTCACGTGTGAACTCCCGGTAGAAGCGCATGATCTCCTTGGCGCGGTCGCCCGGGTAGAACACCGGCCCGGCGGCCACGGTCGGGCCGACCGGGTGCAGATCGAACTCGAAGGAGGTGACAACGCCGAAGTTGCCTCCTCCGCCGCGCAGGCCCCAGAGGAGGTCGGGGTTCTCCGTCGCGCTCGCGGTGAGGATCTGCCCGGCGGCGGTGATCACCTCAGCCGAGCGCAGGTTGTCGCAGGCCAGGCCGCACTTGCGCATCAGCCAGCCGATCCCACCGCCCAGCGTGAAGCCGGCGACGCCGGTGGTCGACATCAGCCCCCCGGTGGTGGCGAGGCCGTGCTGCTGAGTCGCGGCGTCGAACTCCCCCCAGGTCACGCCGCCCTCGGCGGTGGCGGTGCGGGCGCTCACGTCCACCGTGATGCGCTTCATCGGCGAGAGGTCGATGACGATGCCGTCGTCGCAGGTCGAGAAGCCGGGAATGCTGTGGCCGGCGCCGCGCACCGCGACGTCGAGCCCCTCACTGCGCGCGAAGCCGATTGCGTGGCGCACGTCGGAGGCATCGGCGCAGCGGGCAATCAACGCCGGGCGGGCGTCATGGGCGCCGTTCCAGATCGAGCGAGCCTCGTCATAAGCGCCGTCGCCGGGCCGGATCAGCTCTCCGTGCAGGCCGTCCTCGAACTCCTTCAGCGTTGCCGCTCCAAGCACCCCTTGCGTAGCCATGCCGGCCTCCTTCTCATCTCAGTTGTTTGACGTCGCGTTCCGACGACGCTCAGCGAGGCTACGGTCTGTCTCTTAGCGACGACTTTGCAGTGTCTTAGGGATCCTCTAAGTCGGGGTTACTCGGCTATCGCGCTCCCCGCGGCGACTCCCGGCCCGCGCTCCACCTCACGGCAGTAGGCGATGCCGGCGTCGCCGCCGCGCAACTCAAAATGGGAGATCGCCCGGTCGAGCCAGCGGCGCGCGCTCGCCGGTTCGTCGTCCTCGGCGGACATCGCGGCGAGCACGGCCAGTACCCAACCCTCCTGAGGGGTGGACTCGATAGCCTCGAACACCGAGGCCGCGTCCTTGAGATGCGCACGGGCCCCCATCCGATCGCCAGAGGCGAGCGCCACGCTGGCCAGGCTGAGTTCGGCGGCGCTGAGGCCGATCATGTCGTCGTTCTCGGCAAACCAGTCACGGCTCTGCTCGGCGGCGGCCCGGGCGCCTGCCGGGTCGCCCGAGCGAGCGTCCAGCACCGCCAGGCACCCGAGCGTGATCCCGGTGCCGCGCCGGTCGCCGACCTGCCGCCGGAGGGCGAGGCTGCGGCCGAGCAGCTCCCGGCCGCGGTCAAAGTCGCCGCTGGAGCGGGCGAGGTTGCCGCGCGCGCCCAGCGCGAAGGCTTCCCCCTGCACGTCGGCGAGTGCCTGGAAGCGCGCGAGGCTCTCCTCGATCAATTCACCCGCCCGGTCAAAGTCGCCCTCGACTCGGTCGACGGCGGCGAGATTGCCAAGGATGTAGGCAACCGCCGCTTCGCCACCGACACAGCGACCGACGATCGCCGTGTCCTCCTGCAGGAGCAACGGGTAGCCGGCCTCGGGCGCGACGGTTATCAGCGCGTAGCTCATCGGCCAGAGCGCCGGGCGCTCATCGGCGAGGAGTTCTCCGGCCCGCTTCAGCGCTAGCTCGAACTGCTTGCGCGCCTGCGGATATTCACGGCGAAACCAGGCCGCGATGCCGCGGGTGTGCGCCGCCCACACTGGAGGCCGGGCCGCGGGGAGGTCGTCCACGAGGAGCGTCTCGTGCTCGCCGAGCAGCGCCTCGACGTCCTCCGGGCCACTTACGATCGCGCGACAGGCCGTCGATACCTCGACCGCGTCGAACATCCCGGCGTGGTCCCCGAGCTCGGTGAAGATCGCGACGCTTTCGGCGCCGAACTCGTGGAGCCGCGCATGGACGCCGCGCCGCATGCCCACGAGGCAGGAGGCGAGCAGGGCGCGGGCGCGATCCGCGGTGTGCTCAGGCGCCGCCGCGAGAGAGGCGTCGAGCCAACGGTAGCCCTCGGCGAGGTAGCCGCGCATCAGCCAGAAACGCCACAGGGCCACAGTCAGGCGGAGAGCGAGTTGAGGGTCCTCAGCCAGGGCCGAGGCGAGCGCGGCGCGGAGGTTGTCGCGCTCCAGATCCAGCCGCCGCAGACGGTCCCTTGCCGGGAGGTCGCCGACGGGCGTCGGGTCGCTCTCGGCGAGCTCGACGCACCAATCGCGATGGCGGCGCTGGAGAGCGTCTCGCTCGCCAGCGTCCCCGAGTCGCTCCGCAGCGTACTGTCGCACGGTCTCCAGCAAGCGGTAGCGACGATCGCCGGGGCCCTCCTCGACGTGGACGAGCGACTTGTCGATCAGGCGGCCGAGGAGTGCGATCGCCTCGTGGCGTTGCAACGGATCCTCTGCGCAGATGTCCTCGACCGCCTCGAGGCCGAAGCTGCCGGCGAACACTGCAAGGCGCCGCAAAAGGATCTGCTCGTCGCCGTCGAGCAGATCGAAGCTCCAGGCGAGCGTCGCCCGCAAGGTCTGCTGGCGGGTCATCGCCGTGCGGCTCCCGGCCGAGAGCAGGTCGAGGGAGTCGTCGAGGCGCTCGACGATCTGTGCGGGAGTGAGCACGCTGACCCGGGCGGCAGCGAGCTCGATCGCGAGGGGCATCCCGTCGAGGCGGTGGCAGAGCGTCGCGACCGCGACCGCATTCTCGTCGTCCAGCTCGAAGCCGGAAGCGGCCTGACCCGCGCGGACCGTGAAGAGGCGAACAGACTCCGCCTCGGAGTCTGACGGAGAGCCCTCGCCCAGCTTCGGCAGGGAGAGGGACGGGACCCGCCAGGTCACCTCGCCGGGAATACGGAGCGGCTCGCGGCTCGTCACCAGCACGGTCAGTCGAGGACAGTGGCCGAGCAGCGCCTGGACGAGGTAGGCGACCGGCTCGATCAGGTGCTCGCAATTGTCGAGCAGCAGCAGCTGCTGGCGATCACCGATGTGGCCGGCGAGCGCGACCTCCGGAGCGCGGTCGGAGACAAGCCGTGTGCCCAGGGCCTGGGCGATCGCCGGCCCGATCAACTCGGACTCCCCGAGCGCCGCCAGCTCGACCGGCCAGACGCCATCGGAGAAATCGCCGAGGAGCTGCCCGGCCAGCTCCAGAGCGAGCCTCGTCTTGCCACAGCCACCCGCCCCCGTCAGCGTCAACAGCCGCGAGTTGCGCAAGAGCGCGGCGGCCTCGCCCAGCTCCCGCTCGCGACCGATGAAGCTGGTCAGCTGCTGCGGGAGGAAGGGAGGACAGCCATCGACCGGACGTCTCCCGGCCGCCGTGTCCGGAGCGCGCTCCTGCTCCCCGGAGGCGCGCGTGAGTATTTCCCGGTAGAGACGGCGAGTCTCGTCGTCGGGCTCGTCCTCGAACTCGCGCCGCAGACCGAGCTTCAGCTCCTGGTACTGGGCCAGCGCCTCCTGCCGCCGCCCGCCCCCAACGTAGAGATGCATCAGCGCCCGATGCGCTGGCTCGTGCAGCGGCGCGCAGGCCAACACCGATCGCAGGCAGTCGATCGCCGCGGCGGGGTCATCCTCCGCCTCGATCTCAGCCAGCTCGATCCCCAGAGCGAGGCGAAGCTCGTGGACGGCGTCGCGCCGAGATGCCGTCCACTCCTCGTAGCGATCCTCAGGTAGCAGCTCGCCCTCGTAGGAATCGAGAGCACCCCGGTAGGCGGCCGGGTCGCGTCGCACCCGCGCTGACGCGGCCGCCTCCTCGAAGGCCAGTACATCGATCTGCACTGGATCGCCGGGGCAAAGGGCGATCACGTCCTCGTACAACTCCAGGCAGTCGCGGCCCTCGAGCCCAGCCGAGTCGAGCGCCCGCCGCGCCGCAAAGATCGCCTGGTGCAGATTGTTCCGGGCAGAGGCCTGATTGCGCCCCGCCCAGAGCAGCTCGCTCGCCCGGTCGGCGTGCAGGCGACGCTCAGGCGCAAGCGCGAGCAGCTTGATCAGGGTCTTCGCCTTGCGAAGCCGCCAAGCGTCATCGGGGATTACATGGCCGCCCACGGTGATCGAGAAAGCCCCGAGAAGGCTGATGCCCAACACGTCATCGCCCATCTATGCGCCTTTCGTCCCGGGGCCTCCCGCACGACAAAATACTCCACCGAGCACGAGGCCGCACGAGAAGGCCGACCGGCTCGCAGAATGGCGGCCAGCCAGCAATCAATTAACACAAGTGGCAATGGCAGTCCAAATGCTGCTGTCGACCTGCGTGACTGATCTCGTGGTGTCGCTGTCGATGTTTGAGCAAGCATATATCGCCCAAATGCAAACGCGATCCGGGTTCGATCAAGAGGAGTGGCGGCGCGACGCCGACCGCCAGCGCCGCCGCGAAGCCGAGCTAGAAGCAGAGCAAGGTGTGTCATGGGGACAGCCTGACTACTTTGAGCGTTATCAAGCGCTCTCAGAGCAGGCTCGCCGAGACGCACTGCGAGAGAAGTGGGCCGAACAGGGCGCCCCCGAGGCATACCGCCGTCGGGTGATCTTTATCCACGCACGATCATTTGTGACTACGCTCGCACTGCTACAGCGCAGCCTCATCTCCCTCTGCGACTACAGCTTCGAGCCAGCAGTCGCGGCGAAGCTGGAGCAGGCACGCGACGACTTTGCCGACGCACTGCCTGGTCTGAAGCATGTGCGCGACTCGGCCGAGCACGGTGAGGACCGCGTGCGCGGTCAGGCGTTTGGCAAGAAGATTGCTACCCAGCCAGTTAGCAACCCACTCGTTCACGCGCCCCAGGGCGGGGTGATGATCATCGATGCGTTGAACAACCAGCACTTCGGAGGCACCGTCGCTGACGGCACATACGCAGAGGTCGAGATCGCAGACGCGACGACTGAGATCGCGCGAGCGGCGGTTCAAGCGGCATATGACGCCCTCCCTTGGCGATCCGGACACCGCCAATTCGAGCCGAGCCAGTGAGGAGAGCGTAGCGACGCCCACCGCGCCCCTCTTTTGAGATCGCAGATTGCGATCTCAAAGCCGCGGCCCGTGACCGTACGCCAGGAACTCGTCTCGGGCACGATCGAGCGGTTCCTCGTCAGCGCCCACGGACCCGTCAACGGGATCCTCGGCATGATTGGCGTCACTTATCAAGCTAACGAGGGTTTATCGATAACCGCTAAACCACGATAAGATTGATAAGGCTGCGGCTGGGATGCCCCACACCGTGAGCTGACAGCACGCACCAACCTCGGGACTCTTCGCGGGGTGTGACTCGGCCTATACGCCCGCAGGGCGTGGCGCACCGCTGACCGGGGATGAATCCCCGTCGGTGGCGGCCGATGTCGACGGCCGTGCTTCACGAAGCACGGCTGCGATGTCCCCGTGGGAGGCCTTTGTGATCGTGCCGTCCTGCAGCTTGATTTGGGCGCTGCGGGGGCGCAGCGACAGCCAGCTGCGCTTGACGCCGATCACGACACCGGTCGATCCGTCCTTGAGCTTGACCTCGGCACCGGGCTCGACCGTGCCGACCGTCAACACGTCCAAGCCGCTGAGCGTCCCGATGTTCATGAAGACATCCGGGGTATCGGATGGAGGAGGCAGCTTGCTCATGACTTTATTCTACACCCAGCAGCAGCGTCGAATAGATGGCTGTTATCGCGAACAGCCCGGCGACCGCCAGCAAGGCGATACGCTGGCGACGCAGGATCGACGGCACATCCTTGGTTCGTGCTGCCACCAGCTTCGCAAGCAGTTGCGCCAGCGCGTCCTGCGTTCTCGTGGTGGCGAAGACTTCGTAGAAGCTGACGGGGTCAGGGCCAAGCCGAGCGCGAGCGCGCCGTGTGCCAAGCAGCGCCACGATGCTTGTAACGGCGAGCCCAGGGATCGGCACCCACCAGTCGCCGCCGAGCTGGGTCTGCACCGCGGCGACGATCCCGATGACCGCGATGCCGAGCGCCGCCAGGGCCAGCGCGTAGGTGTTCTGGTCGCGCACCTCGGCCCAGGCCTCGGCGAGCTGCACCTGCGCGAGCGCGATCAGCGCCGTGAGGATGGGGATCGGTGGATCCGGTTCGGTCATCGCGCGCGAATCACAATCTTCCGCCCATAGCCATTCCCGAACCACCCCAGACCAGGCAGCACGAAACCCGGCGCTGAGCGCCGACGAACCGGGGACGACGTGGAGACTTCGAGGAATCCATACGAACACATGTTCGCAAACGCCCCGGACGGCGGACGGCGTCTGACCTGCTCGAACGCGCCCTGTGGAAGACCACGCCCGGCGCGCGATCCTCGAGCTGCGGGTTGGAGCCGAACGACCGCGCCCACACCCTGCCGGCGCGCTGGTCCACCGGGGACCGCCGACAGCGGTCAAGACGTTTACGCGGAATAACAACAATCCGGTCGAACCACGCAACGGCCGGCAAGCTCGTAGCCGTGTATCGAACGACGCCCCGTTGCGTAGCTTGATCTAAGCGAACTGGGTAGCTGCGTAGCTTGATCCAAACCAACCCCCATCCCACCTCACCCCTGCCAACGCCCGTCCTACCTCATCCCTAAGCGATGCTGGCCGAAGACGCCCCCAAAAGCCCAACCCCGCACAAAGCGTTCTATCTGAGCCCGATCCCGCCTCCCAGCGCCGGCGATCTGCGATCCTTTCGCATGGCGCAAAGCACCCCCTCAACCATGAGCCACCCCAACGTGTCAGCGCCCCCCCTCAGCCAGCCCGCCGCGGACGCGGTCGGAGGAGTCATCGCCCAGCCAACCGGGGCTTGGGGGTTCGGTCAGATGCGGCTGTGGGGCGATGCGATGTGGGGGGTCATCCGCCGCGACGCGATCCTGTTCGTCAGCTACCGCTCACAGCTCGTCGCGCAGTTCCTCGGGCCGCTGTTCACGATCACCCTCTTGTTTGATCAATAAAAAAATCTGTAAATAAAATTCCTCACCAGCAGGACGATCCACTCGCCCGGGGGGTACTTCGGGTTCGTGATCGTCGGCCTCGTGATCGTCCAGATCCTCACGATCTCCCTGGGCGTGATGCCCGTGACGGTACGCCAGGAACTCGTCTCCGGCACGATCGAGCGGTTCCTCGTCAGCACCCACGGACCCGTCAACGGGATCCTCGACGCGATGCTGTTCCCGAAACAACACCCGGTTGGATGAGCCTCCATTGATGTTGAACTGGCAGATATCGAGCCCCCCACGCACAACGCCACAAAGCTATGCGCCCGGAACAGAGCTAGGCGGGTCAACAGAGCGTTTTCAATACGGGCTCATCCCCGAGGAACACAGGTAAGCCGGGATCCACACATACGCATGGGCATAAGCCAATCCGCGTATCGCCACCTGGCAGGAGGCCTGTAGAGTCAGGATATGCGTAAACAACGCCAATTGTTGGCAGTACCTCCTGACTCCGCCGATGAGAACATGTCGGTGTTGGTGAATACCACCGGTGGGATCTACTTTCGTGGGGAGGGCCACGAGAACTACTATTGCGGCCACTGTGGGCGCATCTTGGCGGTAAGTATCGACAACGGGACAATCCGAAATCTCTGGTTGGTGTGCTCAAAGTGCTCCTGGCTTAACGGCACGGACCTCGATCTCGGATGGGCGCGCTATGTGGTCGACGAGCTGCGCAAACAGGAGCTGTCGTTGCAGAAGCTTGAGACGCTGATCTCCGATCTCAAGGCATTCGACGGGACCACCGAGGACTTCGTCCAGCAGAATAGTGAGCTTGCCGGACCTCTAGCTTGGTTAGCCAAGGTCTTCTCGGTGCCGGCACTTCTCGCCTTTCTCACACTCGTATGGACCATCTACTCAAGCCACGAGGCCTCCAAGATCGCAAGCGAGCAGCTTCACATTGAGGAACATGTGCAGCAAGATCAGCCGCGCGAGCTCACCGTCAGCGACGTTCAGCGTATCGCTGCGGAGCTGCATCGACTACAAGAATCGGTACAGCTCAAGGCGCCACCTCCACCCCCACGTCGCAATCGCACTCCACCGCGCCGTTGAGAACTTCAGATGCGGACGTTGAGTCGTTGAGCGGCGGCGTGTAGCGCGGGGTGCTCGCGCGTGACCTTCTCGACGACGAGGCGGCTCGTGAGCAGCGGACTTGGTTCCCAGATCGCCCAGCACTCCCAGTCCGGCGCGAGGCGGCTTAGATAGCGCAACCCACGCCACGAGGCGTGGTCCGGTGTCTGCGCAAGCCAGTGATAGCTGCTGGCGATCGCTCGCGTGACGCGCCGATCGGATGCGAGGAAAGTGCCACGATCTACCCGCTTCACGCCGTACTCGCGGAGCGTCCGCCGCAGCGTGACGTCGACCGCGGCATGCGTCGCGGGATCGTCGACGTCGACGAACCGGACCGCGCTGTCGATCGGGACATGCCCGATCCAGCGGCCGTCGAAGAACTCCGTGGGCACCACACCCGGGCTGAGCAGCGGATCGTGCTCCGCATCCGGAGACTGGGTCAGAAAGTCATCGATCCGCTCGAGCAGCCCAGGCCGCTCGCGATAGCGGGCTATCACCTCACCGAAGGCAGCCTCGGCTTGCGAGGCGCAGTACACGGTCGCGAACTTCCCCTCCGCGTCATCCCAGCGATTGCCGTCTTCGACTGCGCCAGCAGCCGGCCTGGGTAACGGCTGCGGGACGTGAAACGCGAACACGTCGACGCTGCGCGAGACGCGGTACACCCCCGCCTCCGGCGCCCTCAACACATGAGAGCCCATCATCAGCCGCCGGCTGTGAACGCTTCCGCGGCGCGCCTGACCTGATCGAACGCACCCTCGTGGAAGACCTCGATCGGCGCGCGATCCTCCAACTGCGGGTTGGAGCCGATCAACCAGGCCCGCGCCGTGCCGGCCGTCTCACCAGACTCGATCAGCAGCGACACGACCTGAAACAGATCGCGCAAGCCACGCTCATGCGCCTGACGCGGCTGATGCTCGCCCCGAGCCCACCGCCCCACAAGCTTCGGGTTACGCACACCAACCCCAAACGCCACCAACCGCTGCCCGATCGTCTGCTGCAACGAGCCCGCGATCGTGCTCACCGACTGCCGCGACGCCGTTCGATGAATCTGCTCAGCAAGGGTCATCCGCTACTCCAAGTGTTGCTGGTGGACCCAGCTATCGTACCACTTGTTGTCCCTCTATTGGTCCATCTTTGGTCCGAACGACCGCACGGCACCAGGGCAGCCGCAGCCCGCGCCAACTCGCACGAACCACCACCCGGACTTTCGCGTCCCCCGAGTCCCCGCACCGGCGCGCTGGTCCATCGGGGACCGCCGACAGCGGTCGCTCTGTTTACGCGGAATAGCAACAACCCGGTCTAGGCACGCAATGGCCGGCAAGCTCGTAGCCGTGTATCGAACGACGCTCCGTTGCGTAGCTTGATCTAAGCGAGCTGGGTAGCTGAGTAGCTTGATCTAAGCGAACTGGGTAGCTGAGTAGCTTGATCTAAAGCGACGCCCGTCCGGAAGCCCCCCAAAAGCCCGATCCCGCACAAAGCGTTCTGTAGAAGCCCCGATCCCGCCTCCGCAAGCCGGCGATCTGCGATCATTTCGCATGGCGCAAAGCACCCCTCAGTCATGAGCCACCCCAACGTGTCAGCGTCGATCGCCAGCCAGCCCGCCGCGGACGCGGTCGGGGGCGTCATCGCCCAGCCAACCGGAGCGGGGGGCCCGGCTGGAGCGGGGGGGCCGGCTGGAGCGGGGGGCCCAACCGGAGCTTGGGGGTTTGGTCAGATGCGGCTGTGGGGCGACGCTATGTGGGGGATCGTCCACCGCGACGCGATCCTGTTCGTCAGCTACCGGGCGCAGCTCGTGGCGCAGTTCCTCGGGCCGCTGTTCACGATCACGCTGTTCTACTACATCAGCAAAATCCTCACCAGCAAGACGATCCACTCACCC